>Ga0335078_10004802_pt1 | contig 19988 bp, 24 predicted proteins | sample Lox_Sample_32_FD_206711 | JGI IMG/M metagenome (GOLD analysis project Ga0335078, IMG submission 206711) | Soil microbial communities from Loxahatchee National Wildlife Refuge, Florida, United States - Lox_Sample_3.2 | ecosystem: Environmental > Terrestrial > Soil > Wetlands | place: USA... | reverse complement strand
AATACGACCAGCACCGCCTCGGCGTGACCGGTGCGCGCCGAGCAGACCTCCTCGTAGCTGGGATTGGGCGTGATGCCGCCCGAGTAGCCCACTGCGCTCGTGTAGACCCCTGGCGCCTGCCAGAACACGCGCTCAGCTCCCCAGAAGCACCCCATGCCGACGATTGCCGTCTCGAGGCCCCCGGGGAACGGGGGCTTCAGGGGGGTCCCCAGTACCGCGTGGCGCGCGGCGACGTGCATCTCGGTATCGCGTCCGGGCAGCGCCCGGTGCGGCTCGACCATCGTCATCTTGCTGCGTAATCCGAACATGACACAAGCGTACCCAGGCGCCGCCGCCCACCTGGCAGTCTCACGGGCCCGCTGCGCTACCGTTGATGTAATGGCCGGTGAACCGGACGGCCGCCGCCGACTGACACCGCGGACGGCAATGCTTGTGGCCCTGGCGGTGCTCGTACCGGCCATCCCGCTGGCGATCGGGGTCGGGATCGGCCTGCGCCAACCCGGCACCGGGGCCGCCGCGACGACGACGACAACGACGGCCGGGTTCACGCCCTTCGGTCTGGATGCCGGCGCCATCACGAAGCTGAAGCGGTCGACGCCCGCGCACCCCGGCGGCTCGGGCGCGCTCGCGGGCGCGCTCGTCGCGCAGGTGGAGCATCCGACCGCGCTGCGCTCCTCGCCGGGCGGGCGCGAGCTGGTCCGGCTCACCACGCGCACCGGGTTCGGCTCACCCGAGGTGCTGTGGGTGGTCAATCGAGTCCGAGGCTGGCTCGGCGTGATCAGCCCTCAGGCCGGCAACGGTCGGGTCGGCTGGATCGCCCAGGGGGCGACCTCGCTTCACCGGGTGCCGTGGGAGCTCAAGGTCTCGCTGGGCGCCCGCCGGCTGACCGTGCTGAAGGGCGATCACGTCGTCGCGCGGTACAAGGTGGCGATCGGCGCATCGGGCGCGCCCACGCCCACCGGTCGCTTTGCGGTCACGGACCGCCTGCGCACGGGCGACCCCGCGGGTCCGTACGGCTGCTGCATCCTCGCGCTCTCAGCGAACTCGCCGCACGCGATCCAGGGGTGGACCGGGGGCCACCGGATCGCGATCCACTCCACCCCCGAGACCTCGAGCATCGGCCAGGCGGCCAGCCACGGCTGCGTCCGGGTGACGCTCCCCGAGGGGCGGTGGCTGCTCACTCACATCCCGCTCGGGACGCCGACGCTGATCAGCACCTGAGCCGCGGCGCCGCCTGTTTCACTCCGACGCCCGCTTGGTAGCGGAAGGAGTGAAACGCGTAACGACGATACGAAAGGAGCCATCGCATGGCCAACGAGCTCAAGGGCAAGCGCGTGGCGTTCCTGTTCACCGAGGGCGCCGAACAGATCGAGGTCACCAAGCCGCTCGAGGCGGTGCGCAACGCGGGCGCCGAGACCGAGATCATCTCGCTCGAGAAGGGCGAGGTCGAGATGTGGCAGCACTTCGACAAGGGCGACAAGATCACCGCGGACAAGGCGGTCGCGGACGCCGACCCGTCGGATTACGACGGGCTCGTGCTGCCGGGCGGGGTGGCCAACCCCGACCAGCTCCGCGCCGACCGGGACGCGGTCGAGTTCGTGCGCGGGTTCTTCGAGCAGGACAAGCCCGTCGGCGTCATCTGCCACGGGCCGTGGATGCTCGTCGAGACCGGCGTGGCCAAGGGCCGCAAGGTGACGTCGTGGCCGAGCCTTCAGACCGACCTGCGCAATGCCGGCGCGGATTGGGTCGACGAGGAAGTCGTCGTCGACAACGGGCTCGTCACCAGCCGCAAGCCCGATGACCTGCCGGCGTTCTGCGCCAAGGTCGTCGAAGAGATCGCGGAGGGCAAGCACAAGCAGCGAGTCGCCGCGTAGTGCGTGTCCCTGGGGGGTGACCTGCGCCTTCCCTCTTTGGTCCTTGGCCACGGGTCGGGCGCGAGTCACCCCAGGGGACACGCGACCACGCGGCCACCGCGAGCCGCGCCTGGCTGCCTATCCGAACAGCGGGAGGCGGCGTCGGCGTGCGAGGGCGTCGATGCCGGCCTGGATGCTGTCGCGGACCTCGCGGTACTTCGCCTTGACGTAGCGCTCGTCGTCGGCGCGATCGGGATCGGGGTCGAGTTCGATCGGGTTCTGGAACGCGGTCCGTATCTTGGTCGGGAGCGGTATCTCCGGCAGCAGCGCCGGGGAGATGCCCCAGGGGACCTGGACCGCGATCGGGAACATCTTCAGGCGCGCCACCCGGTCGAGGGCCAGCAGCTTGGCCAGGCGGCGGCCGGTGGCGAGCACCGGCATCGAATCCGGGCCGCCGACGGTCGCGATCGGCACGATCGGCACGCCGCTGCGGATCGCGAGCCTGATGAACCCCATCCGCCCGGCGAGCACCGCCTGATCCCGCTGGCGCCAGGTGCGGAGCGAGTCGCGCTCGCCGCCCGGCCACACCGCGACGTCGCGGCCTGCGGCCAGCGCGGCGGTGATGCTGTCGGGCGCGGCCGGCAGGACGCCCATCTTGCGAAAGTAGCCGCCGAGCAGCGGCGCGGCCATCAGCGCATCGTGCGCGGTTCCGTGGAGGGGGCGCCGATCGCCGAACCGTCGCCACCACTGCACGCCGACGGTCCACGCGTCCCACACGAACGGGGCGCCAGAGTGGATGCCGATCAGCAGCGCCGGCGGGTCCGGGAGCCTCTCCCAGCCCTCGACCTCCATCCGGAACCAGTAGTCCATCAGCGGGTTCCACAGGTACTTCTGGCGCTCGACGAAACCCCAGTCGGGACCATCGAGCGACCACTGCGAGGCGCGGTCGGCCACCCAGCCGGCGGCGCCCGACTGACGCTCCCGGCGTCGCGCGACCTTGCGTTTGGCCTCCTGGGCATGGCGCTTGGCCTGGCGCTCGCGTGCCGGGGCGGACGTGGTCGCTCGCCTGGGTCTCACTTGAAGCTCGTCCACGGTGTCATCGACCTCCCTCGATAGCTCTCGGACTCGATCTACCCATGGAGCCCGATCGCAAGCGCCGGCGGACACCGGCTTTACTTAAGTATTTACTTGTGTTATGCTGGCATCCGTAAGCAACGTAAGGAGTATCGATGGAGTCGAATATCACTCCCAACCCGCAGTACACGCAGGTCACGGTCGATGTCCCCGAGGACCGTCTGGCCGAGTTCCACGCGTTCTTCGCGCGCTTCCTGGCCGGTCCGTCCGGTCGCGGCGGTCGTCGGCGCGGTGGACGCCACGGTCGACACGGACACGGACACGGACATGGACGCGGTTGCCGGCGCGGAGACGAGCGCGCCGAGGAGAGCCAGCAGGCCACCGAGGCGACCGAGATCTGATGGCCGACAAGCAGGTCACGGTGGCCGTTCCCGAGGAACGCGTGCCGGAGTTCTACGCCTGGTTCGCCGCCTTTCTGGCGTCCGAGCCGGGGACTCCGCCCCCGTCCCGCGGGCGCGGACGCCGTGGCCAGCGAGGCTCGCGCCGTCACCACGACGCCGAGGCATGGTCGGCCGACGATGCCGACCAGGCGGCCTGGCTGTACCGCAGGCTCGCCCCGCCGGCGCGCGAGCTGTTCGACCTGCTCGCCGACAGTCCGGGGATCCGGATCGGGGGCGAGCAACTCGCCCGGCGCCTCGAGCTTGACAAGGGGTCGCACGGGGTCGCCGGGATCCTCGCGTGGCCGGGCCGGTACTCGCGCCACCTGGGGCGGGAGCTGCCGATCGCGACCGAAGGCCGCGCCGACGGCGGCACCGACTACTACATGGACCCGGAGATCGCGAGCCTGTTCACGGTGGCCCGCGACCGCTCGCGAGGCTAACCGAACCCGGGCTCGGCCGCGGCCGCGGCGCCGTCGACGAACGCGGTCAGCTCCTGCGCGACCTCCTCGGGCCTGTCCTCGACGAGAAAGTGCGAGGCCTCTAGGCCGCGGCCCCGGACATCCCGCGCCCACGATCGCCACACCGCGAGCACGTCGCCGTAGAACAGTCCGAGCGCCCCGTGGGTTCCCCACAGCACCAGCACCGGGCAGTCGATCAGCCGCCCTCGGTCGGCCTCGTCGAGCCGGCGGTCGATCGTCGCGCCCGCGCGGTAGTCCTCGCAGATCGCGTGCACCGCGCTCGCGTCGTCGAGCTGGGCGCGATACGCCGCGAGGACGCCCTCGGGATACCGCCCGGCCTCGCGGCCGAGCCCGATCGAGCGCAGGTGGAAGGCGAGGTACGCATCGACATCGCCGGCGATCAGCCGCTCGGGCAGCGGCGCCGGCTGAGCCAGGAAGCCCCAGTGCCAGTACCCGAGCAACAGCCGGTCGTCCGCGCGCGCCCACACCTCCGCGGTCGGCACGATGTCGAGCACCGCGAGCGCGCTCACGCGGTCGGGATGGTCGAGCGCCATCCGGTAGGCGACCCGGCCCCCGCGATCGTGGCCCGCCACCGCGAACCGCTCGTGACCGAGCGATGCCATCGCCTGAACCTGGTCGAGCGCGAGCGCGCGCTTTGAATGTGGCGCGTGATCGGCGGCCGGAGCCGGCCGCAGCGACTCCCCGTAACCTGACAGATCGGTCGCGACGACCGTGAAGCGCTCGGCCAGCACCGGCGCGGCCGAGTGCCACATCAGGTGGGTCTCGGGATACCCGTGCAGCAGCAGCAGCGGCGGACCGGCGCCGCCGACTCGCGCGTGGACCGGACCGCGGTCGGTTTCGAGCGCGTGCGTCGCAAAACCCTCGAACATCAGATCTCCCCGACCTCCTCGTCGCGCAGCGGGATCGCGCCGGCGAGCGCCGTCGCCAGCGCCGCCGGTGGGGTGAGCCGTGCCGGGGAGGGGTCAGCGGCGGCCTGAGCGCCGATCCGCTCGAGGTCGGGCGTCGCCGTCCCGGCGGCGAGGATCGTGTTGCCGGCGCGGGCGCCGAGCGCCCACACGTTCGGATAGGACGCCGACAGAGAGGCCGCGACCGCGCGGACGTCGCGGGCCGAGCGGTCGTCGACGACGTTGACCAGCGCCAGCGGCGCCACGCGCGCCACGTCGGTGAGCGCCTGCACCGTGATCAGCCGTCGCGGAACCGCCGCCCCGACGAACGCGTCGATCACCACCGCGTCCCAGCTCGATGCGGGCTGACCCGCGAGAAACCGCCGTCCCTCGGCCACGCGCACCCGCAGCCCCGGGATCCGCCGCAGCCCGAGATGCTCGCGGGCCAGCGCGAGCACCCCGGGATCGATCTCGCAGACCTGCTGGCGCCCGCCGGGATCCTCGGCCGCGAGCGCCCGCGCCAGCGCGCACGCGCCCCCGCCGACGTGCACGATCCGTCGCGCGCGTGCCGCCCGGAGCACGATCCGCATCCACCGCAGGTAGTCGAACTCGAGATGTGACGGGTCGGCGAGATCGACGTAGGAGGCGTCCATGCCGCCCTGGCGCAGGAGCCGCCCCGACGGGCGACGAGAGTCGCGCTCGGCGACGAGATCGCCCGCCCGAGCGAGCGTGAGTTGCTGGCCGCGGAGCCGGGACACGCCGCATAGGCTGCCACGCCGGCCGACCGATGAGGGTAGATGTGCACCGTTAAAGGGCAGTAGGAGAGAGTGACGCCCGATTCCAAGGTGACCCCATGGGTCGTCTACAAGGCGGTGCTGCTCGCGTTCGGGCTCGTGATCGCCGCGATGATCTTCCAAGCTCTGGCCAGCCTGGTCCTCGGCGTGCTGATCGTCGTGATCATCGCGACGCCGCTGTCGGCGTTCGCCGACATGCTCCAGCGCTGGCGGGTTCCACGGGGAGTCGGGGCCGTGCTCGGGCTGCTGCTCGGGCTGGCCGCGATCGCCGGCCTGGTCGTGCTGATCGTGCCGGTGTTCACCCGGGAGGTCGACCACTTCGGGGCATCGCTGCCCCAGATCGGCGATTCGCTTACGCGCCGGCTCGGCCGCCTGACCGGCTCCTCGCCGGGCCACATCACCGCACAGGTGCAGCATTTCGTGACCACCTACACGCACGACCCGTCGCGGCTGCTCGGGCCCGTGGCATCGTTCGGGGCCAGCGTCGCGGCGGCGGTGGCGGCGGTCATCGTGGTGCTGTTGACCTCGCTGTACACCGCGATTCATCCCGGGCCGCTGGTCAACGGGTTCGTCCGGCTGTTCCCGATTCCCCGGCGGCCGCAGGTCCATCACATCCTGCACAGGCTCAGGACCGCCTACATCGCGTGGCTGCGTGGGCTGTTCATGGGCATGCTCGTGCTCGGCGTGCTCACCTACATCGGCCTCCAGATCGTCGGGCTGCCGTTCGCGGCGTTCTTCGCGGTGTTCACCGCAGTCGCGATGATCGTTCCCTACTTCGGGGCGCTTGCGAGCTCGATCCCGCCGATCGCGTTCGCGCTGACGATCTCGACCAAGGAGGCGGTGCTGGTCGCGATCATCTACATCGTCGCCCACCAGGTCGAGAGCAACATGATCCAGCCGCTCGTCGTCGCCCGGACCGTCAAGCTGCACCCCGCGGTGGTGGCGATCGGAGTGGTGGCGGTGGACCAGCTGTTCGGCTTCATCGGGCTGCTGATCGCCGTGCCGATCATCGCCACGGTCACCGTGCTCGTCGACGAGCTCTGGATCAAGCCGCTCGAGCGCAGAACCGAGCTTGCGCCGATCGAGCAGGTCCGGCGCTCGGTGGCCGAGGGGTTAACGGTCCGGGCGCGCCGCTGACCGGCGCCCGCCCGCCGCGGTAGGTTTTGACCGCCACGTGTGGGGCGACCCCGGGTCGGGTAGCCAGCCACCATGGTCGACACTAATCCTGACGAACTCGCTGACCACCTCGAGCAGGAGGCCGACGACTTGGAGCAACACAGCAAACAGCTCGAGCAGGACACCGAAGACCTCGAGCAGGACTGGGAGCGAAAGCGCTCGGACCCGAACGTGCCCGGGGCGCCGCCGGACGACGACGACGCCGACGACGACTCCGACGACGAGGACGACGACGACTCAGGCGACGGCTGGGACGACCCCGACGAGGACGAGGACTACGACGACGAGTAGCCGCCCGGGCGTTACTGCTGGCCGGTGGCGCCGCTGAGGTCCCGCTCGTGGTCGATCAGCACGACGCGTAGCAGCTCGGAGCGATCGAGCGCCTCGAACCCGAGCTCGTCGGCGAGGTGCGCGACCGACGCGCTGTGCTGGTCGGGCGGGCCGATCGCCTGGAGGCGCTCGCCGGTTCCGAGCTTCATCGGGCCGATCGTCAACTCGAGCTTCTGCTCGTCGGCGGTCAGCGAGAAGCTGATCCGAGAGCTGCTGGCCGCCTTGCCCACGTGCTCGGTGACCGCGCGCGTGACCAGGTACACGTCCGAGAACCGCTCGAGCGAGAATCGCGACCGCGCCGCGAGGGCACTCGTCAGCGGCTCGAGCACGCTACCGAGCAGGTCGCGAGGCAGCAGCGTCACGACGACGTCGCCGGACAGGCCCCGTCGCCACGGCGTCCATGCCTCCAGGTCCTCGGTGTCCTCGAGCTTCACGAGCATCTCGGTCCGGCGCGGGTCGTGGCGCACGTCGAAGCCCATCCTGACCTCGGTGCCGCTCCCGGGCGCGGTCAGGAACTCCGCGCGGTCGGCGAGCGCATTGATCAGCGGTAGGCCCACTCGGAGGCGGTCGCCCGTCGGGGCCACCTGCTGGAACCCGCCGCCCCAGTCGCGGACCGTCAGCTCGACCTCTTCGAGGTGCACGTCGACACGGACCGCGATCGTCCCGCTCTGGCCGCGGTAGGCATGGTCGACGGCGTTGTTGCAGGCCTCGCTGACGACCGTCTTGAGGTCGTTGAGCAGCTCCGGGCGAAGCGCGAACGGGCCCGCGATCCCACCCAGCACCGCCCGAACCAGTCCGGCGGTGTCGGGCCGGCTGCTCAGGCGGAGGTTCAAGACGCTCGGGCTTGCGGAAACCACCTCCAGGTGGATTCCCCCGAACAACAATGAGAAAACAGTGCAACGGGAACGGCCTGGACGGCCGGCCCCCGGGTCAGGTCACCTGGGTCCGTTGCGCGACGGCGCCGCTCAGCGTCCCGAGGCGAGTCGACGCGGGGATCCCGACCGCGACGCAGAGGATGCACGCGAGCAGCATCGCCCCGTGCACCGTCGAGGCATCGATGCCGCCCGACAGGACCACGCCACCGAGTCCCGCACCGACGCCGGCGCCGACCAGGCGACCGACCGACAGGATCGCCGAGGTCCGTCCGTGCGAGGCCCGCGGGGTCGCGTTCAGGGCCGCGCGCGAGGTCGGCACGAACAGCATCCCGAGCCCGAGGCCGACCAGGATCAGCGGCGCGATCGTGACCACGCTGGCGAGCGGCATTCCGGGGATCGCGAGCACCGCGAGCCCGCCGGCGGCGAGCACGAACCCGAGGACCGCGGGCAGCCGCTCACCGTGCTCGTCGACGAGACGACCGGCGATCGGGGCCGCCGCCCCGACCATCAGCGCGACGATCACCAGCGCGCTCGAGGCGCCGAGCGCCGAATAGCCGGCGGCGCGCTGCAGATATTGCGAAGCCAGGTAGAAGCAGCCGATCATCACCGCGAACGTGAGTGCGGCCACGAGCGTCGCCGCCAGCACGACACGGTTCATCGTGTAGCCCTCGATCCCGGCGCGCTCGCCGTCGACGATCCCCGGCACGCAGCGGACGATCCCGGCGGCCGCGATCACGGCGAGCGGCACGAGCGCCCACCAGTTGGCGCGCCACCCCAGCGCCACCGTCAGCAGGCCGCCGAGCAGCGGCCCGAGCAGGTTCGAGATGCCCGCCGACGCGCCCCAGATCCCGAGCGCGCTCCCGCGCCGCTCGGGCGGGAAGCCGCTGACCGCGCCGGCGAGGGCCGCGGGGCTCACGAGCCCCGCGCCCGCGCCCTGCACCACGCGTGTCGCGATCAGCGCGCCGATGCTCGAGACGAGCGCGCCGGCGCCGGCGCCGACCGCGAACACGGCCAGACCGATCAGAGCCAGTCGCCGCGCGCCAAACCGGTCCACGAGCGCGCCGCCCGGCAGGAGCACGATCGCGTAGGCGCCGAAGTAGGCGCTGAGGATCGCCGCGGTCGACGCGCTCGAGACGTGGAGGCCGCGGGCAACGTCGGGGAGCGCGACCGTGATCAGGGTCCCGTCGAGCTGCAGCAGCGCGGCCGCGCCCGTGCACGCCGCGAGTCGCGTCCATGCCTCACGGGAAATGTCGCCGCGCGGATCCGGTCCTGGCACTCTGGGGCGGCGACGCATCACGGAGCGTTCCACAATAGCGACGGCCGGCGGCTCGTTCGGGGTAGTCACCTCCCAATGCCGGCCGCCAACCCGTACCTGCCGATCGCGGATTACGCGCTGATCGGCGACTGCCACTCCGCGGCGCTCGTCTCCCGAGGCGGGTCGATCGATTGGTGCTGCCTGCCGCGCTTCGACTCGGGCAGCGCGTTCGGCCGCCTGCTCGACCACGAGCGCGGGGGCCACTGCTCGCTCGGACCGGCCGCGGACGGGCCCTGGCAGTACGCGCGGTCCTACCTCGACGAGACGCTCGTGCTCGAGACCAAGCTGACCGGCCCGGCGGGCGAGGCGCGACTGCTCGACTGCTTTCTCGTCCGCGACGACGCGGTCGGGACCGACCAGCGCCAGATCCTTCGCGTGGTCGAGGGAGGGCGCGGATCGATCGAGTTCGAGGTCCGGGTCGCGCCGCGGTTCGACTACGGCCAGGTCAGGCCCTGGATTCGCCGGCACGGCCACCGGCTGTACAGCGCGATCGGCGGCAACGACGCCGTGCTCGTGTGGTGCCAGCAGGAGCTGTCCGAAGATCCCGAGCACGAGCTCGTCGGTCGGTTCGACGTCGGCCCCGGAGACCGCGTCCGGCTGCTGCTGACCTACTGCGGTCCCGAGCACGTGGACGCCGAGCCGCCGCAGGAGCCCGACCCCGAGGCGGTCGACGAGCTGCTCGACGGGACGATCGCCTGGTGGCGCGATTGGGCCTCGCCCTTGCGTCTGGGCACCCGCGACGAGCCCGCCGCCCGGCGCTCCGGGATCGTGTTGAAGGCGCTCACCCACGCTCCGACGGGAGCGGTCGTGGCTGCGCCGACGACCTCGCTGCCCGAGGTCGTCGGAGGACCCCGCAACTGGGACTACCGCTACGCCTGGGTGCGCGACTCGAGCTTCAGCTCGCGCGCGTTTGCGGAGCTCGGGGCGGTCGATGAGGCCGACGCGTTCCGGGCCTTCATCATGCGCTCGGCCGCCGGCCACGCCGACGACCTCCAGGTCGTATACGGAGTCGGCGGCGAGCGCCGGCTCCGCGGCGACGTCGTCGACGGCCTGGAGGGGTACCGGAAGTCCACGCCCGTGCAACTCGGCAACGGCGCAGCCGAGCAGGTCCAGCTCGACGCGTACGGAGAGCTCGTCAACCTGACCTGGCGCTGGCACCGGCGCGGCCACTCGCCGAGCGACGACGACTGGCGATTCCTGGTGTCGCTGATCGATCACGCGGCCGAGCGGTGGTCCGAGCCCGATTGCGGGATCTGGGAATGGGCGGGGGAGCCCGAGCACTTCGTCCACTCGAAGGTGCTGTGCTGGTCCGCGCTCGATCGCGGGATCCGGCTCGCCGACGAATGCATGCGGCGCGCTCCGACGCGGCGGTGGAAGCAGGCCCGCGACGAGCTGCGCGAGGCGATCGACCGACGCGGCTACGACTCGGAGCGCGGCGTCTACGTGCAGACGTTCGATCGCACCGACATGGATGCGGCGCTGCTGCTGCTGCCGACCGTCGAGTACCTCGCCTGGGACGACGAGCGGATGGTGCGCACGGTGGCGGCCGTGCGCGAGGAGCTCGACGCCGGCGACGGACTCCTGTACCGGTACCGGCGCGACGACGGGCTCGACGGCGACGAGGGGGCGTTCCTGTGCTGTTCGTTCTGGCTCGCCGAGGCGCTCGCGCAGGCCGGGGCGGTGAGCGACGCGCGGGCCGTGTTCGACCAGGCGATTGCCCGCGCCAACGACCTCGGGCTGCTGCCGGAGGAGATCGACCCGAAGACCGGCGAGATGCTCGGGAACTTCCCCCAGGGACTCACGCACCTCGCGCACATAGACGCGGCGGTGGCGCTGGGCCACGCCCGCGACGCGACCTGAGGAGGCTCAGGCCGTCCTGCGCGCGAGCAGCGCGGCGGCCGCGGCTCCGCCCGCGGCGGCGGCGGACAGCGTCGAGGCAAGGCGGTGCCGGCTGAGCCAGGCCTGCTCGCTGCGCCGGTGGGCCTGGTCGTCGAAGCCGCCGTGGGCGCCCTCGTCGTGGTCGCCGTCGACGGGCGCGAACAGGTTCGCCGCCGCGGTGCCGTCGAACCGCTCGCCGGTCTGCTGGCCGTCGACCGCGGTCCGGGCCAGATAGCGCTCGGCCAGCCACGGCGCGAGCTTGCTGCCGAGGATCGTGTACACGGTCGGGAGGCCGACGTAAAGCTCCCGCCGGCGATGGTGCGCGGCCCAGTAAATCGCGCGGGCGGCCACCTCGGGCTGATAGATCGGCGGCACCGGCATCGGGTGGCGCGGCATCTTGCTCAGGCAGTGGTCGAACTGCGGCGTGTTCATCCCGGGCAGCTGGACCATCGTCACGTGGACGTCCGACCCCCGATGGCGGAGCTCGCACCGCAGCGACTCGAACATGCCCCGCATCGCGTGCTTGGCGCCGCAGTAGGGCGCCTGGAGGGGAATGCCCTGGTAGGCCAGCGCCGAGCCGACCTGGATGATCGTGCCGCGGTCGCGAGGGAGCATGCGCGCGAGCGCCGCCTTGGTTCCCCACACCGCGCCCAGATAGGTGACCCGGGTGGCGCGCTCGAACTCCTGCGGGTCGATGTCGTCGAGGAACGCGAACACCGTGGTCATCGCGTTGTTGATCCATACGTCGATCGGACCGAGGCGCTCCTCGATCGCGGCGGCGGCCGCGCTCACCGCGTCGAAGTCGGCGACGTCGGCCTGGTGGGCGTACGGGACCCCCCCGAGCTCGGACACCTCTCGGGCCGCGGCGTCGAGGCCCGCGCGCCCGCGCGCGATCAGCCCGACGGCTGCGCCGTGCCTGGCGAACTCCGCCGCCGCCGCTCGCCCGACGCCGCCGGTGGCGCCGGTGACCGCGACTACCTCGCGCTCAGCCATCTCGCCACCTCGGTCAGGTCGGCGACGAACTGCGTCATCGCCCGATCGCGATCCTCGTCCGGGGTCCGCAGGATCGCGGACGGGTGCGTGGTCAGCGTGACCAGCTCCGCGAGGTCGGACTCGAACCGCTTCCCCCGGTCGCGCCCGATCCGGATCTGCGCTCCGAGCAGCGCCTGTCCCGCGACCAACCCCAGGCACACGAGGGCGCGGGGTCGCACGACATCGATCTCGGCCTCGAGCCACGGAAGGCATGCCTTCACCTGCCAGCGATCGGGCTTCTGGTGAATCCGCCGCTTGCCCCGGAGCCGGTACCGGAAATGCTTGACCGCGTTCGTGAGGTAGACATCATCGTGCGAGATGCCCGCGCGCTCCAGGCCACGGTTGAGCACCCCTCCGGCGGGACCGACGAACGGATGACCGTCGAGGTCCTCGCGATCGCCCGGCGTCTCACCGACGAGCATCAGCTCGGCGCGCCGCGGCCCCGCTCCCATCACGGGCTGGGTGGCGTGCTCCCACAGGTCGCAGGCGCGGCAATCGGGCACCGACCTGCGCAGCTTGGCCAGGGTCGGGCGCGGCGGGACGGGCGCGGCGGGGCGCCCCGCTTCGGCTGCGGGGACGGGCATCATCCATTACGGCCCTTACCCCGCCGATGAAGCCCGTACGCATCGGCTGCTCGGGGTGGATGTACGACGACTGGCGCGGGAAGCTGTACCCGGAGCGAACGCCCAAGCGGCGCTGGCTCGAGGCGTACGCCGGCCATTTCGACACGGTCGAGGTCAACTCGACGTTCTACCGGCTGGCGCGCCGAGACGCGGTCGCCGGCTGGGTCGATCAGACGCCCCCGGGCTTCGTGTTCGCGGTCAAGGCGAGCCGATACCTGACCCACGTCAAGCGGTTGCGCGACATTCGTGACTCCGTCGCGCGGTTCTACGAGCCGCTCGAGCCGATGGTCGGCGCGGGCCGGCTCGGGCCGGTCCTGTGGCAGCTGCCGGAGAACTTTCATCGCGACGACGACCGTCTGGCGAGCTGGCTCGAGCTGCTCGATTCGGCGCCGTCCGAGCTGCACACGATCGAGTTCCGACACGAGACCTGGTTCGCGCCGGCGGTGTTCGAAGCTTTGCGGGCTCGCGGCGTCGCGCTCACGATCGGCGATCACCCCAAGCGCCCGTTCCAGACCTACGACGCCACCGCTTCGTGGCGATTCGTCCGCTTTCACTACGGCTCCCGCGGCCGCGCCGGCAATTACTCCGCGCGGGAGATCGAGACGTGGGCGCGGCGGATCGCGCAGTGGCGCCGGCGCGAGCCGGTGTACGCCTACTTCAACAACGACTGGCGCGGGTTCGCGCCGGCCAACGCGCGACTGTTGCTGCGGGGGCTCGGGGCCTGTTAGACGGTGGCGTGGTCGACCGGAAGGCCGTAGCGGTCGGCGAGCTCGTCGCGGTCGACGTCCTCGCGGTAGCGCTGATCGTCGCCCTCGTGGGTGAAGACCACGATCCGGTCGGCGCGGAACGTCTTGAGCGCGTCCTCGATCGCGAGGCCCGGATCGCTCTCGCCGGTGTCGCCGCTCGCCGCGATGCCCGCTTCGTCGAGCTCGCGGACGCTGGCCTTGCGGACCTCATCGGCGCGCGCGATCGCCTCGTCGGCGTCGGACATCCAGAACCGCAGCGCGCTCTGCGCGAGCGCCGGCGCGACGACCATCACCTCGGCGTCGGTCGGGTCGGTCTGTGTCTCGAGCGCGTCCCGCAGCTGCCGCCCGGTGATCGGCTCGCTCGTCACTACGAGTAGCTTCATGTGGCTTCGTTACCCGCTTGTGGAGCCGGATAACGGGCAGGCTGCCGATCTGCGAGTGTTCGGATCCCGTGAAGGCGAATCGGTCCATCCCCAGCGCCCCGGTCATACCGGTGCTGATCTACCCCGACGTCCGCGAGGCGGTCGCGTGGCTCGAAGGGGCGTTCGGGTTCGCCGAGCGAGTGCAGATCGGCGAGGACCACCGGTCCCAGATGAACGCAGGCGGCGGCGCCGTGATCATCGGCGACGTCCGCGGCGACCGGGTGCCGCCGCGCGCCGGCGAGGCCACGCATTCGGTGATGGTCCGGGTCGAGGACGTCGACGCCCATTGCGAACGTGCGCGCGCGTACGGCGCGCGGATCCTGATGGAGCCGAGAGACTTCGAGTACGGCGAGCGGCAGTACTCGGTCGAGGATCCGGCCGGTCACCAGTGGACGTTCTCCGAGACCCGTGCCGACGTCCACCCCGACGAGTGGGGCGGGATCCTCGTCGATCCCCGGTAGACGCTACTCCGGCGCGTCGATCGCTCCGGCGCGATCGGCGAAGTCCATGATCGCTCCGGTCATCCGACCGAGGCCCTCGAGCGAGACGACCGGATCGCCGCGGATCTCGAGCGCGTGGTCGGCGCCGCGAAGCTCGAGCACATCGATCGACCCGCCGGCCGGAAGCGCATCGACGCGCCACGAGGGGTCGGCGGTTCCGCCGACCAGCAAGGTAGGGCGCGCCGTGCGGGCGAGCCCGTCGATCACGGCCGGCAGGTGCAGGAGCGGCGTCAACCAGACCGCCGGGAGGCTCCGGTCGCTGATCGCGCCGGCGAGCAGGCTGGCCAGCGACTTTCCGATCACGAGCACGCGCGCCTCGCCTGCGGCCTCGAGCGCGCGCTCGGCGCAGCTCTGCTCCCAGCCCAGCGGATCCTCGTGCTGACCCGGCTCGCCCAGCACCTCGAGCGCGCTCCACCCTCGTGCCATCGCGGCCTCGCGCGCGAACCACAGGGCAGGCGCCCGCGTCGGATAGAACTGACCGGGTAGCAGCACCGCCACGCGGCCGGCGTCTCCGTCGTGGCGGATCGCCTGGCAGGGACCGAGGTCGACTCGCTCCATCCCCGCGGAGGCTAGCCGCAGCGCGCGACCGCCGCGGGCACCCGGTTCAGTCTCGATTGGGTCGCCGAACCTCTCTCGAACCTCACCCTGCGGCCGCCGGGCGCTCAAAGCCGGGAAGCACCTGGCGAGGTACGAGAGATGGGCAGGGTCACAGCTGTCGCGACGGTCGTCGTCGCCCTGGTGTTCGCGGTGCCCGCGTTCGCGTCGACGCACGCCCGGGCTGCCTCGGCCGCGTGTCCGGCCGGCGTCCCCAGACAGACGATCACGATCATCAATCAGGCGCGCGTCAAGTCGGCCGCGCTGGCCCGGGTGACCCGGGCGATCTCCGATCAGTCGATGCAGCTGCGCGCGGCCTGGGGCACGCCGTGTGCGACGTTCGGCCCAGGGGGATGGCGCGTGTATCTGAAGATCGGGCGCGCGGCCCACGGCGAGCACTTCTGGTTCGGGCAGCCCTATGCGATCACGTGGACCGGCGGCGGCACCGTCGAGGGCTGGTCGCGCGACCTGTCCCACGAGGTGCTCGAGATGCTCGTCGACCCGACCACGAACCGCGACGTCTACTACAACGGCGTGGGCCGGGTGGTCGAGGTCGCCGACCCGGTCGAGTGGGACGGCTACCGGCTCGACGGCGTGTTCGTCAGCGACTTCGTGCTGCCGTCTTGGTTTGCCGGAGCCACCACCGGCGAGCCGACGTGCACGGGCACCTCGTGCAACTACCCGGGCCCCGAGCTCGCGTCCGACGACGCCGGCGGCCCGTATGACCAGATGCACATGCTCACCGGGCCGTGGCAGGGCTCGGATTCCGATCCGGACTCCTGACAGAGCCGACGCGTTCATCGCTAACGCGCTCGCGGGGCTCGGGCTGTCCGCCGGCGTCTCGTTAGGATCGCTCGCGTATTCCGCGTACACATCGGCAGCAGAAAGTGAGACGCAGATCGTGGCCGACTACAACCCCTACGAGCAACTGCCCAAGGTGGCGGGGTTCGAGCTGACTAGCGACGACGTGACGGACGGTAAGGAGCTCCAGCAGCCGCAACTGAGTGGCCTGTTCGGCGCCGGCGGCGAGGACGTATCGCCAGAGCTGGCGTGGACCGGATTCCCGGACGGGACGAAGAGCTTCGCGGTCACCTGCTACGACCCCGAGGCGCCGACCGCGAGCGGCTTCTGGCACTGGGCGGTCGTGGACGTCCCGGCGAACGTGACCCGCCTCGCACGCGGGGCGGGCGACGAGCAGGGGAGCGGACTTCCGTCAGGGGCGTTCCAGCTGCGCAACGACGCGGGCGTCAGGCAGTACGTGGGTGCCGCCCCACCGCCGGGGCACGGTCGCCACCACTACTACTTTGTCGTCCACGCCGTCGACGTCGAGTCGTTGGGGATCGGCCCGGACGCGACGCCGGCCTTCCTCGGCTTCAACCTGTTCTCGCACACGCTCGCCCGCGGGATGATCGTCGCGTGGTACGCGGCTCCCGAGAGTTAGTCCGGCGAGACCGTGTGACGACTGATGCCGGCAGCCGGTAGCGCCTGACCTCAGGAGCCCGCGTCGTCCCGGAGCCCGGCAGCGAACCGGCGGACGGCCGAATCGCCGGTCGTCCGGCCGTGGGAGCTTGGAAGACCCGGAGCCTCCAACGGTTCCGCCGAGGTCCGCCCAAACTCAGAGGATCCAACGCGCTGAAATGTCCTGAACGGACTGGAAGGCTCGAAATGACGCGCCCGGCAGGATTTGAACCTGCGACCTTTCGCTCCGGAGGCGAACGCTCTATCCCCTGAGCTACGGGCGCGTGCCATTCCGCGGACCATCCGGAACAAGAGGAGCTTACCGTGCAGATCGCCGTGATCTCGGACACGCACATGCCGCGCGGCAACCGGCGGCTGCCCGAGGACTGCGTCGAGCGGCTCCGGGCGAGCGATCTGATCGTCCACGCCGGCGACCTGATGCGGATGGCGGTTCTTCACGAGCTCGAGTCCTACGGCCCCGTCGTCGCCGTCCACGGGAATGCCGACGACGGCCAGGTGAGGACGGCGCTGCCGCCGGTGGCCGTCGTCCGGGCGGCCGGCGCCAGGATCGCGGTCGTGCACGACGCCGGCTCGGCGAAGGGCCGGCTGGCCCGGATGCGCAAGCGATTCCCGGACGCGGACGCGGTCGTGTTCGGCCACTCGCACCTGCCGCTCCACGAGCGCGGCCCGGACGGGTTTCAGATCTTCAACCCGGGAAGCCCGACCGAGCGCCGGCGCGCGCCCCGGCACACGATGGGGATCGCCACCGTGTCCGGCGGGCGCGTGGCCTTCGAGCTCATCGCCGTCGGCTGACAGACTCCTGACCGATGGACCTCTCGGTTTTCTTCGTCGGCACGGCCGGCTCGATCCCGACCGCGCGCCGCGGGTTGCCGGCGGTGCTTGTCCGACGCGGCGGCGACCGGATCCTGTTCGACTGCGGCGAGGGGACGCAGCGCCAGCTCGTGCAGTCGGTCGGCCTCACCGAGCTGACCGAGGTGTTCCTCACCCACTTCCACGCCGATCACTGGCTCGGGCTCCCGGGGCTGCTCAAGACGTTCGATCTGCGCGCCCGCGAGCGGGCGCTCGCCGTCCACGGGCCTCCGGGCCTGCGGGATCTGCTGACGCTCGCGCTCCGGGCGGCGGGCCGGGTCCGGTTCGAGCTCGAGCTGATCGAGCTGGCGCCCGGCGACCTGCTCGAACGCGACGGGTACAAGATCGCGCCGGTCCCGGTGGCCCACAGGGGTGGGAACGCGTTCGGGTACGTGATCTACGAGGACGCGCGGCCGGGCGAGTTCGACCCGGACGCCGCCACCGCGCTCGGCGTCGTCCCAGGCCCCGAGTTCGGGCGCCTGCAGCGCGGTGAGACGATCCGCGGCGTCCGCCCCGAGCAGGTGCTCGGGCCCGCGCGTGCGGGACGGAAGATCGTGATCTCGGGCGACACCTCGCCGTGCGAGACGCTCGCGGTCGCCAGCCACGCAGCCGACCTGCTGCTGCACGAGGCGACGTTCGCCGAGGAGGAGCGCGAGCGCGCCGCCGAGACCGGCCACTCGACCGCAGCCCAGGCGGCCACGCTCGCCCGCGATGCCGGCGTCGGCATGCTCGCGCTCACCCACTTCTCGACCCGCTACCCGGTCGGCGTGCTCCGCGACGAGGCGCGCGCGATATTTCCCCGGACCGTCCTCCCGCGGGACTTCGACGCGATCGAGATCCCGTTCCCCGAGCGCGGCGAGCCCCAGCTCGTGCGGTGGGAGGACCGGCCGGCGGCCGAGGCCGAGGAGGCTGAGGCGATGGCGGACACCCCCGGATGAGCACCGGGACGATCGATCGGGTGCAGACGGCCCGGATGACGCTCGAGCGTCTGCGGCTCGAGCACCTCGACGAGGAGCGCCGGATCCTGCTCGATCCCCGGATCGGCGCCACGCTGTGGGGAAGACCGGAGCCGCCGACCGAGGCCGAGATCGTCGACGGCCTCGCCGCCAAGGTCGAGCACTGGGACCGGCGCGGGTTCGGGATGTGGCTGCTGCGCGACCGCGAGACCGGCGCGCTGCTCGGGCGGGGCGGCCTGCAGTACACGTACACCGCCGGGCTCCACGACGTCGAGGCGGCGTGGGCGATCGTCCCCGAGCGATGGGGGCAGGGGCTCGCCACCGAGCTCGCGTTCGCGTGCGTCCAGGCGGGCTTCGATCGGCTCGGGCTGCGCGAGATCGTCGCGTTCACGCTCCCGGACAACCTCGCCTCGCGGCGGGTGATGGAGAAGGCCGGGTTCGAGTACGAACGGGACATCGTCCATGCGGGGCTGCCGCACGTGCTCTACCGGCGGCAGCGGACGTCGGTCTAGGCGAGCGAGCACTTCGGGGGTCAATTTGATCGTCGGGGTTCGGCCGGCGGGCGTTCTTTGAAACGTCGGGCACCGGGAGTGCGGCGGGCTCGGCCCGAGCATGCATAGCCTGACGTTCGATGGCCCGCGGCCGAGCCGTGTCATGTTGCGCACGTGTGGCATGCGCGCTCTGACACGGCCCCGGCTCGGCGCGTCGATTGTCAGGTCGCACAGGTCGAATCCGCGGCGGCCGGGCTAGCGCGAACGCCACCGACGACCGCCACCGATCCGCCGGACCCCCTGTTACATTCATTCGAGTCGGCCCCTTTAACCCGGTCCGGTGAGGCCAGGAAGGAGCGCGTTCAGATGGAAACGGTCGTGCTCGACCGCAACGACATTCGCCGCACGCTGGTGCGGATCGCTCACGAGATTGTGGAGAAGAACCCCGGCGGAGCGGTGGCGCTCGTCGGCATCCACCGTCGCGGAGCGGTCCTCGCAAAACGCCTTCAGGCGCTGACCAGCGAGCTGCTCGAACCGGCGGTGCCGCTCGGCGACGTCGACATCGCCTTCTACCGTGACGACATCGCGATCCGGCCGAGCGCGCCGGTCGTGCACGCCACGCACCTCGATTTCCCGATCGACCACCGCACGATCGTGATCGTCGACGACGTGCTCTACACCGGCCGGACCGCGCGCGCCGCGATCGACGTGATCTTCGACTTCGGCCGGCCGGCGCGGGTCCAGCTGGCGGTGCTGATCGACCGCGGGCACCGCGAGCTGCCGATCCGGCCCGACTATGTGGGCAAGAACATCCCGACCTCTCAGGACCAGCGCGTGTACGTGTGCGTCGAGGAGGTCGACGGCGAAGACGAAGTGAAGATCGGACCTGCACCCGAACCGACAAAGGCGGCGGCATGACTCGCATCGGACGTCATCTCCTCTCGATCGACGATCTCGACCGGGCCGCGATCGAGCGGATCCTCGATCGGGCCGAGTCCTTCGACGAGGTCTCCGGTCGGGAGATCAAGAAGGTGCCGGCGCTGCGCGGCCGCACGATCGTCAACCTCTTCTACGAGTCATCCACCCGCACGAGCTCGAGCTTCGAGCTCGCTGCCAAGCGGCTGAGCGCCGATGTGGTCTCGATCCGCTCGCAGGGCTCGGCGGTCGACAAGGGCGAGTCGCTCAAGGACACGGTGCA
>Ga0335078_10004801_pt1 | contig 19991 bp, 18 predicted proteins | sample Lox_Sample_32_FD_206711 | JGI IMG/M metagenome (GOLD analysis project Ga0335078, IMG submission 206711) | Soil microbial communities from Loxahatchee National Wildlife Refuge, Florida, United States - Lox_Sample_3.2 | ecosystem: Environmental > Terrestrial > Soil > Wetlands | place: USA... | reverse complement strand
CGACGCGGAACTGATTGGTGCTCTTCTCAATGCGCTCCAGGTAGTCGTGGCGGATGCGGCCCGCATTGCGATACAGCTCCATTTTGATTTTGTCCTGCATCTTGGAAAGCACGTAGCTGCGGAAAAGGAACTTTGGTAGGACGAAAGGGATCTTGTCGATGGCAAAGTAGAACAGCGGATCCACCTTGTAAAAGAGATGAGTTTGCGCGCGCAAAGCCTCCGGCGATGCGAAAGTCTCTACGCCGATGTCGAATAGCCGCGAGGTCACGGAGCGAATGTCGCTGATAATGGCATTGGTCTTCCCGGCGAAGCGCGAAGACATGGCAGTAAAGACCTTGCTCATCTTCTGGTCCTCTTCAATCCGCCACTTGTTAAAGACAGCTTCCACCTGCTCCTGCATGAATTCATCAAGCAGGCGGGCGAGTTGGCTGCGGTCGGCATCAGCGTGTTCAGCGTGATAGTGGTGCAGGCGCTTGCGGACCGGGGCCAGGGAATCTTCGACGTGGCGGTTAAGGTCGGATTCAACCTCCGATACCAGCCGGTTGATCTCGCTGGAAAGCAGGACGTTCATATCGCTTCGCTCCTGCTCGATGCGTCCGAGTTCAGCCTCCAGCCGGTTTTGCTTCTGCCGCAAATCGTCGAGCGGCACCGAGGCCGCCTTGACCTCGAGCTCGATGGAAAACCGCATATCCCCGGCGAGGCGCAAGACATCGGCAACTGACGATTCCAGCAGCACCAGCCCTTTGTCTTTCATGAGAAACGAGCGCAGGGCGCTTTCGAACGCGCTCAATCCGCTGCTGCGAACCTTTTCCTCGTCCCCTGCTTTCTTTGCTCCAAGCGCTGTTCTTGCGGACATCGGGAACAGCTCGATGTTGGTAATTCCGGTTTGCACCGCGATCTGGTCACGAGTAAAGGCGAGCGATTCCCGCATCTCGGCCTCAGTCATTAGGTCGGTTTTGTTGAGCACGAAGAACAGATGATGGACTTCTTCCTTCGTACGGCGCAGAAACTCGGCCTCGGCCATGGTAAGGGGCGGATCAACCGAAACCAGGAAGATCGCCGCATCCACTCTTGCCAGGAAAGAACGCGTAATTTCAGTGTTGTGCTGATAGGTAGAGCCCACGCCCGGAGTATCAACCAGCAGCATGCCGTCGTTCAGGTAAGGTGAAGGATAGCGAACGTCAACATGCTTTACGCCCTTAGCATTTTGCGGGTTGTGCCGCTCGGTGACGTAGTCTTCTAGCTCTTTCATCTGGATCGACCGGGCATCGCCGGAGAGAAAATGCACGGTAACTTCCGGCTGCTCCCCGTAGCTCAGCATAGTAATGATGGATGTCAGAGGCACAACGCCGACCGGCAGTACATCCGCACCTAAGAGACTGTTGATCAGCGTGGTTTTGCCCCGCTTGAACTGTCCCAGCACCGCCAGATAAAAGCGGTTGGCCCGCAGCTTTTCGTCCAGTGCCTGAAGCTCGCTGAGCGCGTGGGCTTCGTTACGCTGTTCAGCGATGGAGCGAATGCTGGTCGCACTCGCGGCAATGGCGGATTTGATGCCGCTGAAATTCTGAGTCAGCATTGCCTGTTCTATCGGGTTCGAAGTTGTTCCCATAGTTGGCGCCGTCACAACCATCGCTGGCCAGCCAGGAATTCCGCGGCATGACCCAAGAGCCCCCCTCCCACGCGATGGCCTTCTCTGACTTGCTCCCGGTACGAGCCAAGCTGCTCTCGGAGCTCGGTAACGTTCCTAGCGACGATTTGATCGAGCAGCGGCCGAAGGCGTTCGGGCAGGCGTTCGCGCAGTTTCTCCGCATGTTCGAAGCACAAGGTTCCATGCTGCTCAAGCCATTCGAGGATCCGTTCGTGCTCCATCGCCGCAGCCAGCTCGTCCAACCGTTCTTTTTCCTCGTGGGATTTCCGCGCGCAGATTCCGCAACTCGACGGCCCATCCGCAACCCTTGCTTCGATCGTCTTCAGAAACGAAGCGATCACCGCATCTGCCGGCGCGGCCTTGGCTAAGGCCCAAGTATGCGTCTTGCACGTGGTCGTAGCTTGATCCGGACCGAACGCTTCCACCAGATCGTCAAGAAACTGCTTGAGAACGCAACAGACCGGGCAGCTTCCCTTCGCCAGCGCCTGGGTAATCGAAAGCCTTGGCGCCACCGCCTCTGATTTCATGACAACTCCTCTCCCACATCGGGCTGCGATACTGCCAGAACGGCCGGGAATGCCTCCGAGGAATTCAACTCCTCCAGATCGCGCCGGATCGCATCTTGGTTCTCAGCGCCGTCCGGCCCAGCCTCGCCAAGCGCGCGTCCAAGTTGAGCCCGGTAGGTGTCGGCATAAGATTCGAACTGCCGGTAGATGCGCCCAGTCACGAGGTTCGTCCAGTCCTTCAACAGATCCGAATACCGCTGAAGGGTCCTCGATAATCCGGCACCGGCCTGTTCCTCGATGCGCCCAGCCAGAGCTCGCTCCACAAACTGCCGGCCAAGCAATGATGCGAGCCGCGGCCTCTCCACCTCGGCATGAAGCTCATCGAGTTCGAAGGCCGGCATCTCGCGCAGCAAGGCCTGGAACTCCTGATAGCTGGGACGGTCGGCGATTTCTAGCACCTGGGCCGCCCGCTCCAGCTCGCGCGCCAGGTCGTAAGCGGCATTTTCCAGCAGCTTCAGTAACGCTCCAGCCCGCTTTTGCAAAAAATCTGTGGTCTCGGTGCGCACTACGTCGCCGGCCTGCGCGAGCAGGTTGGACTCGCGCAGGCGAGCGGCCGCCGCCAGAATCGCGCGCTGAGATAGGTTGGGAATATCGTCCGCGAGCGCCTGCGCTGTTTTTCGTGCATCCGCGAACTGCCCCGTAGCGCGTCGCAAGCCGTCTTCAACCTCGCGATAGGTGGCAGCCTGCCGATCCGATAATGCGTTACTCCTTCGCAGCCGGCTGCGAAGAACAGATTCGACAGATTGCCGTAGCCCACCTACCTTGCGCCGGATCGACTTTTCCTTCAGCTCCTCCCGTTCGGCGTGCAGTGGCGCTATCTCTTCCTCGAACCAGCGCCTCAGCAAGTCCGCGTGCCCGGGCCGTACGCTTACCGCGTGTATGGGCACATCGGTATGCAACTCCGAAGAGAGGTGGCTCTTTACGTATTCGATGACTCGCAGCAAATCCTCGGGTCGCAGCAAGTCCGCTTTGCTCAAGAGCACGGTCGCCGGAATGGCAGCCCCATAGAGCGCTTGAATCGTCCGCAGATCTTCGGCAACGAGCGTTGAAGCAGCGTCCACAAGCACCACCCCCAGGTCGCATCGTGGCAGGTACGCCAGAGTCTCCGCCGCTCCACTGGTGGCGAGCGAGCCCAACCCTGGCGTGTCCACAAAAGCGATTCCCTCGCGTAATTGTGGAGAGGGAAACTCCACCACAATCCGGCTGACGTGTTTGCGGTTGCCGGGGTTGTGCTGCTCGGCAACGAATTCGCCAAGTCGCGAGAGCTCGAAGCGTTCTTCGGATTTCTCCGGGAACCAAACCCGCACCAGCGGCTGCTCGCCATGAATAATTCGCGTGGGAACCGCGGTGATTGGAGTTACTCCGACCGGCAGCACTTCAGCTTCGAGAATGGCATTCAGCAGCGACGATTTGCCCGAGCTTACGCGGCCAAAAATTGCGATCTCGAATGTTTTGTCCTCGGCACGATCCAGAATCGCCGAAATCGCAGGGCGGAATTCCACCAGTCCATGACGGGCAACAATCTCCTGGATCCGATGCAGCAACTTGAACTCGTCACTTGTGGCTTCCAACTTCCTGAGACGCGCTTCGAGATCTTGCCCCACATCCTGAAGCAGGTAGCGATCCAGCTTGGAAACAAGCCCTTGAAGCTCGCCAACGATTCCATTTAGTTCAATCGCAGCCTGCGGCGGCACCTCGCCATAACCCCGCATGTATCTCGGCTTCAGTTCCTCGACGGAGACGTCGACGAACTGCAGCGACACGCGGGCCGCATGCGAGGCCGAGATGAAGGGATGTGGCAGGGGAATGCCCTGGCCCTCCAGCACGCGCTTCAACTGGGCACGCAGCCGCGCGATGTAGTCATTGATGGTGGAGTGCTGCGCAGGAGGAATGTCGGGAATGTACTTCGGAAAGGCAGACTTGGCGACCGACTGATTCAGTACCGCTTCCAGGTCAGACAGCATGCCGTCAATGTGCTGGCAGGTTACCAGCAACCGCCGCTGCTGGTGCTCATTGAGCGTTCTTAGCGGTCCGCCCATTTCAGCCATGATTCCATCCCGGACGTAGACACACCTACTTGCAACTCACAGTAGAGTGCCACGATCCACTTTCGGGAGATTTTCAGGCTTGAGCGGCGTTCTTGCGACAAACGACTCCCTTAACCTGAACAACATCCCTTGGTAGGAGTCATTTGCCCAAACGGGCGGTTAAGGGTGAACTCCAACACCCGCAACGATTATCCCTCCCTCTGTCCAGTCAGTCAATCGCTTGATGCATATGCCGCCAGCCCCTACAAAATATTTCTGATGGTAAAGATGGCGTTCACATTTCTATGTCCGGTCAACATCTGCAGTCCCGCGAGTGGAGAATCGTTTTCCTCCTGCGACAACAGATTTCTTCGTAGAGCGTCGTATTTGATGGCGTAACGCTGCATGTCTTCCGCAATTCGTTCAAGCGCCGCCGCTTCCCACAAAAGCAGACGCTCGCGCATCGCGCCTGCCCGGATTTGCTTGAGCAGCAAATCCAGGTGTGGAAGACACAGTGTCGAGAGCTCGGCGGAGCCGCCGCTCCTGTCCGTTTGAGCCGCAATCCGACGGACTGTCTCGTCTTCCGTCTCCCATCTCACTTTGCAGGCCGGACAGTCGTGGCCAAGTCCGCAGGAAATCCCAGATTCCGCGGAGCCATTCGCGGCCGCGGAACGCAAGCTTCCGGCCACGTGCTCCACCAGCCGAGGATAGGCACTGCAGATACCGCGCGGGGATGCCGTCTGCTCGTAATGCCAGGTATGCAGAGGGCAGAATCCGCCCCTCTGAGCGTGGGCTTCCTGGATTTCCGGCCGTGTACTCAGGTCATACTGATAGTGAAGAATAAAATCGAGCACCCGGCGCATCACTTCTCGGCAAACCTCGCAGGGCGCGCCAGACTTGGAGTCGATGTGAACGCGTGGGCCTTCCGCGGCCGGAGCGCTTGTTATTTTTTCCGTACCGCCAACCTGCTTGTGCAATCCCGCGAGCTGATCACGCAAGGCTTCTGCGTCTGTATCGGGCAATGAGGCGCATGCCGCAAACACGCGTTCCAACAGAGCTGACAGGAATAGCCGCGACCGCTCGGCAATCAGGAAATGAACCAGCTCATCCTCGAAATCCAGAATTCCGCTGCTTCGTAGAGCCTCGACATCATTTCTCTGCTTGGCATCGAGCCCGTCGCGTGCGGATACAGAAAAAGGCTTGTAGGTCCGACCGTTCAGCACGCCACGAGCGGTCCTGGTCACATAGTCAATGACCTCGTTGCGTTCCTCGGGGCGTACAGTGTCATGCTTGTTGACAATCAGAAAAATCGCCTGCACCGAAGGCGAGGCCCGCTGGAGAAAGCGGATTTCATCGTCCGTAAGCGGACTCTCGTAGCTGGTTACCAGAATCAGGACGTCAATTTCAGGGATGAATCGTTCGGTGGTTTGTGAGTTCTCGAAGATGGCGGAACCCAAACCGGGGGTGTCGACGAAGAAAAACCCCCGGCGGAGGATCTCCGCCGGCAGTTGAATCTCGGCGGCGCGGATGCGCTTTGCGTTTCCGGGATTGCCTTTCTCAGTGACCAGTTCGGGCAGCTCCTCAAGCTTGGCTTCTCCACGCAGGCCGCTTCCGTAGTAATCCAGCAGGACCCGTTCGCTGGTTCCGTAACGCACGCAGGTGATCACGGAAGTGAGTGGAACAACGCCCGTCGGAAGGCGATCCATTCCAAGAATCGCGTTCATCAGGGAGGACTTGCCGCGATTGAATCTTCCCGCCACCACGACCGTGAAGCGATCTTCCGCCAGACGCGTCAACAGGTCTCGCCAGGGCTTCTCCGCGTTCCAGCGGCCTGGGGGATCGCTGCTGTTCTTGCCCGCCACCAACTGCCCGGAGCGAATCAGTTCGGCCAGTTCGAACTTGAACCGCTCGTATGCTTTCAAGTCCATCGCTCAGGCCCCCACCCGCGTATCGGGCGCGCTGCTACGCCTGGACTCCACCTGACGGACAACGCTCAATAGAACGCGCAGCGTTATATCCTTGGCTTGGGGCGCGGCCCGTTGGAGTCGCTGCTGAATCTCACGACGAATCGCGGCACCAGCGACATGAAAGTTTTCCAGCAAACTGCTCTCGATCTCCGACTGCAGTAACCAGTTCGCGGTGGGAAGAAGCTGGATCAGCTGCCGGGCGGCGAACTGCTGGTCGTCAGGGGGCCCAAGCCTTAGGGCAAGGTTGGCGACACTCACCGCGATGTCAGCATCTTCGTCGCGCAGCAAGGGCTGCAGCTTGGGCCAGATTTTCGGCGCCGGCGCCAGCGACGCGAGAATCCGCAGCGCACTCCTCCGCCGCGAAAGGCTGGAGGGGCTTTCTCGCGGGCGCGACGGATCTGGCGTACGCGCGGCTTCGATCAACGCTGTGCGGGCCGCCTCGCCGATCGCGCGCAAACCGCGCTCAGCGTCGCGCCGGGCAACATCGTCGCCCAGGGCGTCAACCAGGTACGGAACCACCTCCGGTCGCCCGAAACTGCTCAGTGCTTCGATGACTCCGGGCAACAGGCGCAAGCGCGCTACTGCGAGCAAAGCCTTCAAGACCTCGTCGGTCTTCCAGGCAGCAAGCGCGCGGGCGGCCGCATTTTCGACCGCCTCTTCGCCCAGGCGGAGCGCCGGATCCGCGATCGATCTTGGCTTCGTGAGATATTCAACCAGAACTTCTTTGGCTCCAAGCTCTGCCAAGGCGCGCACGGCCCTCTGGCGCGGCTGGTGGATCACACTTGGCCGTCCCAGTATCAGGAAGTCCCGCAACGGCGAGATTGCCCTCTCACCACACCCGACGAGCGCATCCACGCCAAGCTCCCCGTCATGCAGTGACCTGAGGCTTTCTACCAGGCGCCCGATCTCGGCTTCGGTAAACCCATTCGGCGCACGGGCGGAGTTACTCATTTCTTGCCGGCACGGCATAGATGCACCTCATCTCGGCGTCAGCGCCAGCGCGCGTAGACGTCCTTGCCTGGATACTTCGCCTGCCGGCCCAATTCTTGCTCGATTTCCAGCAGCCGGTTGTACTTCTCCGTGCGCTCCGCCCGGCATACCGATCCCGTCTTGATTTGGCCTACGCCGGTGGCGACGGTAAAATCCGCGATGGTCGTGTCAGAAGTTTCTCCGGAACGATGGGACACAATCGCCGTGTAGCCGTTCTTCTTCGCCAGTTCTACGCATTGCAGGGTTTCGGTCACAGTGCCGATCTGGTTCAGCTTGATCAGAACAGAATTGGCTATGCCCTGTTTAATTCCCTCAGCAAGGGTGGAAGGATTCGTTACGAAGATGTCGTCGCCCACTAACTGCACCTTCGACCCAAGTTGTCGTGTCAGCTCTTTCCATCCCGCCCAGTCGTCTTCCGCGAGCCCGTCTTCCAGCGAATAGATTTCGGGGTAGCGCTTGAGCCAGTCTGCCCAGAGCGCAACCATCTCGGCGGAGCTTTTGCGAGAGCCATCAGATTTGTGGAATACGTAAGCCCCATCGTCGTAGAACTCGCTCGCTGCAGGGTCCAGGTTGATGGCGATGTCCCCGCCGGGCTCGTAGCCGGCCTTGCGGATGGCAAAATCCAGCAACTCTATAGTCTCCTCGTTTGTACGCAGCCGCGGCGCAAATCCGCCTTCGTCACCGACACTGGTCTCGTAACCCTTGCGCTTGAGAATCTCCTTGAGACTGTGGAAGGTCTCCGACGCCGCGCGCAGCGCCTCGGCAAAACTGGGTGGACCAAGAGGAACGATCATGAACTCCTGGAAGTCCACGTTATTGTCGGCATGCTTGCCGCCATTGAGTACGTTCATCATCGGAACTGGCAAGAGATAAGTTGGCCGGTCAGCCAGGTAGCGATAGAGCGGAACCTTTCCCTCGGCAGCAGAGGCTTTCGCCGCAGCCAGGGACACTCCGAGGACGGCATTCGCACCCAGACGCGACTTGGCTGGGGTCCCATCGAGAGCAATTAATTTTTGATCCAGACCGCGCTGGTCATTGGCCTCAAAGCCGATTACCGCAGGTTGGATGACATTGGCCACGTTGGACATAGCTTTCAGCACGCCCATGCCGCGATAACGCGAAGAGTCGCCATCGCGAAGTTCGACCGCCTCGTTTTTGCCGGTCGAGGCGCCGGAAGGAATCTTTGCGACGCCAACCGCGCCGCTCCTGAGAACCATCGTGACCTGAATGGTGGGATTCCCACGAGAATCCAGAATCTCCAGTGCGCTGATCGCCTTGATTTCGGACATGACGGCCTCCTACACAGATCCCGCGCGCAGAACGGTGATTAGGTCCTGCTGTATGGCCAACGGCACCGGCAGGGCCTTGACTTTTGCAATGGTTTTCTCAAACGGATAGGGATACGACTTCAACTCAATACGACCGTCCTCCCAGACGGCGTAGCAGGCATCCGGCTTGCCGGTTTTGGGCTGCCCAAGGCTACCGGGATTCACCAGCGTGCGCCTTCCGATGCGGCGTATAAACGGCGTGTGCGTGTGTCCCACGAGAACAATCTCCGCCGGAACATACTCGATTTCACGCACCCAGTCGCTCGAATCCTGCGGACAATATCCGTACAGAGGGTCGGACGGTTTGGCATGTACCAGATAGAACGTGGTGTCGGCGCGACGAAGGCGACTATCAAGGGGAAGTTCTTTCAGGAAGTTTTTCTGCTCTTGCGTCAGTACGGCGTCGCTGTATCGCCGGGTGGCATCGGCCATGTCATGGTAACGGGGAGTGCAACGTGGGTCTTCGTGGTAGCCAATTGCATGGTCATGATTTCCGCGCACCACGGCCGTCGCGTTCCGCTTCACAAAGTCGACAACCTCACCAGGTTGTGGGCCATAGTTCACGAGGTCCCCGAGCACCCATAGTTCGTCGTAGGTTTCCGGCAGCGCCGACAGCGCGTCGTAGTTCGCATGGATATCGGAAATGATCACGATCTTCATGAGCGTTCAACCATTGCTCCAACTCGTTCAATCAGCGGCTCGGAACCGCCTCAAGCCTTTGTGTTCTCTTCGTGCGTGTACTTGATGACGTCAACATTCGACATGGCAATCAGTCCCTCGTCCACCATCTCGTCCAGCACGGGTAACAGCCGCCGAATGTTCTCTTCGCTGTCGATCACGCTGACCATGACCGGCCGATCATGGGAGAGCGAGAGCAGATGCGAACGCCGAATCAAGGTGCTCGCTCCGTAACCTTCGAAGCCTCTCAGCACGGTTGCACCGGCCAAACCAAGCTCGCGGCATTTCTCGACAATAGCCTGGTACAGCGGCTTGCCTTGCCACTTATCGTCCTCACCGAAATGGATACGCAGCATTTTGGCCTTACCCTCAAGCTTCGTCATCGCACCTCTTTCCGCCGCTCCGCAGCTAGATAGTTATGGGTGTACTTGATTACGTCTACGTCTGAGAGAACTACGAGTCCCCGCGGGATCATCTCGTCAAGCAAAGGCAACAGAGCACGAATCTTCTCCTCTTTGTCAATGATCGACAGCAAGATGGAACCCCTGCCATGCGCCATCCGGAGCGCCGACTCCTGATGGAGCTTGCCGTGCGCCCCATAGCCCATGAGAGCTCGGTATACGGTCACTCCGGCGATATCGTTGCTTCGGCACGCCTGCACCAGCGCCTCATGCAACGGCTTATCGTGCCATTTGCAATCTTCATCGATATAGATTCGCATTAGCTTCGCTTTACCCTCGGTCTTCAGTCCGGGTATGCTCGGGGCGACCGAACGCTTGGTGGCCGGAGCGCTCGGTTTCAGAATGGTTGTGTCCTGCACTTCGATCAAACCAGTGCCGGCCATCTCGTAGAGTTTGGGGAGAACTTCCTCCACCTTGGCCGGTGCCTCGATGAATTCAATTTTGATGGGCAGGTTCTCCGTCAATCGCAGGATGCGAGTTGTGTGGAGATGGTGATCGGCGCCGAAACCGGCCAACCCACGTGTAACCGTCGCTCCAGACACTCCGCGAAAGAACAGAAAATCCAGGATTGCGGCATAGAGCGCGGAACCATGGTATTGCTGATCCTCACCGACGTAGATCGTTACTTTTTTCGCTGGACCTGTCTGAAGCAAAGCGTCCTCCAAAAAACCTCACATACTTAGGCCGCATGACTGCCCGTTCACGCAGACTCGCAGTGATCATGGGATTGCTCGCCCGGCAACTACTCCCATCCAAACCAGGAAGAAACCGATCGACACACTCAGAGCTATATTCAGCATGGCATTCAGAAGGTTGCCATCTTGCACCGCGCGCAGGGTCTCATACTCAAAGGTGGAAAAGGTCGTGTACGCGCCCACAAACCCGATAGGGATCAGGTATCGCCAGTTGGGACTTAAGTGTGTGCGCTCTGCCAGTACCGTCATAATGAATCCGATCACGAATGAACCCGAGCAATTGATGACGAAGGTTCCATAGGGAAACCGAGAACCCATCCGATTTGAGATATAGCCGCCCAGCCAAAACCGCGCGATGGCGCCCAGAAATCCTCCAATTCCAACGACCACGTATTTGATCAATTTATTCTCTCGCCTAGAAGGTCAATCGGTCCCAGTGAAGTCAAAACTGCGCTCCGCAGCGAAGGTTGTAAAACGGCGCCAGAACCACAAGACTTATGGGCCGTGGGTTGCGTCGATCGCCTTCACGATCGCGTCGTAATTCAGGCCGTTGCCCTCGAGGGTGACGTCCATGCCCACGGTTTCGACATCAATCTCTGTGACGGTAATATTGACGCCCTCGACATTGGGCATGACTTCGATCGCATCGGCGATCTCAGTGATGCTTGGCCGAACAATAGCCTTGTCTACATCCAGCAGCAGCCTCCGAATAGGCATAAACACCACCGACACTCTCAGTAGAGCCATATCTTGCGCGCTAAACGAACGCGCCAGCAGGAGACCTTAACGTGACTCATGCGCGACACGACACAACTCCGGCTCGTGTTCGCCGCACGCGATTGGCCTCTCTCGCTAACATCGACGCTCCCTCTGACTCCAGGGGATTCCTCCGTGTGGCCCCGGGTGGCCAACAGTATTACCGACATGATGGTTGCCGCGATCCAGATGAGGAGAACTGTTACAAGCCCGTAGTCGATCCCGGAATCGATTCCCGGTTTATGAATGAGGCTCATTGAGAATCCTCCGCTAGCCTGGCGTCGCATTGCGGACAAACCACGCCTCTGGCAGAAATACGTTTCCGCACTTCGCGCAAAATGCCAGCGCTTGAGTGCCGCATGCGGCTTCTAAACGCCCGCAGCCGTCATACCGCTTGACGATGCTTCGAAGTGTGCGCGTCAACGTTCAACATCTTCAGGACGTTCCGCGCAATCAATTGCACAGCCAAGGGCTCATCGCTGTTTGCCGCTTTCTCTATCGCGGGGACGGCCGAAACGTCCCCGATTTCCCCCAGTCCACGCAGGGCTGCCACACGCACCAGCACGTCAGGATCGTGCAGTAGCTCAATCAGGGCTGGCACCGCACTCCGCTTCCCGCGAGAGCCGAGCATCCAGCAAATCTGCGCTCGCCTCTCGGCCATTGAACGAGGAAGGGCGGCAATCAGCTTTCTCTCATAGCCCCGAGAATACAAATCCACGCTAGTACCGCAATTTGGACATACCGTAGGCACACTCTTGATTTCGTTCCAGCATTCGGGACAGAGTACGAACATAAGTCACCTGCCTATCTTGTTACCAATACAGGGCACGGGGCATAGCGCAAGACACGCTCCGACACCGAGCCCATAATGATTTTTGCGAACGTTGAGATACCGCGGCGTCCCACGATGATCAGATCAACGTGGCCTTGCTCAGCCTGGTGGATGATTTGCTCAGCGGGATGGCCGACCGCAATGGCAGTTTCGACTCGGATCCCATTCTGTTGAGCGGCGTCCGCGATTCTACGCAATGCTTTCTCGTAATGCTCTCTGGCATCGTCAATCACGGCTCCCAACTCAACCGCGGTAGGGGGTTCGGACGGCTGAGCGACAGCCAGAACCTTGACTCTTGAGTCCAGGTTGCCGGCAAGCGCCAAGCCCATCTCCACTGCCTTTTCGGCTTCCTGCGAGCCGTCATAACCGACAAGAATATTGTGAAAATGGCCGTTATTTCTGTGGTGATCCATTGCTACCTCCTAATCTCCTTCCGCCGCTTCGGCCTTGGCCGCCCCGGGTGCGCCGAAGTCCGCTTCGACCCGCTGCAAGTACAGCAGGTGCTTTGGCAAGAAGAACTCATTGGCCACCATGGTGGGTATGACGGCACTGGCGATTACGGTGGCTACCAGGTGCGAGTATTGAGCGCCGCTGATGATGCCGTGGTTCAAGCCAAACAGAGCGGATATAGTGCCGAAGGTAAGTCCGGTTGACATCATCAGCGTATAGTAGATGCCCTCTTGCGCCTGATACTTGAATGCCTTCACCGTGGGGTAGAGCCCCACAACTTTGGTCAGGGACTTCGCGCCGAACAACGCCACAAACACCAGTGGGGCGGCGATCAGCGCCGGCACCGACACAAACGAGCCGGCGCGGATGAAATAGAAGGGCGTCAGCAGCCCAAACGTGAGCGTGCGCAGCCGGCGAATCAGGACGTGGTCTTTGCCCACGGTCCCGGCCAGCACCATGCCGATGATGTACGCCGGCAGCACAGCCTCACTGCCCGCCCAGGCTGCTAGACCTCCCATCGCGAAGAGCGCCAGGAGCAGATATTTGGCCTCCAGCTCGGAAACGCGGCCGCCGTATTTCTTAAAAAAGCGCGGGGTGAGAAATGGCAATACTGCAAAGACGACAACGCCTACGATCACGAAAATCAAAGTACGCATCGTGAATGGAGCAAAGATGAGGCCCAGAGCAATTACGGTCCCCAAGTCATTTACGAAACACGCAGCCAGAATGCCCTTGCCGAAATCCGTAGTGTTGAATCCGAGCTCGAGCATGACCGCGTATACCACGGCGACTGAAGTAGTGGATAGGGCGACACCGGCCAACAGACTGGCACGAGTGCTCCAATGAAGCAGATAGTGGGCCAGTGCGGCACAGCCCAGGAACGGAGCAAAAAATCCCACCAGTCCCACGACCCCGGCTTCTTTCCACTTCGTGCGAAAGATCGCGGGATCGAGCTCGGCGCCAGCCAGGAACGTAAGCACGATGGCGCCGGTGCCGGCGAGAAAGCTGATCCATTCGCTCTTGGCGCCCAGCGAAGTTGATCCGGCAACGGCGCCGATGACCAACTGCGCGACCGTGCCCACAACAATTTCAGTCAACGCGGTTGAAATCTTGAGCCAGATCGCAAGCAGTGTCGCGACCAAGGCAAGTCCGACCCAAATGGCCGCCAAAACCCACACGTTTTCCATTGCGGTCCTCGTTCTTGGATTTAGGAGGGTTTTGCGCGGGGGGTGCTTACGTCTTGGATGATGGCAACAACCCCCGGGCCAAAAGCCCTCCGCAGGAGTCATTAGCCATCCCGATCGTTACAGCTAAGGGAGGCGGTTAGGGGTGGTACTCCTTCACCCTTAACACTACAACTATCAGTTTACTTCGATGGTCCAGACTGTCAAGAGGCTCCGAAAAAAATTGCGGTTACTTTGGGCACGTTCTTCTCGTCGGGCGCGGGCGCCCGCGCGCCATGCGCGCATTCGGCTTCCGATCCGCGGTTGATGCGCCCGGTTTGAATCCATGCTCGGATGCCGCTGCTGTGCTATCTTCTCAGGTGCTTCTTGGCGATGAGGTTCGCCATAACCGCCGCTGCTGTCTTTGGGCTGATGACCTCTACATCTTGAGGGTTCCATCAGGCATCGAGTAGCGCCGCCCCACAGGGCGCAACTCGCCTTCGCGTCCGCTGAGTGGCCCGATGGACTCGACAACGGAGGTGAATCGTGGACAAGAGGCGGCACAATCCCTACTTTCGCAAGCTGCTTGTCGGTTTTGACGGCTCGACACACGCGGAAAAAGCTGCTGACGTCGCCATGGAACTGGCGGAATGCCTCGATGTTGAGATTTTGTTGCTCGCGGTAGCGCGCCTGCCGGAACCCGCAACCATTGTGGAAGTCGATGCCATGTTGGACGACGCGCGCGAACACTACGCCACGGCTTTTGAAGCGCTTATGGAGAAGGCGAAACAGCGACATTTGGGCATGACCACCGACATTGCCGTGGGACACCCTGCTGAACAGATCATCCGCCGCGCAGAAGCCGGCGGTTTTGACCTGGTGCTGCTCGGCCATCGCGGCACGTCGATGTTTGAGAAACTTATCATGGGGTCGATTTCCGAGCGTGTTTTGAAGTACGCGCATTGTCCCGTGATGATTGTCAGGTAGTCTTTCGAACCCCGGTGCCGTTCCCGACCGGTCGGCGGTTGACTTTTTTTGCCATGTAAGTAGCATTTGTGAGTAACGGCCAAGGAGTTCGGCCTTAGACCGCTGTCTCTCCTTTTAAGCCGGGACAGATGATGACTCCTGACGCGCGATCTTGTCGCGGAGTCATGTCCCCGGCAACGACCCCGTCAGTGGAAAACCCCATGCCTTTTCACAGCATCTTGTCGCAAGAGTCGGACGAGGGGACCGAAAAGCACGCGCACGAAGACCCATCCGTTCTGGGCGACTTAAACCTCGATCAAACTATCGATGCGATCACAGCCGATTGGAAGGAGTACGACCTCAGCCCCTTCTATTACGCGCGCCTGAAGGATCTCAACGCGATCACGTATCGCCAGGAGGTGGTGCGCGATCTCGAAGACCGCCCGCTGCTGCAGGTTGTCAAAACTTTTTCCGAGCGGATGCGCGTCATGCGCGAATACCTGGCGCAGGGTGAGAAGATCCATTACTACAAATACGCCATGGAACGCCGGTTCCTGGGCGCTGTCGAAATCTATTGCGAAGCCGTCGAAGGGCTCTCGCGGGAACTCGATGCGCTCGATATAAGATCGCGAGGTCTGCGTGCGTTTCGTGACTATCTGGCGGAATACGTCTGCTCGCCAGCTTTCCTTGAATTGCTTGCTCGGATGGGCAAGCTGCTGTCGGATCTTTTGGCGGCGAAGTATTGCCTGCTCCTCAAGAACGGCAGCGTCACTGTTCGCCACTACGATGGCGAGGGTGACTACAGCATCGCCCTTGAAGAAACCTTTGAAAAATTCAGGCACGGGTCTGGCGGCGGCTTTCACATCGAGATTCGCAAGTGGGAGGGCATGAACCACATCGAGGCGCAGATACAGGACCGGGTAGCACTGCTTTACCCCGGCGTGTTTGGCGCCCTCGACTCTTTTTTCGCGGAACACGGAGAATATCTCGACCCGGCAATCGCTCGCTTCGATCGCGAGGTGCAGTTCTACGTTGCTTACCTCACCTATGTCGGGCGCTTCCGGTCCGCCGGCTTGAGCTTCTGCCGGCCCCAGCTCTCGCAGAGTTCCAAGGCTATCAGTGGAAACAACGCCTTCGACCTTGCATTGGCGAAGAAGCTTCTCGACGACAAGGCGACCGTTATCACGAACGATTTTTTTCTCGCCGGCGCGGAGCGCATCTTCGTAGTTTCCGGTCCCAACCAAGGCGGAAAAACTACATTCGCGCGGACGATCGGCCAGTTGCATTACCTGGCCTGCCTGGGCTTACCGGTTCCCGGCTCCAAAGCTGAGCTTTTTGTCCCCGACTGCCTGTTTACTCACTTCGAACGCGAGGAGGACATCACCACTCTTCGCGGCAAGTTGCAGGACGATCTGGTTCGAATTCGTCAGATACTGGACGCGGCCACGCCCGACAGCCTGATCATCATTAATGAGATGTTCTCCTCAACCGCTCTCAAGGACGCGGTGTTCTTGAGCACGAAAGTCATGGAGAATATCTCGGCGCTGGACCTACTCTGCGTCTGGGTCACGTTCCTGGATGAATTGGCCTCCTTCAATGAAAAGACGGTCAGCATCGTGAGCACGGTCGAACCGGAGAATCCCGCTGTTCGCACGTTCAAATTGGAGCGCAGGCGTGCTGATGGACTGGCCTATGCGCTTGCCATCGCCCAGAAATACCGCGTGACCTATGCCTGGCTGAAGGAACGAATCAAGGCATGAAAGCGCTCCTGATGCATCGCGAGTGCGATTTCGATCCGCTCCAAGCGTTTCGCGATCTGATGTACCGCTATCGAGACGCCGATCTGCAGCAGCAATTGCCGCCCCACCGGCAAGCCCTGATTCAGGATTTGGAGTTGGATACTCTCGTACACGCCATGGCGGGCGAGGACAAGCTTTTGCGCGCAGTCGCGCGGAAAGCGCTGCTCTCGGGGCTGGACAACGACATTGATACGATCCTCTACCGGCAGCAGGCCTTGAAGGATTGCCTGAAAAACGTGGTTATCGTCCGGCAACTGTATGGGCTTACGGTAGAAACGATCGAGCAAACCAAACGAGGCTGGTGGGAGTTGTCCAGCCGGTATCCCTCCTCATTGCTTTACAACTCCATTGAGTTGCTGGAATTCTTGCTGGGCACACTCAGAAAGCTGAGGAGCATTGCCGAAGAACACGCCGGAGCCTTCGAGTCGGAGGCCTTTACCACACTGTTCTCTCTGCTTAAGGCGGAACTTGGCGATGAATACCTGACCCATGCTCGGAGTCACCTGGAACAATCGAAGTTTCGCAAGGGCGTTTTGCTCAGCGCCGAGCTCGGCGAGTGGAACGAAAGTGCGAACCTGGTACTGCGCAAACCGTCAGACAAGAACCAGAATTGGTTAGAGCGGGTTCTGGGCAAATCTCCCCCGGCCTACACTTTTCATCTCGCGGAACGGGACCAGGCAGGCGCGAGCATCTTGTCGAACATGCGATACAGAGGCATCAGCCGGGTTGCTGTTGCGCTCGCCCAATCGGCCGATCATGTCCTAAGCTTCTTCAGAATGTTGCGAACGGAGCTGGCCTTCTACATTGGCTGTCTCAATCTGCATGATCGATTGGCAGGCAAGGGCGAGCCGGAGTGTTGTCCCACGCCAACGCCGGCAGGGGAGCGCAAACATCGCTTCCGCGGGCTGTTCGACGTCTGCCTCTCGCTGCACATGCAGGAAAGAGTGGCCGGCAATTCCGCCGACGCCGATAACAAAAACCTCATTCTCATAACCGGTGCGAATCAGGGCGGCAAATCGACTTTCTTGCGCAGCATCGGTTTGGCACAGCTCATGATGCAATGTGGGATGTTTGTCGGCGCCGAGGCGTTCGAGGCTGAACTCTGCCCAGCGTTATTCACGCACTTCAAGCGGGAAGAGGACCCGACGATGAAGAGCGGGAAATTCGATGAAGAGCTTGCGAGAATGAGCGACATTGCCGACCATATCGTCCCGAATTCGATGGTGCTCTTCAACGAGTCCTTTGCCGCGACGAACGAACGTGAGGGTTCGGAAATTGGAACACAGATCGTTTCCGCATTATTGGAGAAGCGGATCAAGCTCTTCTACGTAACCCATCTATACGAATTCGCGCGCGGTTTTTTTGACAAGAAGTCACCTGACTGCATGTTCTTGCGTGCCGAAAGGAAGCCCGATGGAACGCGGACATTCAAGGTACTCGAAGGTGAGCCTCTGGAGACGAGTTATGGCTCTGACCTCTATCATCAACCGTTCGATTGCAGCAAAGCGGTCACCCCATAGTTACCTCGCCTGGGCCAGATAACAGGAAGTGCTTTGGTCCACTTGCAGCAAAGTTGTCCGCCTATTGAGCCCCGCATAATATACTTACGGCGGAAAGAGTTCTGGTTGCTGCTAAAAAGCCATCACCAGAGTGGGTCTGCGACACATCCGGCGCGGATGGAGGACGCTCTTCTCCGACATCCGTAAATCCAAGATTCGTTCTGCCGGCCATAGCGTCGAGCTTTTCAACGAGGGATACAGTCCCAAATAGTCCTGTCCCTTGAACTCCGAGTCGTACTCTGATACCAGCGTAAGAATCCATACATGTCTTGGCTTGAGGCCATTGAGATAGCCCAATTCCCAGGGCATCCAAGCCGATTGCGTCACATTCGGGGTATGTACTTAGACAAGCGAGGAACAGGTTTGCATCCTTGTCCCGAAGGATCTGTGCAGTCCTGGTTGTGACTTTGCCGCGAATCGAGTCCGGAATATCGATCCAGTCACGTAGACCTTGAGGCCCATTTTTTCGCTTGAACGCCATCAGCTTTTCCTTCGTTTTTCGGCCTATCCACGAGACTTAAGCGTAGGTACAGGTAATTACTGTCCACTATCGCGGGTAAACTTCGTGGCGCATTCCATGCCCCGTCTCACTCGCTCAGACGTTCTGTGACAAGAGACATTGCTGATTGCGCTGGTGGACCCTGCCGCTGATGCGGTTGCACTCGCTGTAACGGGGATCCGCCCCGCCTCCAGCGCGGTCTTCCTCCAATCGATTCCAACCGAGACCGGAGAGGCAAACCCCGGTTCCCGCGAGTTGTATGGGACTCGATTGGGACTCGATTGTCAGATCGAAGACATGCCCATGGGGAGCAGTAAGCGATGTGCTTACAACAAGTTAGCTTCGGACGAGTCCCGCCCTGAAAAGGCTGGCGTCGGCGGTTCGATTCCGTCCCTGGCCACCATTTCTCTTTTTTAGTTCCTAGTCCAGATCCAGCACCAGGAACCAAAGAAATAGAGGAGCCCCGCGTTCAGGCTCCTGTTTCGCTCGAACTTCGATGTTGGTCAGTGTCCCGAAGTATTGGCCGCATAGGATGCTCCGCTCGGTGCAGAGGCTATCGCGGTGAGCCGCAGGTCGAAGGTGATCGTCGCCTGGCTGCGATCCGGAATGGGCGCAGACTCGAAGCCGTAGTAGCCTTCGCCAACGGCTGGGCCGGACGGTAGAGTGTTGCTCGCGGTGGTGATCACGTTGCCGGTGCAGTCTGGGCCGTAGTAGCCTTCGCCCGTCGCGGGCGCCGCCGTGCTGCAGCTCTCATCCTCGACGGCCACGCGCTGCCAGTCGCGCTGCGAAAGCGCGGTGAGCAACTGCGGAAAACGTTCGCGGCTGATGTTGGTGGCGGCGGTGAGCTGCAGGATGCCATTGTGCGCCGCATTCAGGTCTGCAGACGGAAATACCAGAGTTACTTCCTGCGTGTCCGTATGCGCCACCGGGTCGCCGTATTGCACACCATAGTAGCCTTCGCTGGCATCCATGGTGACGCTGCGCTCGATGCGGGTCACCGACAGATCGCCGGTCACTGCGATCTTGCCGCCGCTGGTCATCTCAGAACGCTTCGACTTAAAGCTGATCTGGCGCGCATCGCCTCCTGCGTTGCGGGGATCCATTTGCACATTCACGACAGGATCGGCCGGATCGTTCGTGTCAAAAGCAATCGTTCCGCTTATGGGAGTGATACCCACTTCAATCGAGTTCGAACCGGAGCCCAGGGAAAGGCGGGCCACCGAATGCGTAGAATCCACCTTCCAGACGTTCTCCTGCGCGTGCGCCGGCGCGGAGGCGATACATACGGCGAGCGCCAGCAACAAAAGAAATACTCCGACTCCACTGGTTGCGAAATTAATGATGCGCTGTGCTTGCGATTTCATTTTCGTTCTCCTCTCTTCGGAATCACGCCACAGTCAAGTGCATGCCATTTGCCAAGCGCAAAGGAAAAGCGCACGGGCCGCTAGATGCCTGTTCAGCAATTTCTTAGCGCGACGCCGCGAATCAGCAGCCGCGATGCGACAGCGCTGTTGTCGGTCGATAGTTCGACAGGGTGACGAACGTCCGTCGCGCGCGATTCAGTTTTGCGATGGGAATTAGCAACTTTTTAACAAGCATGTTTGAAG
>Ga0335078_10004798_pt1 | contig 20003 bp, 22 predicted proteins | sample Lox_Sample_32_FD_206711 | JGI IMG/M metagenome (GOLD analysis project Ga0335078, IMG submission 206711) | Soil microbial communities from Loxahatchee National Wildlife Refuge, Florida, United States - Lox_Sample_3.2 | ecosystem: Environmental > Terrestrial > Soil > Wetlands | place: USA... | reverse complement strand
GTCCGGCCGCTTTCAACGCGTCGGCCAGGAGCGGCGACAAGTTGTTGTCGATGAGGAACTTCACGCCGTCCGCCGAAGCGGCAGCTCCCGTTCCTGGAGCGCCTCGGCAGCGTACAGGAGGGACTCGCGGATGTCGGCCGGAGTCAGGTCCGGGTGCTCGGCGAGGATCTCGTCGGTCGTCATCCCGTCCGCGACCATCGCCACGACCGTGGCGACCGGAAAGCGCAGCCCCCGGATGCAAGGCAGCCCGCCCATGACAGCGGGGTCGGTGGTGATGCGTTCGTAGGTCACGTGTTCATGCTAGCCGCGAGTGGCGTGGCGGCGCAGACTGCCCGTTACGCGGTTGTAGCGGCCCGGCTGATCTCGGCCAAGGCCGGGGAACTTCCATCCACACGCCCTCCGGATCTGGGCCGAGAGCCACGCAGCCGTCCCTGAAGTAGCAGGGGTAGTAGAGGTTACCGGCTGGCGGTGCCAGGACCACCACTGGCCAGCGAAAAGAAGACCAAGATCAACTTATCCCGGAAACTCAGGCTAGACGCTGCCGGCGTCGATGTTCGTCGGTGCTGACCAGGCGTGCCCGTTGTACGTCAGTTCGTTCCCCACGCTGTCCACGGCCACGCAGAAGGTCGAGCCCGGGCATGACACCGAGGGCATGTCATAGTAAGAGTCGATCTTGGCCGGCTTGGACCAGCCTTGAGAGCCGCCGTAGGAGAGCGCATCGCCGCGGAGGTCTACTGCCACGCAGAAATTAGTGCCGCGGCAGGACACGGAGACCATCTCGTTGGACGCGTCCACCGTGGCCGGCCTGGACCATTTCGAGCCCTTGTACGCCAAGGCGTTGCCATGCACGTCCACGACCATGCAGAAGGTCGGGCTCGGGCAGGAAACGGCGCGGAGCTCGCTGGTGTCGATGCGGGCGGCTGACCAGGTCGTGCCGTTGTAAGTGATGGCGTAGTTGGCGCTGTCCACACCCACGCAGAGCTTCGGACTGGCGCAGGACACAGAATAGAAGGCCCCGTGGGAATCGACGTTCAGAGGTTTGGACCACCCGCTGGCGCCGCTGTAGGGGAACGCGTTGCCATAGGTGTCCACTGCCAGGCAAAAACTGGAGCTTGTGCAGGACACGGAGACGAGACCGCCCTTCGGGTCCAGCTGGGCCCGCGCGGACCACTTACTGCGGTTGTAGGTGAGGACGCCGCCGTAGCCGTCCACCGCCATGCAGAAGGCAGGGCTGGGGCATGACACCCAGAGAAGGGTACCCATGGGGTCTATGTTCTCTGGCGCGGACCAGTGAGCACCGTTGTAGATGAGCGCGTTGCCAGGGTTGTCCACCGCTACGCAGAAGCTGGGGCTTGGGCAGGAGACGGAAGCGAAGTAGTTGTGGGAATCGACCTGGCTGGGAGCGGACCAGGTGGTGCCCTCGTGGGTGAGCACCTTGCCGCGGAAGTCCGCCGCCGCGCAGAAGCTGGGATTCGGGCAAGAGACAGCTTCGATCACATAGTAGGTGTCGATCTTGACCGGCTTCGACCACGCAGTGCCGGCATAGGTGAACGCGTTGCCATAGGCGTCCACCGCAGCGCAGAAAGCAGAGTTCGGGCACGACACGGAGGTGACGTCGCCGTACACGTCGGCCATGGACGGCCTGGACCATCCCGCCGGGCCCGCGTAGGTGAGCTCGTTGCCGGCTGTGTCCACCGCAGCGCAGAATGTGGCGCTCGAGCACGAAACCGAGTCCAGGGCCGAAGTGGTGTCTACCCTGGACGGCTTGGACCATCCCGCAGAACCCCCATAGGTGAGCGCGTTCCCGGAGGAGTCGACCGCGACACAGAACGTGGAGCTCGGGCAGGACACAGAACGGAGCCCGTTCGCGTCGACCTTGACCCGAGCGGACCAGGTGGTGCCGTCGTAGAGCAGTGCGTTGCCGGCACTGTCCACCGCTGCACAGAACGAAGAGGCCGGGCAGGACACGGACGTGAGGTAACCGCCGGGGTCGGCCTTGGCCGGCTTGGACCAGGCGCCGCCCTCTCGTAGCAACGCGCTGCCGGTGCCGTCCACCGCCGCGCAGAACGAGGAGGTTGGGCAGGACACGCCTGTGAAGTAGGTACCGGCGACAACCCTGGTCGGCCCCGACCACGAAGTCCCGTTGTAGTTGAGCATGTTGCCGACGTTGTCCAGAGCCACGCAGGACGTGGGGCTCGAGCAGGAGAGTGCCATGAGGTTGCCCTGCTGAGGAACTTTACGAACGGCTGGGGACACGTGTCCGGTTGCCTGCGACGTGCACGCCACGAGCGGCCCCGCCACTGCCAGCGCGACGCTGAGAGCAAACACTCTCCTCGCCTTCAGCGTGCCTGCATCAAACCGGGCTGCCAACGTCGAGCGTCCGCGTCGCGCCGAATCCATGTCCCGGCCCCCTTGTCTGGCTCTGGTGCTCTTCCCCGTGATCCCTCTCTGTGAAACTGATGTGACACATAGGACGTATGAGTCCTTTTGAGGTTAAGGCGCCCTGGCTTGCCAGTGCCGAGCGCGAGCAGCCTAACGGGTATGTGGCACCAGGTAGCACTCGGTGCTACCATCGTTTCATGAATGCTCACCCGGAGATTACCCAGCGCGACTTGCGGACCAGGTCGCGGGAGATCATGGATGCCGTCGAACACGGGCAATCCTTCACCGTCACCAGGGACGGTCACCGGATCGCAGAGCTGATCCCGTTGCGGCAGCGCCGACGGTTCGTCCCCCGGCAGGAGTTCGCCGCCATGTCGCGCAATGCTCCCGCTGTCGACCTGGAGGCATTCCGGGCTGATCAGGACGCCGCGCTGGACTATCAGACCGGCAGCGCATATGAGCGATGAGCAGCTCCGGCGGGGCCTGCTCGACACCAACATCCTGATCTTGCGGAAATGGATCGACCCCGCCGAGTTGCCCGATGAGATAGCGATCAGCGCCATTACCCTGGCGGAACTGTCCGCTGGCCCGCATGAGGTACGCCGCAACGACGAGCAGGATGCCTACGACGAGCATGCCGAGCGGGCCCGGCGGCTGGAGATCCTGCAGCGGGCCGAGAACGAATTCGACCCGGTGCCGTTCGACGCCGAGGCGGCGCGGATATTCGGCCGGGTGACGGCGGCCGTCATCGCCGCGGGCCGTAAGCCCCGGGGCCGGGCCGTCGACCTGATGATCGCCGCCACCGCGATCGCCGAGGGCCTGCCGCTGTACACGACCAACCCCGCCGACTTCACTGGCCTGGATGCCCACATCCGCATCATCCCGGTCACCAGGCCGCCTGTCCCGCACGAACAGCCAGCTCGCTGACGCCAACCACCTGTGTAGTTATCGTTTGCACCATGGATAGGACCCGCTATATCAGGATGCCCGGTTCGAGCTGTTCAGCCGTCAGCCTTCGGCCTGTCGTGGCCGGTACGACGGGAAACACACACGGCCGGGGCTGGAGAGGTCGAGGGTTCGCACCTCTGCACTTCCATGGCGTCCTGCGGCACGCGGCGGCTGTCCGCACAGCTTCGACCATCATACAATTGTGTTATGACCCAACCGTATGACGCTGCAGGGCTGCCGTCGCCGTCTTCGGCGCTGCTGCAACTCGCTCGCCTGAAGGCGGGTATGAGCCAGCGGGAACTGGCCGAACGAGCGGGAGTCCCGGTCACGATGATCTCGGCTTATGAGCGTGACCAGCGGCAGCCTACCCTTGCCACGCTGCTGCGGCTGCTGCACGCGGCTGGTTTCGACCTCCGCCTCCACCTGGCTGCCCACGATTCGCATGACGACATGCTCGCCGGGCTGGAAGCCGGCCGCTCCGAATCCGAGCGGCTCAGGCGGGACCGTCAGCTCCAAGCATGGCGGCAGGCCGTTCCCGCGGAGGATGCGTGAGTGACCAGGAGGCTGCCGGTGAACCTGAGCTGAACGCAGCCGCCATCGCCGCCACGCTGAACCGGCACCAGGTGCGCTACGTCGTCATCGGCGCCTTTGCCGCTATAGCACAGCAAGCCCCGATACCAGCAACACGGGACATCGACCTGACCCCGGAGGCAAGCCAGGAGAACCTGGCCAGGCTGTCGCTGGCGCTCAAGGAACTCGGTGCGCGGATCCGGACCGAGGCGGTGCCGGAAGGCCTGCCCTTCAGCCACGATGCCGCCTCCCTGGCGGCTGCGGACGTGTGGAACCTGATCTGCGCCGACGGCGAGTTCGATATCTCGTTTCGCCCGTCTGGCTTCGACGGAGGCTACGCCCAGCTCGCGGTCAATGCGCACCGGCTCCGCGTCGGGGAGACGGAGGTCGTCGTCGCAGATCTCGCGGACGTCATCCGCTCCAAAGAGTCAGCCGGGCGCCCCAAGGACCTGCGCGTTCTGCCGCTGCTCTACCGGCATCAAGCCACGCGTCGCAGCGGGACGACAGACTGAGCAACGTGTGTCGTTATCGTTTGCATGGCGGATTATGGCTGCACCTACAGATATAGCCGTTGAACTGCGGAAATAAATCGACGGCGATGTCGGACACGCCGAGAGATGCAGTTTGTGTCCGAGCGCGGGGACGATCACTGTCTGTCATGGCCGTGTGCGCCGGTAACGCCTGTTAGGGCTGCGAGGGGGGGCGGTGGCTTCCACCGCCCCGAGGGTGATCAGATCATCCAGCGCATTGGTGACGCTGCTCCTGCTGGCTCCCGTTGCCTCTTGCAGTTCCTCACGGCTGGCGGAATCAGTTTCGCGAAGTGCTTCGAGAATGCGTTCTGCCAGGCCGCTCCGGGGCAATGGCAGGGCCGCGTCTCTGATCTCGATCTCGGACAGGCCGGCTGCTAGCCGGTAAGAACCATCGTCGCGCGCCCTGCGTGGCCGGAGCAGGCCAAGATCGCGCAATTGGCTGAGCTGGCGGCGGGCGTCTGACGGGCCTAGGCCCAGCCTGCGCATCAGGGCGATGTCGACATCGTAGCCAGCGTTGGCCAAGGCGAGGACAGAGATCTGTGCCTCAGAAAGATCCTGGCCGCGGCTGAGTCGTCCCGCCCAGGCGCGTAGTTCCGGGGTGATAAGAGATGTCCGCGGGATTATCACGCGGAATTCGTCCAGGCTGGCGGCGAACAACGGCACGAGCCCGGTGTCGCGCCGGACCTGGCTGATCATCATGCTGATACCGGAGCCGCGGTTCTCGGCTACCGGCCGTCCGGTGAGCGGATCGCCTGCCTCCTGCAGCAGGGCGGCAAGCCTGGCATTCCTCGATGATGAGGTCCCACTCTGGCCGAGCGTCTCCAGGCGGACGTTGCCGAACAGCCCGCCGGGGCTGGTGACGGTTAGCCGGTCCGGGAAAAGCTCGACTTGGATCTGGGTGCCGCGCGCCTGCGGGCTGTAATCACGGTGCATGAGCGCGTTGACGACGGCCTCGCGGACAACCTCCGGCTCGATCTCCCAGTAGTCGTCGCGACCCGCGCCGGCCACCCGGCTGCTCTTGCGGAGGTTGCGCTGCGCGGCCTGGATCGTGTCGGTCACCATAGCGGGGACCGTGCCGCCGACTGCGGCGCTGTCCAGGAAACGAGTGCCGCCAGGACCCGGCTCCCCCGCGTCCTCGTGCGGATACACGACCAGCGAGACCATCAGCTGCGGAAAAAACTGCTGAGGGTATGCGCCGACGCTAAGCAGTCCCGCCAGCGACGGCACGAGAAATCCGTCGTGCGGCACGAGAACGCCGAGTCGGGCAAGCGCGTCGGGCTCGCTGAGCCCAGTAAACGATCTCGGCGAATTCCGGCTCGCGGTCTCGATGAGACGACTCACAGCCCTCGGGTCAAGATCCTTCTCCGCAGACGCCTGGGGAACCGGCTCCTCATCCCAGCGCGGCTGCCCGGAGTTTTCCCGTAGCCGGTCGATCTCATAAGGTGTCAGCCGCTGATCCCCATCGCCCACCCGGGCGAACGCGCCATTGTAGAGCCCCCTGGCGGTGATATAGCACGGGCGCTGCGCCGACGGCAGCGGCTCGATCTCCGCCAGCACCAGAATTGCACCCTCGAATGGCACCGTGTCAATGATCGGCGCAAGCGCGGGAGTGAGCTTGGCGCGGGCGACCCCAGCCAGTTCGTCCCGCAGGGCTATCGGATCACGCACCCCCGCTGCGGCGAATCCAGCTCTTTCGTCCAGCCCGAGGATGATAGTCCCGCCCCTGGAGTTCGCGAACGCGGACATAGTCTCGGCAACGTTCTGCGGCAAGCCACCGGCCGCCCTTTTGACCTCCACGTCCTCGAACTCGACGCCGACCTCTCGTAGTCTCGCCACGATGTCCGTCAGCTCCATGTGGCCCTCCGAAACGTGAGCATACCAAGCTTACTAAGAAGCTTACCACGAGTCCGGTACGGTTTGGTAAGCTGAGGCTCATGCCGCCTGAGGGCAGCGGGTACGCCGGAACGCTGCGGAGAGTCGGGTTCGGCGGCGACTGCGTGGTACTCGTCTCGGCCGGCGAGGCGGGAGCAACATCCTGGGGACGATCACGCTTGAGCCGTTCGGCCGGGCTGACCAAGACCGCCCGGCGTGTGGGCCGGTGGACACGGTACGCAAGTGGCGGAGCCGGTTCGCCGCCCGCGGCCTGGACGGCCTGGTGGACCTGCCCTGGTCCGGGCGGCCGCGGCGGATCAGCGCGCTGGAACGGGCCGCGGTGGTCGCGCTGGCCTGCCAGCTGCCCGCCGCCACCGGGGTGCCGCTGGCCCGCTGGACCGGCCCGGAACTGGCCGCCGAGATCACCAAGGCGGGGCTGGCCGAAGCCGACCGATCTTTAGGGCTATGACTTGCAGAGCGGGTGGGCCACTGCTCTCACCGCCAGCTGGCTGCTCCCGCCCCGGCCAGGCGGCGGGGAGCACGCCGGCCTGTTGCACGCGCACGGCTTGGGGAGCTGTGATGGGTGCCGGATCTGCGATCCCGCCTACGGCTGGTGAGGCAGCGAAACCTCTGTGGTTATCGTAACCTCGGCGGCTTGCATCAACGTGCCAGGTTGCGGGAAACTGGCAGTCAAGTATGCGGGAAACAGGTGTTTAGATGTGCGGGAAACAGGTACTCTTGGGCGGGTGAGCGACCTGTACGTGCCCAGGATCGTCGATGGTCTGCTCGACGAGCTGCTCTTGTCCTTCCCGGCCATCTCGCTGGTGGGGCCTCGGGCAGCAGGGAAGACCACCACGGCGGTCCGGCGCGGCGGCACGGTCTTGCGAATGGACCGGCCGGAGGTTCGCCAGTCGGTGGCGGCCTCGCCCGACGCGATGCTCGCAGGGCTGCGCCCGCCGGTCATACTGGATGAATGGCAGGAGGTACCGGAACTTCTCGGCGCCGTCAAGCGGTCGGTGGATGAGGATCCTTCCCCCGGCCGCTACATCCTGACCGGTTCCGTCCGCGCGGAACTGGAGAACCAGGTCTGGCCAGGCACTGGCCGCCTTCTGCAGGTCCCCATGTATGGGATGTCGGTCCGCGAGGTCCGGGGACGCGCCAGCCTGACGCCGTTCATCGACCGGATCATAGACAGCGGGCCGGATATGGTCACTGCACCAGACGACGCGCTCAGCGTGCGTGACTACCTGGATCTGATGCTCGCCGGGAGCTTCCCCGAGCCGTCGCTGCGGATACCGGCCGTCGCCCGGCGGCGGTGGTTCGCCGGCTACGTCGAGCAGATGATCACCCGCGACGTGCCCGCAGTGGCGCCCCGCCGGGACCCGGAACTGCTGCGCCGGTACCTATCCGTCCTAGCGGTGAACACTGCTGGCATCGCGGCCGAGTCAACGCTGTGGTCCGCGGCCGGGATCAACGCCAAAACCGCCCAGGCCTACCAAGCGCTCTTCCAGCGGATGTTCGTCCTGGACCTGGTCCCCGCCTGGTTCTCCAACCGGATCAAGAGGCTCGTCAAAGCCCCCAAGCGCTACCTGGTCGACCCGGCGCTCGTCACGGCCGTGCTCGGACTCGGCAGGGACGCCATCCTGTACGGCCCCGACATGCTGGGCCGCCTCCTCGACACCTTCGTGGCCGCGCAGTTGCGCGCGGAACTCGCCGCGAGCAGCAACGACCCGCGCCTGTACCATCTGCGGGAAGAGCAAGGGCGCAGGGAAGTGGATCTGCTTATCGAGACGGCCAGCGGGCAGCTGATCGGCATCGAGGTCAAGGCCGCCGCCACCGTCACGGCCTCTGACGCGCGCCACCTGGCCTGGCTCCGCGACCAGGCCGGCGACGCATTCGCTGCCGGCATCGTCCTGCACACCGGCCCGTATGCCTTCGCCGTCAGCGACCGAATCGTCGCCGCACCTGTATCCACGCTCTGGTCATAGCCAGAGGCCTTCATGCCAGCGGCTCGCCAGAGGTGGCAGGCTGGGCGGATGGACGAATTCGCGAGACTGGAGGCACTGCAGCACGAGGTGCAGGCCGAGATCAGCCAGTTCCGCGCGGCTGACCAGCTTGGCCGTGACGAGGTCCACGACCGTGCGGTTCGTTGACACCAACGTCTTGCTCTGCGCGATCTCACGTGCCCCCGCGGAGCAGGACAAGGCCAAGCGCGCCAACGACATCCTGGCCGACCATGACCTGGCATTGTCAGTCCAGGTGCTGCAGGAGTTCCAGGTGCAGGCGACCCGCGCCAGCCGGGTGCCTGCGCGGTCTGCGGCGGGCCAGCGAAACCTCGCGCCGTATTCGCATTTCAACCTGATATCGTCGGATCCGCCGATGATCCATGTCGCCAGCAGCCAGCGCCGCGGTCAGCTCAAGGGCGCCGCGCGACGTCGCCGAAACCGGGGAGTTCGTGGTGAACGTGGCGAGCCGTGAGCAGGTTGAGCTCGCTAACCACACCAGTGCCCCGTGGTCCCCCGGCGCGGACGAGTGGGCCTGCGCCGGGGGCACGGGGCTGCCCAGCCGGCTCGCCGCCCCCAGGCGGGCTGCCCGGCTCGCCGCCCCCGAGCGGGTGGCTGGCGCCCCCGCGCAGGCGCCCCCGGTCTAGCATGGCCCCCGCGAAGGTGCCCGCTCCGTCGGCCAACCCCGCCAAACCCCGTCCCCAGTACCCGATCGAGTCGGTCGACAACGCGCTGCGGCTGCTGCTGATGTTCCGCGATCGCGGTGAGATCAGGCTGTCGGAGGCGCGGGAGGCCCTGGGGGTGGCCCAGTCCACCGCGCACCGGCTGATGGCCATGCTCGCCTACCACGATTTCGTCCGCCAGGATCCCGTCTCCCGCGCCTACAAGGCCGGCCCGGCCCTGATCGACGTCGGCCTGAGCGTGGTCCGGGCCATGGATATCCGGGCCATCGCCCGGCCCTTCCTGGAAGAGCTGATGCATCTGGTGGGCGAGACCGTGCACCTGGCCACGCTGGAGGGGGCCGGGGCCCGGTTCCTGGACGCGGTGGAGAGCGAGCGCGCGCTGCGGGTGGCCGGCCGCACCGGCCGGGTGCTGCCCGCGCACTCGGTGAGCGCCGGCAAGGCGATGCTGGCGGCGCTGCCGGATGAGGAGATCGAGCGCCTTTACCCGGACGACCCGCTGCCCGCGCAGACCGACCGCACGATCACCACCCGCGAGGAACTGTGGGCCGAGATCCGGCGGGTCCGCCGCAACGGCTACGCGAGCAACGCGGGGGAGAGCGAGGATGGGGTCAACTCGATCGGCGTCGCGGTGCTCAACTCCAGCGGCCGCCCGGTCGCCGCGCTGAGCGTCGCGGCCCCGCTGAGCCGGATGCCGGTCTCCATGGCGAGCCAGGTCGCCGGGCCGCTGACCGAGACGGCCCGGCGCATCTCCGCGCAGCTGTCCTGACCTGGGCGGCCGCGTGCCCGGGCCTGCCCGGGCGATGATCCCTGCCCGGGCCGGCCGCCGCGTGGCGTCAGCGGGCTGCGGCCCCCGGGCGCCGCGCGACGGCGATCCCGGGCAGCCGCCGCAGCTGTGGCGGGAAATGCCGGCAAGCTGGCGAACGGGCTGATCGCCCCGGGAAGGGCCAAGGATGCCGAGGTCATCCCCCGGGCCGGGTCCGGGCGATCAGGGCGTCGGCGCCGAGGGCATTGATCACCCGCTCCGGCCCGATACCCGCCGCCTCGGCCCGGGCGCAGCCGCTGCCGAGCCAGTCGAGCTGCCCCGGCGCGTGCGCGCCGGTGTCGACAGAAAACGCGCACCCGATGTCCATGGCCAGGCTGAGCAGCTCGTCCGGGGGGTCCTGGCGCTCGGGACGGCAGTTGATCTCGACCGCCGTGCCGCTGTCCCGGCAGGCGGTGAAGACCGCCGGCGCGTCGAACTGTGACGGGGGCCGCCCGCGGCCGGCGATTAGCCGCCCGGTGCAGTGGCCGAGGATGTCCACCAGCGGGTTCCGCACCGCGGCCAGCATCCGCGCGGTCATCGGCGCGGTGTCCATCCGCAGCCTGGAGTGCACGCTGGCGACCACCACATCGAGCCGGGCCAGCAGGTCATCACGCTGATCGAGGGAGCCGTCCTCCAGGATGTCGACCTCGATGCCGGTCAGCACGCGGAACGGCGCCAGCTCGGCGTTCAGCCGGTCGAGCAGCGTGAGCTGCGCCGACAGCCGTTCCGCGGACAGGCCGCGGGCCACCGTGAGCCGGGGTGAGTGGTCGGTCAGCGCGATCCACTCATGGCCGAGGTCACGGGCCGCCGCGGCCATCTCGCTGGGCGGGCTGCCGCCGTCCGACCAGTCCGAGTGGCATATTTCTGAGTATGAATCGGACGCTGCTAGCTCCGCTCAGGCTCTCGCATCTCAGGGACTCTTCGTTGAACCCGGAAGGCCAGCGGGCCAGGATCGCGGAGTATGCCGAAGAGCACGAAGACCACGTGATCTTCGTGGACGTTGACATGGACGTGTCGGGTGCCGACCCGATCAGGGAGCGTCCCGGCCTCGGGCCGTGGCTCGCTCCTGACAGGATCACGCAGATAGACGGCTTCCTCGCGGACGAGATGGACCGGATCAGCCGTGACATGCTTGATTATCTCCAGTTCGCGCGTGACATGGCGGCCCTGGGGAAGGCAATCATTGATGTCAGCGACGGCACCGACACGAGCACCGAACGCGGGCGACAGCAGCTTGAGGATCGCATCCTCGCTGCGCAGCGCGAGCGTGAAAGAATTGCCACGAGGCGCCGCAAGGCAGCTAAGAGGCTGAGTGACGCGGGTCGTTTCGGTGACGGGAAGCCTGGCTATGGTTACTCGCAGCGCTGCATATGCCATGGTGAGCGCCGGTGCCCTGAACCACCGGATCGTCAAAAAGGCTGGTGGCGAGTCCAGGACGCCGACGAGGCCCCGATTGTCAAGTGGATGGTACGGCAGCGTATCGCCGGTAAAGGATTCAGCGCGATAGCCGGTGAGCTGAACAAGCGGGGCGTCCCGGCTCCGCGCGCCGGCAAGTGGAATGCCACCACCGTCAGCAAGATCCTTACCTCACCGCTGCTGCTGGGGCATGTTGTCGAGATGAAAGGCGAGACTGGCGTCAAGGGGATGCCCGGCTATAAGAAAGGGCAGATCGTCACGACCAGGCGCGGCAAGGACGGGCAGCCGGTCACGTTCACTGATGAACCGCTGGTTGACCAGGACACTTGGGACCTGCTCCAGGAAGCCATCAAGGCGGGTTCCCGCGTCCGAGGGCAGGCACAGTCACGGCACATGCTTTACCGCGTCCTGTTCTGCCGGTCGTGCTCCCCAAGGCCGTTTAATCCCGAGACGGCTGTCCGCATGTACGGGGCGCGGCGTCATACGACCTGGGGGAATAATGTCGCGCACAATGCTTACTACACGTGCAAGCGATGCGGCCTGAACATCCGCATTGACCGGATAGAGCCGCTGATCGAGGCACTGGTCCTGAACGAAGCGGGCGGGCGTGTCCTGCTCGAACGGCGCATCGTCCACGGCGATGACCACGCTGCGGCTATTTCCCGCCTGGAGCGGGCGGCGGAACGCCGCAGGGAACTGCTGGCGGATGACCCCGACGACGAAGACATGAAAGCGTCTCTCGCGAAGACGGAGGCGCAGATCGCCGCGCTGCGCAGTCGGCCCCACGAGCCTGACTCTTTCGAGTGGCGCGAGGCCGAGGGCGGCATCAAGGTGGCCGATCACTGGGAGGCTCTCGACACGACAGGGCGCGCGAAGTTCCTGCACGACTGGGAAGTGACCTGCTTCGCCGACCGGCAAGGCGCCGAGACGCGGCTCGGCTGGCTGGAGCTTTACAGCGACGCGTTCCGGCTGCGTAACGGCGACAGCCGCCTGTGCCCTGCCGCGCTGCCCGCCCTGATCACGCACTCTCAGGAGTGGCAGCGTGTGCCCGGGGCCGTGCTTCCCTCGCGGGTAGCGGCGCCTGGGAGCGAGACCAGTTCGTGATCCAGGTCCGGCGGTAAACCAGCTCACCTCCTGAAGCGGCCTGGAGCTGCCGTGCGGCCTGCTCGCTCTCGCAGGCCGTGATCTCGCCCCGCTCATAAGCAACTCCCCACTCGGTCTTCGCCATCTCGCAGATGCGGGCCTCGATCGGGTCGGCTGCAGTGGTTTCGTGGTGAACCTGGCGGTTTCGGCCGTCAGGCTCGTTGGCGCAGCGCAGCGACTGCTCGCGTTCGGCCGCTCGCGGCGTTCGCGTGCCTGCCGCTCCCGATCCGCCCGCCACAGCGCGGCGTCGCCGACATCCCTTGTGATTGCAGCCAGCAGCACGACTGGCAGCCCGCCCAGGATCGTGGACCTGTGCCGCCGCCTCCGCAGGCGGCCTTCTCGGCCAGGCTGGGAGACACCTTGGTTTTCCCCGGTGCGTCGGGGTAGGGACGGTGCCATCGGTTCACCCGCCTGACCTGCGGCGGGACCGCGCACAGGGGGGACCGACCTGAAGCGACCACGGAATGTACGTGCAAGGTTCCCCGGAGCGGTACTCCGACCCGGCCTGGCCTGCGCCGCCGTCACGGCCACTGCCCGAACGCCTCCTCCCCGGCTGCTGTGCCGTACGTGGCGGCCTCGTCCTCCTCGTCGGCGCGGCGCAGGGCCTGCTCGCGTTCGGCGGCCTCACGGCGTTCCCGTGCCCGCCGTGCCCGGTAGTCCTGCCAAGGATCGGGCAACGCCTGGCCCAGGTCGATCAGGCGCACCTGACGGCCCTAGGCCCCGGCAGGGCACCGGTACCCCGAATGGAACCCCTGGTAAGGCGAATGTAGCCAAGCCGACCGCTCAGAGGACCCTGCCATCTAGGTGGAGAACAGCAGGGAGGCCGCGGCCGGTTCTGACTGGGCCGGGCCCGCTGCGAGCCATGACGCCCCGTGGGTCTTGCGGCCGAAGTGACTGCGCCACGCCGCGGGCCAAGCCGCTGGGCGATAGGGAACAGGTAGTTGTCCAGGTCCCGGCCGCCATCAGTCAGCGGCACCTGATCGGAGGCCGACAGTGGCTGGCGTTCCTGCTCATCGGTGCCATGGCCCGGTCGGCGAAGGGTTGATTGCGGCCGAAGGTCAGAGGAAACTGGAGGACGGCAAGCCGGCCAGGACAACGGGATGGCTGAGCCGCTCCCCCTGGGAAGCGGCAGGCTGGCTCGCGAGGGTTCCTTCGAACAGCTACTCGGAGGATCGCGGAGGCGCTAGCGCGTGCAGGTCAGTGATGGTTGAGTCGTCGGTGGCGGCGCCGGAGCGGGATGCGCTGCTGGCTACCAAGCTGCACATGCCCGCGTCGCGCCCCGGCCAGGTGCTACGGCCGCGGCTCACGGCACGGCTCGATGAGAGCCTAGCGCAGGGGCTCATCCTGGCCGCCGCCCCGGCCGGATACGGCAAGACGGTCTTGCTCGCCGACTGGGCCCGGTGCGGCGAGCACCCGGTTGCCTGGCTCTCGCTGGACGCGGGGGACAACGACCCGGCCCGGTTCTGGCGCCACGCGGTGGCCGCGCTGGACCGGGCCCGTCCGGGGACCGGCGAACGGGTGGCTCCGTTGCTCGGCCCGCCAGCGCCGACGTCGTTCCAGGGCCTGGTCACGGCGCTGATCAACGATCTGGCCGGGAAGGAGGCCCTGCTCGTCCTCGACGACTACCACGTGATCAGAGCGCAGCAGGTGCACGAGTCGCTCGCGTTCCTGGTCGAGCACCGGCCGGCCGGGATATGCGTGGTACTGGCCAGCCGCAGCGATCCGCCGCTGGGGCTGGCGCGGCTGCGGGCACGCGGTCAGCTGACCGAGATGCGCGTGGCCGAGCTGCGGTTCACGCCCGCGGAGGCCGGGGAGCTCCTCCAGCACGCGGCGCCGGCTCTCCCGGATGCGTCGGTGGCGGCGCTGGCGGCCCGGACCGAGGGCTGGGCGGCCGGGCTGGCGCTGGCCGCGCTGTCACTGCGCGGACATGACGATGCCGCCAGCTTCGTTTCCGCGTTCACCGGCAGCCACCGGTACGTCCTGGACTACCTGGCCGAAGAGGTGCTCGAGCGGCAGGACGAGCAGCTGCGCACGGTCCTGCTCGAGACCTCGGTGCTGGACCGGCTCAGTGGCCCGTTGTGCGACGCCGTCACCGGCCGCGAGGGCAGCCAGGCACTGCTCGGGCAGGCCGAACGGGCGGGGCTGTTCGTGATCCCGCTGGATGAGGTGCGCGGCTGGTGGCGCTATCATCACTTGTTCGCCGACCTGCTCCGCGCCCGCCTGCAACAAGAACAGCCCGGCCGCACAGCTCAGCTGCACCGCAACGCCGCGGCCTGGTACGAGGAGCGGGGGATGGCCGACGATGCCATCGGTCACGCGACCGCGGCCGGGGAGATGCTGTGGGCGGCCCGGATCATCGAGCAGCACTTCGACCTGGTCTTCTACATTCGCGGCGAGGTCGCGACCATCCACCGGTGGCTGTCGGTCCTGCCCGACGAGGTGGTCAGGTCCCGTCCCCGGCTGTTGCTGGCGCAGGCGATCATGGCCGCCACCAGCGGCCACTTCGAGGTCGTGGAACCGCTCCTGGACGCGGTTGCGTGCGCGCCCCCCAGCTGGGCCGACGAGCCATTCGAGCCAGCCGGCGGTGCGGCGGCCAGCAACCTGATCAATGTCCCTGCCCTGACCACGCTCGTTCGCAGCTTTGTCGCCCAGTACCACGGCGACGCCGAGGCCACGGTCGCGTTCGCCACGCAGACCCTGGCCGAGACCAGGCCCGGAGAACGGCTGCTGAGCGCCAACGCGCACGTATTCCTGGCCGTAGCCGAATGGCTGCGCGGCCGGCTCACCGAGGCCGAACGCGGCATCGCGGCCAGCGTCACCGGGTGGCGCGAGACCGGCCTGTTCACGATGGCCTCGTGGGGCTACTACTCGCTGGTGCTGATCCAGCGTGCCCAGGGCCGCCTGGACGCGGCCGTACAGACCTGCGAGCAGGCCCTGGACACCCTCGTCACGGCCGGCCGGCCGGCGCTAGCCGCCGGACTGGGCTACGTGGGCCTGGCCGAGATCGCCTATCAGCGGGACGAGCTCGACGTCGCCCTGCGGCACGCCACCGAGGGCATCGCGCTGTGCCGCCAGTTCGTCAACAGAGTTGCGCTGGCCGACGGCCTGGCCACGCTGGCGATGATCCGGCAGGCCACCGGTGATCCGGCCGGGGCGCTGGAGGCGATCACCGAGGCCGGCCGGGTCTCACCAGGTCCGGCCGGCTTGCTCAACCCGGCCCCCGCCCGGCGGGCCCGGCTGCTGCTGGCCCGAGGTGACCTGGCCGCCGCGGCCGGTTTCGCGCAGGACAACGGCCTCGGCCCGGACGACGAGCAAGACTACGCGCGCGAGCCCGGGCACCTGGTGCTGGCCCGGATGCTGCTCGCCCAGGACCGGCCCGGGCAGGCGCTGGCCCTGCTGGACCGGCTGCACGCCGCGGCGGGCGCCCAGGACCGTACCGGCAGCCTGACCGAGATCGGCGCGCTGCGGGCGCTGGCCCTGACGGCCAGCGGCGATGAAGCAGGCGCGGTCACGACGCTCGCCGGGGCGCTTGCGCTCGCCTGCCCGCAGGGCCACGTCCGGGTCTTCGCCGACGAGGGCCCGCCGATGGCAGCGCTGCTCGGCCGGCTCATCGCGGCCCGGCGCACCGGCCGGGCAGCCGCCGAGGTCCCGCTCGGCTACCTGGCTCAGCTCCAGCGGGCCTTCGGCCGCGGGCGACCAGCGCGCGATCCGGCCAGTTCCGGCATCGTCGACCCGCTGACCAGCCGTGAGCTCGAGGTCCTGGGAATGCTGGCGGCGGGCCGGTCGAATCAGGCCATCGCCGGCGAGCTGGTGGTCACCCTGGACACCGTCAAGAAGCATGTCGGCCATGTCTTGGGCAAGCTCGGCGCGGCCAACCGCACCGAGGCCGTGGCCCGGGCCCGCGAACTGAACCTACTGTGAGCGCGACAGCGCATGCAGACTGCCGGTCGCCTCAGGCGATCGCGACGGTGTGATGTGTGACGGCGAGGACGAGGCCGAACGCGCAGTTCAGCACGATCGCGGCGAGCAGCGAGAGCGTCCACTGGCGGCCCCTGGTCGCGGTAGGGCGCCTCAGTTTCCGGAACCGCAGCATTGTCCCGGGACGCCTTCATGCCGCCGTCCGGACTGGGCCGGCGGTGGCCGGAGCCACGGCCCGGCCGCCGGGAAGCAGTGCCCCGCCGTCGTCAAACAGCACCACGCCGTTGCACAGCAGGCTCCACCCCTGCCCGGGATGGTCTGCCACGATCCTGGCCGCGCTGCGGCCTGGCGCCAGAGCATCCGGGCACCGTGGCCGATGCCGGCATTCCTGTTTTCCGGCCCGCCGCGTGTCACCGGCCTCGATGGCCGGTTCCCGGATGTGGCCGGCGGTGAACTGCCGCAGCGTGGCTGGATGCATGGTGTCCTCCTCGCGGGTTCAATCTGGGTTAATCGGGACCGAGCCGGCGTACCGAAATCAGGACCAGGCCGAGGTCGCAGACCCGGTTCAGCAGCCCGTGCAGGGCGGCCTGGTCCGCGACCGGGCCGGAGATGACCGTCTGGCTGTCGTCACTGCCGATCGCCAGGCCCTCGAACCAGGCCGTCCAGCGCGGGTCCAGGACCCCCTCGACGCGGATCTCGTAGCGCGATGACCGCGCCGTGTCGCTCATCTGTACTGTCGTCCTTCCGTCAGGTTCCGTGGTCTGCACGCTATGAAGCAGCACGCGGCATGGCGTCACCTGAAAGTGGATATGCCGGGTGGAATCTTCTGCGGCGGCCCCCGGGCGTCCCGTTCGGCTACCTGGCCCGGCTCCAGCGTGCCTTCGCCGCCGGGCCGCGCGCCTGATCCCGGCCCCTCCGGCATCATTGGCCGCTGACCGGCCACGAGCTAGAGGTGCTGCGGATGCTGGCGGCGGGCCAGCCGAATCAGGCCATTGCCCGCGAATTGGTGGTCACCCTGGACACGGCCAAAAGCATGTGGGCTACGTCCTGGGCAAGCTCGGCGCGGCCAGCCGCACCGAGTCCGTGGCCCGGACCCGCGTACTGAGCCTCCTCTCTGGCCGCGGGCCGTCGCAACCCCGGCCGGGTCACTGCATCCCCACAACGGCCAGGCACCAACGCCGGGCCAGGTTACACCTTGGTGCCCGGTGCTCCCCGGAAGATTCCACCCGGCATGTCCCCTTTAGGGGGACGCCTGGCCCGCCGGATCTTCCTAGCGTGCGCAGAACGGAACGCACACCGGAAGGAGGAAGCGCAATGGCCACCGCCCAGCCCGGCCCGTCCAACGGCGGCACCGCGCTCACCCGCACCGCCGCGGCCCCCGCAAGCTGACCCCGCCCTTGTGTCCGCAGCCAGACGGCTGGCACCCTCGCTATTCTGCCTTGCTAAGTACCGGTAGCTAGTGTTACTATGTACAAGTAGTCATTAAGACTGAGTAGCTGAGGGAGGGGGCGTTCCATGGCCAAGCTGGTGACGGAGATGCTCAAGGGGACGCTGGAGGGCATCGTTTTGGCGATCTTGTCCGGCCGGCCCGCGTATGGCTACGAGATCACGGCATGGCTGCGGGGAAAGGGCTTCTCCGACATCGCCGAGGGCACCATCTATGCGCTGCTGATCAGGGTCGAGCAGCGCGGCCTCGTCGACGTGGAGAAGGTCCCCTCGGAGAAGGGGCCGCCGCGCAAGGTCTACTCCCTCAACGCTCAGGGACAGGAATATCTCGACGAGTTCTGGAGGACCTGGAGCTTCCTCACAGGACGCCTCGAACAGCTCCGCGAAGGAGGCAAGTGAAATGGCAGCGAAGTGGATCGAGCTGGTCACCGGGTCGCTCGAGCAAAAGAAGCAGTACCGGCAGGACAGGGCCCGCATCCAGGCTCTGCCCGAGCCGTACCGCACCGCCGCGAAGGCGCTGGAGCGGTACTTGATGTACGCCGGGGGCGTCACGGACGGCGAGACCGCCGTCAAGATGTTCGGCGACTTCGCCGACCTCTGGGAGCGTGCCGCGGCCGACGGCACGCCGGTGCGCGCGATCGTCGGCGGCGACCCGGTCGAGTTCGCCGACACATTCGCGCAGGCCTACAACGGAAAGAGATGGATCGACAAGGAACGCGCCCGGCTGACCAAGGCGATCAAGGACGCGGAGCGAGGGGAACAGGAATGACCACCGGCGCAGCCATCCAGGTGCAGGGTCTGGAGAAGTCGTACAAGGAGCTGCGTGTGCTGCGTGGCGTGGATTTCGAGGTGGCGCGGGGCAGCATTTTCGCGTTGCTTGGCTCCAACGGCGCGGGCAAGACCACGATCGTGAACATCTTGTCCACGCTGCTGAGGCCCGACGCGGGGATGGTCACCGTTGATGGTTTCGGTGTCGGCGCGCAGGCTGCGGACGTGCGGGAGTCGATCAGCCTCACCGGGCAGTTCGCGGCGGTGGATGAGATCCTCACCGGGCGGGAGAACCTGGTGCTGGTGGCCCGGCTGCGCCACCTGAAGGGCGCCGGGGAGATCGCGGATGACCTGCTGGCCCGCTTCCAGCTCACCGGCGCGGCCGGGCGAAGGGTGGCCACGTATTCCGGGGGCATGCGCCGCCGCCTGGACATCGCGATGAGCCTGATCGGGAATCCGCCGGTGATCTTCCTGGACGAACCGACCACCGGGCTGGACCCGGAGTCTCGCCTCGAGGTGCACCACAGCGTCAGGCAGCTCGCCGCGCGCGGCACGACGGTGCTGCTCACCACGCAGTATCTGGACGAGGCCGAACAGCTCGCCGACCGGATCGCGATCTTGCACCAGGGACGGATCATCGCCAACGGCACCCTCGCCGAACTGAAACAGCTCCTCCCGCCCGCCCAGGTCGAGTACGTCGAGAAACAGCCCAGCCTCGAAGAGGTCTTCCTTGCCATCACCGGCCACGACGGTAATGGCAGCAACAACGGCAGCGACAGCGGGCTGGCAGCGACGCCACCCACAACGAAAGAACCACGATGACCACGCACTTCTCCGGCGACACCGCCGTCTTGACGGGCCGGTCCCTGCGCCACATCACGCGCAGCCCGGACACCATCATCACGACCGCGATCATGCCGATCGCCCTCTTGCTGCTGTTCGTCTACGTGTTCGGCGGCGCGATCCACACCGGGCCGCAGCGGTATGTGACCTACCTGCTGCCCGGAATCCTGCTCATCACGATCGCGATGGGCATCTCCTACACCGCAGTCCGGCTGTTCACCGACATGCAAAGCGGCATCTTCGGGCGATTCCAGTCCATGCCGATCGCACGCTCAAGCGCGCTGTGGGCGCACGTGCTGACCTCGCTGGCCGCCAACCTGATCTCGCTCGTGCTGGTCGTGCTCGTCGCCGTCGCCATGGGATTCCGCACCAGCGCGCCAGCGGCGGCATGGCTCGCCGTCGCCGGCATCCTGGTCCTGTTCACCCTGGCGCTGACGTGGATCGCCGTCATCGCCGGCCTGTCCGCCAAATCCGCGGAAGGCGCGGGCGCCTTCGCCTACCCGATCATCTTCCTGCCCTTCATCAGCTCGGCATTCGTGCCCACCGCCACCATGCCCGGCCCGGTGCGCGCGTTCGCCGACAACCAGCCCGTGACATCCATCGTCAACACGATCCGCGACCTGTTCGCCCAGCAGCCGGTCAGCACCAGCATCTGGACCGCCCTCGCCTGGTGCGCCGG
>Ga0335078_10004797_pt1 | contig 20009 bp, 11 predicted proteins | sample Lox_Sample_32_FD_206711 | JGI IMG/M metagenome (GOLD analysis project Ga0335078, IMG submission 206711) | Soil microbial communities from Loxahatchee National Wildlife Refuge, Florida, United States - Lox_Sample_3.2 | ecosystem: Environmental > Terrestrial > Soil > Wetlands | place: USA... | reverse complement strand
TCACTCGAGAATGCCGCCGCAGCCTGCCTGTCCAGCACCTCTCTTACCTTGGCGAGCATTTTCGCCACGGAGAGGGGTTTCTCCAGGAAGTCCACGCTGTCTTTCTGAACACCTTTGTCGATGATGACATCCCTGGCATAGCCGCTCACGAAGATGACCTTGACCGCGGGATCAATACCGGTGATCTCGTCGAAGACCTCCTTGCCGTTCCTCCCCGGCATGACCACATCGAGGATCACGAGGTCTATGCTCTCTCTGTGCTCGGCGAAGACCCTGATCGCATCGTCACCGTTGGCGGCTTCCAGAGTGGCATATCCCCGGCCTGACAGAATCTTGATAAGCATGCTCCTTACGTCGGGGTCGTCCTCGAGAACGAGAATAGTCTCTGAACCTCCCTTGACCTCGGCTCTTGCGGCAACGGTATTCGTGCTGGGCATATCGGCGACGGGGAGGTATAGGTCGAAGGTAGTCCCCTCAAACGGCGCGCTCGTGGCGGTGATGTACCCATTGTGTTGCTTCACGATGCCGTAGACGCTCGCGAGGCCGAGGCCCGTCCCCTTGCCGACCTCCTTGGTGGTGAAAAAAGGGTCGAAGATACGGCCCATCGTTTCTTTGTCCATGCCGACGCCCGTATCCGTGACGGAGATACGAACGTAGCCTCCGGGTGTCCCAAATCCGTGGGCTTCCCTGAACGTCTCGTCGAGCTCCGCTCTGTCCGTCCTGATGGTGAGGGAACCCCCGGTGGGCATGGCGTCCCGGGCGTTCGTCGCGAGGTTCATGAGCACCTGATCCATCCGGCTGACGTCGAGCATGGCCACGGCTTTCTCATCGCCGAGGGCCAGTTTCAGCTCAATATCCTCGGGAAGGAGTCTTCTCAGAAGCTTCATGGTGCTTGCGACGACGTCACTCACGCGATGGGGTTCGAGAGTAATCCGCTGCTTGCGGCTGTAAGCGAGGAGGCTCTGGGTGAGGTCGGCAGCTTTCTCGGACGAGGCAATAATCTGGTCTATATAGGGTCTGTTTCGGTCATCAGGGCCGAGGCTCATCTGGATGAGATTGCCGAGGCCCATGATTACCGTGAGAATGTTGTTGAAGTCGTGGGCCACCCCACCGGCGAGGGTGCCGATGGCCTCCATCTTCTGGGCGTGGGTGAGCTGGGCCTCCAGGCGTTTGCGTTCGGTGATATCCAAGGCGAAAACTGCTATCTTCGATGGTGCGCCTGCGTCGTCGAGGACCGGGTACATATGGAAAATAAGGTCCCGTCCTCCATGGCTGTCTTCGAAGATCGAAGGCTTCGCGGTCACAATAGTCTGTATAGCGTACGCCTTCCTTTGCTCGGCTGCGTCTGGACCGCAGAGGTCGAGAATCTTCTTCCCTTTGATATTATCCTTGTTTAGTCCAAGCGCCTGGGCAAAAGCACTGTTCGTCACGATAGCGGTTCCATCGCCATCCATCAGAAGGGCAGGGTGGGGAAGGGCATCCAAGAACACCCGGAGGGATTCCTCGCTTTCCCGGAGCGCCTTTGCTGCTTGCCTGCGCTCCGTGATGTCTCGGACGACGCTGATGAGAGTCCGGGTTCCATTGATTGCCATGCCCTGTGAGCTCACCTCCACCGGGAAGGTACTGCCATCCTTCCGGACGTGGGTGGTCTCGAAGAGGATGCCCTTTTCGTCCGCTTCGGTTATCTGCTCATCGGTAAGGTCTGTCTTCCCGTGTGCGCGCAGGTCTCTGATGTTAAGCCCCAGCAACTCTTGTCTGCTATGGCCGTAGGCCTTCTCGGCCGCTATGTTGGCCTCGAGGATGTCGCCCTCCCTCCCCATGAAGAGAATGATGTCCCGGCTGCTTTTGGACAGCAGCTTGTACCGTCTCAGGGTCTCCTCGGCTTCCTTTCGATGAGTGATGTCGGAACAGTAAGCGAGAAAGAACCCGCCGCCGATCATGGTGGCGTGGAGAGAAACCCATCCGAGTGACCCATCCCGTCTCTGAAAGCGAAACTCGGTCTCAAGGTGACCGTCCCGGTTGAAGGTAATGAACCGGCGGAGCGCATCCGCCCGGTCCTGGTTAGGTTGCAACTCCCAGACATGCATGTTCGACAGGGTCGCCGCGTCATAGCCGAGAAGCTCGATGGTTGACCGATTAACATCGACGATGCGGCCTACCGGGTCCGCCACGATCGCCGCGAGGGGAGAGGATTCGACATAGGAGCGGAACTTAGCCTCGCTCTCCCGGAGGGCTTCCTCCGCCTTTTTGCGAGCGGTGATGTCGATGAATGAGGCCATGATGCAGACAATCTCTCCATCGTCCGTCCTCACGACGTTCACCGCAGCCTGGATGTGGAAGAAAGAACCGTCCCTCCTCGTGGCTCGACTTTCCTCGATGTAGCCATACTCCGGTTGCGCGGCATTGACACCCTCTTCCTTCGCTCCCACTGTCGCAAACTCGGAGATATGTCTGCCAATCGCCTCGCTGGCCTCGTCGTACCCCCAGAGACAGAGGAACGAATCGTTGACATAGGTGAGCCTGCCCTCCAGATCGGCAAGACATATAGCGCTGATGGAGGACTGCATGGCGAAGCTGGCGACGAGGAGTTGCTCTTCCGTTTTCTTCCGCTCCGTGATATCCTGGTTCACTCCTACCGTCTTGATGACCCGTCCTTCGGCGTCTCTGATGATCCTGTTTCTGGCCAGAATGTGTATCACCTCACCGTCCCGGCGAATCGACCGGTGTTCATATTCCTCGAGACCATCCCCGTGGAGGAGGGCTCTGTTCTCCTCGATTTTCCAATGCAACGCTCCCATGTCGTCGGGGTGCACGAACCTCCTCACATACTCGTCCCTCGCCATCCGGTAGCCGCCCTCGCGGCTGGCAGTGGTGGCATACAGGCTGTAAAGGGCGTCGTTGAAGATGAATTCGTTCGACGACTCATCGCTCTCCCAGTGAGCTATTCGAGCCATGTCGGCAGCATCCGCCAGATGGAGCCTGCTCGTACGGAGTTCCTCCTCCGCGCGCTTTCTGTCCGTGATGTCGTGAAGAGAGCCCTCGTAGAAGCGCACCTCGCCGTGTGCATCCTTTACTGCCCGCATATTAAGGGAGGCCCATCGAATCTCGCCATCTTTCCTGTACATTCTGGCCTCGAACTGCTCGACAAAACCATGCGACCGGATGAGCTCCCCGAGCATTTTCCGGTCGTTGGGGTCGACATAGAGCTGTGTGAGGTCTACGACGGACCTCAAGACCTGTTCCGGGGTCTCGTATCCGTACATTCGCGCAAGGGAGGGGTTAACACTGAGAAGACGCCCGTCTGGAGTGGCCTGAAAGATGCCTTCCACCGCGTTCTCAAATATGGAACGGTACTTCTCTTCGCTCGCCTTCAGTTCCTTCTTCGTCTTCTCGAGGTACACCAGAATGATGCTCACGGCGCTGACAAAACCGAAGAACACACCGAGAAAGTATCCATAAGGAGCAGCCCACACTAAGGGACGGAGCAAGGGGTAGTCCACTTTATGGATACCCCAGAGAATAAAGGCCCAGCCCGCGGTCCACTTCGCCGGTCCCGTGGCCTGTCTGAACCGCAGCAGGGCAACGCCGGTGAAAATATATGCGAATGCGGAAAGCAGGAACACCGGAACCGTAACCCACGGCGATGGGAAACCCTGAGAGACTCCGGCAATCACCCAGAGGCTTCCCGCAACGAAGATCGCCAACCAGCGGATACTCAGCTTTCTTTCCGAGAAAAGACAAGTACCCCAGAGCAAGAGAGCGGCGGACCATACCCCGCAGAGAAGGTCCGCCATCACAAGTATTCCCTGGTTCCCATACAGGGCGGCAAGTGCCTCAAAGATGAACCTCACCGCATAGAGCGACCAACTCGCCAACCAGAGAGAAAGGTGCCTCTGTCGCTCCCGAAGGTAAAGGTTAGAATAGACAAAGACGAGTATGAGCGAACCCGTGAGGCCAACAAATATGGCGGGCGTTGTCCAGGCCATTGATACCACCTCTTATCGCGTTTGCGTGGCGTTATGCGCCGCTCACAGCCTCCCGATGTCCAGCATACGTCCGGCGTGCGACGCAGGCGCAGTACCAGACTCTGTGAGTGTGACTGAGGCCGGCGATCGACAACGCAGGCGGCTTGGGTATGCCGAGCGGCGAACGGGCGAAGAGCCCAGCCCTTCGCCCTTAGCCAATCCCCGAAACCTTGGCGCGTTATCTATTTGGGGCCCTTACACCCCCACGAGCCGTCTGATGCGCTCGGTCTCTGCCATTATCCGGTCCTTTTCATTTTGCAGCACCGCTTCTTCTCTCTCCGGGACGGAGCCGTCTCGCTCGCACACAAAGGCATCCGCATCCCTCACAATGTCGATGATCGATGTTTTCCCGTCATGCCGGCTGTGATGGGTGAGCATGGCCTCGGAGAACTTTTCCGGGAGTCCCCAGGCTATAGATATGTGGTGGCCCACCTCCTGATGGTCGATGCCGTATTCGTCGCGCTCGAGGCCGCAGATGTCCTGGGCCAGAAGGCTTGCTTCGTTCACCAATCCCCTATAACGATCGCCGAGACCGTAGAAGATGACCTTTCCTATGTCGTGGAGAATGGAGATGGTAAACGCCTCCTCAGGGTCCTCCATGGTTATGTTCTCCGCGAGCAGTCTTGCCGCATGCGCGACGGTGAGGGAGTGTTTCCATATGGCGGCCACATCGTCCTGACCGAGCTCCCACGGCGTCATGATACCCCGGAAGACCATGCAAACGATGATTCTCTTTATCTCCTTGAGGCCCACGGTTATCATCGCCCTCTCGAGGCTCGCTATCGAAGTTCCTCTGCCGTAATACGCGGAATTGGCGATGCTGACGATCTTACCGGAAATGGCCTGGTCGTATTTCACCACGTCATAGAGCCGGGCGAGCGATGCGTCGGAGTCGGCAACGATCTTGAAGACTTGCTTCATCATGCCGGTCAGCATCGGCAAGGTCTTTGCGGCCCTTGCCCGTTCGAGCGCCTTTTCCCTGAGCACTGGCCTGGGCTCATCGTGTATCATTGTTTACCACCGGGAGATAGACGGTGAAGGCGGAGCCTCTGCCGGGTTCGCTTTCGACGGTGACATACCCGTTTGACTGTGTCACGATGCCGTGGACCACGAATAAGCCCAAGCCCGTGCCTTCCCCTGTCTTTCTCGTCGTGAAAAATGGGTCAAAGATCCGGTCGATGATGGCGGGCTCCATGCCGATGCCAGCGTCGCGAACTTTGAGCTTCATGTAACTTCCGGGCTTCATCCCCTGATTGCCATCCTGGGACGGAAGGACATTGAAGTCGAAAAGCTCCATATTGAGCACCCCGCCTTTCCCCCGCATGGCGTGTATTGCATTGCCGGAGAGATTGAGAAGGATCTGACGAATCTGCGCGGGATCGCCCGGGATGAGATGCGACTCACTCACGACCCTGACCCTGATGCGTATCCCGGCAGGCACCGTGGCCCGCAGCAGCCTCACCGTCTCCTTGACCACGGCGCTCAGTAGCAAGGGCTCTTTCTGTTGAACCGTCGTTCTGGAAAAGGCCAGCAGTTGTCGAATCAGGTCCCGGCCCCTGAAGCCCGCTTCGACGACCCTCTTCAGGTAGCCCTCATCCCGGCTCCCCTTCGTAGTACACCCGGCTACCAGCTCGGTAAAGCCGAGGATTATTGCGAGGATGTTATTGAAGTTGTGGGCGATGCCGCCGCAGAGCGTGCGGAGGGCATCCATCTTCTCCGCGTGCCTGCGCTGCCGTTCGAGCTGGTCCTCGTCACTCGGGTCCCTGCAGACTGCCACGTAGCCAGTGAGTGCGCCTGAGTGGTCGCTGAGGGGCGAGATCGTGGCTCCATGGACCGCCTCTGTCCCGTCCTTTCGCTTGTGGGAAAGGCATCCTGTCCAGGCATTTCCTGCTGCGACGTGTTTCCAGACCGCAGCGCACCGGGCGTCGTAACCGCTTATCCACAGTACGCCAACGCTTTTGCCGAGGAGTTCCTCGCTCGCATATCCGGTCATCTTGCACAGACTGGGGTTTGCGTACTCGAACGTCAGTTCGGGCGAGATAATGGCAATGCCCTCAACGATGTTCTCAACCGCCTCGGCAAGCCGTTTCTGTTCTTTTCCTGCCCGGGCACGCTCCGTGCGCTCTTCCCGTTCGGAGATGGCCCGCTCCACGGCTGTCGACAAGCGCCCGAGCCTGGTCTTCAGGATATGGTCCGTCGCTCCTCTCCTTATAAGCTCTACCGCCACTTCGTCCCCCACCGGGTCCGTGACGAAGATGAACGGAACGTCGGACGATCGCTCGCGGGCAGCCGCCAGGGCGGCAAGCCCCGTGAGGCTGGGCATTGAACAGACCGCAACGATGAGGTCCGGGAGGGATGCTTGAAGAGCCTTTATGAAATCTTCCAACGTATCAACCGCTTCAGCGATGAAGACAATACTCTCTCGCCGTAGCACGTTCTGTACTGCGTCGGCGCCATTTTCCCCGTCTGCCAGCATGAGAATTCGCAGGTCGCCCTTGATTTCTTTCCGGCGTGTCTTCACGTAGCCCTCTCGAACAGACCGCTTAGGAGTCGTATTTTCTCCACTGTTCCCATGGACCATCTCCTCCGGCTTGCACGTAGGGAGGAGTGCCTCGTCGTCAACAAGGTGAACAGCCTCTTGTTTTTGGCCACTCATCGTTCACTCCCTTGGGCTCGACCTTGCCTGAGCCTTCTCGCTGAGTCTATCCCCCAAGAAGCTTTACGGTTCTCAGTGCGCGGCTCCGGCCACGAGGATTGGATTGAAAGCGTGTCATTTATAATGCCCATTGTTGACTAATATAGAGGAAGGACCGACGGAGAGTAAATGCTGAATGTATACAGACTCAATACGTAGTTATCTACGTACTACAAGGATCGCAGATATGCCTGCAGATTGACTTCCTTATTGGTTAGGCCGAGTTTCTTTCTGATGTTGTTTTTGTGGGTATCCACCGTCCGCTTGGAGAGGCTGAGGAGCGCTGAGATTTCTTTGCTCGTCTTCCCATCTTTCGTTAGGTCGGCAATCTGGATCTCCATCGGCGTGAGATGAGCGTAGCTTGCGGCTATCTTCTGAATAAAAGGGGAAATGATATCGTTTAGATTCGACTCCACCGTGTCAAGGAGCGTCTTCTGGCCTTTGCTCATGGATGCGGCTTTCAACTTCTCTATGTAAGGCATCACTGCTACTCGTACGTTTGCGAGAATCGCATCTTCGAGGGTTTTTTTGTCCTCCTCCAGCCGTCTCAGGAGCACCTTCAGAGCCGTGTTGGCTTCTTCGAGATGGGAAGACTTGGTTTCGAGTTCCTTCTCTCTCTTCTTGAGGGTCTCTTCGGCAAGCTTTTGCTGCGTAATGTCATAGCCGGCCGCGAGGATGCACTGCTCGCCGGTCAGGTCGATGGGCATCATGAAAAGGAGCATGTGCGCCACTTCGCCCGATCTCGCTCGGACGAGCGTCTCGTAGTTGCGCACCTCTTGTCCCTTGCGCAGCATCTTCGTGAGTCTCTCTTGCGGCCGTAGGTCGGCCCAAAGACCGAGGTGGAGGCCTGTGTGACCGATGATGTCCGATCGTTTATAGCCGTATTTCTGCAGGAATGCGTCATTCACATCAAGAAAGCACCAATCGGACAGGCGAAGAATGGCCGCGAACTCAGGCATGAAGTGGAAAACCTTGGAGAGGCGTTCTTCGCTTTCTCGGAGCGACCCCTCGATGCGCTTGCGGTCGCTAATCTCCTTTCGCAATTCTTCGTTGGCCTTAAAAAGCTCCCTCGTCCGTTCGGCGATCCGCTCCTCGAGCTCTCCGTTGAGTCTTCTCATTTCAGACCAGGCCCGTTTCATCTCCAGGCTTTCGACAACATCCCATTTGCCGCGCCGCATCGCGACGCCGAACTCGTGCGTGCAGGCTACATCGAAGATCTCTGCGGCCTGCATTAAGGCGAGGGGATAGGTGCACAGGACGATCACGCGCTGGTTGACGACCAGGCTGCTCAGCTTTTCTTCATACGCCCGAGAGGCTCTCCATTCTTCCCTCGTCAGCCACGCTTCGTTGCCGTTTACCCTCATCCCTTCATAGCCTTTGGCTAACGCCTGGGTGAGCTTTTCCTGCCACGTGCTGATCATCCGCAAATCGAAGGTGCCGTTTTTGAAGTACCATTCGGTGTGGGGCACGATCTCCAGGTCCCCTGCGGCGAGGCGATTGCGGATGTCAGGAATGTTTCCTTCTAACGCCTTTCTCGTCTCTTCTTCGCTGTGTGGAGGAAACACCGTCCACACGCAGAATTCGTTGTTCTCCAAACCCGCTTTGAAGTAAGGAATCAGGACGGCCAGGAGATCCTCTTTCGTCTCGTAAAAGTGGCAAAAGTGGGATCCCCAGGGAATGTCCCCAATGATCTCTATTCCGGTGTGGCGCAGTTTCGTCATTGCCGACGGCCCTTCTCATAATCTAACATACGTTGTGCGTCATATAAAACATTCCCTCACCCTCAGTCGCCGTATCATGTGCCATTCTACAGCGATTTTTGTCACATATCCCACTAATTTTCGTCGTATTTGCGATAGCGGCGGAAAGAGTGTCGTAAGTACTTGATATTGTTACGTTCACAACGCGGCATGCTTCATGCTTTAAGAAGGGCATGAGGTGGCTTCGGTTGAGACGATTTCCCATCGCAGATTCAAGAGGAACTAGGTTCGGGGCAAAGTCGACGTCCGGAGTTGAAAACCACCACCAGTCCCTCCATGAGCTTTGTCCTTTTGTTGAAGGAAGAAAAGGAGGTTACTCCCGTGAAGACAGACTCGAAAGTGCGACGTGATGTTTTGGCTGAGATCGAACATGAGCCTGCTGTCGGCGCCGCGGAGATCGGGGTGTCGGTCCTGAATGGGATTGTGGTAATGAACGGCACCGCGACGAGCTTTTCTGAAAAATGGGCAGCCGAACAGGCCGCATTACGCGTTGCCGGGGTCACCGCGGTCGTCAACGAGATTGATGTGGGGAACATTCCAAGCGAGAAGCGAAGCGACGAACAGATAGCTGGCTCCGTCCTCTACGCCCTCGAGTCCACTATCTGTGTTCCCGAAGGTCGCATCAAGGCAAAGGTAGAGCACGGCTGGGTGACACTCGAGGGGACAGTGGACTGGCGTTTCCAGAGGACCGCCGCGGAGGATGCCGTGCGCCCGATGGCCGGCGTGAGGGGAGTGACGAATCTGATCGGTGTTAAGCCACTGGCGGTGTCGACGGAGGTGCGGGAAAAGATCAAGCAAGCGTTGCACCAGGCTGCCGGGACGTAAAGGTCCATGGTGCCATGGTTGTTCCGTGAATGAAGCGTGCCCTCACGGGCTTAAGCCGAAGAAGGTCAAGCCTCGGTTCCCACGGGGCGATATGAAGAGAGACGAGCGTAAGGGAGCCTGTGTGTGCCCAAGCTGAAGAAGGGCCTTGTGATTTCGACACAAGTCCTCTCTATCCCGCTACAGAAAGGAGGCGATTCTGAATGAAGACAGACTCGCAACTGCAACACGATGTTTCGGCTGAGCTCGAATACGTGCCAACGGTCGATGCCACACTGGTCGGCGTCTCAGTCGCCGATGGAGTCGTGACTCTCAACGGCATGGTGAAGAGCTTCCCTGAGAAATGGTCGGCAGAGCAGGCAGCATTGCGTGTCGCCGGAGTGAGGGCGCCGGCTAATGAGATCGAGGTGAAAGTCATCCCCGGTGCCGAGCGAACCGACGTGGATATAGCCAGGTCGGCTCTCAATGCCTTGGCGTGGAATACCTATGTGCCCGAGGACCGCATCAAGGTTAAGGTGGATCAGGGATGGGTGACGCTCGAGGGAATTGTGGAGTGGCAGCACCAGAGAGAGGCTGCGGAGATCGCTGTCCGCCATATGATCGGAGTGAGGGGCATAACGAACTTGATCGGAGTCAAGCCTTCGGTGACATCGACGGAGGTTGCTGAAAAAATCGAAGAAGCGCTGAAGCGAAGCGCTGCGGTCGATGCGCATCAGATTATCGTGGAGACCATGAGTGACAAGGTTATTCTGCGGGGAAGCGTGCGCTCATGGGCCGAGCGCAAGGAAGCAGAACGGGCTGCCTGGTCCGCGCCCGGCGTGTCAGTGGTGGAGAATCATATTACGACGAAACTTTAAGGGAGCTTCAGAGAGAATGGGGACAGGGTGTGAGGTCCCCGACTCATTACAAGGAGGTGTGTCATGGCAGGTAAAGAATCGAAGGAAGTGGCGAAAACCGAGCCGGCAAAAGTCCCGTCACTTTTGTGGGACATGGAGAAGTGGTTCGATGAGGTCTTCAGGAAGCCCTTTTCCTTCATGGGGTTCCCTCGGGTGAAATTCCCGGGAACGGAAGAGCTGAACCCTTCGGTGGACATCTTCGAGGACAAGAATGACGTGGTGGTGAAGGCTGAGCTTCCCGGTATCAAGAAAGAGGATATCGACGTCACCCTCACCGACGATACCATCTCCATCGCCGGGGAGAAGAAGAAGGAAGAAGAGGTCGAAAAGAAGAACTACTACCGGTGGGAGTCCTCTTACGGCTCCTTTGCCCGTACCTTCACCCTGCCCTCGGAGGTGCAGACCGACAAGGTGCAGACGCAGTTCAAGGACGGGGTTCTCGAGGTGCGGATACCGAAGACCGAAGAGGCGATCAAGAAAGTGAAGAAGGTTAAGATCGCGTGAAGTCTGCATGCTGGGTGGGTTACTGCACGTAACCGACCCGGCATGGCCGTAATGTCTTCAAGAACCCGGTAAGGCGGGTTACCACCAAGTGGGTGTTGGTGGGAGGAAGAGGCTTTGGGGGATTGTCATCGGGACAGGCGCAGTGGACGTGCCATTCCCCACCTTGGCTTCCTGGTGAGGGCATAGAAACAGCCAGCCACTCCCGGTCCATGGTAAGAGGTTTCTTTTTCGTGAGAAGTCGGGTATTATGTGGATGAACCTTCATCTTTGCTGGACATGACGGCCGAAAGAGGAAGATTCAGTGAAGGAACGTGTCCTTTCATCTCGTGATTCCTGTCGTTTCTCGCCGCTTCTGTCTTGCTCCCACTCCATTTGCCGCTCAAGAGATCACTATGATCGAGGCTTATCCGCTTTTCACCTTGCTTTTCGAAACGGAGCAGCGGCGCCTAGCCTGTTTCTCCCGTGGAGAGGAAGAATTAATGTGGGCCGGGGTTCACGCCCCTTGGATTCCCGAATTCGTGAAGAAGTCTTGTGACGGCAGGAAGAAGCTGGAATGTGTGGGGTAGCGAGCTGCTGCGGCGATCGGCTCTTTTGAACATGGTACCCGTGGCGGCACAGGCTTGCCCATAACTGCGTTGCCGAAGTGGACGCCGTGAATGACAGAAAAAGAAAGAGAAATCCTGTTGCGCCTGAGGTGCAGTTGCTCTGGGATCACGGAACGGAGCCGGGAGCGCTCACAGCGTCACGCCAAGGCATAGGCAAGCCATTTTTCGAACATGAGGATCTCTACCGCGCCGTGGTCGAGAACATCGCCGACGGCATTGCCATCACGGCAAAGACCGAAAGGGTTTTTGTGAACCGCGCTTTTCTCACAATCCATGGTCTCCGTGACGCCTCGGAGGTAGTGGGCCACCCCCTGGACCAGTTCGTGATTCCCGAAGAACGGGATGCCATGCGGCAGCGCACCTTGGCGAGGCAGCAGGGGAAGCCTCGCAAGGACATTGTCGAATATAGAATCGCAAGACCCGACGGGAAGACAAGAACAGTACAAGCCTCGGTCGTCACGACCGCGTATAAAGGAGAACCTGCTGTCCTCGCGGTACTCCGGGACGTGACCGAGATGAAACTGGCGGAAATGAAAATCATGCAGCTTAACGAAGAACTTGAACAAAAGCTCGCCGACCTAAAGAACGCTAATGATGAACTGGAGAGTTTCAACGCCGCGGTTTCCCACGATCTTCGCACGCCGCTCATGGCCATAGCCGGCTTCTCCGAGAGGGTCGCCAAAAGATACGGTGAAGGTCTTGACGAAAAGTTCCGGGAGCAAATGGGCATGATCCGTGCCAGCGCAGCGAAGATGGAACGGCTCATCGAAGACCTTTTGGCCTATTCAAGACTCGGCAAGCTGGCCCTGCAGCGGGCGCCCATAGAAATGAACGCGCTTGTCGAATCTGTTGTAACGGAACTGAGGGCCGTCTATCCTGAAGGGAAAGTAAATATCTCTTCCCTTGCCCCCTGCTTGGGAGACGAAGGCATGATACGGGAGGTACTTGACAACCTGCTCGGCAACGCCTTCAAATTCTCGAGCCGCGCGGAGGAAAGGATAATCGGAATAGGATGCCTCGAGCGGGCAGAGGAAAACGTCTACTATGTGAGAGACAACGGCGCCGGCTTCGATATGTGCCACAAAGACAGACTGTTTCAGCCGTTCCAGAGGCTTCACCGAGAGGAGGAATTCAAAGGGACGGGGATGGGCTTGGCCATCGTGAGAAAAATCGTGGGTCTCCACGCCGGATCGGTGTGGGCTGAGGGCGAACCTCATAGGGGCGCCACCTTCTACTTTGCGTTGCCGAAGCCCGGCAACTAGAGAAACTTGCAGGTGCTCACGGACTGGCCGTAACATTGAATATATTCCGGACGATTCTGTCCATCACGAGAACAGAGAGGGACATGCGGACGAGGAAATGGAGCAGGCCCATTCCCTTTCCTAGTTGGCCCTTGAGAGATGGGAGGATGAGGGATACATGAAAGTGCCCAATCCTCTCTCACGCAACTACGTTGGGGAGGAAAATGAGACCTAAGAACCAATCACCCTTCTGGAGGCTGCCGATCGAGGCTCTGCTCGAACAGATCGGCTCCGGCCTGTCCGGCCTGACCGACGTCGAAGCGGCGAAACGCCTCCGCCAGTTCGGGCCGAACACGGTACACGCAGAAAAGAAAGCGGGCGTAATTCTTCAGTATTTGATGAGGTTCCGCAATCCCCTCGTCATCGTTCTCCTTGTGGCGAGTATCATTCTGGCTTTCACAGGCGATCTTACGGGCTTCGCCATAATCTTCGCCATCGTCCTCATGAGCGTCACCCTCGATTTCGTTCAGGAGCATCGGGCCGGGGAGGCCGCCGAGCGGTTGCGGCGGTCGGTAGCGGTCAGGGTCCGGGTACTTCGGAACAACGTACCGGGCGAGGCGCCTCTGGAAGAGCTGGTGCCGGGGGACGTCGTCTTGCTGTCCGCCGGCGACCTAGTTCCTTGCGACGGCAGAATCCTCGAGGCAAACGACTTTTTCCTGAACCAGGCCCTTCTCACCGGAGAGTCTTATCCTGTTGAAAAAAGGCCCGGTGAGCTGCCCAAGGAACAGGACTTCCTCTCGGCTACCAATGCCGTGCTCATGGGCACTTCCGTCGTGAGCGGCTCGGCGAGGATCCTTGCGTGCCGCACCGGTGCCGATACGGCATTCGGAGAGGTGGCCGACAGTCTCGCGGCAAAGCCTCCGCCCACGGCATTCGAACAAGGCACTCAGCAGTTTGGGCTCCTCATCATGCGTGTGACGGTCCTTCTCGTCCTGTTTGTCCTGCTCGTCAACATGCTTTTTCACCGGCCCCGGCTCGAGTCTTTCCTTTTCGCGGTGGCCCTCGCTGTTGGCCTCACTCCAGAGCTGCTTCCCATGATAGTCTCCGTGACCCTCGCAAGGGGGGCCGTGCGCATGGCAGCACGGAAGGTGGTCGTCAAACGCATGTCGGCAATCCAGAACCTGGGAAGCATGGATGTCCTCTGCACGGATAAAACCGGTACTCTTACCGAGGCACACATTCACGTGGAGCGGCACATAAACGGTCTCGGGCAGGAAAGCGACCGTGTCCTGAAGCTGGCCTACTTGAACAGCTTCTTCGAAACGGGCCTGAAGAGCCCGTTGGACGATGCGATCCTCGAACACCAGGAAGTCGATACGAGGGGCTGGCAAAAAATCGACGAAGTGCCCTTTGACTTCGAAAGACGGCGCGTCTCAGTCCTTCTCGAGAACACCGGTAGCAGGGTTCTTGTGGTAAAGGGAGCACCGGAAGACATCCTCCGGCTCTCCACCCGGTACGAGGGGGAGGGAGAGAACGACCTGAAACCAATTGACGAGGGCGCAAGGGCCTCGATAACGGCCCTTCAGGACAGCCTGGGCCGCGATGGTTTTCGGGTCCTCGGCATCGCATGGCATCCCATGCCGGCGGATCACCCTCACGCTGTGGTCGATGATGAGACGGCATTGGTCTTTGCCGGCTTCGCCGTTTTTCACGATCCGCCGAAGGCAAGCGCAAAGGACGCCCTTGCGCGACTTATCTCGAGCGGAATAACGGTGAAGATCGTCACCGGCGACAGCGATCTGGTGACACGACACGTCGTGGAACAGCTTGGTCTCCCATATACGTCTGTCCTGACAGGCGACGAAATCCAGCGGATGGACGATGAGGCCTTGGTTGGGCAGGTCGAAAACACGAATCTCTTCTGCAGGGTGACGCCTGTCCAGAAGAACAGGGTCATTCTCGCGCTGAAGCGGCGCGGACGGGTGGTCGGCTATCTCGGCGACGGTATTAACGACGCGCCGTCTCTCCATTCTGCGGACGTGGGCTTTTCGGTTGACTCCGCTGTTGACGTGGCGAAGGATGCGGCCGACATGATCATGCTTGAGCGTGATCTCAATGTCGTTGCCGACGGGGTCGCTGAGGGACGCAGGACTTTCGGCAACGTCATGAAATACATAATGATGGGAACGAGCTCCAATTTCGGCAATGTGTTCAGCATGGCCTTCGGAACGCTCTTCCTGCCTTTCCTTCCCATGCTGCCCGTACAGATTCTCCTCAACAACCTCCTCTACGACGTGTCTGAAATCCCGATCCCACTGGACGCTGTCGATGAGGAATACATGGTTCGGCCTCACCAGTGGAATATGAGGCTCATCCGCAATTTCATGCTCCTCTTGGGTCCTGTCAGCTCGATTTTTGATTTTCTCACCTTTTTCGTGATGCTGAAGGTTTTCCACGCTGGCGAGGCCCTCTTTCACACCGGCTGGTTCATTGAATCGATGGCGACGCAGGTGCTCGTCATCTTCATCATCCGCACCCAGAGAAACCCCTTGAAGAGTCACCCTAGTCGATGGTTGGCGGCGACCAGCCTTGCCATCGTGGCCATCGCGTGTCTGCTGCCCCTGACGCCGCTCGCCGCCTATCTGGGTTTTGTGGTACCTCCTCCGTTCTTCTATGTGGTCGTTGCTGTCATGGTGCTCGTCTATCTCTCAGTGGCACAAGGGGCCAAGGTTCTCTTCTATCGGTGTCCTGCCGGAAGAAAGATCAGCGTTCCTGTAGCGAAGACGGAGCACCGTGTATGACGATTGGGGCCACAGAGCAGCGCGCAGAAAACCGGGGGATGCGCATATTCTTGGTCGTCGCGCCGCTGCGGGACCTTTTCTTGAACCGGCAGGCGAAAAGGCTTGTCGGCAAGGGCCGAGAAAAAAGAGAGATGCCCTGACTGAAGGATCACCTATGAGAGTCGGACGCCCGAAAAACCTCGGCCGCTGGGTTTCATGGACCTTCGGACTGGCTGTCCTGGCCTGTGTGATAATGTTTGGAGCCCATTACAGGCAGGAGAAGGCCTTGGCCATGCTCCTCCGCACCGCGCGACCTGCCTGGCTGCTCGTCGCCCTCGTACTCCAAGCGGGGACCTACACGACGGACGCGCGGATCTGGCAGGGAGTCCTTGGCCGCGCCGGTATCACGAGGCCGCTTCGCTCCTACGTGGGTTTGGGAATGGCGAGGCTTTTCATGGATCAGGCCATTCCCAGCGTGGGCCTGAGCGGCACGTTGCTCGTCGTCCGGGCGCTAGACCGGCGCGGCGTCCCGCGCGGAGCGAGCATGGCCGCGGTCGTCCTCGATCTCGTGAGCTACCACGTCGCCTACCTTCTCGCTTTGGGCATTGCCCTCGTCATCCTCGGGGTGGGTGGAAACCTCACACCACTCATGGCCTTGCCGGTTGTTATCTTTGCGCCTCTGGCTGCGGCGGTTCCCGCGGCGCTCCTGGGGTTGAACCGCGGCCGGACACTGCCCGAATGGCTCAAGCGGTTCCCCTTTGTCAAACCAGTGCTCAAAGTGTTCTTTGACGCGACGCCATCGATTGTTCACGATAACAAGCTATTAGCTCGGTGTGTCGCCCTCCACCTCCTGCTCTACGTGCTCGACGCGGGAACACTATGGAGCATGGTGTGTGCTCTTGGCTTTCACGTCAGCCCGGTTCCGGTATTTGCGAGTTTCATGTTCTCAACACTGGCGCAGACGCTTGGAGTGGCTCCCGGCGGACTTGGGGTTTTCGAGGCCGTCTCCATGGCCACGCTCAAGCTCATCGGGGTACCGGTAACGGCCGGCCTCGAGGCGACGCTCCTCTTTCGTTTCTTCACCTTCTGGTTGCCTATGGCACCAGGGCTCATCCTTGCGCGGCGCGAGGCGAGGACCCCGTGACGGCAGCACTCTGCTAAGGCGAAAGCTCGCCGACGGAGGAGGGAATAGATCAAGGCGCCAGTCCAGTTGTCGGGCTTACTTGAGCCTCAATATGACCTCGGTTGTGCCGTCAGGCGTCACTTTGTAGGAAAAGCCCAGTTCTCTGCAGATCTTCAACATTCTGGTGTTGCCCGTCAGCAATTGCCCCTCGATTCCCTCGAGCCCCCCGCGACGGCCTATTTCGATGAGCATCTCGGTAAGCTTGTAGCCGAGGCCACGACCCTGGTAGGCATCATGGACGAGGACCGCGAATTCTGCGGTCGCAGAAACGGGATTCTTAATGAGTCTCGCCACTCCGATTATTTTTTTCTTGCCCTTTTCATTCACTTCGGCCACTATCGCCATGTGACGGTCGTAGTCAATGTTGCAGAAGACAATGAGCCACTCGTGGTCCAACGGTCTGACCGTGGAGAAGAACCGCCACTTCGTTGCCTCTTCGGAGAGCGTAGCGAGCATTTCTCGCTCTAGAGGCTCGTCCTCCGGCCGGATGGGCCTCAGGAGCACCTCGGTGCCATCGGATAGCGTCCAAGTTGTGATGAACCGGCTTGGGTAAGGAGCAATGACGAGGTGGGGATGCGGCTTCTTCCCCTCGACGTAGGCTTCATCGATAACGATCCGGGCATCGAGGGCGCGTGCCCTGCCGTTCGAGACAGCGAGGGGATTGATGTCGATCTCGGCAATCTCGGGGAAATCAACGATGAGGCTGGAGAAGCCGACGAGAATCTCCTCAAGCTCTTGTAGATTTGCGGGCGCCTTCCCGCGGAACCCCTGGAGCATCTTGTATACCTTCGTCTCCTCCATGAGCATTCTTGCGAGGGTCTGGTTGAGGGGAGGAAGACCGACGGAAAAATCCTTGACGAATTCGGTGGTGATACCACCCATGCCGAAGAGGATGACTGACCCGAAGTCCTTGTCTTTCTTGGCCCCCAGTATGAGCTCGTAGTCGATTTCTTGGAGCATCTCCTCAATGGCCACTCCCGTTATGGCTGCCTTGGGGAGTCGCTCTTTGATCCGCTTCATCAGAGCCGCAAACTCGTTTTCCAATGCCTCCCGTGAAGGGATGTTGAGGATGACTCCACCCACATCGGTCTTATGGGAGATATCCGGCGACACAATCTTCATGGCGACTGGGTAGCCTATCCCGTCTGCTATTGCTAGTGCCGCATCCAGACTGACAGCCAGCCGCGGCATTACCACAGGGATACCGTACGTCCTCAGAAACCTCTTCGACTCCTCCTCGTTAAGAAGGGTTCGTCCCCCTTTGAGGGTCTCCTTGATGCAGACCCTCAGCTCATTCGTCGGGGGCGCCTCATGGGCGGGCAACTCGGCGGGGGTCTCGTAAAGGTGGTCGAGGTGCCTCTTATACCTGTGCATGTTGACGTATGCCCTGACCGCCTCTTCCGGTGTGCCGTAGGTGGGGATATTTCCCTCTACAAGGATATCCCGATCCTTTTCTATGTCTTTCGTGCCCAACCAAGTCACTACCACCGGCTTGGACGCACCCTTTGCTATGGGGCTCACGGCATCCGCAAAGTCCTTTGGCGGTGCGCCTTCGAGGGGTAGGTAGATGACATGAAGTCCGTCCACCGCCGGGTCGGTAAGACATGCGGTGAGGGCTTTCACGTATCTTCCGACATCCGCGTCCCCCAAGACGTCGACAGGGTTCCCTTTGCTCCAGAAAGGGGGCAAAGAAGCGTTTAGTGTTTTTACCGTTTCGGGGGAGAGTCTTGCGAGCTCCGCCCCCATGTCGAGAAGCGCGTCCGTGGCCATGACCCCGGGGCCCCCTGCATTCGTAACTATGGCAAGCCGCGGACCTTTCGGCAGTTTGGTCGAATCAAGGATCTCCGCGGCATCGAACAAGTCGGCGATTTCCCTGACGCGTACAACACCGGCCCTTCTGAATGCGGCATCGTAGACTGCATCGTCTCCCCCCATGGCCCCGGTATGGGAGTGGGCTGCTTTCGCGCTCTCCGCGAACCTTCCCGGCTTCACGACGATGATGGGCTTTCGGCGGGCAAATGCCCGTGCGGCGCTCATGAACTTCCGCGCACTTCCAACCCCCTCCATATAGATCAGAATGCTTTTCGTAGCCCCATCTGTTCCGAGGAAGTCGATGAGGTCGCCAAAGTCGAGATCAAGCATCGATCCTAAGGACGCGAACATGCTGAGCCCGATTCCGGCGTCAATAGCCCAGCCCAATATTGCGCCGCCCAAGGCGCCGCTCTGTGACAGAAACGCAATATTCCCCGCCGGTGCGTTCTTTGTCAGGAAAGTTGCGTTGATGCCGAGAGCAGGTCTCGCAAAGCCGATGCAGTTCGGGCCGAGGATGCGCACGCCATACCTTGCCCCGGTATCGGCTATCCTTGCCTCAAGGCGCTTTCCCTCGTCCCCGACCTCCTTGAACCCCGCAGAGACGATCACCACTCCCTTGACGCCTGTCCTCCCGCATTCTTCGACAAGGTCCGGCACTGTCGCAGCGGGTGTTGCGATGATAGCGAGATCGACGGGCCCGGGGACCTGGGCGATACTCGGCAGAGCGTCTCTGCCCAGTACCATTTTTTCGTGAGGATTGACGGGATAGACCCTTCTCCCCGTCGAGGAAAGGAGGTTCTCAAAGATCGTCTTCCCCACCGCACCCTGCCGTTCAGTCGCGCCGATGAGCGCCACGACAGCGGGGTCAAACATCTTCTCTAGAGTGTACACGGCAGTTCCCTCCTCAGGTTGCCGGCGTGCTCCTTTGGCCGGCTGTCTTAACTTTTCTGCCGGTCATGTCACGCGAAGACCGCGGCCAACAGCACCGCCATGATTCCGCTGAGGAATATGCCATCAAAGGTTCCTGCGCCCCCGATGGACGCTACCGGCGCGCCCAGGTCCTTTATTTTGTTGAGATTCAAGATATCCGCACCGATGAGAGTTCCGATGGTACCGCCCACGTAAGCGATGACCGGCGCGCAATAGTGGCACAAGACTACCGAGAGGAGGGCAGCGACGAGAGGAGGGATGAAGGCAGGCATGGCGATACCAACCCCCTTCACGGGCTTGGCAAGCCAGTGGGTGACGAGAACCATGATCGCCGTCACCGCTGCCCCCTTCACCCAGAGCCCGGTCTTGAAAAGCAGATAGACGGAAAGCAGGCAGGGGATGACGGCACCCCCGACATTTATCGCGAGAACGGTTTCGTGTTTCTCTACGCGGGGAATTCGGTAACGAACGCCAAAAAATGTCACCCATCTTTCGTCAGCCATCGTTTCCTGTGGAATTCTCTTGATGGGTATGTTGATGAAGCTGCCCACCAATGTAAGAAAGAGGGCGGAAAAAATGTACCGAGGGGGAATCCCAATCTTCGCAAAGACCAGGGCGATGAGGTTCCACTCGGCCATCAGGAAGAAGAGGAAAATGATCACGAAGAAAAGAATCACGACCAGGAAAGTCAGGGGATTAAAAAACATGGAAATCCTCCTTTTGATCGCCCGGTTTGAGATGTCGTTCAAATGCAAG
>Ga0335078_10004795_pt1 | contig 20013 bp, 16 predicted proteins | sample Lox_Sample_32_FD_206711 | JGI IMG/M metagenome (GOLD analysis project Ga0335078, IMG submission 206711) | Soil microbial communities from Loxahatchee National Wildlife Refuge, Florida, United States - Lox_Sample_3.2 | ecosystem: Environmental > Terrestrial > Soil > Wetlands | place: USA... | reverse complement strand
GGCAAGGCAGGCGCCGATCTCGGCATCGAGATTGGCCCAATCGCACATGTGCAATTTGGCGAGCAGCCGTATACCCGCCGCGTAATCGAGGCCGGGTTTTAGCGCCGCCGCCTTGTCATAAGCAGCGAGCGCTGCCGAGAACTGCCGGCGTTCGAACAAAACGTTGCCGCGCGCGTGCCAGGCTTCGGCAAATTCAGGATTGGCCGAGAGCGCCCGCTCATAGGCGGCGAGCGCCCCGTCGTGATCTGCGCGCTCGAAGAAGACGCTGCCGCGCCCCAGCCACGCTTCGGCCAAATCCGGATTAAAGGCGAGCGCTTGTTGATAGGCTGCGAGGGCGTTGCCGTACTGCCGTAGCACCAAGAAGGCGTTGCCGCGGCCAAGCCACGCCTCGGCACAATTCGGTTGCAGAACCAAGGCCTTATCGTAGGCGGCGAAGGCCCTTTCGCATTGCCGCAACGACGTCAGCACGTTGCCCTGCCCATACCAGGCCTCGACCAGTTGGGGCTTGGCTGCCAGCGCGGCGTCATACGCGCGGAGCGCTTCGTCGTAACGCCTAAGCTCATTGTAAATGTTGCCGCGTCCGAGCCAGGGCTCGGCGAAGCCGGGTTGCAACGCCAAAGCCTTGTCGTAGGCAACGAGCGCCTGGTCGTAACGGCCGCGTTTGGCGAGCACGTTGCCGCGTCCCAGCCAGGCCTCCGCGAGTTCGGGCCGCAATGCCAGCGCCCTGTCGCAGGCAGCCAAGGCCTCCTCGTAACGCTTGAGCGCCCAGCAGGCTTCGCCTCGGCCGCTCCACGCCTCGGCGAGGTCCGGCCGCAGCGTTAGCGCAGCATCGAACGCGGCCAACGCCTCGTGCGCGCGCCCAAGGATCGCGAGGGCCTTGCCCTTGTTGCAGAACGCGTCCGCGTAGCGCGGGTTGATCCGGATCGCGCTGTCGAAGTCCGCGATGGCCTCGTCGTGGCGCCCAAGATCGTTGAATACGGTGCCGCGGTTGTTCCAGGTTTCGGCGACCGCGGGATTGATCGCCAAAGCTGCGGTAAAACTCTCGACCGCCTCAGCGGGCCGTTTAAGCGCTTTCAGAACGAGACCATAGTTGTACAGCGTCGCATCGGATCGCGGATTCTCACGCACGGCCCGGCGCAGATAGGTTTCGGCTTCGTCGAACTGGCGCTGTTGAGTAAGCACAATGCCAAGCACATTGAGGGCCGCAACATGTCGCGGCTGTGTGCGCAGCACCGCTTTGAGAAGTTGCTCGGCGTTCTTGGTATTGCCGGCCTGCAGCGCCGCCATGGCCTGCTGAAATGTTTTATCGTTGGCGTGACCGGCCGGCACTCTTTTTCCCCGCTGCCGCTATTTGCTTGATCGAAAACGCTGCGGCCGAGCTTAGGCGACGGACAATTTAGCGGCGTCCGTAGTGGGCCGCAAATTCCAGGCGCATATCCATGCTTCTGTAATGTATTCGATATTACAATAGCTTACATCGGCGAGCGAAACCTTTTTGTCGCCGGCCTGCAGGTGCCGAATCCGCGTACCTGCGCCGGCCTTTATTTTTGCGGAAACTCCAGGCCCATCTCACGGTAGCGCTCGGGATCGTCACCCCAACCCTCGCGCACCTTGACGAAAAGGAACAGGTGAACAGGCTGTTCAACTGCTGCCGCAATGTCTGCACGGGCAGCGGCGCCGATTGCCTTGATGGTTTGCCCGCCCTTGCCAAGCAGGATTTTGCGCTGACTCTCGCGCTCGACATAAATCGTCTGCTCGATGCGGACGGAGCCGTCTCTGAGTTCCTTCCAGGTGTCGGTCTCGACCGTCGACTGGTAAGGCAGCTCCTGATGCAGTCGCAGATAAAGCTTCTCGCGCGTGATCTCGGCCGCGAGCTGGCGCATCGGCGCATCCGATATCTGATCCTCAGGATAGAGCCAAGGACCGGGCGGCGCATTCTCGGCAAACCAGCGCTTGAGATCGCTGACGCCGTCGCCGGACAATGCTGAGATCATGAAAGTTGCAGAAAATTCTGCACGGTCGTTGAGCGTTTGCGCCAGCGCCAACAACGCCGGCTTTGGCACGAGGTCGACCTTGTTGAGAACGAGGGCTTTCTTACCTGTTCGGACATCGGCAAGTCCGCGCCAGATCGCTTCATCGTCCGCCTTGATGCCACGATGCGCGTCAACCAGAAATGCCACGATGTCGGCATCCTGGGCGCTGCCCCAGGCGCTACCGACCATAGCGCGATCGAGTCGCCGGCGCGGCAGAAATATGCCCGGCGTGTCGACGAAAATGAGCTGCGCCGGCCCTTCGAGCGCGATGCCGCGGATTACACCACGCGTGGTCTGCACCTTCGGCGTGACGATGGAGATCTTGGCACCGACAAGGGCGTTGATCAGGGTTGATTTGCCGACATTCGGCGCCCCAATGAGCGCAACGACCGCGCAACACCGGGGTGGCGCGACAACCTCGTCCACCGGGACAGGATCAGCCATTGAGGCGCGCGGCCTTTGTCTTTACGCCCTCGCGCGACAGCATGGCGGCGGCGGCGGCCTGCTCGGCGCCGCGCTTGGAACGCCCGGACCCTTCGGCTGGGGCTAGATGGGGCAGCTGTACGGCGACGCGGAATACCGGGCTATGGTCGGGACCGGAGCGTGCAATCTCTTTGTAGGCGGGCGTGGGCAACCCGCGCGCCTGCGCCCATTCCTGCAGGATCGTCTTCGGATCGCGCAGCGGCTGCGCCGTCGCTTGCATGCGATCGTGCCAAAGCCGTTCGACCAGTCCTTCCGCGGCCGGATAGCCGCCGTCGAGATAGACCGCCCCGATCAGCGCCTCGCAGACGTCGGCGAGTATGGCCGGCCGCTTGCGAGCCCCGGCATTGACCTCCGATGAGCCAAGCTTGACGGCGGCACCGAGTTCGATCGCCAGTGCGATTTCCGCGCAAGTTTCCTTGCGCACCAGATCGGCCAGGCGACGCGACAGTTCGCCTTCATCCGCTTTCGGAAAATTGCGGTACAGCATGTCGGAGATCACCAGGCCCAGCACGTGGTCGCCGAGAAACTCCATCCGCTGGTAAGAACTCGCGCGATTGCGCGGTCCCTTCAGGGCGGAAATATGAGTCAGTGCGCTCGTCAGCAAGGCGACATCGGCAAAGCGGTAGCCGATCCGGTTCTCCAGGACGGTTGGTGTCCGGCCGCGGCGGCGCGGTTCCTTCTGGCCGTCGCCTTGCGGCGTTTCCGCAGCCGCACGCTCTTGAGTGGTTGATGCCTCCGGCTGCGGCGTCGCCGCGGCTTTTTTCTTGGGTCGGCCGCTCATCGTACCAGCGTGAACAATCGGCTCCAGCGCACCGCCCAGGGCCAATTCCAGATCTCCCATGCTGGGGTATCGCCGCCGATCGAGAAGAAGATGATCTGCGCCTTGCCGATCAAGTTCTCGAATGGCACGTAGCCGACCGCGCCCAGCACGCGGCTGTCCGTGGAGTTGTCGCGGTTGTCGCCCATCATGAAATACTCGCCGGACGGCACCTGGAACACCTCGGTGTTGTCGAGAAAGCCGTTATCGGTAAAATCGTGCGTGATGTAGGTGACGCCGTTTGGCAGCGTCTCGCGATAACACATCACCGGTTGCCCGACGTCCTCGTGGGCGACGCAGCCTTGCATGACGCGCTCACGCTTGACCGGAACACCGTTGATGTTGAGCACGCCGTGCAGCACCTGGATGCGGTCGCCCGGCAAGCCGACGACGCGTTTGATGTAGTCGATCGACGGATCTTTCGGGAGCCGAAATACGACGACGTCGCCGCGCTGGGGCTGCGAGCCGAAAACGCGCCCTGAAAACAGCGACGGCGAGAACGGCAGCGAGTAATGTGTGTAGCCATAGGAATACTTGGAGACGAACAGATAGTCGCCGACCAGCAGCGTCGGGATCATCGAACCGGATGGAATATTAAACGGTTGAAACAGAAACGTGCGGATGACCACCGCGATAATAATGGCGTGGATCACCACGCGCACGGTCTCGCCGATGCCCTCGCTACGTTTGGTTCCGGTTTGCACGCTCATTCGCCTATTGTCCCGCACCGTCCGAAAATCGCCGCGCGTGCGCCCCGAATCCTTGTAACCTTTGGGGCACAGCCGCGCAATTCCGAGCAAGATTCGTCGCAGCTCCCGATGGCCATGAAATACCTATAATTTTCATAGGCTTATGCAATGTTCCGCGAATCCATGACAAATAATTCATGGTCGCTGCCGGTCACATATGTTGACGCCTCGTGCGTGGATAGCGGCACGCTACTTATCCGCGGCGATCGCCAGAGCTGAGATGATGACGAAGGCCTGTGCCATCGGGCCCTCATCGGTGATCGTGAGGTCGATGCGGGCTTCATAGCCCGCCGGCGTAATCGCCTCCAGCCGCCTTTTGGCGCCGCCCGTCAGTTGCATGGTCGGGCGGCCCGACGGCAGGTTGACGACGCCCATATCGCGCCACCAGACGCCCGCGCGCAGGCCGGTTCCCAACGCCTTGGCACAGGCCTCCTTGGCGGCAAACCGTTTTGCATATGTTTCGACCCGGTTTCGCCGTCGTTCGGCGCGTTCGCGTTCGGCGGGCGTAAAGACCCTGTCAATGAAGCGGTCGCCGTGTCGCTCGATCACCTTCGCAATGCGGCGGACGTCAGTGATGTCGGAACCAATACCGAGAATCATCGCGCGCCGCCGGTCCTGTTCGCACTCTCGGCTCTGCCGCGATCGATCGCCGCCCGCATTTTTCGCACCGCATCGCCTAGACCGTCAAAGATCGCCTCGCCAACCAGGAAATGGCCGATATTGAGTTCAGCGATTTGGGGCAGTGCCGCGATCCGCTCGGCGGTGACATAATCAAGGCCATGGCCGGCATGGACTTCGAGGCCCGCACGCTTCGCCAGCGCCGCGCCGCGTGCGATGCGGTCGAATTCCGCCTGCGCAGCTGCAGCGTTACCCGCTGCCAACGCCTCGCACCATGCGCCGGTGTGGATTTCGATCACCGGAGCGCCGAGCGCGGCCGCGGCGTCGATCTGTGCCGGCTCGGGCGCGATAAAAAGCGACACGCGGATGCCGGTAGCACTCAGTTGCCCGACGACGTCAACCAAGGCGGCGCGCTGCCCGGCGGCATCGAGTCCGCCTTCCGTGGTGCGCTCCGCTCGCCGTTCGGGCACGATGCAGGCGGCGTGCGGCCGTAGTTTCGCAGCAATGCCGATCATTTCGGCCGTAGCGGCCATTTCCAGATTGAGCGGCTTTTTGATGCGCGCTTTGAGGCGAGCAATGTCGTCGTCGACGATGTGGCGGCGATCCTCGCGCAAATGCGCCGTAATGCCGTCAGCGCCGGCCGCAATGGCAATTTCGGCGGCACGGACCGGGTCAGGATGGCGCCCGCCACGTGCATTGCGCACGGTGGCGACGTGGTCGACGTTGACGCCAAGGCGGATGCTGGGAGAAGCCGGCATGTCTCGCTCGCGCGCAGCTAGCCGTTCACGCGCTCGGCGTCGGCAACGACCTTCTTCGCCCGCAACTGCGAGATGATCGAGGTGAGGTGTTTGAGGTTATAGACCTCGAGATCGATGGTCAGCTCAGTGAAATCCGGCGACTGGCGCGTCATCTTGACGTTGTCGATGTTGCCATCGTGCTCGGCGATGACCTGTGCGATCTGCGCGAGCGTGCCGGGCTCGTTCACGGAGTGGACCGCGATGCGCGCCGGGAATCGCTGCGGTACCGTATCGTCGACGTCCCAGCGTACGTCGAGCCAGCGTTCCGGCTTGTCCTCGAACTCCTTCAAAGCCTCGGAATGGATCGGATAGATGGTGACGCCTTCTCCCGGCGTCACGATGCCGACGATGCGATCGCCCGGGACGGCGCCGCCGTTGGGGGCAAACCGCACCGGCAGATCGGTGTTGATGCCGCGGATCGGAATGGCGGCGCCGGTTTCTCCGTCACCGGGCAGCTTGAATTTCATCGCCTTGGCGCGCTTGAGACCGAACCAGCCACTTTCCGCCTTGGGCGCAACCGGGGTGACGCGCTCGTCCTTGTAGTCGGGATACATGGCGCGCACCACATCGGCCGCCCGCATTTCGCTGCGGCCGACCGCCGACATCACGTCGTCGATTGATGCGCGCGCCAACCGCGGTAGCGCACCTTCGAGCTTCTCGTCCGAATATTCGATCTTGGCACGCTGACACAGGCGCTCGACGATGCGGCGGCCGAACGCCGAATATTGGCTGCGCACGGCATCGCGGGTGGCGCGGCGAATGGCGGCGCGCGCCTTGCCGGTTACCACGATTGATTCCCAGGCCGCCGGTGGTGCGGTCTGCGCTTCGGAGGTCAAGATCTGAACCTCGTCGCCGTTTTGCAGCGGCGCGGACAACGGCCCGAGCTGGCCGTTGATCTTGGCGCCGATCGCCATGTTGCCGACATCGGTGTGCACCGCATAGGCGAAGTCGATCGGCGTCGCGCCGCGCGGCAGCGCGATCAACTTGCCTTTTGGCGTGAAGCAGAACACCTGATCGTGGAACAATTCGAGCTTGGTGTGTTCGAGGAACTCCTCAGGGTTGGAACCCTCGGCCAAAAGCTCGATGGTGCGCCGCAGCCAAGCGTAGGCATTCGATTCGCGTGACAGCATTTCAGTGGGCGAACCGACGCCGTCCTTGTAAAGGGCGTGCGCGGCGATGCCGTATTCGGCAATCTGGTGCATCTCACGGGTGCGAATCTGCAGCTCGACGCGCTGCTTGCCTGGCCCAATCACGGTGGAGTGGATTGAGCGGTAATCATTCTGCTTGGGCGTCGAAATGTAATCCTTGAACCGGCCGGGTACGACCGGCCAGCTCGTATGCACGATACCGAGTGCGCCGTAGCACTCGGCGACCATTGAGACGATGACGCGGAAGCCGAGCACATCGGAGAGCTGCTCGAAGCCGACCGCCTTGCGCTCCATCTTGCGCCAGATCGAATAGGCTCGCTTGCGCCGGCCGACGACTTCGGCGGCAATGCCACGCTCGCCGAGCTTCCTGGTCAGCTGTTCCTCGATCTCGTCGATCCAGCGACGCGAGCGATCCGCCAGCGCCTCAAGCCGCTCGCTGATGACCTTGTAGGCATCCGGATTGAGCTCGCGGAACGCCAGATCCTCGAGTTCCTCGCGCAGCTGATGCATGCCCATCCGGCCGGCGAGCGGCGCATAGATATCGAGAGTTTCCTCCGCGGTCCGCCGCCGCGCATCCGGCGGCCGGTGGGCGAGCGTTCGCATGTTATGCAGCCGGTCGGCGAGCTTGATCAGCAGCACGCGTACGTCGTCGGCGATGGCGAGCAAAAGCTTGCGCAGGTTTTCGGCCTGCTTGGCCTCCTTGGACACGAGCTCGAGCTTTTTCAGCTTGGTGAGGCCTTCGACCAGACGGCCGATGTCATGGCCGAACAGGCGATCGATTTCGGCCCGCGTGGCGTCAGTGTCCTCGATGGTGTCGTGCAGCAGCGCCGCCGCAATTGTGGCGTCGTCGAGCTTCAGGTCGGTAAGGATCGCTGCGACCTGCAGGGGGTGGGAGAAATAAGGGTCACCCGAATCCCGTTTCTGCTCACCATGGGCCTTCATTGCATAGACATAGGCCCGGTTGAGCAGCTCCTCGTTGGCCCTTGGGTTGTATTCTTTGACCCGATCAACCAGCTCGAACTGCCGCATCAGCTGCGGCTTGCGAGGAAGCGACGGCGTCGCGTCCCCGGCCTCTGATACCAGCTGCGGACCGCGCGGCTCGGACACCCGGAGCCGGGGCTGATTCTGCATTCGCGGCAGATCGACCTGCGAGCGCGCCATCTGGTCCTTTGGCCGTCCTTTGGCGGCTGTCGGGGCGCAGATTGGCACCGCGCCTCCACCACCAAGGATATCATGCAGCGCCGCCCGCGCCACAAGACGCGCAACGCCGTGCCCCAAGGAGCACGGTCGCCGGGCAAGACCAAGTTTTCGTTAACGCAGGCTGGGAGCCAGCGGACCAGCCGGGAGGCTTATTCTTCCTCGTCGCCGGTATCGGGCTCGGGCTCGCTCTCCGGAGGGATCAGGCCTTCAAGGCCCTTGAGTAGCTCTTCCTCGCTCATCCGGTCGGTCGTGACGTCGGTGTCGTCGGCGTCGACCCCGGTCCCGGGAGCGCCGATGAGCGGTACCGCCTCGGGTTCAGGCTCATCCACCTCGACGTATTTCTGCAGGGAATGGACCAGTTCCTCCTTGAGGTCGCCGGGCGAAATGGCCTGTTCGGCGATTTCGCGCAGCGCCACGACGGGGTTCTTGTCCTTGTCCCGCTCCACGGCGATCTGGGCGCCGGACGAGATCATGCGAGCGCGATGGCTAGCGAGCAGAACGAGATCGAAGCGGTTCTCGACCTTGTCGATGCAGTCCTCGACGGTCACACGGGCCATGTCGGTTAAGCTCCTCGGATCGGATGGCGCAGGGCTCGGGTTGAGCTGACTGCACATATATCGATTGGGGGTTTACGTATCGTCTGCGGGTCGGCGGCGCAAGATTAATTGTTCCAAGGCGTTTCGGCGGGCGATTTTTAACGTGCCACGCAAGCTACGCTCAGCTAGATAGCTCCTTGCGGAACCGGACTGCCGCGTTCCGAATCATGGTGTTGCGAGTTCCGCGACTGCGTGCCGCAGCGGCTTGCCCGCCGGCGCTGCACCGAGAATGTCGGCGCACACTTGCCACGTCGGCGCGCACCAAAGTACGCTTGCAGCATGCGGCAGTACTTCGCATCACGAATGTCTTGGACGACGCGAAAAAAGTTTTAACACCAGACCGGAACGGTCGACTGCATTGCCGCCGATCCGGTTTTATCACCAAAGACGAGAGGCATCATGCCCGGACAAACCGAAAAGATCGCCCTGTTCATTGACGGCGCCAATCTTTATGCGACGGCGAAGTCGCTAGGCTTCGACATCGACTACAAGCGGCTGCTGCGCGAGTTCCAATCACGCGGCTATCTGCTGCGTGCATTCTATTACACCGCGGTGATTGAGGATCAGGAGTATTCGTCGATCCGGCCGCTGATCGATTGGCTCGACTACAACGGTTACACCGTCGTCACCAAGGCGACCAAGGAGTTTGTCGATCAGACTGGACGGCGCAAGGTCAAAGGCAACATGGACATCGAGCTTGCGGTCGATGCCATGGAGATTGCGCCGCATATCGATCAAATGGTGCTGTTCTCCGGCGACGGCGACTTCACGCGGCTGGTCGAAGCGGTACAGCGGCGCGGCGTGCGCGTGGTCGTGGTATCGACGATTTCCACACAGCCGCCGATGGTGGCCGATGAGCTGCGGCGCCAATGCGATCAATTCGTCGACATTATCGAACTGCAGTCGAAGATCGGCCGCGATCCGGCCGAGCGGCCGGCGCGCGAGCCGCGCGAAGGCCGCGAGCCGCGTCACACGCCGCAGTTCCTGCAGCGCAGCCCGACCTCGCAGCGCGTCGAAGTCGAGGACGATGAATTTGAGGACGACTAGCGTCCGGTCGCCGCCATGCCCCGCGCCAGCGGCCCACCAGGACATGACTGCCCACGCTGTCCACGCCTCGTCGCCTTCCGCAAGAGCTGGCGCAAGCAGGAGCCGGACTGGTTCAACGCGCCGGTCGATTCATTCGGACCGAGCGACGCACGCCTTCTCATTGTCGGACTGGCTCCAGGGCTGCGTGGCGCCAACCGCACCGGCCGGCCTTTCACCGGCGACTACGCGGGTGATCTACTCTACAGCACGCTGTTAAAATTCGGGTTTGCGCAGGGGCAATATCAGGCCCGTCCGGATGACGGGCTATGTCTAGTCGATTGCCGCATTACCAACGCGGTGCGCTGCGTGCCGCCGGAGAACAAGCCGACGCCGGATGAGATCAACACGTGCCGGCAGTACCTAGCGGCGACCATCGCCGATATGCCGCGCCTTTCGGTCGTGCTTGCGCTTGGCCGCATCGCCCACGATTCGGTCGTTGTGGCGCAGGGCGCGCGGCGCGCAGCTCATCCGTTCGCTCATAGCTCCGTGCACGCAATCGGCAAGCTCAAGCTGTACAACAGCTATCATTGTTCGCGCCTGAACACGAATACGGGCGTGCTGACGCCGAAAATGTTCAGCGACTTGATCGGAAAGATTCGCGCCGATCTCGATGAGCAGATGCCGGCGCTCGCTTAGGCAGCCGCCGCCCCGCGCTGTCTTCAGCCGTAGGACATAAATTCCATCAGCGAGCCGTCGGGATCGCGGAAATAGACGCTGGTGCCCGGTCCCTTGGCGCCGAAGCGCTGCATCGGTCCGCGCTCGACGGCTACACCGCAGCGCTGCAAATGCGCGATGGCATCGGCGATCGGCCCCATCCACTCGAAACAGAGGTCGCTGTTGCCGGGAGCTACCGGAAGCCGCGCCACTTCGGCAGGCTGGACGCCCGGCCCATGCACGTTGAGCTGCTTGTCACCGAACCGATAGGCATAGCCAACCGGGCGGGCGACCAGTTCCGCGCCCAGCACTGTCGTGTAGAACGCATTCGAACGCTCCCAGTCGGTGACATGAATAACGCAATGATCGAGTTTGGTCGGAATGGACATTGCGCCACCATCCTCACCCTTTTTGCCGGAGCAGGCGGCCGCGCTCGCGATCCCATGAGCGCTTCTTCTCAGTTTCGCGCTTGTCGTATAGCTTTTTGCCGCGCGCCAGCGCCAGTTCGACCTTGGCGCGTCCCTTCTCGTTGAAATAGAGCTTGAGCGGAACAAGCGTCATGCCCTCGCGCTCCACCGCGCCAATCAGCTTGTTGATCTGCCGGCGGTGCAGCAGCAGTTTGCGCGGCCGCTTGGGCGCGTGGTTGAAGCGATTGGCCTGTAGATATTCCGGAATATTGGAATTGATCAGCCAAATCTCGCCGCCGCGGGCATCGGCGTAGGATTCCCCGATCGTCGCTTTACCTTGACGCAGCGATTTTACCTCGGTCCCGGTGAGTGCGACGCCGGCTTCCATCGTCTCGTCGATAAAATAGTTGAAGCGAGCCTTGCGGTTGTCGGCAACGACCCGAAGCTTGCGTTCCGCCTTCGCCGCCATCGACGCACTCAGCGAGCCTTCAGCGCGTCGCGGATCTCGGTCAGCAGCTCAACTTCCTTGGACGGCGGCGCCGGCGCCGCCTCGGGCGCTTTGAGCCGGTTGATGCCCTTGACCACCAGAAACAACGCGAAGGCGATAATCAGAAAGTTGATGATGAGGGTGAGGAAATTTCCCCAAGCCAAAACCGCACCGAGTTTTTTTGCGTCGGCGAGACTCGTCACCGTTGCCGGTACTTTCGAAGACAGTCGGATGAAATAGTTGGAGAAATCGATGCCGCCGGTGACCGAACCAATGATCGGCATGATGATGTCGGCGACCAGCGAATTGACCACGGCGCCGAACGCAGCGCCGATGATGACGGCAACCGCGAGGTCGACGACGTTGCCACGCATGGCAAATTTCTTGAATTCCTCAATCATCGGCACCCTCCGCAATGTTGCTCGGCCGCAAGTGCCACGAGAGCCGCCCGCAGCCGGAAGAACAGGCATCAACAGCGAGGCAGCTTTTAAGCTGCGCGCCCGCCGCGCTAGCCGCGCGTTTCCTCGACCACTTAAGTTCGCAGCCGAGGACAAAAAAAGTCAATTGATCAGCCCGGCATGCACCATGGCTTGGCGAACCGCGGCTTGCGCCTTCTCGCTCGCCGGGACCATCGGCAACCGCAAGCTATTGGAGCATTTGCCGATCAGCGACATGGCGTATTTGATCGGCCCTGGGCTCGTCTCGACGAACAGGTTGATGTGCAGCGGAGCAAGCTTGTCCTGCAGCTTGAGCGCCGCGTGGAAATCGCCCTTCAGGCATGCGGCCTGGAACTCAGCGCAGAGGCGCGGCGCCACGTTCGAAGTGACCGAAATGCAGCCGTGGCCGCCATGCGCCATGAAACCAAGGGCAGTGATGTCCTCGCCGGACAGCTGGTTGAACTCCTCGCCCATCGCGGCGCGCTGCTGCGACACCCGCGCCATGTTCGCGGTCGCGTCTTTGACGCCGGCGATATTCCTGAGCTCGTACAGGCGCTTCATGGTGTCGACCGACATGTCGATTACCGAGCGCCCCGGAATATTATAGATCAGGACTGGAATGCCGATGGCGTCGTTGATCGCCTTGAAATGCGCGTAGAGACCGTCCTGGGTCGGCTTGTTGTAGTAGGGCGTAACAACCAGCACCGCGTCGGCGCCGGCCTTTTCGGCATGCTGGGCGAGATCGATCGCCTCCTTGGTGGAATTGGAACCGGCACCTGCCACCACCGGCACGCGGCCGCGGGCCTGGTCGACGCACCATTCGACCACGTCCCGATGCTCCTGATGCGACAGCGTCGGACTTTCGCCGGTGGTGCCGACCGGCACGAGGCCGTTGGTGCCCTCGGCGATCTGCCAGTCGACCAGGTCGCGGAAGGCCTTTTCATCCACAGAGCCGTTTTTGAACGGCGTGATGAGCGCGGTGAACGAGCCTCGGAAGCGGGTTCTGGCGGTCATGATACTGATCCCCGGGCTGGGCTTTCGTCGCAGGCGGAACCGCATGCGATCATGGGCTAGGCCATCCGTTGCATAAATATCGGTTCCGCCGCGGGCTTAAAAGCCCCCTAGGCGGTGCCTGAGCTGCAAATCTGCGACGCTAGTGGAAGGCACCATGCTTGGCCGTGCTTTTGCCGCGAAGGGCGCAGACTCGTGTACAGTGCTGCCGTGTTACGCGCATTCCCGGTTAGGACTTCTTCAATCTTCCCGGCCGAAGGGTCTTACGATGGGGATTTGGTGCTGCCGCAGGGAGGGTCATTGCCGGTGACTCTGGCTCGATACACCGTCGTTTTTGCGACCGCTCTCCTTGTGGCCGGAGGGGGATTTGCGCCGCTTGCCGGGGCGGCCACGGCCGAGCACGTTCAGGCCGCCAAGAAAACCGAGAAGACCGACAAACACGTCAAGCACAAAGAGACCAAGAAAGAAGCCAAAAAAGAAATCAAGAAGGAGGTCAGGAAAGACGCCAAGAAGCCGGGGCACGGCGCTGCGGCACGCAAGGGGGCAATCCACGTCGCCTTGCCTACCGCACCGCGGCGCACGTCCAGGCCGACGCCTGTAACCGTCATGCCTGCCGCCGCCAGGGTCGAGGTTCCGGCGCGGCCGGTCACGCCGCTTGCGCCCGCCAGCAGTACAATGACTTCGCCGCTTGATCTGACTGCCGTCAAGCAGGCCATTGCGCTCGTTCACAAGGGGCGCGGCGAGGAAGCGACCAATGTGGAGAAAACGATCATCGATCCGGTCGCGCGAAAGCTCGTCGAATGGATTATCTTGCGCAGCGACGACACTACGGTCGATTTCTCTCGATATGCCGCCTTCATCGCTGCAAACCCAAGCTGGCCGAGCATCATTACGCTGCGCTACCACGCCGAAGCGGCGCTGTGGGAACAGCAGGTCGATCCGCAGACCGTTATTGGCTATTTCGCCACCGAACCGCCGCTAAGCGCCAAGGGCTATTTCGCGCTGGCGCGCGCCTGGCTCGTCAAAGGGGACAGCGGCCACGCCTTCGCGGCAGTGCGGACCGCTTGGCGCCACACCGGCTTTTCCGAAGAACTCGAGGGTCAGGCACGGGCAAGATTCTCGGGTCTGATCACACCCGCTGACGACAAGGCGCGGATGGATGCGCGCCTCTATGTCGGGGACAACGAAGCGGCGATGCGGGCGGCGCAGCATCTCGATGCCGCCAATATGGCGATTGCCAAGGCGCGTGCGGCGGTAAACAGCAAGGCAGGCGACGCCAAGGATCTGCTGGCGTCCGTACCGCCGCAAGCGCAGCACGATCCAGGCTACATATTCAGCCTGATCCAATACTTGCGCCGCACGAACGAGATCAAGGATGCCGCGCAGTGGATGCTGTCGGCGCCGCGCGACCCGGACACGCTCATCAATACCGACCAATGGTGGATCGAGCGGCGGCTTATCGCACGCAAACTGCTCGATCTTGGCGACGCGCGAACGGCCTACGAGATCGCTGACGGCGCCGCGCCCCCGTCGACCGAGAATTATCGCGGCGAGCAGCAATTCACCGCCGGCTGGATCGCGCTCGAATTCCTGCACCAGCCAGGCCTCGCGCTACCGCATTTTGCCCGCATCGCGGACGGCGTGGTCAACCCGATCACGCTGGCGCGCTCGTACTATTGGCAAGGCCGTGCCGCACAGATGCTCGGGCGTGACCAGGAGGCGCGCTCCTACTACGAGACAGCCGCGCGCTATCCGACGGCCTATTACGGCCAGTTGGCACGGTCCAAGCTCCAGCTCGACGATCTTACGCCGCGTGAGTTCGCGCCGCCGCCGCCGTCCCATCGGCCGCTTGAACTCGCCCGCGCGTTCGAGATTCTCTATGCCGTCGACCAGTCCGACGTGGTGGCCGGCATGGCGGCTGACCTGGGCGACAAGTCGACCGACGTTGCGGGCCTGGCAAGCCTTGCGGAGATTACCGCTCACCACAATGACGCCCGAGCAACGCTTTTGATCGGTAAGACTGCACTCGGCCGCGGACTACCATTCGCACGGTACGCATTTCCGGACTTTGGGGTGCCGAGTTACCATCAGATCGGGCCCCAGGTCGAGCGTTGCGTCGTATTCTCGATCGTACGGCAGGAGAGCGCGTTCAACCCGCGTGTTATCTCCAGTGCACGCGCGCTCGGCCTGATGCAGGTTACTCCCAGCGCGGGCCGCAACACGGCGCGCAAATTCAAAGTGCCGTTCGATGAGCGTCGGCTGCTTGGCGACACCGCCTATAACTCGCAGCTCGGCACGGCCGAACTTGGCGACGACATCAGCAGCTTCCGCGGCTCCTATATTCTGGCTTTCGTTGCCTACAATGCGGGCCCGGGGCGCGCCAAGCAGTGGATCGAGCAATACGGCGATCCGCGCAATCCCAGAGTGGACCCGATCGACTGGATCGAGCGCATCCCGATCTCGGAGACGCGCAATTATGTCGAACGCGTCCTCGAGAATATGCAGGTTTATCGCGCGCGCCTCGACAACTCCTCGAAACTCCTGATCGAGGCTGACCTGCATCGCGGTAGCTAAAGCTCAAAATCTGCCCGCAATTCATTGAAAACAATAAAAAACGCGACTGCTGGCGCGGTGTTCGCTCATTGAACCCGGCCGCACGGCCCACTACATTGGCGCAGCGCTCACGGACGGGGTCGGAAATGCTTGATGGCGGTTTGGCCGATACGGGAAAGAGCGTGTTTGTCAGCGGGCCGGATGGCTTGCGGCTGCATGTCCGCCAGTATGGCTGGCGAACCCCACACAAGCTTGCGGTCGTTTGTCTGCCTGGCTTGACGCGAACCGTTGCGGATTTCGATGCGCTGGCACCGGCCTTGGCAAAAGCCGGACCGCGACGGGTGATCGCGGTCGATTTGCGCGGTCGCGGTCAATCCGAATACGACCGCAACCCGGAAAACTACAATCTGCTGGTCGAGCTTGGCGATGTGGTCGCCATTCTAACCGCTCTCGCCGTGGGACCTGCGGTGTTCATCGGCAGTTCGCGCGGTGGGCTTCTGTCGATGCATCTTGCCGTCGCGCACCCGACGGCCATCGCGGGTGTGGTGCTGCATGACATTGGACCGGTGATCGAACCGAAGGGGCTGGCGCGTTTGCGCAGCTACGTTGGCAAACTGCCGCAGCCGCGCAGTTTTGCCGAAGGCGCCGACATTCTGCGCAGCGTATTCCATGGCCAATTCCCAAATCTGACGCCGGCACAGTGGCTTGCCAGCGCCGAACGTACCTGGCGGCAGCAGAGCAACGGCTCCCTCATACCTACCCACGATGTGAACCTGAGCCGGACGCTTAGCGCTATCGACATCGAAGCGCCGCTGCCGCCAATGTGGAATGAATTCGAAGCGCTGGCGCGGGTGCCGATGCTGGTCATTCGCGGCGAACGATCGGATATTCTTTCGGCGGCGACGGTCGCAGCCATGGCAACCCGTCACCCAGGCATGGAAACCATCGAGGTGCCGGATCAAGGGCACGTTCCGTTGCTTGATAGCAACGACATTATCCAGCGTGTGACAGAGTTCGTCGCCAAGTGCGACGCAACCGTACGATAAGCCAGTCGGGTATCGCTCGTGCCGGACCAGCGCCGTCCCAACCCGGATCCGCCACAGCCGCTTTCGGCCTCGCTTCAAGTGCCGGTTCAGCAAACCACCATATCGTACCAGCTTGCCAACTCGGTCCAGCCGTTGCCGCAATGGCCGTATCAGGCCGAGGCGCATTACAGGCGCGCCGGTACGCTCAAGGATGAAGCACGATTTGCGGAAGCCCTTGCAGCCTTCGACAATGCCATCGCGCTTAAGCCCGACTACGCGCAGGCGCACAACGGCCGCGGCATTGTGTTGGCCCACGTCAACCGGTTTGCCGAAGCTGTCGGCAGTTTCGACCGAGCGATTGCGCTCAAGCCGGACTATGCCGAGGCGTACAACAACCGCGCTCTTGTGCTGCAGGACCTCGGACAATTCGATGAGGCGCTGACCAGCCTCGATCGCGCCATCGCGCTGCAGCCTGACAACGCCCGGGCGCACAACAACCGCGGGATGGTGCTCCACGGCCTCAGGCGTGACGAGGAAGCCCTGGCGGGTCACGACACGGCCATTGCGCTGAAGGCTGATTACGCCGAAGCGCACTACAATCGCGGTATCGTGCTGCAAGAACTCGGCCGCCTCGATGACGCCCTCAGCAGTCTCGACCGAGCCATCGCGCTCAAACCGGATTATGCCGCTGCGCATAATAACCGCGGAACGGTGCTGCTTGGTCTCAGTCGCCTCGACGAGGCGCTCGCCGCCTATGACGCCGCGATCGCTTTGACCGGAGGGTTCGCCGAGGCCTACCTGAACAAGAGCTATTGCCTCTTGCAGATGGGGCGCTACGAAGAAGGCTGGCGCCTGCACGAATGGCGCAAAAAAACCGAAAGGCCGGTTGGCCACCGTTCATTTCCTCAGCCCGCCTGGCTAGGGCGAGAAGACATCGCCAACAAGACCGTTTTTGTTCACTGGGAACAGGGGTTTGGCGACACGCTGCAGTTTTGCCGATACGCCAACCTGTTGCGAGCGCGCGGCGCAACGGTAATCATGTCGGTGCAGGAGCCGCTGAACCGGCTGATCGGCCGCAGCATGCCAGATATTCGGTTTCCCAGAAACGATGTGTTGCCCGGAACGTTCGACTACCATTGCCCGTTGCTGAGCTTGCCGTTGGCGTTTGGCACAACGCTGCAAAATGTTCCCGCCGCCGTGCCTTATCTGTTCGCCGACGACGAGCGGCGCACAATCTGGAAAGCGCGACTGCCGCCACCGACTAAGCCGCGCATTGGCTTGGCCTGGAGCGGCAACGCTAAACAGAAGAACGACTTCAACCGGTCGATCGGCTTGGCTGCGTTAGCGCCGATCTTGCCGATCGACGCACATTGGATTTCGCTGCAGAAGGAGGTCCGAGACATCGACCGCCCGCTATTGGAACGCTTCGATCAGATTTCCCACTATGGCGAGTTGCTGAGCGATTTTTCCGACACGGCAGCCGTGATTGCAGACTTGGATTTAGTTGTAACCGTCGATACCAGCGTCGCGCATCTCGCCTGCGCGATGGGAAAACCGGTGTGGATCTTGCTGGCGTTTACAGCCGACTGGCGCTGGCTCGTCGATCGCGACGACTGTCCTTGGTATCCGACGGCCCGGCTGTTTCGCCAGCACGCGCCACATGCCTGGGACGGCGTTGTCGGACGTGTTCTGACGGCGCTGGCGAGCTTTCAAAAGCTGCATATAAGTAGCTGATTCATCAATATTTTGTCAGAAAGAAAGTCGGGTTAGCGCGGTCGCGCCGCGCGTTTGCGCACGCCGAACTGGTACATGCCCAAGAAAGTTTGCGGCATTTCTGTTTCGAAAGCGTGCCAGCAGTCGAGATCCGTCATCGCGGTCGGATTGGGAAAGCGAGCGGAGAACCGCTGCCGCGTCGCTGCGTCGAGAGCGAAACCGACAAATTCCAGATTGTTTGCTCCAATAAACGATTTGATCTCAGGCAGTGTCATGCGGTGCTCCTGAACGTGGAACAACAGATCGCGACAGTCGTCCGTCGTGAAGAAGTCGGCGACCCGGGTCAACGTTGTTAACGGGGAGCCATCAGCCGCCGCCATGATCTCCTGCCGGCAGCGTCGAATGTCATCGAGGTTGGGCTGATAACCGCGTTCGGCGATCAGAGCACGCGCCTTTACGACATTTTGCCGCGCCAGTTCACTGTAGAGACCGACCTGCATGATGCCCGAAGGGCGCAGCATCGTGAGCAGGATTTTCCAGCCTGCCCACGGATCGGCGAGGTGATGAAGCACGCCGGATGTTTCGATGACGTCAAAGTCGCGCGCTATCGAGCCCAGCTCCATGATGTCAGCCTGCGCGAATTCGACATTGGTAACACCGAGAGTCTGCGCCATGCGCTTGGCGTAACCGATGCTGGCGAGGCTTAGATCGACAGCGAGAAAGCGAGCCTGCGGCGCCTGGCGGGCGAATTCAAGCGTGACGAGACCGGTACCGCATCCGGCGATGAGCACGTCGCCGATCTGCTCTGGCTCACAGAGATCCAGAATGGCGGGCCTTGCCGGCGGACCGGCCGCGGGCCAGCGCGGATAAGGATTTTCTTCGTACTGGGCGCGCACAGCCCGGGATACTTCGCGGCCGATTTCCGTCAGGCGCGGGATTGCCGCCGCGAGCCGGCGCTCTTCAGCCGGCTCCTTCACCTGCTGTGTGAGCGCGGCCGTCACCGATGGCGGCCAGGATCGGTCAAGCAGCGCCTCCGCCTTCGACAGCGCGTTCAGCGGAACATATGAGCCGATCACAGCAGGCCATGCCGGCGGGCATTGCGCGCCAATCTCCAGCGCGCCTTCGAGTGCCGCCTGCAATTTCCCGACTTGCTCGTTCTCGGCCTCGCCCATCGCGAATACGTAGCCATTGATGAAGCACTGCCGCGCCATCGCGCAGCAGAACTCAAGCACGCTTCCGTCAAAGACGCCGTTCGCGGTGGCGCACAGCATGATATGGCGCACGTTTGTTAGAACACGTTCGAGGCCGATATCGGTGATCGGAGCGCATTCCAGCAGGCGGCAAAGCAGGGCATCGCTTGCCAGCGTTGCGACACCGGTCGAGCCGCACAATTCGGCGGCGGACAGCCGCTTCGGCCACGCCGCATCGGCGCGTACGACAGCTTCGCTCACGACGCTGTTGCGCTTGATCAGATCGACGCAAACCCCGACGAGGTCGCGCGGCCGTATCCACGCCTCCGATAATGCGCGCAGAACCAGTTCCCGTATTTGTTTGGTGTCGGGCACGCCAGCTGCGCCCGCAGTCGTGAGCGCGCGAGCAAACAAAATTCTGGTCTGCGTCGTTTCGTTTAATTCCAACGCGCGATGGGCCGCCGCCAATGCCAGATCTGGTCTGCCGGTGGTAATGAAAACGTTGCCACGGCCGATCCAGGCTTGAACGAAATCAGGCTTTAATTCCAAAGACTTGTCGTAGGCGGCGAGCGCGTCCTGATGGCGGTCCAGTGCGGCAAGAACGTGACCGCGGCCGAACCATGCCTCGGCCAGCCCCGGGTCAACCGCAAGCGCCCGATCGGCAGCCGTAAGCGCCTCGTTATAGCGATGCAGCGCGGAAAGCGCCTTGACGCGCTGCAGATGAGCTGGCGCGAACGTGGGCCTCGCGGCAATCACGCGATCGAAACTGGACAACGCGTCACTGTGGCGTCCGACCGAGGCGAGCGCCGCGCCGCGATTGAACCAGTCTTCAATGGCGTCCGGCGCAGCGGCAAGCGCCCGATCATAGGCGTCGATTGCTTCAATGTTACGGCCAAGTTCGGCGAGCACGTCGGCGCGATGGCTGTGGGCCTGAGCCAACTCCGGCGCGAGCGCCAACGCGCGATCAAAGCTCGACAGGGCCGCCTCATTTTGCCCGAGCGCAGCCAGC
>Ga0335078_10004794_pt1 | contig 20013 bp, 16 predicted proteins | sample Lox_Sample_32_FD_206711 | JGI IMG/M metagenome (GOLD analysis project Ga0335078, IMG submission 206711) | Soil microbial communities from Loxahatchee National Wildlife Refuge, Florida, United States - Lox_Sample_3.2 | ecosystem: Environmental > Terrestrial > Soil > Wetlands | place: USA... | reverse complement strand
GACGAGGATGGAGTCCACCTGCAGGTTCGCGCCGGTGAGGTACTCGATGAGGGTGAGGAGGCCGACGAGCGCCACCGTGGACCCGGCCACCTTGGCGAGCAGGCGGCTCCCCCGGCCCGTGCGGCGAGAGGCCACGAGCCGCGCCGAGAGCCCGGCCAGGAGCAGGCAGATGGCCGAGTTGGGGCGGGTGATCACCGCGCCGGGGAGGCCGGAGCGCAAAAGGGGCCAGTCGAGAGCCCAGCCGGCGAGGACGGCGATCCCCAGGAACGCGGCGGCCTCGGCCGAGGCGCGGGCCAGCATCTCCAGGGTCTTCGGGAGGCTGCGCAGATCCGGTTTCATGAGCGGCCGGGCCGCCTCCGCCGGTCAACGGCCATGTTGACGCTGCGGCGCCAGGATGGCAAGGGCCCGCGCGGAATGGACGGGGAGCCTCCCCGTGCTACCCTCGGAGGCTCGGAGGCTCCGATGCGGATCACGCCCCTCGACATCCAGCAGAAGCGCTTTGGGCGGGCCTTGCGCGGCTACGACCGCGAGGAGGTGGACGCCTTCCTCTCCCTCCTGGCCACCGCCTTCGAGGAGCTGGTGAAGGAGAACATGGCGCTGCGGGAGGACGGGCAGCGCAAGGACGAGACCATCGCCGACCACCGGGGCCGGGAGCGGGCGCTGCAGGAGACGCTCGTCACCGCCCAGAAGGCGAGCGAGGAGATCCGGGAGGCCGCCCGCAAGGAGGCGGAGATCGCGCTCTCCGAGGCGGAGCTGCAGGCGGAGAAGATCGTGCAGGGCGCGCACCAGCGCTACCTGCGGGTGGTCGACGACATCCAGGAGATGAAGCGCCAGCGCCTCCAGTTCGAGGCGGGCCTGCGCGCCCTGGTGGAGAGCCACGTGAAGCTGTTGGCCGCCTTCCGGGAGGCCGGCGCCGACGAGGCGGTCCCCTTCCCCGGCCGCAAGAAGGGCTCGGGCGAGAGCGGCGGCTAGTGAGCCTCGGCCCAGTTTTGGCCGTGTCCCACCTCGACCTCGAGGGGCACCTGGAGCTCGGCCGCACCCTCCATGCAGCGCCGGACGAGCGCCTCGAGGGGCTCGAGCTCGGGCGCGGCCACCTCCAGCACCAGCTCGTCGTGGACCTGCAAGAGCAGGCGAGCCTCGAGCCGCTCTTCCCGCAGCGCCTCGTCCACCCGCAGCATGGCGAGCTTCACGATGTCGGCGGCGGTCCCCTGGATGGGCATGTTCACGGCCATGCGCTCCGCCGCCTGTCTCAGCGCCGGGTTGCGGGAGCGGAGGTCCGGCAGGTCGCGCTTCCGCCCGAAGAGCGTCCGCACCGCCCCCTCCTCCCGCGCTCGCGCCACCGTCTCGTCCAGCCAGCGCCTCACCCCGGCGTAGCGGGCGAAGTAGCGGTCGATGATGGCCTGGGCCTCGGCGGTGGGGAGGTCGAGCCGCTGGGAGAGCCCGTAGGCCGATAGCCCGTAGGCGATGCCGAAGTTGAGGACCTTGGCGGCGCGCCTCATGTCCGGGGTGACCTGGGCGGGGGCGACGCCGAAGGTCTCGGCCGCCGTTTGCGTGTGGACGTCCCGACGCAGCCGGAAGGCCTCGAGGAGCGCCGGGTCCCCGGCGAAATGGGCCAGGATGCGGAGCTCGATCTGGGAGTAGTCGGCCGAGACGAGGGTCGCGCCGGGCGCCGCCACGAAGGCCGCGCGGATGCGACGGGAGAGCTCGGTGCGCACCGGGATGTTCTGCAGGTTCGGGTCCTGGGAGGAGAGCCGCCCGGTGGCGGCCCCGCCCTGGTTGAAGGTGGTGTGGATGCGCCCGTCGCTCGGGTCGACGAGCAGCGGCAGCGCGTCCACGTAGGTGCCCTTCAGCTTGGCGAGCGAGCGGTGCTCGAGGACGAGCCTCGGCAGCGCGTGCTCCTCGGCGAGCTTCTCGAGCACGTCCTGGTCGGTGGAGGGACCCGTCTTGAGCCTCTTCAGGACCGGGAGCTTGAGCTCGCCGAAGAGGACCTGGCCGAGCTCCCGGGTGGAGGCGACGTTGAACGCGTGGCCGGCCGCCTCGAAGATGCGGGCCTCGAGCTCCTGCATGGCCTTGCCGAACTCCGCGCTCATCGCCTCCATGGAGGCCCGGTCGACGGAGATGCCCGCCTCCTCCATCCCCGCGAGCACCGGGACGAGCGGGCGCTCCACCTCCCGGTACACCCGGCCGAGCCCCGCCTCCTCCAGGGCGCGGCCCAGCGCCGCGGCCAGGTCCGGGAGGAGGGCCGCGGCCGCTCCGGCGTGGGCGGCGACGACCTCCACCGCCTCCTCCTCCACGGGCCCGGGCCGCCGACCCGTCCCCTGCGGGAGAGGCGGCAGCTCGGCTCCCAGCCGCTCCCGGGCCACGTCCTCGAGGAGGTGCTCCCGGCGGGTGGCGACGAGCAGGCGGCTTTGCAGCTCCGTGTCCTCTCCCGGCCCGAGGACGCGAAGCCCCAGGCGCCGGAAGGCGTGCATCTCGCTCTTCAGGTCGTGGCAGTGCTTCGCCACCTCCGGGTCCTCGAGGAGCGGCCGCAGGGCATCCGCCACCGCCGCGGCCCCGAGCGGGGTGGGCGCGCCCAGGTAGCGGTGGGAGACGGGGACGTAGTAGGCGCGCCCGGAGGCCGCGAAGGCGACCCCCACCGGAGCGCTCGTGCGCGGGGAGGGGGTGGAGAAGGCGGCGAAGAGCCCCACGTCCCTCGCCCGGCGAGCTTCGGCCACGGCCCGGGCGATCTCCTCGGGCGACCGGAGCACCTCGGTGCGCTCCGCCCGCGGCGCCCGGGGCGGCGGCGGCAGGTCCTTGAGGAGGCGGGAGAACTCGAGCTCGGTGAAGAGCGCCCGGGCCCGCTCCGAGTCGAAGGGGCGGCGGGCGAAGTCCTCCGGCCGCTCGGGGAGGTCGAGGTCGTCGCGGAGCGCCACGAGCTTCCGGTTGAGTCGAATGCGCTCCCGGTTCGCGAGGATCTTCTCCTTGAGCTTCTCCCCGCCCCGCGGGACCGCCGCCGGGATCTCCTGGGCCCGCTCCAGCATCGCCTCCACGGTCCCGAAGTGGTTCACGAGCGCCGCCGCCGTCACCTCTCCCACCCCCGGGACCCCGGGCACGTTGTCCACCTTGTCGCCGGTGAGGGCCATGAGCTCCACCACCTCGGCCGGCGCCACGCCGAGCTTCTTCTTCACCTCCTCGGCCCGGGTCCAGCCCCCCCGGCCGGCCGCCTCCGCCATCGGGTCGTAGAGCTCGATCCCCGGGCCCACGAGCTGGGCGAAGTCCTTGTCCCCGGTGACGATCACCACCTCGAAGCCCGCCTCCCGGGCGCGGCGCGCCAGGGTGGCGATGACATCGTCGGCCTCTACCCCGGCCTCCTCGAGCAGCGGCACGGCGAGCGCCCGCACCACCTCCCGGACCAGCGGGAACTGGCGCGCCAGGTCCTCCGGCGCCTCCGGCCGGTTCGCCTTGTAGACGGGGTCGAGCTCGTTGCGGAAGCTCTTCCGGCTCGCGTCCAGGACGAGCGCGGCGTGGGTGGGGGCGTGCTCCCGGAGCGCCTTGAGGAGCATGTTCGCGAAGCCGTAGACGGCGTTCGTCGGCACCCCCTTCGTGGTGGAGAGGTGCGGGATGGCGTGGTAGGCGCGGAAGACGAAGCCGGAGCCGTCGATGAGGGCGAGCGTGGGCAAGGGGAGGCTCCGGTGGCTAGCGAGGGGGAGCTCGGGACCGGGGCGCGCACCGGGCGGACCCGAGGCGATCCGGCGCGGCGGCGCCGGGCTCCGCAATTCCCTCGAAGGGCGCGGACGCTCCGTGGCGCGGGAGGGGCGGCATCGGCGAGCGGGACGCTAGCAGATGCCACCCGGCCCCGGAAGCGCGGCCCGGGCCGCTAGCGGATCGTCCGGGCGGAGCCGTACGACTCCGGGGTCTCCACGAAGAGGACGCTGCCCGTGTAGGTCACGTAGAAGGACCAGCCGAGCGACTGGCTCGTGCTGTCGAGGAAGACGCTCTTGTCGAAGGGGACGGCGCTCGTGGGGATCGATGCGTCCGCCGGCTTGGCCGCGAGCGCGGTCATGCCGCTCGTCGTCTGGAAGGTGATGGAGGTGCCCCGCAGCAGGGGCGGAGGCGGGACGGGACAGGGGTTCGGGGCGCAGGAGATGGCCGGGCGGAAGCTCACCACCGGCCCGGGCTGCATGGGGTCGGTCATCTCCGGGAAGCCGGGGTAGCAGGCGGTGCCGTTCGGGCACGGGTCGCCCTGGTACACGGACCCGAAGTACGGACCGCCCGGGTAGAAGAGCCGACGGCCCTTGCGCGCGAGGACCAGGGCCTCCCCGATGAGCCCGTCCTCGACCTGCCAGGCCAGGCTGAAGCGCGGGCTCTGGTTCTGCGCGGTGTCGAGCACCGGCCGCCCCGCGTAGCCCAGGGAGGTGGAGGTGAGGACGAGGCCGGAGGCGCGGACGTTCAGGTTGGCGGTGAGAGGAAGGCTGCCGGGGTTGCTCGCCAGGTAAGCGAAGAGGCAAGCCGCCTGGGGATTGGCGGGGGTGAGGAGGAGCGCGCCGCCGGGGTAGTTCACCGGGTCGGGCGGCAAAAGGGAGCCGATGGTGGCCTCGTAGAGCTCCACCGGCTCCCCCGGCACCGCTGGGGTGATGCAGGCGCTCGTGGAGGGGCCGGCGATGGGCGGCAGGGTGGGGTCCTGGTCCAGGTAGAACTGGGTGACGTCTCCCCCCTCGCCCGGGTAGGCGTCGGCGGGGTGGATGCCGAGCTCCGGAGAGCCCACCGTCACCACCGAGGTCGTGATGGCGGCGCTGCCGAGGGGGGTGAGGGCGCTCTGCTGGATGGCGAGGTAGAAGCCGCTCGAGTTCTGCCCCAGTACGCCCTGCACCGGCCCGAGCCCAGGCAGGATCCCTTGCTGGGTGAGCGTGAAGGTGTCGTTGGGCGTGAACCCCGGCCAGACGATGATGGAGTTCACGAGGTCGGCCGAGTCGACGACGATGGTCGCCGTCGGATCCGGGGCGGCGTCGATCCCGGGCGGGTCGTAGAGGCCGAGGAAGGGGCCGGAGAGCGAGGTGACGGCGGGCGTGCTCACGGCCGAAAGGACCTGGGTGCGGGAGAGGGAGCTGTCGAGCAAGAGGATGTTGTCCGGCGGACCGAAGCGGCCCAGGTCCTCGACGTAGACGCTCCCGTCCCCGGCCCCCACCGCCCCCACGGCGCTCGTCCACTGGGTCCAGGGGACGGACTGGAGGGCGCCGAGCGGCTGCGGGACTCCCTGCTCGTTCACCCCGGGGGGGCAGTCGGCCGGGCTCGAGCACTGCGCGCTCCCGGACTGCGCCGGCTGCGCCACCGCCACCACGAGCGGGAAGGCGGAGAGGCCGCCGGACCCGGTCGAGAAGGTGGTGATGGTGTAGGGCACGTACAGGGGAGCGCGGTAGGGCTGCTGGGGCACCGGGACGCTCAAGGGGGACGAGGGCGGGGCCGGGTCGGCCGCGAGCCCTCCGAGCGCCGGGTCGTAGGTGGCGAGGCCGCAGCCGATGGCCTTGGTGGGGCCGCAGGCGCTCGGGTCGATGGCGGCGTAGACGCGCAGCGCGGGCGGGCCGAAGTCCTGGTTGCTCGCCGCGGTGCGCTCCCCGAGGATGCCCGCCGCCACCGCCACGGTCGGGGCGAGGCCGTTCAGGGCGCGAACCGTCCAGTTCGCCGCGTTCGGGTCCCGCACGTCGACCTCCGCCACCCCGAAGACCGGGTTTCCGGCCGCGTCGGAGCCGAGGGGGTCTTTCGTGGCCACGTAGAGGTGCGCGTGGTCTGGCGAGGCCGCCAGGGCGAGAGGGGTGAAGTCGAGCGCCATCACGGTGGGAGCGTCGGCCAGGCTCACCGAGCCGTCGATGTTCCGCGCGAAGTCGAGGGCGACGAGCTTGCCTCCGGGGACGGCGACGTCGGGCCCGGGGGAGAAGCCCACCACCACCCGGGCCACCCCGGGGACGACCGGCCAGATGGGCGGCGTCCCGAAAGGCGCCGGGCCGGGCACCGGTACCCCCACCATGGCGACGATCTGCGCGCCGGTCCCGGGGAGCGTCGTCGCCGGGGAGACCACCGGGCCGAGGTCGTAGGCGGTGAGGATGCCGTACTCGGCGGGGTCGACGCCGTCGAGCCAGGTGGCGAAGAGCTGGACCTCGGTGGCGGAGTTCGCGGGGGTGGCCGCCTCGGCGATGGGCGGTTGCACGGTGCCGCCGCTCGCCACGAGCAGCACGTCCGCCTGGCCGTCGTAGAGGGAGGAGGCCGCGAGCACGCTCGGGGCCGGGAGCGTGGGGACGGAGAGCGGCCCGTAGACGGCCGGCCCGCGCACCGCCTCGTCGGACTCCGGGTCGACGATGCGGAGCACGTTCGCCTGGGTGGCGGTGACGGCGAGGAGCGGCACCACCTGCCCCGGGTGGACGTTGCTCATCCCGTTGAAGGCGACGACGGCCCGCGGCGCCTGGAGGTTCGCGACCACCCCGGTGCCGCCGTTGCTGCAGGCGGCGGCGAGGGCGGCGAGCGGGAGGAGTGCCTTCGGGCCTCTCACGGGGCGCTCGGGATTCCGATGCGCTTCACGAGCTGCATCTGTTCGGGGTGAGCGGGATCGAGCTCGACCAGGCTCACGAAGGCCTGGGCGAAGCTCGCCACGTAGAGCCGGTCGCACTGGCCGGCGCCGGCGCAGGGGGACTCTGTCGGGTACGGAGGGTACGAGAACTCGATGGAGACGGTGGAGGGCGGCTGGTACGGGACCGTCACCCGGCTCGGGTCGATGGGCTCGACGGCGAGGCCGAAGGGCTGGCGGCCGAGCAGCGGCTGCCCGGTGCCGGCGTCGAGCCCGATGAGGCTCACCACCTTGCCGACGTCGTCGTCGTAGAGGACGAGCGCCCCCTGGGTATCGCAGGTGAGCGCCACGAGATCGCCCTTGTTCGTCCCGTCCGGGTTGGCCCGCGGCGGGAGCACCCGCACCTGGCCACCTCCGAGGCAGCTATTGACGGACCGGATGAGGCTCATCCCGGGCTGGCCGTAGATGTCCGGCGTCAGGTCGAAGACGGCGAGGAGGCCGCCCTGGGGCACGAGCGCGCCCTGCGCCAGGAGCGTGGCGTCGAGCTGCTCGAGCGCCACGAAGAGCCGGGTCCCGTCGTTCGAGACCGCCATGTCGAGGGTGAGGGAGCCGGCGAAGTAGGTGGCGAGGTCGATCTGACCCACCTGCGGCGCGAAGGTCGCGCCCACGGAGACCGACGGGAGGAGGAGCGGATCGATCCAGCGGAGCGGCTGGGTGATTCCCACCTGGGTGCCGACGAACAGGTCGCCCGAGAACGGGTTGAAGCCCGAGGTGTAGGTCTCGGGCGAGGAGAGGTCCAGGGTGTCGAAGGCGCCGGGGTTGTTCAAGTCGAAGCGGGCGAATATCCCCTCCGAGTTGTAGGCGCGAAGCTCCGTCACGTAGGCGCTCGCGAGTCCGGTGGAGGTGCTCCCGCACACGAGCGTCACCCCGTAGGGGTCGAGGGCGTTCGACGGCAAGGCGACGGGGCAGTCCTGCCCGCAGGTGAGGTTCCCCTGCCCGTCGATGGTCATCAGGTAGACCACGATGTCGTTGCGGGAGGTCGTCACCACGAGGCCGTTGCCGCCCTGGAGGTTGAGCGGCGGGCACTGGGCCGTGCAGGTGGGCCAGCTCGTCGTGCAGGAGGCCTCGGCGATGGCGATCTCGCCCCCGAAGCTGCCGATGTTCAAGGCGCTGAGCACGTCGAGCTGCCCGCCGTTCACCGGGTTCAAGCTGTCGATGGTGGCGGGGTCGTCCGGGTCGACGGCGATGACGGTCCCTCCGTTGTCCGGCGCGTACTGGAGGTCGAAGTCGGTGGAGACGACGACCAGGGCGGAGTGTCCGGAGGCGAGCGGGTGGAGCGCGATCCCGGAGGGGTAGTAGAAGCTGTCGAGGGGCGCCCGAGGCGGCGGGTACGAGTCCTGGCAGCCAGCGGCGGCCAGCAGGGCCATCACGGCGACTCTCTTCACGATTCTCGTCACTGGGCCGCGAACCCTAGCCCCCGTCGCGCCGGGCGGTCAAGGGGAAACCCGGCGCGTCTCGGAGGCCGGGCCGGGTAGCTCCGCCTGGATCTTCCGGAAGTCGGCGATATCCGCGAAGAGGTCCGACACCCGCTTCATGAGGCCGAGCCGGTTCGCCCGCAGCGCCGGATCCTCGGCCATCACGAGGACGTCGTCGAAGAACCGGTCGACGTCGGGCTTGAGCGACGCCACGGAACGCAGCACGGCGGCCCAGTCGCGGCGGCGGCGAGAGTCTTCCACCTCGCGCGCCACCCGGTCGAGCGCCTCGGCGAGCTGGGACTCCGCCGGCTCTCGGAGCAGGGCGGCGTCCACCGAGCCGGCCCCGCTCTCCCCGGCCTTCTCGCGGATGTTCGCCACCCGCTTGAAGGCCACGGCGAGCGGCACGAAGTCCGGCCTCGCCTTCACCTGGGAGAGCGCCTCGAGCCGCTTCTTCCCGTCCACCACGTCGTCGAAGCCGGCGGCGAGCACCGCCTCCACCAGGTCGGCGTCGTGGGCCTCGCCGAAGAGCGCGCGGACGCGGCCGCGCACGAACTCGAGCGCCTGCTCGGCCACCACGGCGCGGTCGGCGGCGAGCTTCACGCCCGAGAGGGAGTCGAGCGTGGCCTCCACGGCGCCGGAGAGGGAGAGGTGGTAGCCGCGCGACAGCAGGAGGCGCAGGATGCCGATGGCGGCGCGGCGCAGGCCGAACGGGTCGGCGGCGCCGGTCGCCTTCTCCCCCACCCCGAGGATGCCGACGAGCGCGTGCAGGCGGTCCGCCAGCCCGACCAGGGCCCCGAGGTCGTTGCGGGGCATCTCCTCGGAGGCCCCGAGCGGGCGGTAGTGGTCCTCGATGGCGTCCGCGACCTCGGGCCGGATTCCCTCCAGCCGAGCGTAGTGGCCTCCCATGATCCCCTGGAGCTCGGGGAACTCGCCCACCATGCCGGTGGTGAGGTCCGTCTTGCACAGCCGCGCCACCTCGAGGACGTCCGGCAGGAGGTCCTCCCGGCCCAGGGAGCGGGCGAGCGCGCTCGCCACCGCCCCGATGCGGTGCACCCGGTCGAGCTCGGTGCCGAGGCGCGCCTGGTAGGTGCGGCGAGAGAGGTCCTCGATCCGGTCCCTTAGCTTGCGCTTCTTGTCCTCCTCGAAGAAGAAGCGGGCGTCGGCGAGCCGGGCCCTGAGCACGCGCTCGTAGCCGTGGCGGGCCACGGCCGGGTTGCGCACTCGCGTCCCAGACACCGCCACGAACCGGTTCTTGAGCTTCCCCTGCCGCTCCGTGACCGCGAAGTAGCGCTGGTGGTTCCGCATCTCCGAGATCACCACCTCGGGGGGGAGCTCGAGGTTCGAGGCCTCGAAGCTCCCGGCGATGGCGCTCGGCTCCTCCACGAGGAAGTTCACCTGCTCCACGAGCTCCTCGTCGGGGCGGACCGCGCCTCCGGCCTGCTTCGCGGCCCTGGCGATCCCGGAGACGAGCGCCTCCCGGCGCTCCGCCGGGTCGACGAGCACGTGGGCCTTCCGCAGCCGGGCGAGGTAGTCGTCGGGGGTCCCCTTGAGGGAGATGGGGCGCGGCGAGAGGAAGCGGTGGCCGAAGGTGACCTTCCCGCTCGTCACCTCGCCGTGGCGGACGCGGAGGACCTTCCCGCCATAGAGGGCCACCATCCAGCGCACCGGCCTCGCGAAGGTGGCGTCGTCGAAGCGCGAGCGCATCGCCTTCTTGAAGCGGAGGGAGGAGACGAGCTTCTCGAGGATGCCGGGGAGGACCTGCTCGGCCCGCTTCCCCTTCTCCACCCGGGTATAGGCGAGCCGCTCCCCCTTCGGGGTGGCGGCGCGGGAGAGCTTCCCGACCTCCACTCCCTGGCTCTTCGCGAAGCCGAGCGCGGCCGGGGTGGGGTTCCCGGCGGCGTCGAAAGCGTGGGCCACCGGGGGTCCGAGCGCTTCCGTCCTCCCGTCCGCCTGCTTCGGGGAGACGCTCCGGGCCCACACCGCGAGCCGGCGCGGCGTCCCCACCGCCCTCATCTCGCCGTGCCCGAGGCGGGCGGCCTCGAGGGCCGCGCCAAGGTCGCGCTCCAGCTGCGCCAGGGCCGCGGGGACGAATCCCGCCGGGATCTCCTCCGCGCCGATCTCGAATAGCAGGTCCGCCATGCTCTCCCCCTCTAGGGCCGCGCCTCGGCGGCCTCTCGCGCGCTCCGTGCCGCCGCCACCGCCGCCGCCCGCTCCCTCGCCGGCAGCAGCGGGAAGCCGAGCTCCTCGCGCGACCGGAGGAACCCGCGGGCGCACTGGTGCGCCAGCGCCCGCACCCTCCCGATGTAGGCGGCCCGCTCCGTGACGCTGATGGCGCCCCGGGCGTCGAGGAGGTTGAAGGTGTGCGAGCACTTGAGGCAGTAGTCGTAGGCGGGCAGCGGCAGGTGAGCGGCGATGAGCCGCTTGCACTCCGCCTCGTAGGTCCCGAAGAGCCCGAAGAGCATGGAGGCGTCGCTCTGGCGGAAGCTGTACTCGCTCATCTCCACCTCGTTGCGGTGGAAGACCTCCCGGTAGCGCACGCCCTTCACCCATTCCACGTCGAAGACGTTCTCCACGTCCTGCAGGTACATGGCGATGCGCTCGAGGCCGTAGGTGAGCTCGGCCGCCACCGGCCTCACCTCGAAGCCGCCGGCCTGCTGGAAGTAGGTGTACTGGGTGATCTCCATCCCGTCGCACCACACCTCCCAGCCGAGCCCCCAGGCTCCCAGCGTCGGGCTCTCCCAGTCGTCCTCCACGAAGCGGATGTCGTGCTCGAGCGGGTCGATGCCGATGGCGCGGAGCGAGCCGAGGTAGAGCTCCTGGGTGTCCGGGGGGTTGGGCTTCAGGATCACCTGGAACTGGTGGTGCTGGAAGAGCCGGTTCGGGTTCTCGCCGAAGCGGCCGTCGGCCGGGCGCCGGGAGGGCTCGACGTAGGCCACGTTCCAGGGCTCGGGGCCGAGGACCCGGAGGAAGGTGGCCGGGTTCATGGTGCCGGCGCCCACCTCCTGGTCGTACCCCTGGGCGAGGATGCAGCCCTTCCCCGCCCAGTAGGTCTGCAGCTTGAGGATGAGGTCCTGGAAGGTCACGCGCGTCCTCGCTTTCGCCCCACCCGGCTGCGGGCGCGGGGCCCCTCTTCGTAGGGCCGAGCGGCTCCGGCTGTCAAACGGAACCTGAGGGAGCGGGGCCCGTCACCCGCCGAGAATGGGCCCGATCTCGTCGAGGAACCCGCGCGCCCGCAGGCGCCGGCCCAGCTGGTGCTCCAGGTAGGCGGTGAGGAGGTCGCGCGCCTCGGCGACGGTCGCCCCGCCGGGCGGCTGGGAGGGGTCCCCTCGCTGCAGCCGCCGGAGACCGGCCAGCACCTCGGCGCTGGCGCGGGGCCCCGCCGCCGAGCCGGAGCCGGCGCAGCGGGCGCAGAGGACCCCTCCGTGACCCGGGTCGAAGCGCATGGGCCCCGCCGGCGCCGGTTCCCCGCAGCGGGCGCAGTCGTCGAGGCGCGGCATGAGGCCCGCGGCCCGCAGCGCCCCGAGCTCGAACCCCCGAAGCTCCCAGGGCACCGCCGGGGGCTCGTCCAGGCGGGCGAGGTAGGCGGCGAGGAGCGCGAAGAGGTCCTCGTGGGGCTCGGAATCCTGGACGAGCTCGCGGACGAGCTCGCTCGCGTAGCCGGCGCAGGCGATGCAGGCGAGGTCGGTGCGCAGGGAGCCGAAGGCGCGCTCCACGGCGGCGTTCTCGAGCACCCACAGGTCCGAGCCGGAGCGCTCCCGGACCTCGGCGGCGAGGAGGTGGAAGGACTCGAGCGTCCCGGCGAAGCGGTGGCGCGACGCCCGCGCTCCCCGGGCGAAGGCCGCGAGCTTGCCGCGCTCCCGGGAGAAGAGCGAGACCACGCGGTCGCGCTCCCCGTAATCGTGGGCCCGCAGCACGATGGCGTGGAGCTTCAGGGTGCCGGCCATGGCGAGCCTCGCTTACGGGGGGGCCGGGACCCGGTAGGGAGCCCGCTCCGGGGAGCGCCGCCCCCGGATCTCGGCGGAGCCGCGCGGGGCGCGCCACAGGCCGAAGGCCACCGAGAGGCAGGCGAGGCACAAGAGGGCGAGGAGGAGCCAGCGGCGCCTGCTCATGCGCCAGGGGCGCCGCGGCCCGGGCGCCTCCTCCCCCGCCGCTCCCGGCCCCGGCTCCACGGCCTCCTGGTAGCGGAGCACGACCTCGTCCGCGTCGAGGCCCACCGCCGAGGAGTAGCTCCGGAGGTATCCGAAGAGGTACGCCCGGGGGGGCATGCGCGCCGGGTCGCCCGACTCGAGCGCCCCGATGACGGACGGCGCGAGCTTCGTGAACCGGGCCACGTCCTCCCGGCTGAGCCCGCGCAGCTCGCGCTCCCGGTGGAGGTAGCGGCCGAAGCTCTGGAGCGCGTCGGCGACGCCCGGGTCGCCGGCCGCGTCGGCGCCGCCGTGGCTCACCGCAACCGCTCTCCGCTGCGGCGACAGTCGTCGCCCACCGGGGTGCCGGAGCCGAGCTCGACGCACTTCGCGAAGGACTCGCGGGCCCGCTCCAGGTCTCCCGCCTTGAGCAGCGCCAGGCCGAGCTGGTAGTGCGCGTCGGCGGTGGCGCAGCTCCGCACGTACTCCTCGTCCGAGGCGACGGCCTCCGCCGCCCGCCCGTCCTCGCGCTGCATCCAGCCGAGCTCCCGCCACCCCTGGCAGTAGTGCGGCTGGAAGTTCAGGCAGGCGCGCATCTCGGCGAGCCCCTCGGCCTTGCGGCCCATCTTCCAGAGCGCCTCCCCCTTGTTGCAGCGGGCCACCCAGGGCTCCCGGTACTGCATGATGGCGGCGGCGGCGTCGAACTCGGCGATGGCCGCGTCGAAGCGGCCGCTCTCGGCGAGCACCCGGCCGAGGTCGTTGTGGGCCTCGGCCAGGGAGGGCTTGAGCTGGATGGCGAGACGGTACTCCGCCTCCGCCTCGGCCAGCCGCTGGAAGCCAAACTCGAGCACCACGCCCCGGCCGCGGTGGGCCTCGGCCAGCCGGTCGTCGAGCTTCAGGGCCTCGTCGTACTCCCGCAAGGCGTCCTGCATCCGCCCGCTGCGCACCGCCTCGGCCGCCAGGTCGTTGTGGATGACGGCCGTCTCCCGCTCCTTGGCGGTGGGGGTGTGGGCGCAGGCGGCGAGCGCCAGGGCGAGCATCGCAGTCTTGCGAAGGGGGTCCATGTCCCGTTTCAGATGCTCGCGAGCAGCCGGCCGACGCGAGCGAGCTCGCCGCCGGACTCCTTGGCCTCGCCCGCCTGGGGCGCGGCGGGCGGGTGGAAGAGCGGCACCCGCTTGAGCGTCTCGGCCTGCTGGGTCGGCCCCATGTTCCGGAAGTTCAGGTTGTCGAGCATGAATCCCATGGACTCGAGGAAGTGGAGCCCCTCGATCTCCACCTCCCGGTACTCCTCCAGCGACAGCTCCCGGCGAGGGTGGAGGTAGACGACGCTCTCGCCCGACTTGGGCAGGTAGATGCCGACGAAGATGGAGAAGGTGCCGCTCGGGTTTCGCAGGCCGCAGAGGTAGCCCTGCACCGTCTGCGGGGGCTTGCCGGGTATGGAGACCTGCGGCTGGTTGATGCTCTCCACGAGCGCCACCACCTGCTCCCGGGTGGCGGGGATGAAGCGGATGCCTGGATCGGGCTGGAACAAGGGGCCCTCGAGAGCGCGCCTGCTGTGGTACTCCCCTTCGGCGTCGGCGGGGCGCCCCGCTTCCCGCCGCCGCGGACGGCACCCGGGACCGGCCACGGGCCCTCGTCCGAGGCTAGCTAGCCCCGAGGCGAGGCCGGCGTCAAGTTCGGCCCGCCTATACTCCCCGCGCACGAGGGCCCCATACCATCTTGTGGAGCTGCAGGTTGAGTCGCGCCTCCACCCCGCTCTCCAGCATCCAGCGCGCGAGGTCGCTCGGCTTCACCCGTCCGTGAACCGGGCTGAAGAGCACCGCCACCCGCCCCTCGAGGCCGTGGCCGCGCACCACCGCGAGGGACCAGCGGAAGTCCTCCTCGCTCGTCACCACGAACTTCACCTCGTCGTGCCGGTGCAGCCGGGCGAGCCAGGAGAGATCCCGGGCCGGCTCGCCGGAGCCCGGCGTCTTCACGTCGGCGATGCACACCACCTCGGGCGGAAGGCCGTCGAGCGGCCGCTGGCCGTGGGTCTCGACGGCCACCTCCCATCCGCGCGCCAACAGCTCGCGGGCCAGGTCCGCAGCCTCCGGCTGGAGGAGCGGCTCTCCGCCGGTGAGGAGGACGAAGCGGCAGGGGTGTCGCTCCGCCTGGGCCACGATCTCGGCGCGGGACATCTCCGTCCCGCCGCTGAAGGCGTAGGCGGTGTCGCAGTAGGAGCAGCGCAGGTCGCAGCCGGTGAAGCGGACGAAGACGCAGGGCCGGCCGACCCGCGTTCCCTCTCCCTGGATGCTGAAGAAGATCTCGGTGACGCGCACGAGTCGATCTTAGCGGGCGTGCGGGCCGCCATCCGCCCGCCCGCCGCGTCCCTCGAGCCGGCTAGGACTTCTTGGCCCGCTCCTCCACCAGGGCGTCGACGCGCTCGGAGATCTCGTCGAGGCGGCGGCGCACCGCCTCCATCTCCTCCCGGGTGGGGAAGAGGAACCGGGCGGTGGCGCGCTTGACGGCGTCGTCGAGCGCCCGCTCCACCTCGCGGCGCTGCTGGGAGAGCCGCTCGCCGAACTCGCGGGCGTGGCGCTTCACGTCGTCCGGCGAGAACCCGAGGCGGCTCAGGACCTTCTCCGCCTCCGCCTCGGCCGCGTTCAGGCCCACGAGAGCCTGGGACCACGCGTCCTTGAACATTTCCTGGATGTCGGGCATGAGGTCCTTCCCTCTTTACTTACGCCTGGGCCTCGGGCGCCTTGCGGGCCCGCTTCGCCTTCCGCTTCTGCACCTCGTCGAGGCGCTTCAAGATCTTGTTGATCTCCCTCGACAACTCCTCCACCTCGTCGCGGCTCGCCACCCCGAGGAACTTCATGGCGCGGACCTGGAGCTCGATGAGCCGCTCCACCGCCTCCCCGCGGAAGCTCTGGGCCTTGTCCTTCCACTCCTCGGCCGCGTCGAGCCCGGCCCGCCGCAGCCGCTCCACCTGGCCGCGGAGATCCTTCCAGTCCTTCCTCGAGACCTTCTGCACGCGCGCCGAGACATCGTGAATCAGCTTCTGCGCGTCGCCCTCGAGCGTCTCCAGGCGAGCCTGCGCTGCCTCGATGGAGTCCCGGATGAGCTCCTGGACCTTCGCCGTCCCCTTCACGCCGCGAACCTTCTGCGTATCGGCCATAACCCCTCCTGCGAGCTGCGGGTGGTCATCTACCCTGCTAATAACGCACCGCGTCATCCTCGTCAAGACGCAAAACTCTTCCCCGGGATCGCCGCCTGGGCCGGCGCGCGCTCGCAGCGGCGCTGCGGGCGAGAATGCGAGTCCCACACCCGAGCGCCGCGGTCAACCGGCGAGAGACGCGGGGCTCGCCCCGGGCTCAGGGTGGCCGGTGGTCCGCCCCGACCGCCTCGGCCGGGCTCGCGAAGCCGTCCCGCCGCAAGAGCCCCTCGAGCTCGCGGAGCAGCCGCCCTGCGAAGGCCGGGCCCCCGTAGATGAGCCCGGTGTAGACCTGCACGAGGGACGCTCCGGCGCGGATGCGCGCGTAGGCGTCCGCGCCGCTCATCACCCCGCCGACCCCGACTACGGCGATGCGTCCCCTCGCCCGCAGGTAGGAGCGCCTCAGGGCCGAGAGGGCGAGGGGAGCGAGGGGCGCCCCGGAGAGCCCGCCCCCCTCCTTCCCCCGCGGGTGGAGGGCCACGGAGCCGGGCCGCTCCACCGTAGTGTTCGTGGCGATGACCCCGGCCGCCCCGGAGGCGACGGCCACGTCCACCGCCTCGTCGAGCGCCTCCGGCGAGAGGTCGGGGGCGAGCTTGACGAGGAGCGGCTTTCGCAAGGGACGGGCGCGCTCTACGCAGGCGCCGAGCAGGCGCTCGAGCGGCTCCCGCTCCTGCAGCGCCCGCAACCCGGGCGTGTTCGGAGACGACAGGTTCACGACGAGGTAGTCGGCGAGCGCGCCCAGGCGGTCGATGCAGGCGAGGTAGTCGTCCGCCGCGCGCTCGTTCGGCGTGTCCTTGTTCTTGCCCACGTTGATGCCGAGGACGTAGCGGCGCCCCCGCGCCACCTCCGCGAGGCGAGCGGCACATGCCTCGGCCCCCTCGTTGTTGAAACCCATGCGGTTGATGAGCGCACGCTCCTCCGGCAGCCGGAAGAGGCGCGGCCGGGGATTTCCGGCCTGCGGCCGCGGGGTGATGGTGCCGACCTCGACGTGGCCGAAGCCGAGCGCGTAGACGCCCGGCGCCACCCCCTCTCCCTTGTCGAAGCCGGCGGCGAGCCCGAGCGGGCTCTCGAAGTCGAGCCCGAGGCAGCGCACCGCGAGGGAGGGCGCCGGCCGGGGGCGGAGGCGCGGGGCCAGCGCCGGGCGACCGGCCAGGCGAAGGAGGGCCACGGCCCAGCGGTGGACGCGCTCGGGGTCGAAGCGGAACAGGAGCTTCCTCAAGGCGGGCCAGATCACGGGCTCCTCCCCTCCCCGGCGCGGGGCTCGGGACCCCCGAGCTGCTCCCGGAGGAAGGCGAGCTCTCGCTCGGAGAGCTGCACGACGGCCTCGGGGTCGGCGACGAGGTGCGTCATCCGGGCCAGGGGGACGAAGAGGGCCGGGCGGCCGGCCCGGAAGAGGGCGTCCGCGAGCCGCAGGGAGTGGAGAAAGAAGACGTTGTCGTCCGCGGTGCCGTGGAAGAGGAGCAGGGGGCGCTCCGGGGCCGCCGTGTACGAGAGCAGCGAGCTCCTCTCGTAGGCGCGCGAGTCGTCGGCCGGCAGGCCGAGGTATCGCTCCGTGTAGTGGCTGTCGTAGTCGCGCCAGTCCGCCACCGGGGCCCCGGAGACGGCGGCGCGGTAGACGTCCGGACGGCGGAGCACCGCGAGCGCTGCCAGGTAACCTCCGAAGGACCAGCCGGAGATGCCCACGCGCCCCAGGTCCATCTCCGGGACCTCCGCGGCGAGGGCCCGCAGGGCCTCGACCTGGTCGTCGAGTGCGGGCCCGGCGAAGTCGCCCTTCACGGCGCGCTCGAACTCCCGCCCGAGCCGCATCGTCTCCCCCCGGTTCACGATCCGCACGACGACGAAGCCCTGGTCGGCGAGCCACTGCCAGAGGGGTGCCTCGGATCGGAGCCGCAGGGGGGCGAGGTGGAGCGGCCCCCCGTAGACCTCCACCAGGACCGGGTAGCGGGCGCCTCTCTGGAAGCCGGTCGGCCGCAAGACCGCCGCCGGCCACCCCAGCCGCCCGACCCGGTGGACCTCGGGCCGCGGCCTCGGCGGAGGCGCCTGGGCCACGGAGGGGAGCTCGGCGAGGAGGCGCCCGTCCGGGCGGAGCACGAGCATGCGCTGCGGCCCGGCGGGCCCGCTCCCGGTGACGAGGAGCGCCTCCCCGCCCTCGGAGAGGCTCGCCGAGACGCTCGCGGGCCTCGGGAACGGGAGCGCAACCTCCTCCGGCGCCTCCCCGGGCCTCACCCGGTAGAGCCACTCGGCGGTGGGGTCGCCGCCGGTTCCGACGAAGTAGACGAAGCCGGTCCCCCGGTCGATCCCGCACAGGGAGACGAAGCCGAGGCCCGGCGGGACGAGGGAGGCTGCCAGCCCGCCATCCGGGCGGCGGAGCTCCACCTCGGCTCCGCCATTGCGCTCGGTGAACCAGAGAAAGCCCTCCCCTCCGGGGAGCACCCGGGGGAAGGCGGGGTCGAGATTCAGCCAGGCCGCGTCCCTCTCCACGAGCAGCGGCGCCGTCCGGCCGGTGGCCGGGTCGACCCGGAGGACCACCTCCTCCGTCTGGGCGCGGTTCTGGACGACGGCGAAGAGCGGCCCTGCCCTTTCCCAGCGAACCTGAGCCAGGTACGGGTAGCGGACCCGGTCCCAGGAGATCCAGGTCGTCTCCCCGCCGCCCGCCGGGACCACCCCGAGCCGCACCTCGGCGTTGGCCCGCCCCGCCCGCGGGTAGGCGACGCGCACCGGCTCCCGCTCCGGTCGGGCCGGGTCGGCGATGGCGAGCTTCTCCACCCCGGCGTTGTCCACCTCCTCGTAGGCGAGCCGGCGGGAGTCGGGCGACCACCAGTAGCCCTCGCTGCGACCCATCTCCTCCTGGGCCACGAACTCGGCGAGGCCGTGGGTCTTCCAGTCCGAGGCGCCGCCCGTCACCGCCCGGGAACGCCCGCTGGCGAGGTCCAGGACGTGGAGCTCGCCGCCGCTCGCATAGGCGAGCTGCGCGCCGTCCGGGGAGAGCCGAGGGTCGAGGGCGTCCGGCGGGAGGGGCAGGGCGCGGGCGGGGCCGCCGCCGAGGGGCACGGCGTAGACGCGACCGCCTCCCTCGGCCACGGCGAAGCGGCCGTCGGGCGAGAGCTCGAAGCGGGTGACGCCCCGCGCCGTGATCCGCTGGCGCTCCAGCCGCGCGGCCCCGGCTTCCCCGGGCCCCGCGCCCGGGAGCGCTTCCCCGTCGAGGAGCCTCTCCGTCTCTCCGCTCGCGAGGTCGAGAGCGAAGAGGGACTGCAACCCGGAGCGGGGACCGGAGCGCAGGAACAGCGCCCGCCGCCCGCCGGGCACGAGCTTCGGCGAGACCGGCCGACCCGCCCGGAAGGCCCGCGTCTCGGCGTAGAGGCGGAGGAAGGGGTCGGCCGTACCGCTCGCCGGCGCCGCGGAAGCGGGGGCGCGAAAGGCCACGGCGAGGGTCGCGAACGCCACGCCCAGTGCGCGCACCATGGCGCTCTCTACCACGAAGGCGCCCGCCTCTACAGGGCCTTGTCCATCACCAGCGCGTCCTCGCCGTCCTCGGCGTAGTAGCGAGGGCGCACCCCCACTTCCCGGTAGCCGAGCGCCCGGTAGAGGGAGATGGCTGCGGCGTTGGAGCGCCGCACCTCCAGCATGGCCACCCGCGCCCCCTGCTCCCTCGCCCGGGCCTCCGCCTCGCCGAGGAGGGCGCGCGCCACGCCCCGCCGCCGCGCCGCGGGCTCCACCGCCACGTTGAGCACGTGGAACTCGTCGTGGACGAGCCAGGCGATGACGAACCCGCGCAGGCTCTCGCCCCCCGCTTCCCCGGTCGGCGAGGCGGCGAGCAGCACGGTGGAAAACTCGTGGGCGAGCTCCCGTCGCACCATCTCCTCGGACCAGGGATGGGCGAAGGCCGCGCGCTCGATCTCCATGACCCGCGGCAGGTCCGACGCGCGCATGCGCCGGAAGGCGAGGCGCCCCTCCCCGGCCGCTCCGATCATCCTTCGCCCTTCGCGAAGTCCACGAGGAAGCGGACCTCGCTGCTCGCCCGCAGCTCGGCGAGCAGCGCCCGGGTATCGGCGTTCGTCCGCTCCTCCAGGGCCCGGGTCCGAGCCGCCTCCTTCACCGCCGCGAAGGGGGCTCCGCCGAAGTCGGCCCGGTGGCCCTCGTAGTAGCTCGCCGCCTCGGCGTCGCTCACCCGGTGGCGCCCGAGCCGCGACTGCAGGTACCGCTGGCCCCGGAGCACCCGCTGCAGGGCCCCGAGAAGCTCCTCCTCGGTGATGTCCAGGCTGACGAGGAAAGCGCGGTAGTCCTCGAGGCGGGGGAAGACCTCCTTGAAGCGGGCGAGCTGCGCGAGCGCATCGGCGCGGTCCACCTCGAAGACCTTGAGGCGCACCGCCTCCTCGAAGAGGAGGTACTGGTCGATGTACCAGTCGAGGGAGGCCTGCAGGGCCATGGCGTCGAGCGGGCGGAAGGCGGCCTCGGTGCCCCCGGCCGACACGAGGGCGATGCGCCCCTCCTCGTTCACCTTGGAGAGGGTGATGACGCGCGCCTCGCCGCCCGCGGGCCGGAGGACGGCGACCACCTCGTCGACGAGCGTCCCTGGGGGGGTCGGGCCCTCGGCGGGGCCTGCGCCCCTCGCCCCCCCGGGGACGGCGCCGGAGAGGGCCGCCGCGGCGGCCAGGAGGGCCGCCCGGAGCGGGAGCTTCGCCATCC
>Ga0335078_10004793_pt1 | contig 20018 bp, 21 predicted proteins | sample Lox_Sample_32_FD_206711 | JGI IMG/M metagenome (GOLD analysis project Ga0335078, IMG submission 206711) | Soil microbial communities from Loxahatchee National Wildlife Refuge, Florida, United States - Lox_Sample_3.2 | ecosystem: Environmental > Terrestrial > Soil > Wetlands | place: USA... | reverse complement strand
TGGCGGAGAGAGAGGGATTTGAACCCTCGGTGCCAGTTTTAGCCAGCACACACGATTTCCAGTCGTGCTCCTTCAGCCGCTCGGACATCTCTCCCTTTTACCCTAGTTTTATACCATAGGGGGCTCACCTTATGCAATCGCCTTGGGCCGGGCGAATTTCGCGCATAGCTTTGTCGTCTTCGGGGCCGCGCCGTCCTCACGTGCGGGGACACTCCTCTCGCCCCCTTTTTCCTTCGGAGGGGTGTCCCCGTGTACGCTCCGGGCGGGCGGCCCCTCGACTTCGCGCTCTCCACGAAATTCCCTCCGGCCTTGGGCCGGGCGAATTTCAGGGACTATCGGGTTCTTCCGCCGGATGCGAATTGGTCGATGAGCATCCTCACGTCTTCCCGGATATCTTCCCGGTCGAGGGCGTATTTAAGGACTGCGTTGAGATAGTTTATGGGGTCTCCGGTCGTGATCCACTCTCCATCCGTCACCTCTTTGGCAAAGTAGACCCCGCCGTTTCTGACGTAGTGGCGGATCGCATCGACGATCCACAGCTCGTTTCCCTTGCCCAGGGGCACTTTCCGCAGGATGTCGACGATTTCTTGATTGAGGATCATGCGGCCGAAATCGGCCAGTTGTGACGGCGCCTCGGCAACTGAAGGCTTCTCTACGATGTCCTCGATCTGTCTCGATCCGGGGCGCAGCTTCACGATGCCGTACCGGCTGACCGCTTCTCTCGGTACTTCCTGCACGCCTATGCTCATGCGGCCATCCTTTTCGTAGTCGTCGACCATCTGCTTGGCAAAGGAGATTTTCGATTTTACGAGATCGTCCGCCCAGACATACATGAAGGCCTGCGCCCCCACGAGGTTGGCGGCTGTGAGCACGGGCGTCCCATTCCCATAGGGCCCCTTCTGCCTGAGGTAGACGAAGTTCGCCTTCTTGGCAAGGTCGGGGAGGTTCCCCAATCGCTTCCGCGCTGCGTCTCCGCCCAGGTTGTAGCTCAACGCGGGGTGATCGTCGAAGTAATCCTCCAGGGGCTTCTTGTCCCATCGGGTGACCATGATGATGTCTTCTATCCCCGCCTCCACTAGTTCTTCCACGACGAGGTGAATGATGGGCTTGTCGACGATGGGGAGCATCTCCTTTGGAATAGTCTTGGTCACCGGCAGAAACCTCGTTCCGGAACCGGCCACGGCGATCACTGCTTTCGTTATCTTTGCCATCCCCTGCCTCCACTCGCGTCTCGAGCCGAGCCGCCCGCTCGCGGGCTAAAAGACCCGCCCGAGCTTCATTATGACACAACACCAACGCGTTTCTCCATATCTTCCTCGCCGTCTCGACCGGGAGCGCTTAAGCAAGTCTCGCCTGAGTGGGCTTAGGTCAAGGAGCGCAATAGATGGCGCTTGATTCCTGTCCCGGAAGGCACGCCCTGTGGGCGGGGAGCTACACTTCATCGACGACGGCGATAGTGCCTGATCCTTCGCCCCTACTCCTCCTCGAACCCGAGATACGCGTCGACCACCGCGGGGTTGCACTTCACCGACGCTGATGGGCCTTCCAGGACGATCCTTCCGGTTTCAAGGACATACGCCCTGTGTGAATAGTCCAATGCCATGTGGGCGTTCTGCTCAACAAGGATGATCGATATGCCTTTCTCTTCGTTGATTCTTCTGATGAGGGTGAAGGTTTCCTGCGTGATGAGAGGTGAGAGCCCCATGGACGGCTCGTCCAAAAGGAGGAGGTCGGGGTTCCCCATGAGCGCCCTCCCGAGGGCAAGCATCTGCTGCTCCCCTCCGGAGAGCGTGCCTGCGTGCTGGGAGAGCCTCTCGCGGATGCGCGGAAAGGTGTCGAGCACCATTCCGAAGAGGGTGGCCTTGAGGTCCCTGCTTCGCAGCGTGTGTCCCCCCAGCTCGAGGTTCTCTTTCACGGAGAGATTGGGGAAGATGCGGCGCCCCTCCGGAACCATGCAGATGCCCTGTCGCACGATCCGGTCGGGCCTCTGCCTCGTGATCTCCCTCTCCCTGAAAAGGATCGTTCCCCTTGAAGGCTTCAGAAGTCCGGCCACGGTCCTGAGCATGGTGCTTTTCCCCGCGCCGTTCGCTCCCACGATGGAGACTATCTCACCTTTGGCCACTCCGAGGCTCACGCCTTCGAGGGCCTTTATGGGCCCGTAGGCAACGGAGAGATCTGAGATGCTCATCAACACGTCTTCTCTTTCTCCTCCCCGAGGTATGCCTGGATCACCAGACGGTCCTTCTTGATCTCTGCCGGTGTGCCCTCAGCTATCTTCCTGCCGAAGTCCATGACCACCAGCCTGTCGGATAAGTTCATCACGAGCTTCATCTGGTGCTCGATGATGAGAATCGTGAGCGCGAAAGCCTTCTTGATCTCCCTTATGTCCGCGAGGAGCCCCTCTATCTCCTTCGGATTCATGCCTGCACCGGGCTCGTCGATGAGCAGGAGCCTCGGGCTCACCGCAAGGGCCCTCGACATTTCGAGCCTTCTCTGCTCCCCGTAAGGGAGGCTTCCGGCCCTCAGGCTCGCCTTGCCCGTGAGACGGAAAAGGCTCAAAAGCTCCATGGCCCTCTCCCGGGCCGCTCTTTCGGCAGCCGCGTATCGGCGCGATTGCAGGACGGCGCCCGCAGGCCCGTAACCCCCTTTGGCGAGCAAGGGCACCATGACGTTCTCGAGGACCGACAGGCTTCCGAAGAGACGGAGGTTCTGGAAGGTCCTCGCGATGCCGAGGCCCGCGGGCCGCGCGGGGTCGATGGCGGTGATGTCGTTGCCGAAGAAGCGGACTCTGCCCCCGGTCGGCCGGTAGAGACCGGTGATGAGGTTGAAGACGGTGGTCTTTCCCGCTCCGTTCGGCCCGATGATGCCGACTGCCTCATGCTCTTCCACGGAGAAGGTGAGGTCGTCGACCGCGAGAACCCCGCCAAAGCTCTTTTTCAGGCCGTCGCATTCCAGGGCTTTCATGGTGCTTTGGCGATCCCGAGGAGCTTCGATTCTTTGCCTGCCATGAGCCCGTTCGGTCTCCAGAACATGAGGATGATGAGGAGCAGGGGAATGAAGACCCACCGGTACTCGAGAAGACCCGTGGGCAGGACGATGCGGAGGCCTTCGATGAAGCCCACCCACACGAGGCCCGCAGCGATGGTGCCCGTGATGCTCCCCATGCCCCCCACGATGACGATGATGAGAAAATCTATGGATTTGAGGAAATCGAAATTGGAGGGGTGGAGAAAGGTGTAGAGGTGGGCGTAGAGGGCACCCGCGACCCCGGCAAGGAAGCAGCCGTAAGTGAAGGCCATCGATTTCATCCGGCCTGTGTTGATGCCGAAGGCGGAGGACGCGAGCTCGTCGTCCTTGATGCACTGCCAGAAAAGGCCGTATTTCGAGAAGATCACGTTCCTCGTCGCGAGGACGAGGATGACAACGACCGGAAGCACGAGATCGAGGCTCGTTATCCTCGGTATGCCCACGAAGCCCCGGGCCCCGCCCAGGGCGTCTATGAGCCTGTCCGAGTTGTCGAGGAATACCCTCACGAATATGCCGAAGCCAAGCGTCGCGATGGCAAGGAAGTCATCCCGCAGCCTCAGGATGGGGAAGCCTATGAGATAGCCGATGAGGGCCGACGTGAGGCCGCTTACGAGGAGGATGGGGAGGAAGGGGAGGGCGGACCCGACGGAGAAGACGTGGGTGAGGTAAGCCGACGTATAGGCGCCGATACCGTAGAACGCGGCCTGCCCCAGAGAAAACTGCCCCGTGTACCCGTAGATGACGTTGAGGCCGAGGGCCCCAATGATGACGATGAGGGCATAGAGGATGATCTGCTGGAGGTACTCGGTGGCGAGGCCCGAGAGGAAGAGCCCCTTGAGGAGCAAATAGGCCACGGCAGAGACGATGATGAGCCTTCTCGCGCTCGAGAGGAGAGTCATACCTTCTCTATCCTGCGCCCGAAGATGCCGTTCGGCCTGAAAAGGAGGACGAGAAGGAGGATGACGAAGATGAACCCGTCCCGAAACGTGGAGGAGAGATAGGCGGAGACGAAGACTTCGGATACGCCGATAAGGAGCCCCCCGAGGACCGCGCCGTGCACGAGGCCGATGCCCCCGAGCACCGCGGCAATGAAAGACTTGATCCCCGGCATGATGCCCATGAAGACGTTGATCTGTGGGTAGGCGAAGCCGTAGAGGATGCCCCCCACACCGGCGCATGCGGTGCCCACGGCAAAGGTAAAGGAGATCGTGGCGTTCACGTTGACGCCCATGAGGGAAGCTGTTTCCTGGTCGTGGGAGAGGGCCCTCATTGCCCTGCCCTGCTTCGTGCGGTAGACGAGCAGATAGAGGACGAAGAGGGTAGCTGCGGTCACTGAGAAGATGATGAGCTGGATGTTAGTGATGGTGACGAGGAACAAATCGTAGCCGGCCACGTCGAAAGGTCTGGGAAAGGCGATGTAGTTAGGGGTGAACATGGCATTGAGGCTCAGGAAATACTCGAGAAAAAGGGAGACCCCCACCGCGGTGATGAGGAGCGATATGCGCGGGGCCGCCCTGAGGGGCTTGTAGGCGATCTTTTCAACGAGGACGCCGAGGACAGCGCATGCCCCGATGGCGATCATGAAGACGAGGTATATGGGGAGGTGCCACCTGGAGATGCAGAAATAGCCGACGAAGGCTCCGAACATGAAGATGTCGCCGTGGGCGAAGTTGATGAGGCGCAGCACGCCGTAGACCATGGTATAGCCCAGGGCGATAAGGGCGTAGACCGCGCCGAGCTGGAGGCCGTTGATAAGCTGCTGGAGGGTATAGCTGAGAAGCTCCATGGACCCTTAGCTTTGGGGATTTCGGGGAAGGACGGAAGATCTGCCGCTTTTAGACCGCCATTCCTCTTTCTTTCGTCACGGGTTGATGGTCGTCACGTACCTGGAGCCTTCCTTTTCCACCTGGAGGATGACCGCAGACTTGACCGCGTCCCCGTTCTTGTCGAAGCTTATGGTGCCGGTGACGCCGTGGAAGTTCTTCAGCGCCGACAATGCCCTGGTGATCAATTCCACGTCCGGCTTCTGCACCTTGTCGAGCGTCTCGAGAAGTATCATCGTCGCGTCGTACGTGAGGGCGGCCAGGGCGTCGGGCACGGAGCCGTGCTTCTCCTTGTATTCGGCGATGAACTTTTCGGCCACCTTGTCCTTTCTCTCGGGTGAGTAGTGGTTCGTGAAATAGCCGCCTATGATCGCATTCCCACCGATCTTGACGAGCTCAGGGGAATCCCAGCCATCGGTACCCATGAGCACCGCCTTCACCGCCCTGTCGCGGAGCTGCTGGGCGATGAGAGCCACTTTGTTGTAGTAATCAGGCAGGAAGATCACGTCCGGCTTCTTGGCGGCCACTTTCGTCACGAGGGCCGAGAAATCGACATCGTCCTTCTGGTACGACTCGTAGGCGACGATAGTGCCCTTACCCTTCTCGAAAGTCGATTTGAAGACCTCGGCCAGACCTTTCGAATAGTCGTTGCCCACGTCGTAGAGGATGGCGCCCGTATGGGCCTTCAGATTCTTCAGGGCAAAGGAGGCTGCAACGCTCCCCTGGAAGGGGTCTATGAAGCATGCCCGGAACACGTACGGCTTCCTCTTCCCGTCGGAGATCGTCACCTTCTCTGCCGTAGCCGTGCCGCTGACCATGGGCACCCTGTACTTGACGGCGTACTCGCTGACCGGAATGGCGACCTTCGAGGTGAGGGGGCCCACGATGGCGAGCACCTTGTCCTGGGTGATGAGCTTCAGGGCCCCGTTCGCCCCTTCCGTGGGGTCGTTTCTGTCGTCGGCGACTATGGGGTTGACCTGAAACTTGCCGGTTTTTTCATAATCCGCGATGGCGATGTAAAAAGCGTTCTTCGCCGATTCCCCATACGTCTTCACGTCGCCCGTCATGGGGGTGATCAGCCCGATCCTGACGATTTCTTTGCCGAAGGCGAAGCCCGGGACAGTAAGAAAGAGTGCAAGAATGATGGCAAGGGTTTTATTTACGCTCATGGCCGTTCCTCTCGCGCGCGGCGTTGTGGATATCAATTCTCTCTCCTTATCCGAAGGGGTGACGAAATATTAATAGAATTCGCTAAGGGTTGTAAAGCGCTTTTCGGCCAAGCCGGGGCAATTGGCGAAGGGCTGCGAAAGGGGCGATGGACCGGACCATTCCCGGACAAATACCCAGGCTCCGGTGTATACAATGTTGATTTTTCCCATGTCGGATGTTATCTTTGTACGGTCAAAAACAAGAGCCTTCAGGGGTTTCCATGGGTCAATACAGAGTATTGGTGACGGATAATATCTCCGAAGAGGGGATCCGCAAGCTGACCTTCGACAAGACGATAGACGTTGACGTAAAGCCCGGGATCTCGGGTGAAGAGCTTCTCAGAACGATCGGCGGCTACGATGCCATTATCACGCGGAGCGGCACCCCCATTACGGCTGATCTGGTTGCGAACCCGGGCAAGCTCAAGGTGATAGGCCGGGCTGGGGTGGGGCTCGACAACATCGATATCGAAGCGGCGAGCAAGAAGGGCATCATCGTGATGAACGCCCCCACGGGGAATACCCTCGCCGCCACCGAGCTCACCATGGGCATCATGCTTGCCGCCGCACGCAAGATCCCCCTTGCGAACAACTCTCTCAAGGAAGGCAAGTGGGACCGCAAGAGGTTCATGGGGATCGAGCTCTACGGCAAGACCCTCGGCATCGTGGGGCTCGGAAGGATCGGGACAAACGTGGCGATCCGAGCCAAGAGCTTCGGCATGAAAGTGATCGCCTATGATCCTTACATAAAGAAGAGCAAGGCGGACGCGGTCGGCGTTATCCTTTACGACGGCCTGGAAGACCTGCTCCGGGAAGCGGACGTCATTACCTTTCACACTCCCCTCACGCCAATGACAAAGAACATGATCACCGCCAAAGAGCTTGCCCTACTGAAACGGAACGTCATACTCGTCAACTGCGCAAGGGGAGGGATCGTGAACGAGAGCGACCTCTACGATGCGCTGAAGGAAGGCAGGGTCTTCGGGGCGGGCGTCGATGTTTTCGAGAAGGAGCCTGCCGGGGCAAATAAGCTCCTCGAGCTTGAGAATGTTTTTGCCACACCCCACATAGGGGCCAACACGAAAGAGGGGCAGGACGCGGTGGCCTTCATCATTGCCGAGCAGGTCTACAATGCCCTCCACGGCAAGGCCTATCAGAACGCGGTGAACATACCTTTCATCAAGTCGCAGCTCCCTTCGGAGATGCAGCGCTACTTCGAGTTGGCTGAGAAGATGGGGAAGCTTGCGGCCCAGCTTACCAAGGGAAGGCCCCAGGAGCTGCGGTTCGTCATGGTGGGGAAGATGTTCGAGGAGGACCTCTGCGAGCGTAAGTTCGACGTGCCCTTCAGCTACCAGCCTTTCACCATCGCCGCCATCAAGGGTTTTCTCGAGGTCTCGTGCAAGGAGACGATTACCTTCATCAACGCGCCTTACATCATGAAGGACAGGGGCGTTAGCGTCGAGGAATCGAAGACCCAGCAGTTCGATAAGTTCAATGACCTCGTGCTCATAGACGTGAAGACCGACCTCATGAATACGATCGTGGCAGGGTCCGTCTTCGCTGACGGCTCCGGCCGCGTCGTTCTCTACGACAAGTTCAGGCTCGACATCATACCGGACGGCACCTTCCTCCACTTCCGCATCATGGACCGTCCGGGCATTATCGGCAAAGTGGGCACCATTCTTGGCAGCCACGCCATAAACATCGCGGGCTTCGGCCTCTCGAGGCAGACGACCGGCGAAGAAGCGGCCTTCGTCTCCGTGGACAGCCCCATCAACAACGAAGTCCTCGGGCAGATCAGGGCCATAGACGGCATGCTCGAGGCTGTCCTCATACAGCTGTAACGTCCTGGAGCGATCGGGAAATCCTATGGAAAGCATAAAGGCCCTCCGCGGATTCAGGGATATCTACGGGGAGGAAGTCGAGAGGTTCAGCCTCATAGAGGGCGTGTCGAGGCACTTTCTCGGGCTCCTCGGGTATAAGGAGATACAGATACCGGCCCTGGAGAAAACGGAGCTCTTCAAGCGAAGCATCGGGGACACCACGGATATCGTGGAGAAGGAAATGTTCACCTTCGTTGACCGGAGCGGCGATTCGGTGACATTGCGGCCCGAGGGCACGGCAGGCGTGGTCCGCGCCTTTCTGCAGGACTCCTTCTACGCCCGGGAGAGGGTGAGCAGGCTTTTCACCATGGGTCCCATGTTCCGCCACGAGAGGCCCCAAAAGGGCAGGTTCAGGCAGTTCTCCCAGATGGACGTTGAAGTCTTCGGTGTCTCCGAGCCCATCGTCGATGCCGAGCTCGTCTGGATGATCCAGTTGATTCTCGACGGACTCAAGTGCTCTGGCTACGCCATAGAGATCAACAGTGTGGGCTGCAAGGCGTGCCGCGATGATTTCAGGCAGGCCCTCCTGGGGTTCCTGGAGGAGAGAAAGGAGAGGCTCTGCGAGGATTGTCTGGGCAGGCTGATGCGGAATCCCCTTCGCATCTTCGATTGCAAGGTGCCTCAGTGCGGAGAGGTCATCCAGGACGCCCCTGTCCTTTTCGACTACCTCTGCGGGGAATGCCGGGACCATTTCCACCAGTGCCTCGACCTCCTCGGGGCTTTCAGCGTTCCCGTGAACGTGAACAAGCGCCTCGTTAGGGGCCTCGACTACTACACCCGCACCGTCTTCGAGGTGACTTCGTCCGAGCTTGGAGCACAGAAGGCCTTTGTCGCAGGGGGGCGATACGACAACCTCGTCAAGGAGATGGGAGGACCGGCCATACCCGGCATAGGCTTCGCGGTGGGCATGGACCGGCTCGCGTCCATCATCCCCGAGCTTCCTCCCCGGAAGGGACACCTCTATTTCCTCGCCGCCGTGGGGGAACGGGCGAGGGCATTTCTCATTCCGGCCCTCAAGGCCTTTGCCGCGGCCGGAACAAGGCTCGCCTATGCGCCGTCTGCCACGTCGCTCAAGTCGCAGATGAAGTATGCGGCGAGCATTGGGGCGGATTTTGTGGTGATCGTGGGAGACGAAGAGGTGGAGAGGGGCAAGGCGCTCGTGCGGGACATGTTGGACGGCAGCCAGAGTGAAGTGGCGCTAGACCCGGAAGCCTGGCCTGATCTCGTGAAGTAGGTGGCGGCCGGGCGCCTTTCGCGTCTCACTTCCTTGCCCTTCGGCCTGTGGTGCTTCGGCGTACCCAGAAGTACGCCTTCGCACCGCACGCCTCGGGACGCCTCGTTATCCACGAAACTCGCCGCGGCCGCAGCATGACCATTCTTCTTTTCTTTACTTTTTTTCGGTCCCATGCGCGAGTGGGGAAGTCGGAAGCCGTCAACTCCGCATCAAACAAAACCACCCTATGAAGCATCGGGTCCTCCAGTATTTCCTTCTGGCGCCAGCGCCCTTCTCTGTGCTATCCTAGCGCATCAGCCTGTTTTGTCCGTCTGGAACATCCCTTGCGCGCCGCCTCTTTTGTCGTGGAGGCAATGCGCGGCGGACGGGTCATCCTCACCACATATACCCAAGGAGGAAGGAACGATGACAGCCCAATCTTACAAAGACCCGGACGCGGGCAAGGCCCCGGACAAGCTCTTCGGCGAGCGCCTCAAGCGCTTTCAGGATGCCATGCAGCTGAAACAGCCGGACCGCATCCCCATCCAGCTGGACATGAGCTACATGCTGGCGGAGATGTACGGCGTTACCCGGCAGGAGCAGCATGAGAATGCCGAGAAAGAGATGGAGATGCTCGAGAAGGCCGCCGCCTATTTCCAGCCGGACTCCATTCTCGGCGTCTTCAACAACCCCGGCGCGAGCCTGGCAGTTGGTGACCGCATGACTCGTTTCCCCGGTCACGGCGGCCACGACCCCAACGGGTCCTTCCAGTTCGTGGAAGGGGAGTACATGAAGCCCGAGGACTACGACGCCTTTCTCGAAGATCCGGCTGACTTCGGCATCAGGAAGCTGTGGCCACGGGTCTTCACCGAGTGTGAGGGTCTCGCCATGCTTCCCCCCCTGGGCCTTGCCGGGTTCGGCACTTACGCCCTCCTCAATTTCGGCTCCCTCGCCATACCGCCGATCGCCAAGGCTTTTAAGGCCCTGGGCAAGGCAATCGAGGCCCAGGCTGCCGCGGACGCGCGCGCGGTAGGCACGGTGCAGCGGCTCGCTGCGCTGGGCTTCGCACCCCCCACCTTTGTGGGCTCCCTCGTGGAAGCCCCCTTCGATTTCATGTCGGACACCCTGCGCGGGATGCGCGGCATCATGATGGACCTGTACCGCCGGCCGGAAAAGCTCCTGGCCGCCCAGGAGAAGGTAATCCGTTTTGAGCTGGAACATGCGATAGCCTGGAGCAAGGCCACGGGGATCAACTGTTCCTTCATCCCCCTCCACCGCGGCTCCGACGGCTTCATGTCCCTCAAGCAGTTCGAGAAGTTCTACTGGCCGCAGCTGAAGGCCCTCTATCTCGGTCTCATCGAGGCAGGCATCGTGCCCTACGTTTTCTACGAAGGGGCGTGGGATCAGCGGCTCAAGTACCTTGCTGACCTGCCCAAGGGCAGGACCGTCGGCTGGTTCCAGTCGACCGACATCTTCAAGGCCAAAGAGATCGTGGGTGACACCATGTGCATCGCCGGAGGCATGAAGAACACCCTGCTCCAGGCCGGCACGCCCGAGGAGGTGCGCCAATTCACCATCAGGCTGTGCAAGGAAGTGGGCAAAGGGGGCGGCTTCATCATGACCACCGGTGTGGGCGAGATGGAGGGCTGCAAACCGGAGCTCGTAAAGGTCTGGGTTGAGACCACCAAAGAATACGGCGTCTACTAACGGCGCCGCGGGAGCGCGCGAAAGGCGCCCCCACCTTTAGAGTCTCATTTGCGGGAGGGAAGGACTCTACTTCCCTCCCTCTAGTTTCCGAACCACCTGGATGACCCTGTCAGTAAAAAGAGGCAATTGCTCCGCCGTTTTCTGGAAGGAGACCAGGGCGGTGTTCGCGTTCGCCTCGTCTTCGGAGTCCATGACAGCCTCAAGAAGAATCCCCGCGGTCTGATACGACTTGCAGAGCTGGGCGTACGCCTCTTTGAATTCCTCCTTCTGACCCGCCGTCAGTTTGGGCTCGAGGGCCCGGTACTTCGCGACGGCCTTTTTCAGGGCTTCGGTGGATCCGTCTTGAGACGAGGAAGCCTGTACGGCGGCACCTGCGCAAGCGGCCGTCACGAGGAGCAGTAGAACCGCAAGAAAGCGTTTCCCAATCATAGAGCCTCCTCTCATTCTTTCGTTTCCATCAACCGGGAATGTCCGCGATGGACTCGCCAATGGACCGGTCAGGGCCATGCCCTTTTAGGATGGCCGACCATGGCGTAACAACATTATAGGCGCCAGCGCAAGGGTCCGCACGAAAAGGGCCCGCGCGGGATAGGGCCGTCCGACTATGGAATCAATTCCATAAACTATGGAGCCCACTCCACAGTGAGGCCACCCTCTGTTTTTCATGATACGATGTAATATCGATAACTTAGCCATTGGCACGGCCTTTGCTTTACCATAGCAGTTGCACGATGAATGTGGAGGAGGTTTGGCTCTGTCCATTTGTACACGCGAGTCAGGCGGCATGGTGGAGTAAGTTTTTCGGCGAGGGTCCCCCCCATCGCCCCCCTTGTCCGCCGGGGTCGGAAGAGATGCCCCATTCGCTCGTCACAGCATGTCAACGCATCACGAGATCACGAGCGGGTGAAATAGGCAACATCTTCCGTCCCTTGAGGCTCCTTCTGCCGCCATTGACATCATGACACGCACAAGGCAGATGAGTAGAATGCCAAACCTCCTCCTTTTTCCCCGCTCCTTTCAGCCGTCCCCTTCTTGACACGACGGGCTTTCACGGTTACCTTCCTGGTAGATTTAAGACCTAAGTATTAGATCCGTCTCCACCAACGACAAGGGACGGAGAGTCGCCAGGTATGGGCTTGGCATGAGTGATTAAAGGAGGTGTGCCATGGAACTTGCACTCAGACGCATCGAGGAAAGGCCGTTGGACCTCTGGAGGGGAGGCGGGTTCGTCTCCGATATAGAGGAAAGTATGGATTGCCTGTTCGACGAGGTTTTTGGAGGCTCCTGCCTGACCTATGTGGTGCCGGAGACGAGGGGTCTATACTCTCCCCGGATCGACATCAACGAGACAACCGACAGTTTTAACGTTTCCGCCGAGATACCGGGTATGAACGAGAATGACATAGATGTATCCGTCCGGGACGGCGTGCTCACCATCAGTGGTGAGAAGAAGGTCCAGGATGGGGGAGAGGTGGTGAACTACCATCATGCGGAGCGGTCCTACGGGTGCTTTGCCAGGGACATTACGCTGCCCGACGCGGTCGATATTGACAAGGTACAAGCCGCGTACAGGAACGGCGTACTCTCCATCAGGCTGCCCAAGAGCCAGGAGGCCATAGCAGAATCGAGGAAAATTCCCGTTACCACTGCCTAGGAATGTGGCTCTACAACCCCGGTTGAGTCTCCTACGCCGGGGTTTTTCTTCCCTCTCACTGAAGCGCACGACGTGCTGCCGCGGGCTGCACCCGATGTTAGATTTTTCGGGCCACGAGATAGAAGAAGACTGCTATGATGACCACCTCCAGGAGGATAACGACCGTATGAACCAGTGAGGTGAGATTGGATGCATAGGAGACGCCGCTGGTGCCGGTCGTCCCCAGGCTCCCGATTATCTGCAGGCTGATCGCCTCTGCCTTTGCACGAACTACGTCGTCGAAAAAGAGATTCGAGATCCATTCGGTGTCGTCGGACGGGTAGAGCCGCAGGCAGACAAGGGCGAAACCGCACGCAAGCACAAGCCAATGGAGGAAGCGTCTCATCGTTCTCTCCTGGAGAGGCAGTCTCCTTCGTAAAGACGACTTATCTTAGCACAAATACTTGGGGTTGCGGTCGATAAATCTATCGATGCCGCGGCTGAGAGGGCCGGCTATCCACGGTTCGTGGCCGACCCATCGGCCTTAATATCGTCATTCAAGGCGCCGATAAGGAAGAAGGAGGCCGACATGTCGCGGGCAGGACGTGCGGAGGCGTGGGTCATTCTATTGATCGTCTTCATCCTGGTGCTGGGAATCATTATCCTGTGAGGAGCGCCTTGACCGGCAGCGCTCGTGCTGCGCCCCGCCCTGTGGGAGCTTCACATCTTTTGCGCGTTAGTCCGCAACTGGTCTGGTGCGCCACTATTGGCTGTCGCCTTCTCTTAGCTCAAGGATTGCGCGGATTTCCGGACCCGTAAATCCAATTTCTCCAAGGCAGGCTTTTCGCTCCCCCACGGTGGAAAGGCCTTTTTCGCTCAGAACCGCGGTAATTTCCCTCAACGCGTCTACGTCGCCCGCAGCCAGGGCGATAGCCCTTCGAAAGTCCTTCAATGCTTTGTCATACATGTGGAGCCGCCTGTATGCTCTTCCTCGCTGGTAGTAGCTGTTCCTGTCCGTCGGCGAAAGGAGGAGGACCTTGTCGTACAAGGAGACGGTCTTGTCGTATGCCCCGATCTCAAAGTAGACGTCCCCAAGGCCGATGAGGGCGGAGACCGTGGCAGGGTCGATTTTCAGCGCGGCTTCGTAGAAATGAATCGCCTTTTCGTACTCGCCCTTTCCTGACCACGCGTTGCCGAGGTCGCAGAGCGCGTCTGCCTTGAGCCTTTCCGCAAAGGGAATCCATTTCAATCGATTCCAGGCCATGCTGTAGGATTGCAAAGCCTCCGAATACCTGCCTTCGTCATAGTACTGCGTGCCCATGCTCAGCGACTTCTGTATCGCCGAATTGACCATCAGCCAGGGGGTGGTCAAGGCAAAGACGACAAGGGCCGCGCAGAGCAGCGAGACCACGGGGTTTCTTCTCGCCCGCCTGAGCTGCCTTGCCATCCTTCCAATGGGACGGGCCCCGACCGGCCTGCCGGCGAGAAGCCTTTCGATGTCCTCCTTCAGGCCCTGCGCATCGTGGTAACGTCTTTCCGGCTCTTTTTCGAGGCATCTGGCCACGATCGCTTCCGCGTCCCTCGGAACCCTCCCCGAGAGCGCCCTCATCGGCAGAGGGTCTATCTTCGCGATCTTTTGGATCGTGCCCGCCACGTCACCGGTCCGAAAAGGCTGTCGAAGGGTGATCATCTCGTACATGGTCACTCCCAGGGACCAGATATCCGACTTCTCGTTCACCACGTTGCGCGCCAGGTGCTCGGGGGAGGCGTATGCAAGGGTGCCGAGAAAATCCTGTGACCGGATGCTCACGAGAGACCTTACGTCCCTGGCAAGGCCGAAGTCGACGATCATGGGCACGCCGTCAGATGAGAGCATGATGTTGGAGGGCTTGAGATCGCCGTGGCAAACCCCGTTCCGGTGCGCGTAGGCGAGAGCATCCGAGACGTCGGAGCAGAGGGAGAGAACAAGGTCCAGGTAAGGTTGATCCCAGGGCGAAGGGTTGCGGCCGGCTGCTGCTTCCGGCGCGTCCGTTCCGAGGGCTCGGCTGAGCCGGGGAAGGTCAACGCATGCCTCGATGATGCCCCTCACCTCAAACGCCGTTCTCGGCTCCGGGCCGGTTGATCTCAATCCCTCGAGGGCCCTGCTGAGGGGAATGCCCCGGATGAGCTCCATGGCGATGTAGTACATGCCCTTCTCCTCGCCGGTCGAAAAGATGGGCACTATGTTGGGGTGGCTGAGCCGGGACGCTGCCCTCGCTTCGTTCCGGAAGCGCGCTATCTCCCGCGCGTCCGGGATCATGCCCATGGGCAGGACCTTGAGGGCCACGTACCTGTCGAGGGATTTTTGGAGGGCGAGATAGACCACGCCCATGCCGCCACGGCCGATCTCCTCCACCACGAGGTAGTCGTTGATCTCGGCACCTGCGAGGTTGTCTTCCCCGAAGCCCTCCTCCAGGACCCTCACGCACTCGAACTTCCCTTCCAGGGCCCTTCGCATGGAAGGGTACCGGCCGCAGTATTCTTCCAGGGTCGAGCGATCACCGCCTTCGAGCAGCTCTTCGATGAAGCTGCCGATGATCTCCGCCATACCTTCCGGCTCCGTCTCGATCATCCGAAACCGAGCCTCTCGGGAACTTTCTTCTTTTCGGCAAGGGCAACGAGCTTTTGGAAAGAGCGGTTGAAGTGCTTTCTGACGGCGTCCTCGGACTTGCCGAGATCATTTGCCATTTCCCCGAAGGTGAGCCCTTCGAGCTTTCGCTGGATGATCAGCTCCCGCTCGAACTCGTCGAGCTCGAGAAGAAGCTCATCGACTATTGACCTCATTCCCTTTCTCGTGACGGCCTGGGTTGGGGACGCGCCCTCGTCAGGGATCATGTCGCGCAGGTGCACGTGGCCCGAGGCCAAGGCGATGGACTGGTCCAGGGAGCGCTCGGCGGCCGAATCCCTCTTTCCTGCACTCCAATAGTCGAGCTGGTCCCGGATCACGTTCTCCACGATCCGGCTCAGCCAATGGAGAAAAGAGGCCTCTGTGGTCGGTTCGAAATCCTTGAGCTTTCTGATGGCGTGGAGGAACGTCTCCTGGAGGATGTCCATCGACTGGAGCCGGAGCCGGTCGCGCAAGGGCCCGCTCAGTCTGAGGCGGACTATTCTCAGAACCTTCTCCTGATAGCGGGCGAAAAGGGTGCTCAAGGCGCGTGCATCGCCTTCCCTTCCATCCCTTATCAACGTCCGGGTCACAGAATCTACGAGACGGACAGCCATAGTCAATCCGCTACGGTCCGGATTATCAAAGAGAATCCATACTTCTTAGTATACGCGAAAGAGTGCCGGAGAGACAAGAACAGGTTGCAAAGGAAAGACTCTCGGTGTGTCGACTTTGGTCAAAGTGTGCGGAAATGGACTGTGGCCCTTCTCTCGGCACCCATTTTTGGCCGGAAGCCGAGGCGCCCTCGGATGGCGCAAACAGAGGCCTTTTTGGGGTATCAGGTCGAATGCGCGAGAATGGCACGAGGCTTGCTTTATCCTGGGTATCTTCATTCCTTCCCTCCGATAGATGGAGGAAAAACCCCCCAGCCACCGTTCCTCCCGGTGGCTGGCCCTTTTTTGGGGCGAAAAACCCCTCACCGTTCCGGGGGATGGCCCTTATGCACCAGATAAGTCAAAAGGGTCGCGAGAGAAAATCTTGCGAGAAGGAGGATCATCCCGTTCGCCCCGATTACCACGAATATCAGGGTATCCTCGATGACCGCGTGGCAGATCGAGAGGTAGAGGAGGATGAGAAAGGCCTCTCTCTTGGCGATGTCCGTTGAGCGTATGGAGTGGATTATGACCCCGGCCCCATAGGTAAGGCCGATGACGATGCCTGTAAGAAGGGGAATGAGCCCGTTGCCTGAGATGCCCGCGAAGGAGCGCCTGTTCCCGCCGATAGCGGCTTGTTTCGCTTTAAGAAACTCATAGAGGATCGTGAGGGGGACGATGATGAGGAAGAGCTGGCCGCAAAGAAGGAAAGCCCCTTTCAGGGAGCCTAGAAGAGTTTCCATACCAGATTGAGAGCCATGCCCGCGAGGAGGCTGAAGACGATCCTTGCCAGGAGGAGCAGCCAGGCGTTCACTCCCGCCCTTTTCGTGATGGGAGTCTCCTGGGGCAGGCTGTGTGAGATCCCGAGCATGAGGGCAATGATCGTCACGTCTTTCGAGGAGAGATGGAGCGGCTTGAGGACGGCGATGGCGGCGTAGAGGTTTGCCGTGTACCCCGCTATCAGCGCAAGGGCCGACTCACCGGGCAAGCCGAAAAGCCCCATGAAAGGCCGGAAAACTCCGCCGATGAACCGAATGAAGCCGAGGTATCTGAGCAGCTCGACAAGCAGGTAGAAAGGAATGATCACCTTGATCATGTCGACGGTAAGGGAAAGCCCGTTCAGAAACCCCTTCTTAAGAGTCGCTAAAGGATCCAACGCTTCCTCCCTAGGACATTACTCTATACATAGGTGGCCGGATTTTGGCAACTGCAAAGGCCGTCGTTTGCGGTCTCGCTGCTGTCGTGATATGATGCGCCTCTGATGAGGGACGTATCCAAAGAGAGCGTTGCCGATCTGCTGAAGACAAGAGATGCCATGCTCAGGGCGATACGCCGGTTCTTCTTCGACCGCGCCTTCGTGGAGGTTGAGACCGCCTACCTGGCCCGATCCGCCCCATGTGATCCCTACATAGAGCCCTTGACGGTATTCGTGGGGGATTCCAGTCCCTACTACCTGCACACGTCACCCGAGGTGGGGATGAAGAAGGCCCTCGCTTCGGGCCTCGATCGTATCTTCCAGATCTGCAAAGTATTCAGGGTGGAGGAACTGGAGGAGGTGCACAGCGTGGAGTTTACCATGCTCGAGTGGTACTCCCCCGGTACGTACGTGGAAGCCATAGAGGGGACGCGAGACTTGGTCCGGTCGGTGAGCGGGAGCCTCGGGGGACAGGCAAGGCACTACATTGAGGGGACGTGGAAAACTCTTGAGCTGCGGCAGCTCTTCCTCGACGCAACGGGTATCGACCCCTTTCCCCTCACTGCCGACGTTCTCCTTTCGCGGATGAAGGAGCGAGGCTTCGGGGGCCTCTCGGAAAAGGAGACATGGGAGGACCTCTTTTTCAAGCTATTCATTCAGGAGGTGGAGCCCCGCGTCCACGGGAAGGAGAAGGGCCCCTGCTTCATCAAGGATTGGCCGGCCTCTCTGACGGCCATGGCGAAAAGGAAGGACCCCTATACCGTGGAGCGGTTCGAGCTCTACCTGAAGGGCATCGAGATTGCGAACGGCTATACCGAGCTTCTCGACGCAGAAGAGCAGCGCAGCCGGTCCATAGTGGATCAGAGGAAGAGGGAAAGTCTCGGAAAGGAGGTCTTCCCCCTCGACGAAGAATTCCTCGAAGCCCTCCCGAGAATACCCGGTCCCATGGCGGGCGTCTCAATCGGCCTTGACCGGCTCCTCATGGTCCTCCTGGACAAGGAGGCAATCGACGACGTTCTGCCCGACCGCCTGAGGCTCAGGCAGGAATAGGCAAGCAAGCCCGGGCTTTCCTTGTCTATTTCCGGCAAAGCGACTACACTAAGCCATGCGCATCATTGACGCCAGCTTCTTGAAAAGCCTCACCAGGGTGGGCGACAGAAAGGGTATCTCCCTGCCGGAGATATGCTTCGTAGGGAGGTCGAACGTGGGGAAATCCTCACTCCTCAACGCCCTTGTGGCGCGAAAGATCGCGAGAACCGGAAGCACCCCGGGGGCCACCCGTCTCATTAACCTCTATGGCGTAAGAAGCGAGAGCGAGGGCCGGCGAAAGGAGATGGTCTTCTCCGATTTCCCGGGCTTCGGCTACTCGAAAGTGTCGAAGGGGGTCTACGAGAACTGGCAGGCCATGGTGGAAGGATACATAATCGGCAACGAATGGATCAGGCGCGTCCTCTGGGCCTTCGACATCAGGAGGAGCTTCGACGACCTCGACCGGATGCTTCTGGAATGGCTAAGAGATAACGGTCTTGCCTTTTCCCTCATTCTCACGAAGGCGGATAAGGAGGGGAGAGGCGGCCAGGCCCGGGCGAGGCTCTCCTTTCAGCGCCTCCTCGGCATGGAAGAGGTCTTTCTCTTCTCCGCGAAAGACGGCTCCGGCAGGAAAGAGCTTCTGGCCCACGTGGGCGAGATCCTCGGGTAAGGGAAAAACCTCGGGTCGACATGCAGGTACGGCGGGCATTGTGTTCGCTGACGGAAATGTCGTCTGGGAGAACGCCCGTCTGATTTCTGTCGTGCGGGCTTGCCATATCGAGCCCAACCATGGGCGCAATATCCTGGTAGTACGTTATCTGCCCGCGAGCCGTAACTTCTTTAGATGTCTATAGAGGCCTTCATGCATAATGCCCTCTCAAAGGGAAAGGGGGACACGCTTCGATTATTCAATTGAAACCACAGCGCCATCCCGGTGAGTGCTGCCAACCGTATCACCTATTTCGTCCCCTCCCGTCTTGCCAGAAACCCCGGGCACGTTCACACTAAGTGTGGGCTCTTTCAGCCCATTTGTGCCATCCATCCGGTACTCCTTCCGATGTCAGAGCGAGTGACTCTTCAAGGCAAAGATTCGCAAAAGCGCGACGACGAGGCGCAGAGTCGGCATCCTATCCGCGCCGAGCGTTTAACCGTACGTGAGATCGGTGCTCTGTCCGACCTCGATAATATAACCGTCAGGATCGCGGATGTAGCAGCGAATCTCGCCGTACTTGGCAATCGGCTCCGTGATGAACTCGGCCCCTCGACTCTTCCATAATTTGTAGCACGCTTGAATATCCGCGACGCGGATATTCATAAAACTGCTGATCTTATCCGGGTCGGGGACGCTGAGCGTTACTGTCGGCTTGTCCGGGGTCGGCCCGCCCCCGACGTTGACAAGGAGCCACATATTCGCGATCTGAATGTACCCGGGCGCGCCGCTGCTGTCGCCTCTGCTCAGAATGCGACCGCCGAAGACCGTTTCATAGAAGCGAGCCGATCGGTCGATGTCGGCGACGGTGAGAAAATATGCGACGGTGAACCCTTCGCGCGGGGGCATCTCATAGCTCTTCTGTTCGACTTGTACGACGTTCATTGATGGCTCCTTTCGAGAATGGTCTCTTTGTGTTTTCAAGGTAGGTCTCCTACGCCGGATTTAATTGCTTCTCTTTTGCTAACGAGGGGTCCGCAGTGCGTAGCGCAGCCGATTTAGTATCGCCGTCGATAACCTATATATGGATGTATAATCATCAGCCCAAGGCAGATCAAGGGGAAAAGCGCTTTGGAAATAGATTTTGTTTTTCGAGCCCAACGTGAAGAATGGCACGCTTCTACACCTAACAGAATGGACCGGCATCGCATTGGTCTCTCCTCACGCTGATAAGAAATCGAAACGTCTCGAATGCCACCAGAAATCTTCAACTTTTTTGGAGGCAAGTGGATTGTGCCTTTCAGGAAGTTCGCCTTCCCAGGCTTCCCGCTCCGAATCTCCCGGATTACGCGCA
>Ga0335078_10004791_pt1 | contig 20027 bp, 18 predicted proteins | sample Lox_Sample_32_FD_206711 | JGI IMG/M metagenome (GOLD analysis project Ga0335078, IMG submission 206711) | Soil microbial communities from Loxahatchee National Wildlife Refuge, Florida, United States - Lox_Sample_3.2 | ecosystem: Environmental > Terrestrial > Soil > Wetlands | place: USA... | reverse complement strand
CCGCCAGGGCTTCAAAATTCGAGCCGCGGCCCGACAACAAAACTCCAATGCGCTTGATCATAACCGGATAACGTTAGCACAACGCTCGCGCAACCCGGCTGCGCATTTCAGCGGCTGCTGCGTTGCACGCCTTCTATAGGAGCAATTGACCGGTGAAAACAACTTGAGGGTTGCGCGTGTCGCCGGTGCGAACCACGCCGATGCGGTGAAACGGTTCGCGGCGGCGCTTCAATTCCGCTTCGACATTCTTCAATCGCTTCGGCGGCACGATCAAAATCATGCCCACGCCTAAATTGAAGGTCTCTAGCAAGTCTTCGCGATTCAATTCGCCTAGCCCCGCCAAATATTTGAAGATCGGCAGCACCGGCCACGACCCCAGCTCAATCACTGCTTGCACGCCGCGCGGCAGCACGCGCGGCAGATTTCCGGGAATTCCGCCGCCGGTGATGTGCGCCATTCCGGAAAGCCAATCTTGCGCGATGATGCGCTTCATCATCGGCCAATAGCAGCGATGCGGCGTCAATAGCTCCGCGCCGATCTTGTTGCTCACTTCGGCGACGTAGGTTTCAGGAGTGATGCGCGCAACTTCAAAAATCAGTTTTCGCGCCAGCGAATAACCGTTGGTGTGTAAGCCGCTCGACGGCAATCCAAGAAGAATGTCGCCGGCCTTGGGCGGCTGCGCGCGCTTCAAGCGGCTGCGCTCCACCACGCCGACGATGAATCCCGCCAAATCGTACTCGCCCGGCGCGTACATTCCCGGCATCTCGGCCGTCTCGCCGCCCACTAGCGAGCAGCCCGTGCGATGGCACGCGCGGCTGACGCCCTCGATCACTTGTTCGACAACGTCAGGGTCCATGCGGCCCAGCGCCAAATAGTCCAGGAAGAAAAGCGGTTGGGCGCCCAGCGTCAGGATATCGTTCACGCAGTGATACACCAGATCGGCGCCGACGGTCTGATGCACGCCCATGGCGCTGGCGATTTTCAGTTTTGTGCCGACGCCGTCCGCGCTTGAAACGAGCACCGGCTCGCGCCATTTCTTGGTGTCCAGCGCGAAGAGCGCGCCGAATGCGCCAACGTTGCCCAGCACGCCGTGGCGCGAAGTCCGCGAAGCCAATCGCCGGATGCGCCGCTTGGCTTCATCCGCGGCCGAAATGCTCACACCTGCGTCGGCATAGCGCATCCGAAGAATCCTTTTGGTGCAAACGGGCTGGGTTGCAATCCAAGAATTCTAAAACGTGTGGAACAATCGCCTCCAACGAATCTCACTCGGATGAATAATCGCGTTGAGATAGGTTGCGAAGCGCTCGCCCAAATGGCCGGGGTCCCACGCTTCTTCCGGCGCATCGATGGACATATATATAAGTACCGGCGTGCCGATCAAATTCTGCCGCGGCACAAATCCCCAATACCGGCCATCGTAAGAATCGTTTCGATTGTCGCCCAGCATGAAATAATTTCCGGCAGGCACCTTCATGGGACCCCAGTTATCCATGGGATTCGGCGGATCCGGTCGATAGGGCTCCGCCAGCGCCGCGCCGTTGATGTAAACCACGCCTTGCCTGATTTCCACGGTGTCGCCGGGCAATCCAATCGTGCGCTTGATCAGATCGGGATATCCGCCGTCCTCAAAAAACGGCGCGCGAAAAGCCATGATCTCCTGCCGCTTCGGTTGGCGCCACAGCGGCACTTGCCAACTGGTGAATGGAATTCCCGCGTCGTAGCCGATGCGGCTCAAGATCAAATGGTCGCCGATCAAAACCGTGTTCTCCATCGAGCCGCTGGGAATCACGCGCGCTTGCACCAGCGTTCCTTCGACGAAAAAGAAAATGACTAGCACCCAGAACCACGAAACCACCTCGCGCCAAACTTTGTTGCTCGGTATTTTGCCATCGGCGGATTTCTGGCCTGCCGCGGCGTTCGAGCTTCCTTTTTTCGTGCTTTCCGCGGCGCCGGCTCCGCCCATCTCACCCTTCACGTTGCACCTCCACTTCCAGCTGCACCAACTCCGTCGGGTAATTGCCGGTGTAGCACGAGGTGCAGAATTTTTCGCCGCTGTCCTCGACGGCCACGCGCAGCGACTCCAGCGAAAGATATCCCACCGAATCCGCGCTCAGAAAACGCCTGATCTCTTCGATCGTACGTTGCTCCGCGGAAATCGGGCGCGCCAGATTCGCCAGATCGGATTCCGCCAAGCGCGGGCGAATGCGCGAAGGCCCCGCGGCGATCAATTCTTCGCGCGTCGGCGTATCGATACCGTAATAGCACGGCGAAATAATTGGCGGGCAACTGATGCGCACGTGCACTTCGGTGGCGCCGGCTTCGCGCACCATGCGCACGATTTTCCGGCTGGTGGTTCCGCGCACCAGCGAATCGTCCACCAGCACCACGCGCTTGCCTTCCAATAATTCGCGCACGGGATTTAGTTTCAATTTTACGCCGAAATCGCGAATCTCTTGCTGCGGCTCGATGAACGTGCGCCCAACGTAATGATTGCGAATCAATCCCATGCCGTACGGCACGCCGGATTCCAGCGCGTAGCCGATCGCCGCCGGCGTGCCCGAGTCCGGCACGGGCACCACGATATCGGCGTCGGCAGGATGTTCGCGCGCCAGCAAACGGCCCAATCTTTCGCGGCTGCCGTACACCGGCCGGCCAAAAACGATGCTATCGGGCCGCGAAAAATAAACATGTTCGAAAATGCAGTATTGATGCGGCTTTTCCGCGCCGTAGGAAATCGATTCCAGGCCCGCGCGCGAAATGCGCACGATTTCGCCCGGCTCAACATCGCGCACGTATGTCCCGCCGACCAAATCGAACGCCGCGGTTTCCGAAGCGACCAGCCACGCGTCTCCCAGCCGGCCGAGCGCCAGCGGCCGGAATCCGCGCGGATCGCGCACGGCCCACAATTCATCGCGCGTCAAAATCACCAACGAGAACGCGCCTTCCACTTGCAGCAGCGCGTCCGTCAGCGCGCCGGCCAGATTTCGCGCCGCGCTTCGTGCCACCATGTGCACGATCACTTCGGTGTCGCTGGTCGTTTGGAAAATTGAGCCGCGATGCTCCAGATGCCGGCGGCACTCCAGCGCGTTCGTCAAATTTCCGTTGTGGCCGACAGCCAGCGGTCCCTTATTGCAATCGATCACGATGGGCTGCGCATTCGCCAGCGACGTATCGCCCGCCGTCGAATATCGCGTGTGACCGATCGCCAGCGTGCCCACAAGACGCGCCAGCACGTCCGGCTGAAAAATTTCCTGCACCAATCCCATTTGCCGGTGCGCGTTCAGGCGTTGGCCGTCGCTGGAAACGATTCCCGCCGATTCCTGGCCGCGGTGCTGCAGCGCGTAAAGCATCAAGTAGGTGAGCTTGGCGGCCTCGCGATGCCCGTACACGCCGCAGACGGCGCAGTGATCGTGGAAATGATCGTCGTCGATTTGGATGGAGCGGACCGGCATCGTATTGTTTTCTGCAGATCGCATTCTTCAGCTTTCAAACACTCGCTTCATCGTTGCGCCCCACGCTTCGCGCACGGATTCCATCGTCGCGTTCACCATAATCGATTCTCCGCACGCCAGGCGAAATGCGCCGCGCGTGACGCGTCCGATTTCTTCGGCGCGCACTCCATATTTTGATGCAAGTGCGCGAACGTCGGCAACTCGCCGCGGATCGCACGAAATCACGGCGCGCGCGCCACGTTCGCCGAAAAGCGCGTGCTCGGCTGCCTGCACGCCGCCGCGCGCTTCAACCGAGAAATTCTGCGTCGCCGCGCAGCATTCCGCCAGCGTGATCGCCAATCCGCCGTCGCTCACATCATGCGCCGAAGCAATCGTTTGTTCCCGCGCCGCTGCTTCCAGCAAGCGGATCAGCCGCTTCTCTGCCGCCAAATCCACCGCCGGTGGCAAGCCGCCGCCGATGTCATGAATCGTCTTCGCGTATTCGGACGACGCAAAACTCGCGGCATCGCCAGCCGCCGTCGCAGCGCTTTCCTCGAGGCCATCCAGCAGCAGTACCGCGTCGCTTTCGGCTCGAAATCCCATTCCCAACGCGTGCTCCGCATTTTCAATCACGCCCAACACGCCAAGCACAGGCGTGGGATCGATCGATCGTCCCAGCGTATCGTTGTAGAAACTTACGTTGCCGCCGGTGATCGGAATTTCCAGCGCCACGCACGCTTCCGCCATTCCGTCAATCGCTTCGCTGAATTGCCACATCACTTCCGGCTTTTCCGGATTGCCGAAATTCAGGCAGTTCGTCGCCGCCCACGGCCGCGCGCCCGCGCACGCCACATTGCGCGCCGCCTCGGCCACCGCCGCGCGCGCTCCCATGCGCGGATCCAGGCGCGACCATCGCCCGTTTCCATCCGTAGCCAGCGCCAGCGCACGCCGCGTCGGCTTCACGCGCAACACCGCCGCGTCTCCCGCGCCCGGTCCCAACAGCGTGTTCGTGCGCACCATGTTATCGTACTGCTCGAAAATCCAGCGCTTCGATGCGATGGCTGGCGACGCGAGCACGCGCAAAAAATTCCGCGTGAGATCCGCGCCGGCCGCGGCTGGCGGAACGTCGACGCGCGCCACGCTCGCCGCCTTCGCCGGAGCCGCGATCGGCCGCTGATACACCGGCGCTTCATCCGCCAGCGCCTGCGCCGGAATCTCCGCCACCATTTGGCCGCGATGCATTACGCGCAGCATTCCATCCGTTGTCACGCGCCCGATTTCCACCGCGTCCAATCCCCATTTCGCGAAAACCGCCAGCACTTCGTGTTCGCGCCCGCGCTCCGCGACCAGCAGCATGCGCTCCTGCGATTCGCTCAGCAGCATGTCGTACGCGCTCATTCCGGTTTCGCGCTGCGGCACCAGATCAAGGTCCATCTCGATGCCCACGCCGCCGCGCGAGGCCATCTCGCACGACGAACTCGTCAGTCCCGCCGCGCCCATGTCCTGAATCGCCACAATCGCGCCGGTCTGCATGGCTTCCAGGCACGCTTCGAGCAGCAATTTTTCAAGGAATGGATCGCCCACCTGCACGTTTGGCCGTTTTTCTTCCGAGGCTTCGTTGAATTCCGCCGACGCCAGCAATGACGCGCCGTGAATTCCGTCGCGCCCCGTTTTCGCGCCGACGTAAATCACCGGATTGCCCGCGCCGCTCGCGCGCGCAAAAAACAGATCCTCTTTTTTCGCGATCCCCAGCGCCAGCACATTCACCAGCGGATTGCCGGAGTATCCGGACTCAAATGCCACTTCGCCGCCAACCGTCGGCACGCCGAAACAATTTCCGTAAAACGCGATCCCGCGCACCACGCCATCCACCAGCCGCCGATTGCGCGCCGCCGTCGCGGCATCCGTGCCCGGCTCCGCCGCGATCGGCCCGAAGCGCAGCGAATCCATCACCGCGACCGGCCGCGCGCCCATCGTGAAAATATCGCGTAGGATTCCGCCCACGCCCGTCGCCGCGCCCTGAAACGGCTCGACGTAGCTCGGATGATTGTGCGATTCCATTTTGAACGCCGCGACCAATCCGTCGCCGATATCCACCACGCCGGCATTTTCGCCCGGCCCTTGCACCACCTGCGGCGCGCGCGTCGGCAATCGCCGCAAATGTGCGCGGCTGGATTTGTACGAGCAGTGCTCGCTCCACATCACGCTGAAGACGCCTAACTCGGTGAGATTCGGCTCGCGGCCCAGAATTTTCTGCACGCGCGCGAATTCTTCGGCCGAAAGACCGTGCTCGGCCGCCATCTTGGTTGTCACCCTCACTTCGGTTTCGAGCATTGCGGTCTTTCGCGGAACTTTGGATTGGCGTCCAAAGTTCCGTTCTGAGGATTGGCAAAAAAAATTTCGCGGCCGTGTGCCGCGGCGCACCGGCCTAAGCCGTCACCGCTCCCGCGCGCGCCAGCGACGCGATCATCGAGCGCAACAGCACCGCGCCGTCCGCCGAGCCCAGCATCGCCTCCGCGGCACGCTCTGGATGCGGCATCAGTCCCACCACGTTGCGTTCGCGGCTGCAAATCCCGGCGATATTTTCCAGCGAGCCATTCGGATTCGCTTCCGCCGTGACGCGCCCATCCGGTGTCACATAGCGAAATACGATACGCGCGTCGCGTTCGAGTTCCGCGAGCGTTGCCGCATCGCAAAAATAACTTCCCTCGGCGTGCGCGATCGGCACGCGCAGCACCTGCCCCAATTCGCCCGCAGCCGTGAACGGCGTTTCAACCGTCTCCACGCGGATGTGCACCTGCTTGCAAACAAATCGCAGCCCCTTGTTGCGCAGCAGCGCGCCCGGCAGCAGTCCCGCTTCGCACAGGATTTGAAATCCGTTGCAAATTCCCAGCACCAGCCCGCCGCGCTTCGCAAAGCGCTCCACTGCGCGCATCACCGGCGAAAATCGCGCAATCGCACCGGTGCGCAAATAATCGCCGTACGCAAATCCGCCGGGCAAAATCACGGCGTCGCAGCCTTCAAGATTTTCGGATTGATGCCACAGAAGGCGAACGTTTTGCCCGAGGACGGTGCCGAGAGCGTACCAGGCGTCGTGATCGCAGTTCGATCCAGGGAACACTACGACGCCAAATTGCATTCTGTGCGCGCCCTCCGGGAGTGTTCATTGTAACACAGCCGCGCGAATCAGAAATTTTCCGCTCGCTTGTCCTGGACGGTCCGTGTGTCGCGGATGATGTGCGCGCCGTGGCGCACGCGCGGCGCCGTCAGCGGCGCCGAGAAGATTTGCGCGCCCGCACGCTGCGGCGTGCCGGTTTCCGCGTGGATTTTCGGCGCGGCGCAGATCTTCTCTTCGCGGCGCGCGTCTTCGCACCTGCTCGCCCCGCTGGGCGCTTCGCGTCTGCGCGCCGTCGCGGAGCCGCCGCTCTGCGCCGCTTTTTCGCACGCGCGTGGCTCGCTGGCGACGCGTCAGCCATCTCCCGTCGCCGCTTCGCAGCCCAACCAAGTTTATTCACTTGCCGGCCGCGCGCCACGCCCAGCGCATTCGGCGGCACGTTCTCCGTGATCACCGATCCTGCCGCGATGTACGCTCCATCGCCAATGCGCACCGGCGCCACAAGCGCGGTATCGCTTCCGATGAACGCGCGCTTCCCAATCACCGTGGGATTTTTCCCTACGCCGTCGTAATTGCACGTGATCGTGCCGGCGCCGACGTTGGTCTCGCGCCCCACGCGCGCGTCGCCCAAATACGTCAGGTGCATGGCTTTCGCGCCCGGCTCGAGCCTGGTTTTCTTAATTTCCACGAAATTGCCGATGTGCGCGTTTTCTTCCAAATGCGCCCCGGGGCGCAAATGTGAAAACGGCCCGCAGCTCGATCCGCGATCCAGGCGGCTCAGCCGCATCACAGAGTGCGGCCGCACGCTCACGCGATCTTGCAGCACAGAATCAATCAGCACGCTTCCCGTGCCGATCGTGCAGCCTGCGCCGATGCGCGTGCGCCCCAGCAATTGCACGCCCGGCTGGATCACCGAGTCTTCGCCGACGGTGACTTCGGGATCGATCAGCACCGTTTCCGGCAGTTGAATCGTCACGCCGGATTCCATCAGTGCATCGCGCTTGCGGGCGCGGAAAATCGCATCCGCAGCGGCCAAATCCGCGCGCGTGTTGCAGCCCAGAATTTCGTTCGTGTCCGCGGCCAGAACGGCTTGAACGGATTGCCCGCGCTCGCGTAGCAGTGCGATCGCGTCGGTCAGATAAAGTTCGCGGTGCGCGTTGGTCGGTTTCAGTTGCGCAAGGCACGGCCACAGCGGTTCAAGCGCGAAGCAGTACGTGCTCGAATTGATCTCGTGAATCCCGCGCTGTTGTTCACTGACCGCTGAATCCTCGACGATCGCCGCCACGCTGCCGCCGTCGTTGCGAACAACCCGCCCGTAGCCCGCCGGATTCGGCACCTCGGCGGAAAGAATCGTCGCCGCCGCACCCGATTGTTCGTGCGCGCGCACCAGCGCCGAAAGTGTCTCTGCCCGCAGCAGCGGCGCATCGCCCGGCACCACCATCACGTTTCGCGCGCTTCCCATCGCCTTCCGCGCAGCCAGCAGCGCGTGCCCTGTGCCGCGCTGCGGTTCCTGCAACACAGTGCGCGCGCCGAGCGGTTCCACCACCGCGCGCACTTCATCCGCCTGATGACCGACCACGACGACGACCGCGCGCGGCCGCAGCGGCAAACACGCGCGTACCACATGCTCCACCAGCGCGCGCCCGCCAACTTCGTGCAGCACCTTGGCGCGCGCCGACTTTAGCCGCGTGCCTTTCCCCGCGGCCAGCACCACAATCACGATGTTAGATCGAGCCATGGCAGACGATTCTGCGACGAGATCGCCTGTTTGACAATCCATTTAGCATCTATTCGGCAATCTAACTAAGGGGGAACTGCGGGAGGGCCGCATCGGGCGGCGGTTTCTGCCGTGCCGGGGCGTGGATCAGGACGCCGCTTCGGCCGGGGCCGCGGCCGGAAACGGACTCGCCTCGGGCGAGCCGGACGCGCTCGGCACCGAGTCCGTCGTTTCCGCCCAAAGCGTGGTATCGGCCAGAAGCCGGCTCACCAATTGCGTGTGCGAAGCGTGCCCAGCTTTGTGCGCCTCCACCCGCGCCAGCAGCGGTCTGGCAACCAGCGCCAGATCGCCGATCAAATCCAGCGCTTTGTGGCGCACGAATTCGTCCGGAAAACGCAGCGGCCCGTTCAGAATCGAATTTTCGTCCAGCACAATGGCGTTTTCCAGCGAGCCGCCGCGGATCAGCCCCATCGCCCGCAGCCCGTCGAAATCCCGCGTAAAACCGAAGGTCCTCGCCGGGGCCAGCATCTGGCTGAATGTTTCGCGCGTCACGTTCAATTCGATCTCCTGTGGGCCCGCGTCCGGATGCGCGTAGTCCACCAGGCAGTGCACGCTGAATTGTTCTGCCGGATAAATTCCGATGCGCTTGTCGCCTTCGGCCAGCTCGAACGGCTTCAATACTTTCAGGTAGCGCCGTCGCTTTCGCAGGCTGCGGATTCCGGCTTGATCCAGCATCGCGATGAACGGCTGCGACGATCCATCCAGGATCGGCAATTCCAACGCGTCGATCTCAACGTACACGTTGTCCACGCCGCACGAATACAGCGCCGCCAGCACGTGCTCGGTGGTCGAAAGCAGCACGCCTTTCTTCATCAAGCTGGTGGCGTAGCTCACGCGCGCGACGTTTCGCGCCTGCGCTTCAATTTCGAAACCGTCCAGGTCTACGCGCCGAAAAACGATCCCGGTGTCCGCAGGCGCGGGAACAAAGCGCATCCGGCTGGGCACTGCGGTGTGCAAACCGATGCCCTGCGTCTCAACCTCTTGCCCTACTGTGGTCTGCCAGTGCATGGCCTATCGCACTATATTAGTGCAGGCGTAGGGCCAATGAAATAGGATATTAGCCTTTTATAATCAATAAATTATGGGACGGGCTGGCCTTTCGTGTGGTAATTCCGCAACAATTGAGACCCTGCGCCGTGGTTTTCAGCCACCGGCGCCGTGAGCCCCCCGCACTCCCCGTACGGTTGTTTGCCTTCACCGCGTTGGGTAGAATGGCCTTTACGACTCTGAGCCGATGGCCTCTCCCTTTCACATCATCTCGAACCCGCCCGGACCGGGACTTCCGCCAGCGCCTGACGCGCATCCGCGTCCGCCGTGGCTTCGCGTGCGATTCTTCGGCGGCGAAAACTACCAGGACCTGAAGCGCATTTTGCGCACGCTCGATCTCAACACAGTCTGTGAGAGCGCCCATTGCCCCAACATGGGCGAATGTTGGGAGCATCGCACGGCCACCTTCATGATCCTCGGCAATATCTGCACGCGCGCGTGCGGCTTCTGCGCGGTGCCATCAGGCAAGCCGGTCGGCCCGCCGGATGAAGATGAACCGGAGCGCGTGGCGCGCGCGGTGGAACGCATGGGATTGCGCTACGCCGTGGTCACTTCAGTGAATCGCGACGATGAACCCGATGGCGGCGCCGCGATTTTCGCCGGCACCATCCGCGCGATCCGCAATCGCGTTCCCGGCTGCAAAGTCGAAGTGCTGATCCCCGATTTTCGCGGCGTTTGGTCCGCGCTCGAAACCGTGCTCGAAGCGCGGCCCGACGTCTTGAATCACAACACCGAAACTGTTCCGCGCCTCTATCGGCAAGTCCGCCGCGGCGCGCTTTACGAACGCTCGCTCGAATTGCTGCTGCGCGCGAAGCAAATTTCCCCGAGCACGCCGACGAAAACCGGAATGATGCTCGGCCTGGGCGAAGAACGCGAAGAAGTCCTCGCCACAATCGAAGACCTCGCCCGCCAGGGGACCGACATCCTCACGCTCGGCCAATATTTGCAGCCCACCCCGGAGCATCTGCCGGTGGTCCGCTTCGTGCGTCCCGAAGAATTCGCCGAGTACAAGGAATTTGGCGAGCGAGCCGGCTTCCGCCACGTGGAGTCGGGCCCGCTGGTTCGCTCCTCGTACCACGCATTCGAGCAAGCGGCGTCCACGCTCTAGGATGCGGGCCGCATGCCAACGCGCCCACACACCATGCGACGATCGAAATTGCTTTCGTGCTGCGCGGCCGCGGCGCTTGCGGTTGCTGCCGTCGCGTCAGCCGCGCCGCCCCAGCCGCAGCGCGCCGAATTGTTGGTGTCCGCAGCTGCGAGCCTCAAAGATGCGCTCGTAGAAGTGAATGACCTCTATCACCAGCAGCATCCCGGCGTTTTCGTCTCGCTGAATCTCGGTGGCTCCGGCACTCTCGAAACGCAAATCGAGCAAGGCGCTCCCGCGGACGTTTTCATTTCCGCCGCGCCGGAAGAGATGAACGCACTCGCATCGAAGGGCCTGCTGCGAGCGGGCACGCGCACCGTGCTGCTCACGAATCGCCTCGTCCTCATCGTGCCCAAGGGCTCTCGTGGAATCGGCAACATCAAAAGCTTTCACGATCTCACGCGCGCGGATGTCGGCACGGTTGCGCTCGGGAATCCTCGCAGCGTGCCCGCCGGCGTGTATGCGCAGCAGGTGCTCACCGCGCTAGGCATTTACGACGCCGTGCGCCGCAAAGCAGTTCTGGCCAGCGACGTTCGCCAAGTGCTGGCCTACGTTGAGACGGGCAGTGCCGATGCCGGCATCGTCTACGCCACGGACGCGAAAATTTCACCGCGCGTGCGTATCGCCGCCGAAGCCCCGGCGGATCTCGCGCCGCACATCGTCTATCCCGCGGCGGTGCTGAAATCTTCCGTGCACGTCGCCGATGCGGAAAATTATCTTCGCTTCCTACAGAGCGACGCCGCCCGCGCCATATTTATTCGTTACGGTTTTGGTGTAGCCTCTCCCTGACGTACCGGACTCGATGTCCTTCGATTTCGCTCCCGTCTGGATTTCGCTGAAGACGTCGCTCTCCGCGACGGCCATCGCGCTCGTGCTCGGTGTTCTCGCCGCCGAATGGCGCGATCGCAGACGCCGCGCGTTCGGCGGCTTGCTCGATGCGCTGTGCCTTTTGCCTTTGATCCTTCCGCCGACGGCTGTCGGCTTTTTCCTTCTCCTGCTCTTCGGCCGCAACGGCCCGCTCGGCCGTCTGCTTCTCCATTTCGGCGCGATCATCGTATTTTCCTGGCCGGCAACGGTGATCACCGCCGCGGTGGTTTCCTTTCCGCTCGTTTACGTGACGGCGCGCGGTGCGTTCGCGCAGATTGAGCCGGCCTACGCGGACGCCGCACGCACGCTCGGCGCATCGGAGTGGCGCGTGTTTCGCCGCATCACATTGCCGCTGGCCGCGCCCGGAATTTTCGCTGGCGCAACACTCGCTTTCGCTCGCGCACTCGGCGAATTCGGCGCCACCGTGATGCTCGCCGGCGACATTCCCGGCCGCACGGAAACACTGCCGCTGGCAATCTATTTCGATATTGAAGCGGGCCAAATGCGCCAAGCTCTTGGCGCCGTAATGGTTGTGCTGCTCGTCTCGTTCGCCGTACTCATCGCGCTGGGCATTTTGGCGCGCGCCGCGCGGCGGCGGCGCATCCCGGAGAAATAGATTTCAGTGGAGCTCGACGTCCAAATCGAGAAGAGATTGCCCGGCGGCTTTCGCCTCCAAGTCGCATTCCGCGCTTCCGGCGCGCCGCTCGGAATTCTCGGTCCATCGGGAGCGGGCAAGAGCCTCACGCTGCGCACGATCGCTGGACTCGAGCGGCCCGATCGCGGCCACATCGTTCTCGATGGCCGTGTGCTGTTTGATTCCGCAAGCGGCGCCGATTGCCCCAGCCGTGATCGCCGCGTTGGACTGCTCTTCCAGAACTACGCACTCTTCCCGCATCTCAGCGTCGCCCAAAATATCGCCTTCGCGATGCGCGGCCTGGCGCGCGACGATCGCGATCGCCGCGTCGCGCGCCAGATCGAATCTGTGCATTTGCAAGGCCTCGAAGCGCGCCACCCCGCCGCGCTTTCCGGCGGCCAGCAGCAGCGCGTGGCGCTGGCGCGCGCTCTGGCGGCCGAACCGCAAGCGCTTCTGCTCGACGAACCGTTTTCCGCGCTCGATGCACACTTGCGCGGCGAAATCGAACGCGAATTGCGCGAAGCGCTCGCGGGATATCGCGGCGCAGCGCTCTTCGTCAGCCACAATCTCGAGGAAGCGTATCGTTTCTGTGGCGAATTGATCGTGCTCGCCAACGGGAGGATCGTCGCCGCCGGCCCAAAAGAAGATCTGTTTCGCCATCCGCCGGGACTTGAAGTGGCTCGGCTCACCGGCTGCAAGAATTTCTCCCGCGCTCGCGTCGCGGCTGATGGCCGCATCGACGCGCTCGATTGGGGATGCACGCTGCGCGTCGCGCAACGCGTGCCGGCAACGCTCGGCCACATCGCGATTCGCGCGCACCACATCCGCGTCCGCGCCGATGGCGCGCGTGAATTGCAGTTCGTGGCTGCGCACGATGCGCAAGCTGGCGGCGAGAACGCGTTTTCGTGCTGGCTTGCCGCCGCGACGGAAGCGCCATTCCGCGTGACGCTCTACTTGCATTTGCACGCGCCGGCTGCAAGCAGCTCCGATTTCCACGTGCAAGCCGAAATCTCCAAGGATGTGTGGGAGACTTTCAAGGACGCGCCGCAACCGTGGCGCGTGGAATTTTCCGCCGACAGACTTTTTCTTTTGCCTGATTGATCCGCTGAAGAATTACGGACTTGCGGCCGCGGCAGAACTCGAAATCGAAATTTGAATCGTGGACGCCTGGCAGCCCGTGGCCGCGCCAACGCACGTATCGCGCAAATAAATTTGCGGCTGCGACGATGCCGGCGCCGCCGTGCCCGCCGCCAAATTCGTGGCCAGCGACGAAAACACAACGTAGCGCCCGGTCGCGCTGATCGACGGCGAATCGCTCGCGCCATTCGCGAACGAGACTCCGTCCGCCGCGAGGGAAACGAGCGTCGTCGCCGGCGTGCAATTCGCCGTCGCGGCCGCGCCCGTGCACGTGTCGCGCACGTAGATATCGCCGAATCCGCTCGCTCCGCCCGCCACCAAGTTATCGGCGTACGAAACGAACGCCACATATCGCCCGTCCTCGCTGATCGACGGCGATTCGCTCGCTCCATCCGCGGCTGAGACTCCATCCGCCGCCACGGACACCAGCGTCGTCGTCGGCGTGCAGCCCGACGCCGCGCCCGTGCACGTGTCGCGCAGGTAGATGTTATCCATCCCCGTGCTCGCGTTGTCCGTCGGGTCCGCCACCGGCGCGGCGAACGCCACATAGCGCGTATCCGAACTCACCGCCGGTGAAAGCGTTGTCGCAGATGCCGCGGCCAGCGCCGCCGCCTCCGTCCGCGCGTTGCCGCCGCTCGCAGTCACCGAAAACGACCACGTATTTGAACTCCCGCCGCCCGTCGGCGGATTCCCCGACGGCGGATTGAACACCGTGATGCGCTCCGTCCCCGCCGTCGCGATCAGCGAAGCCGGCACGGCCACATCCACTTCCGTCGCGCTCACATAGCTGGTAGCGGTTGTGGTCATCGTGCACGTGGGCGCGTTCTGAGTTTCGATGACCTCGCTGCCATTCCAATAGACCATCGATCCCGTGGTCTGCAGAGCGCAGCTCGTCGTGGGCTGCAAAAATCCCGTGCCGAATACTTTCAACGTGAAACTTGCGCCGCCCGCCGTCGCGCTCGCTGGCGAAACAGAAGTAATCGCCGGCAGCGGAGGCGCCGCGGCCTGAACCACGAACTGCACCACGTTCGACGTGGCGATGATGTTCTCTCCTTCGAGCGGATCCGACACCGCAGTTCCCGGCGTGTACACCAACACGTTCGCGGTTCCCGCCGTTGCGATATCGCTCGTCAGGATCTGCGCGGCAAGTTGACTCTGGCTGATGTACTCCGTCACGCGCTCGCTGCCATTCCATTCCACGATTGAATTGCTCGCAAATCCTGAGCCCGACACGCCGAGCGTAAATCCGCCGGAGCCGGCAATCACGCCGGTCGGCGAAAGCTCCGCGATTGTCGAGGAGTTTGTCGGCGTTCCGATCGTGGTGTTGAAGTCATCGCAGCCGCCCGCGGACACCGCGGCCGCAGCCAATCCGAGCAGCACAATCCACCGGCGACGCATTTCCAACCACTCCTTTTTCTGGCGGGCGCTAACGGGTGCGGGCTGTAGCTACAGCCCGCCAGAACAATTTCGCGGGCTTTGACCTCGGAGACACTCCGAAATTCCCTGTCAGGTCGACCGGCTTTGTTACCACCGCCCCCGAGCCCAAGTCAACCCGCACAACCGCACCATCCATCAGCCAATGTCCACCCGGAAGTGTATCAGATGCCGCCCCTTGCGCGCGTGTTGCTCCGCGCAACTCCTGGGAACGCCAATCTCCCGATTGGCGATTTCGGCCGCGAGCTTTGCGCGGGTTTGCATCCGTCCGCTTTTCAGGTGTCATTCTGAGTGCAGAGGCGGCTCTTCCTCCGCCACCCGCGTCCCGTGGGTGAGCCGCCTCGAAATCGAAGAATCCCTCTTGGGTTTGCACCCAATTCCTGATGTTGTCGCCCCGCCTTGATCGAGAAAAGAGCCGAGCATCCGACCAGGATGCGAGTCCTGAGCTGACGTCAAGCGAAGGACCCCTCTGTTCCGTGCATCCGACCCCGCCGCGGCGGGAAGGACCCCTCCGTCAGTTTTCCCTCGTCCCTCCGTCTCACGTAGCGGAGGCCTTCAGGCCTCCAGCCTTTTCGCACAAAACACAGATGGAGACCTGAAGGTCTCCGCTACACAATCACCGGCGGCCGAGTGGCACAAGCCGAAGGTCCGCCACGGCGGGCATTCCTGCCTGTGCGTCTTCCCACTTTTTCTCCGAGCGGTCCCTCCCCCATTACTCCCCGCTGACGACTACCAGTGTTATCATCCGCTCGCGCGGACAGATAAAACGCAGGGCAAGCCCAGAGCGCCGAGATTAGACGTCTCCTGACGTGCTAGCTGATCTGACAAAACTCGTGGACCTGATCCGGAACGCCGTATCCGGATTCGCGGGCTTTCGCTCTAAGAGAGCCCGGGCGAAGGCCGTCCTGGACTTGCTATGCATCTATTTTTTGCTAGCCGACGTCACCATGGAGGGTCGCGTTCTCTTGAAGGCGGTTGGCGACAACCCGAGAACTACTCTCCGTCACGCCCCCGACGGGGAAGGCCCGCGCGGGTCTCCGTGTTCTCTGCGTCCGCCGTGGTAGCGATCTTTCTTTCCCCGTCTTTGTCCGCGCGGCTCTGCTTTCTCGGCGTCTCTGCGTTATCTCTTTCCTCGCAGTGCCTCCTGCCTCTCGTCATCGGCTGCCTGTCGGGGCAAGCGACGCTGCGTCCTCAGCCTCCAGTTGCAACACTCAGTTGCAACTAGCAGCATTTCCCAGAAGTGTTGATTATAGAGGACTTATGTGGCAACTAAGTCCCTTTAGAATCAACACTTCCAAGAATTTTCGCAACTTTTGCATCTCGCTCATTTCCGGGCATTTGAAATCTTCTATAATCAACACTTCCGTAAATTTTGACTTTAAGCCTCCCAGAATCAACACTTCCATGAAAAGGGTAGGGGGTGGGGGTCCAGTTGCAACTAGTTGCAACTGGCGACGGTCCCTGGCAACGCCAATCTCCCGATTGGCGATCCTAAAGTTTCAGGGGACAAATTGCGGCGCGATGAGGAGCCAGACAAGGAGTCAGCAGCGGTCAAGGGCGGCGGCCAAACGCAACAACGCCAATCGGGAGATTGGTGTTCCCAGGACGCTGCGGCGGGTAGGCCGCCGCAGGTGATGACGAACGTGAAACACATGGAAACTGACCGCGAGATCGCTGTGGACGCCCACCCCCATTCGGCGTATACGACAGTCTTTGGCGCCGAGCGCTTGGCCATGTCACCTTTTGGGCGTTCGGCGCATCCGAACTATTTCAGGCGCTCCGGTTATGCGAGGAGCTGGGAGCCGCACATGTGGGATAAGCGCGATTGGGAGGCCTATTTCGAGATTGCCAAGACGCCCGGCCGGCGACGCCGTCCGCCGCGTCCGATCTGCCCCAGTGAAACCAATCGGATTCTTCCGGCCATCGGCTTTAGTCTCACCGAGCTTGACGATGCGGGAATTGACGTCGAGATCGCCGAACGGCTCGGCCTGCCCGTGGATGCCGGGCGCATTGGCGCGTATGGCCCGAATGTTTCGAGTCTGCGCGAATTTGCAAGAGCGGCGCGGCATCCCGGCACGCGTCATCCGGGCGTTTGATTCGCGGATGCGTGCTGTGTCGCGCGGCGGCACAGGCCGGCCGCAAATAACTTGACGGCAAAAAAACTTTCGGTAAACTGCCATTTCCATGTTGACGATGATGCCAGCGACCGTGATTCTTTCCGAAGAGGCGGACTTCGCTTTTCCGCAGCGCGAAGCCGCGTTCTTCTACGGATTGTTCCTGCGCGGACATTCCGCCGATGAATTGCGCCGCGATATCGAAGTTCCGGCAACGATCTTGGCGAAATGGCAGAAAGAAGCGCAGCGCGAACCGGATCTGCGTGACGTTTTCGATCGCATGATCGCGTATCGCCGACACGTTCTCGCCATTTTCGAGTCGCTGGTCGACAACGAAACGCAGCCGCAGCGCGTCCAGTAGCCGCAGCATCTTCCGCAGCAACCGCAGTAGCGATCGCCGCAGCAAACGCCACAGCAGAAGTACGCCGCAACAGCAGACATTCCTTCACTGATTTTGTCGGGGAACGATTCCTACCACTCGCCGGTTGTCAAATACTCGTGAATCGATCGCGCCGCGCGTCTTCCCGCGCCCATCGCCAAAATCACCGTCGCGCTTCCGGTCACAATGTCTCCGCCGGCGAAGACGCCTTTGTGCGAAGTGCGCTGCGTGTCGGGATTGGCTTGAATGTAGCCGCGCTTGTCGGTTTCCAATCCTGGCGTCGTGCGTTGGATCACGGGATTCGCGCTGGTGCCGACGGAAATGATCGCCACGGAAAGCGGCAACTCGAACTCGGAGCCTTCGATCGGCACCGGACGCTTGCGTCCCGACGCGTCCGCTTCCCCAAGCTGCATGCGCACGCAGCGCACGCCGCCGAGCCAGCCATCGCCATTCGATAGGAACTCGACAGGATTCGTCAGCAGGCGGAAGTCGATGCCTTCTTGCTGCGCGTGGCGCACTTCCTCGATGCGCGCGGGCATTTCGGCTTCGCTGCGGCGATAGATCACGTAGGCTTTGCGCGCGCCCAGGCGCAGCGAAGTGCGAATGGCATCAAGCGCGGTGTTTCCGCCGCCGATCACTGCGACATCCTTTTCACGCACATCAATGATCGGCTCATCGTAATCGGGAAACCTGTAGGCCTTCATCAGGTTGACGCGTGTGAGGAACTCGTTGGCGGAATACACGCCGTTCAGTTGCTCGCCGGGGATGTTCATGAATAGCGGCGCGCCCGCGCCTGTGCCGATGTACACCGCGTCGTAGCCTTCTTCGTGCATCAGCTCATCGATCGTGACGGTCTTGCCGACGACGACATTGGTCTCAAACTCCACGCCCGTCGCGCGCAGATAATCGATCTGCTGCTTCACGATGCTGCGCGGCAGCCGGAATTCCGGAATGCCGTAAGCCAACACGCCGCCAAGTTCGTGCAGGGCTTCGAGCACGCGAACGCTGTGACCGCGCTGCACCAGATCGCCCGCAACGGTGAGCCCCGAAGGTCCGCTGCCAACGACGGCAACTCGCTTTCCCGTCGGCGGAACGCTGGGAACGTTGAATACGCCCATGCTCAGCTCGTAATCGGCGACGAATCGCTCGAGGTATCCGATGCCGAGCGATTCGCCTTTCTTCCCCAACACACACGAGCTTTCGCAATGATCCTCTTGCGGGCAGACGCGGCCGGTGATCGCTGGGAGAACATTGTCCTCGCGGATTTTGGCCGCGGCGCCGGCGAAGTCGCGCGCGGCGATCAGCTCGACGAACTCCTTCACCTTCACGCCAACCGGGCAATTCAGCATGCACGTGGGCTTTAGGCAGTTCAGGCAGCGCAGCGCTTCTTGCAGCGCGAGGTCGGAGCTGAACCCGAGATTCACCTCGGCGAAGTTTGTGGCGCGCTCGGCGGCGCGCTGCTCCGGCATGTGCTGCCGCGGGATCTTCATGCGCTCGCGCAGCGGCAGCGGATTTGCTTTGGGCTGCGCGCTATCGGGCATGAGACACCGTCTCCTGCTCGCACCGCGCCATCGAGAGTTTCTCCGCGTCGCGGTACGTCGTGTTGCGATGCATTAGCGTGTCGAAGTCCACTAGATGCGCATCGAATTCCGGTCCATCGACGCACGCGAAGCGGCTTTTGCCGCCGACCAGCACGCGGCAGCCGCCGCACATTCCCGTGCCGTCCAGCATGATCGGATTCAGGCTGACAATCGTGGGGATTTCGTCTGGCCTCGTCATGTCGGCGACAGCTTTCATCATGGGGATTGGGCCGATGGCCAGCACGCGGTCGATGTGCATGCCGCCGCTATCGATCAGCTCGCGCAGGCGATCGGTGACGAATCCTTTGCTGCGGTAACTTCCGTCGTTCGTGGTGACGATCAGCAGATTGCTGACGGCGCGAATCTCCTGCTCCAGAATCAGCGTGTCCTTATCGCGCGCGCCGACGATGCAGATAACGAAGTTGCCGGCCTGCTTCAGCGCCGCGGCCGTGGGATACGCCATCGCCGCCCCTACCCCCCCGCCGATCACGACGACCGTGCCGAAGCGCTCGATTTCGGACGGGTGCCCCAGTGGCCCGCACACATCCAGAATGTTTGCGCCGGCTTCCAGACTATTCAGGAGATGAGTGGTCTTCCCGACGGACTGCACGACGATGTCGATCGTGCCACGCTGCGCATCGGCCTTGTGAATCGTGATGGGGATGCGCTCGCCCTGCTCGTACACGCGGAGAATCACGAACTGGCCGGGCTGCTGCTTGCGCGCGATGCGCGGCGCTTCGATCCGAAGCCGACGTATGCCGAGGGCCAGTGTCTCCGCGCTGACGATCTTGAACATGTGCCCTCCGCCGTCCTCGCTCGCGCTGCGGCGCTAAGAGAAGCTCGCGCGATTGCGCTCGGGTTGCGCCGGAGCGCAGCGACGCTCGCGCGATTGCAGTTCTGCTGGGTTCGCCAACACAGCACAACACAACATGGCCGCGAGCGGGCCTACGGCGTCTATGTTCCTCTCTGGGGGCAGGGTTCTCGGTGCTAAGCGTCACCGCGCAATGTGACGTTAGTCACCAAGCGTCGGTGGAAGAGGCTGCGGATGCGTTTCGCGGCGCACCAAGATGGGAATAATCGGCTGGAACGCGAATCGAACTGCGGTGCGAGGTGCTACAATTCGAGCAGTCAGAGTTTCAGTTCCCCGGTAGCTCAACGGTAGAGCATTCGGCTGTTAACCGAAGGGTTGCTAGTTCGAATCTAGCCCGGGGAGCCATTCTTCCTCTCTGCATTCAATTCCCTAAACAGAATCTGGCAACAACCTTTGGGCGGAATTGCGCCCAAACTCGAGATATTCGGTTGGAGGCTCAAAGTCGATCCCCGCGGGTAGCACTCCGGTTGCCGGAAGATTTGAGGCTATGGGAAGCG
>Ga0335078_10004788_pt1 | contig 20033 bp, 17 predicted proteins | sample Lox_Sample_32_FD_206711 | JGI IMG/M metagenome (GOLD analysis project Ga0335078, IMG submission 206711) | Soil microbial communities from Loxahatchee National Wildlife Refuge, Florida, United States - Lox_Sample_3.2 | ecosystem: Environmental > Terrestrial > Soil > Wetlands | place: USA... | reverse complement strand
AAGCGCCCCGCGATCCTCGGCGTCAAGCGCCAGCGAGGCCTCGTTGCCGCGCTCGCGCTTGAGCCAGCCGGCGAAATTCGGCGCCGGCGACAAGGTGACGAAGGTCGAAATGCGCGGCATGTCGCGCGAGACTTCCTCGACCACCTGCTTGATCAGAAAGGCGCCGAAGCTGACGCCGGCGAGCCCGCGCTGACAATTGGTGATCGAGTAAAACACCGCCGTTGTCGCCTTGTCCGGTTTGACGATGTCGCGCCTGTCGGCCAGGATCGGCGCGATCGCGCCGGAAATATCGCGCGTGAGCGCCACCTCGACGAAAATCAGCGGCTCGTCGACCAGCGCCGGGTGAAAGAAGGCATAACAGCGCCGATCGGGCAGATCGATGCGGCGGCGCAAATCGTCCCAGTCGCGAATCTGATGCACGGCCTCGTAGCGGATGATCTTTTCCAGGATCATGGCCGGCGTCGACCAGTCGATGCGGCGGAGCACTAAAAAGCCCCGGTTGAACCAGGACGAAAACAAATGAATAAAGTCGGTGTCGATCTCGCCCAGATCGTCGCGATGATCCATCGCGTCCATGAGCTGCTCGCGCATGCGCACCAGCGCGGCGGTGCCCCCGGGCGCGAGATTGAGCCGGCGAAAGAGTTCGAGCCGGCGCGGTTCGCTGGCCTCGTGCAGTTCTGCTGCGGTAGCGGCGGATGGCGTCTGCCGCCAGGCGGCGATAGTGGCTTCGATGCGCTCGCGGTCATGTCCGAAGGTTTGCGCCAGCGTCTCGAAAAAGGCGATGCGCGGCCCGATGGTCAGCTCGGCGTATTCGGCCAGAATTTGATCGGCAAGGGCAACACCGGAAGCCTCACCGCGGCCCGACAACAACGCCTCGCAAAGCTCGGCCAGTCCGTCGGAGCGCTCGCGCGCGGCTTCGCGGCGTTCGCGCCCAATCAGCGCGCGGCTTCTCTCGGCGATGCTTTGCAGCATGTCGCTGAAGAACGAGGCATTCACCGCCACTATGACCCCCTTTTTTACCCCGGCAACAGAGAGCTAATGGCGACCGATTACGATGACAAGCTTGCCGCAACGAGGTTGGGTAGACAAAACCATCCCGCTTTGTCAGTTAACATTCACGCGGCCGGGTAAGCCGCAACAACCGAGGAAGTGTCGATGCCGGGTCCATTGCACGGTCTGCGCGTGCTCGAACTTGCCCGTATCTTGGCGGGGCCGTGGGCGGGGCAAATCCTCGCGGATCTCGGCGCCGACGTCATCAAAGTCGAGCGCAAAGGCACCGGCGACGACACCCGCTCGTGGGGACCACCGTTCGTCGCCGCTGCCGACGGCGGCCACCTCGGCGCCGCTTATTTCCATGGCACCAACCGCGGCAAGCGGTCGATCGAACTCGATTTCGAGAGCGAATACGGCCGCCGCGTTGTGAAGAAACTGGCCGCCCGTTCCGACGTGCTGATCGAGAATTTCAAGGTCGGCGGACTCGCCAAGTTCGGCCTCGATTATGCAAGTCTCGCGCCCGACAACCCGCGGCTGATCTATTGTTCGGTCACCGGCTTCGGCCAGGACGGCCCTTACGCGTCGCGGGCGGGCTACGACCTCATGGCGCAAGGCATGGGCGGCTATATGGACCTCACCGGGAGTCCTGGCGGCGAACCGATGCGTATCGGCATACCGGCTTCCGATCTCTTTACCGGCGTCTATTCCGCGGTCGGCATTTTGGCGGCGCTGACCCGCCGGGAAAACACCGGACGCGGCGGCCTGGTCGACACCGCGCTGGTCGATTCCACCGTCGGCACGCTCGCCAACCAGGCACTCAATTATCTTATTTCCGGAACCGTACCGCACCGCATCGGCAACGCCCATCCGAACATCGTCCCCTACCAGGTGTTTCCGGTCGCCGATGGCGAGATCATCATCGCCTCCGCCAACGACAGCCAATTCGGCAAAGTGTGCGGCGTTTTGGGCGTTCCCGAACTCGCCAACGAACCCGCCTATAAGGACAACAAAGGACGCCTCGCGCGGCGCGCGGAAATCGTCGGGCGCATCAGTGCGCTAACCAAAAAATTCCGGCGCGCGGAGCTTTTGCAAAAGCTCGAAGCGGTCGGCGTTCCCGCCGGCCCGATCAACGACCTCGAACAGGTGTTCTCCGATCCCCAGGTCATTTACCGCGGCATGCGCATTTCGCCGCCCAGCGCGGCCGCCAAAGGCGGAATGATTCCAGGCGTGCGCACCCCGATCATGCTCGACGGCGTGCCGATGGCGGCGGAACACCCCTCCCCGCGGCTCGGCGAGCACACCACCGAAATCTTGCGCGAGATCGGCGAAGCATGACTGCAAGCCGCCTTTCGTTGCTTGAGTTCCTCTAAAATTCGCTTCTAAAATTTCAAGTTTCAGCTGTTAGTTCCCCGCTTTGTTCCATCACATCTCGGAAATGGAAACCCGCGCAATGCGGAACGGGGCGCTGGACCTTTGCGTTTTCCTCGTAGTCACGCAAAGGAGACGAATGATGAAAAAACTCGTTCTTGGTGTTGTCGCAACGGGCGCGCTAATTGCCGTGGCCGCAGCCCCGGCAATGGCGCAGGTGGACGTGTACGCCGGCCCGGGTGGCGTCGGCGTTGGTGTGGGTCCGTTCGGCGTCGGCGTTGGACCTGGTCCGTACTATGATGGTCCGTATTATGCCGCCCCCTACGGCGGCTACTACGATTATGCGCCTGGGCCTGGGCCGGTGCCTGCCCCTGGCTGGCGCAGCGGCCCAAGCAGCGGACACCACGGTCACTATCACCGCTAGCCGTCGAAAGTGATCCTCGAAGAAGAGGCCCGAAAGGGCCTTTTCTTTTCTAGCGCGCAGAGGTTCAGCAAACTCAAACGGTAAACTGTTTATTGGACGGGCCGGAGTTGGTTATCGCGGCGCTGCGGACCGCGGGGACCGTAGTCGAGCTCCGCGCCCTTGTTGCTGCTATTCATCACCGGCGCGAGAGCATCGTACCGGTCCATGACGGATTCGACGAAAATCATTGTGTCGTTCGGTGCGTTGAGGGCCTCTTGCAAGTCCCCGACGGTTTTGACGACGAACGATCGTGCCCGGGTGTCGCGCCGAAACACCTTTGGCAGATCGGCATAGGACCAGTTGGCGATGTCGTTGTAGCTCTCGGTCTTGCCGAGATAGCCACGTTCGATTGTGTATCCGCCGTTGTTAATCAGAAAGATTACCGGTTTGTGGTCGTGTCGCAGAATGGTCGACAACTCCTGAGCCGTGACCTGGAACGAACCGTCACCTACGAAGAGAATGTGACGGCGTTCCGGGGCTGCTGTCAGTGCACCGAGCAGCGCACCAACTGAATAGCCGATGGAGCCCCAATTGACCGACCCGACGAAGGTGCATTTTGGCGGGAACTTCAGGCCGAAGAGAGCGTATGACGTGCCATTGTCGATGAAGAGGACGTCGCCCTCTCGCAAGTAGCCCTGCATGGCCGCCCAATAGGCCGCCTGAGTTAGTTTGGCGGAGGTGTCGGCACGCGTACGCGCCGCCACGGGCGCCAAAGGACGCGAAGCGCGGCCACTGACGCCCGGGATTGCTTCGATAATGCCGTTGAGGACTTCCTTGAGCGTTACCGCTTGATAGTTGTCATCGCCGACGTCCACTGAATGGCCGCGGGCGTGAATCGTGTTGGCGGGAAGCGAAGCAGAGAAGTCGCCCGTGGTCACCTCAAGCGGCCGGTAGCCGACGGCGAGCAGGCAGTCGCTGGTCTCGATCGCCTCGCGCGCATTTGGTTCGCTCGGCTTGCCAATGTAGATGCCGAGATAATGCGGGAATGACTCGTCGATCACTGATTTGGCCGTGTTGATCACCGCTATTGGCGCCTGAATCTTCTCGGCCAGTCGCATGAGTTCGGATGCGACGCCGAACCGGTCCGCGTCCGCATCCACAAGGATCGCCGGTGACTTCGCGGCCGATAGGCGGTCGACAATCGCGGCAATGCACGAACGTAGTCGCTCCGGATCGCTTGGCGCGTCGGCAAGCGTCAGCGGATCTGCCGGAACTTCAATGTCGAGATATGCGATGTCGGACGGCAGTTCCATGTAAACTGGGCGCTTCTCGCGCCAGGCGGTGAGGATCAGCCTGTCGATCTCGGTAGCTGCGTTGCGCGGCGTGAGTCTCGCCTGCGCGGCAGTCACGTGTGCGTACGCGTCGAGGAAATGGTCATAGCTCCCGTCGGCCATCGTGTGGTGCATCCCCAGGCCGCGTTCTATGGATCTAAGCGGAATCGATCCGGCGATGCAGATGACAGGGACGTGCTCGCTGTAGGAGCCGCCCACACCATTGATCGCGCTGAGCGCGCCGACACCGTTCGTCACCAGTAGCGCACCCAGGCCGTTCAGCCGCGCATAACCGTCCGCCGCGTAGGAAGCGTTTAACTCGCTGCACGTGCCAATCCAACTCAGCGCGCCGGCGTCCTGGAGCTGCTGCAACAGCTCAAGATTGTAGTCGCCCGGAACGCCAAACAGGTGCCGCACGCCGGCCTCCTTGAGGCGGCGAAGCAGGAAGTCGCCAATCTTCATTCGTGGGCTGGCGCTGTCGGACATCGTTGTTTCCTCCTTCGCCGCTGCGGCCCCGCTATCAAGGCGGCGTCCCTAAAATATCATCAGTCTCGATTGAGTTCACGGGGTTGAGCTGCGTAATGGGCGAGCAGGTACTTGCGATCTTTGACAAGCTCATGGCCGGGGATCAGGTTTAGTGCAGCACCCCGTTTATTACGGCCCCCTCTTCGTGCCGTGCAGAGATTACCAAATTGGCCCCGATGAAAATTCTCTCCGGCGATCAAAGCGGCGTCGACCGCGCAGCGCTCGATGCGGCGAGCCGATCCGCAGGCGGGCAAGCGATACCGGGCGTTCGTACCTCGATCATGTTGGATGGTATGCCGATGGCGGCGGAACATCCCTCGCCACGGCTGCGAGCACACGACCGAAATTTTGCGCGGATCGCGGAAGCGTGATCGTGCACGCGTCGGTGTAAAACCATCCATCCCCTGAAGCGATTAGAAATTGGCCGCGGCAACGACGGCGCCAAAGAGCCATCAGCTACATTTAGAGCCCGTTTCCGCCGTCGTTTCCGTGATCGCCATTTCCCACCTTAAAATAGTCGCTCTCCGGATGTCCGCCCGGCAGCCCACAATTTATCCCAAAGCACGGCGTCGGGACGTATCCGGGAGCATAGCCATAGACGCGCGGCGCAATTCTTCCTGGATGCCGGTAATGTGCGCTGCGAATGTGATGCGCAGGTGGTGCTGTCGTCCGCGGCCGCCGCTAATCCTGTTCCAAGAAAAATAGCGAGCGCGGGGACCACGACGCTCATGCTAAGAGCAGCGCGGATGCTTTTAAGGGACATGTGCGGGTACCCTTTCGTTGGTAACGCGCGCCGCCCTACAAGAAGATACTTCAAAACGTGCGGAGGTTGCTTGCGCCAAGTATTAAATTTCCGCAATGGTCGCTGGCCACGGATCACGAGCACCGGCAAGGACGCTGCGTCCGACAGGTCTGTTCGGGGTCAAAAGCAGATATCGCTAAGCATCTAGTGGACGTTCGCACTGGCTATCAACCGGTCCCGATGAAGATTCTCTCCGGCGGTCAAAGCGGTGTCGACCGCGCCGCACTCGACGCGGCGCTGGCGTGCGGGATCGAATACGGCGGCTGGTGCCCCAAGGGCGGCTGGGCTGAAGATTTTCCCGACCTGCCGGGAGTTTTGGCGAGATACCCAAACTTGCGAGAAACACCGTCGGCCGAGCCGGCGCAGCGCACGGAGTGGAACGTGCGCGACGCCGATGCCTGTTTGATCCTGATTGACGCAGCGGGATTGGATGCATCGGCCGGCACCAAGCGCGCCAACGAACTTGCCCATCATTATCGCAAGCCGGTTTTGATCGTGAACTTGCGCGAGTCTAAAACCGCCGAGCAGGCCAAGCTTTGGCTGCGCGTGCAGCTGGCCAGACACGGCGGCGATCTAAAACTCGCCATCGGCGGGCCGCGCGAAAGCGAAGCGCCGGGGATTTACCGGCAAGCCGTCACCTTCATCGAGAGCTTGCTGGAGTAAATTCGCCGCAGCGGCTCGCACTTCAATGGCCGCCGCCGATCGGCCAACTATATCCACCATCCTCTTGTACGACCTTCGTGCACGTCTCATTTAGCGGTAAAGTAGGGGCCGATTCTGGCGGAAAGTGCCAAACCATGCGGCAATATCTCGATTTGATGGAACGCGTGCTCAGCGAGGGCGTCGAAAAGGGCGACCGCACCGGCGTCGGCACGCGGTCGATCTTCGGCCATCAGCTCCGCTTCGATCTTGCCGCGGGATTTCCGCTGGTCACGACCAAGAAGCTGCACGTCAAATCCATCATCTACGAGCTCCTCTGGTTCTTGCGCGGCGACACCAACGTCAAATATTTGGATGATCACGGCGTCACCATTTGGGACGAATGGGCCGACGAAAACGGCGATCTCGGCCCGGTCTATGGCCGCCAATGGCGCTCGTGGCCGGCGCCGGACGGAAGCAGCATTGACCAGATCGCCGATGTGCTCGCCGAAATCCACCGCAACCCGAACTCGCGTCGGCTCGTGGTCACGGCCTGGAATCCCGCGGAAAACGATCGCATGGCGCTATCGCCCTGCCACTGCCTGTTCCAATTCAACGTCGCCGACGGCGCGCTGTCGTGCCAGCTCTATCAGCGCTCGGCCGACGTGTTTCTCGGCGTGCCGTTCAATATCGCGTCCTATGCGCTGTTGACGCTCATGGTCGCGCAAGTCAGCGGGCTCAAGCCTGGGGTGTTCATCCACACCTTCGGCGACGCGCATCTTTATCTCAATCATCTCGAACAGGCGCGGCTGCAGCTCTCCCGCAGTCCGCGGCCGCTGCCGACCATGCGCCTTAATCCGGCGGTGAAGGATTTATTTTCCTTCCGCTTCGAGGATTTTTCGCTCGAAGGCTACCAGCCGCATCCGCACATCAAGGCCGCCGTGGCAGTGTGATGGACATCGTCCTCGTCGCCGCCGTTGCCGAGAACGGCGTGATCGGCCGCGGCAATTTTTTGCCCTGGCGCATAAAATCCGACCTTAAGCATTTTCGCGCGCTCACGCTCGGCAAGCCCGTCATCATCGGCCGCAAGACTTATCTCTCCATCGGTAAACCACTGGCCGGACGCACCACCATTGTCGTGAGCCGCGACCGCAACTTTGCCGCTCCCGGCGTTGTCGTTGCGCCAAGCCTCGGCGCTGCACTTGCGGCGGGGCGCGGCGACGCTCTGCGCCGGGGCGCGAACACTATTGTTGTCGCCGGCGGCGCCGAAATTTATGCGCAAGTCATGCAGCTCGCCGCACGGCTTGCGATCACGCACATCCGCAGGCAAGTTGACGGCGATGCGCGTTTTCCATCAATCGACCCGAAAATTTGGCGCGAAACCGGCCGCGAAGAGCACGCTCCCGCGGAGGGAGACCAGGCCGCTTTCGCATTCGTGAACTACGAGCGCATGAATTAACTCGTATAAAGCTCGCATAAGTGCCGTCGAGCGCGGCATAACTGCGCGTTGTAAGGGGCGCTGCCCTCCCCTATAACCCCGCTGCCATCCGGCCCGTCGGCCGTGAGGAGACAGATCAATGCCGTGGAGCAACCAATCCGGGGGGCCTTGGGGTTCAGGCCCGAAAGGACCCTGGGGTTCGGGGCCGCAGCAATCCGGCGGCGGATCGCGGCCGCCCGATCTGGAAGAGATTTTGCGCAGAAGCCAGGACCGGCTGCGCTCATTCCTGCCCGGCAATCTCGGCGGCCGCGGCATTGCGCTGATCGTGCTGGTCCTCGTCGTGCTTTGGGGTTTTTCCGGCTTTTTCCGCGTCGAGCCCGACGAGCTTGGCGTCGTCTTGCGCTTCGGCAAGTTCACCCGTGAAGTGCAGCCGGGCCTGAACTATCACCTGCCCTATCCGATCGAGACGGCGCTGACGCCGCCGGCGCTGCGCGTCAACAAAACCGACGTCGGCATCCGCGCCGTCGAAGATCTGCGCCGCGGAACGTCGCTGCGCGAATTGCCCGAGGAAAGCCTCATGCTCACCGGCGACGAGAATATCGTCGACGTCGACTTTTCCGTGCTCTGGCGCGTAAAGCCGAACCAGGTCGGCGACTATCTCTTCAACGTGCAGAATCCGGAAGGCACGGTGAAGGCGGTCGCCGAGAGCGCCATGCGCGAGGTGATCGGACGCTCGAACATCCAGCCGATCCTGACCGGCGCGCGGCAGGTTACCGAGACGGCGGTGCAGGAACTAATGCAGAAGATACTCGACGATTATGGCGCCGGCATCCTGGTGCAGCAGGTGCAGTTGCAGAAAGTCGATCCGCCGAACCAGGTCATTGATTCGTTCCGCGACGTGCAGGCGGCGCGCTCGGATCTTGAGCGGGCGCAAAACGAGGCGCAGACCTACGCCAATCGCGTTGTCCCGGAGGCGCGCGGCCGCGCCGCTAAAATCACGCAGGACGCCGAGGCGTATCGCGAGCAGACCGTCGCCGAAGCCAAGGGCGAGACATCGCGCTTCCTGCAGATTTACGACCAATACAAGAAGGCGCCGGGCGTGACCCGCGAGCGCATGTATCTGGAGACCATGGAACGCATTCTCGGCAGCAACAACAAGACCATCATCGATACCGGCCCGCAGGGCAGCCAGGGAGTTGTGCCGTATCTGCCGCTCAATGATTTTGCGACATCGCGGCAGCAACGCTCGCCCGGTGCGCCCGCGGGCGGCGGCACTTCCTCGCCAGGCGCCCAGTCGTCGGGAGGCAGCCAATGAGATTGGGCCTCGCCGGTGGCGCGCTCGCCGTCATCCTGCTTATCGTCGTCATCGTCGGCTACAGCACGTTTTTTACCGTGAACCAGACCCAGCAGGCGCTGGTGGTGCGGCTGGGCAAGCCGGTACGGGTCATCACCGAACCCGGGCTGAGCGTGAAAGTGCCATTCGTCGACAGCGTGATTTACATCGATAAACGCATTCTCAATATCGAATCGCCGGCGCAAGAAGTGATCGCGTCGAGCCAAGACAATTATAAAACCGGAACCGATCAGGCCGGCGAGCGGCTGGTGGTCGATGCGTTCGCGCGTTACCGCATTACCGACCCGCTCAAATTCTACCAGACCGTGGGGCCCGCAGGCGCCGATTCGCAACTCTCCATTCTGCTCAATTCGGCCCTGCGCCGCGTGCTCGGCGCCGCCACGCTCTCCGACGTGGTACGCGACAAACGTGAGGAACTGATGGCGAAGATGCGCGATCAGATCGATCACGACGCGGCGCCGTTCGGCATCCATGTGATCGACGTGCGCATCCGCCGCGCCGACTTGCCGGAGCAAAACAGCCAGGCCGTGTATCAGCGCATGCAAACCGAACGGCAGCGCGAGGCGGCGGAGTTTCGCGCCCAGGGTAGTCAGAAGAGTCAGGAAATCCGCGCCAAGGCCGATCGCGACGTGACCGTGCTGTTGGCCGAAGCCAATTCGCACGCCGAACAGATCCGCGGTCAGGGTGACAGCGAGCGCAACCGCATCTTCGCCGAAGCCTACACCCGCGATCCGGACTTTTTCGCGTTCTACCGCTCCATGCAGGCCTACGATAGGAGCATGCAGCGCGGCGACACGCATATGGTGCTCAAGCCCGATTCGGACTTCTTCCGCTTCTTTTCCGCCCCTTCGGGGCAGCAGACGCCCGAGGCTCAAGCTAGCCCCGGCGGACCGGCGGCGCCGTCGCTCAATCAGCCCGGCCGCAAATAGAAAGCGGGAGATCGGCATTAATGTCCGACCTCGCCGCCGCGATCGGCCTGGTTTTCGCAATTGAGGGCATCATTTTTGCCGCCTTTCCGCTCGGCGCCAAGCGCACCATGGCAGCCGCCCTGGATATCCCCGACGGCCGCTTGCGGATTGCCGGACTGGCGTCGGCAATCGTTGGCGTTTTGATCGTCTGGCTGGTACGGCGATGAAGGCCGCACCGAGTCGCTTTTCCGCCCCAATCCGTCAGCTAATAGCGACGCGCGCAGCGCCTTCGGCCTTGCGCCGCCAGCCGGACGAGGCCACCTTTTGATCACCTGTCCTTACGCCTTCAGGGAGCTGAGAGACCGCCATGTCTTGCCTGCCTTTGACTGACACCGTCTCCCGTCTGATGCAGCGTTGGGCTTTGATCGTCGCGCTCGCCGCCGCGGGCACAGCCCCGCCCGCCTGGAGCGCGGCGGCGCGCGGTCCCGATAACATCGCCGATGTCGCCGAACAGGTGATCGACGCGGTCGTCAACATTTCCACCTCGCAAAAGGTCGAGGCCAAGCTCGGCAACATGCCTGACCTGCCGCCCGGCTCGCCTATGGAGGAGTTTTTCGAGGAGTTCTTCAAGAACCGCCGCGGCCCGGGCGGACCGGGCGACCAGGATCACATGCCGCGTCGCGTCACTTCGCTGGGATCCGGCTTTATCATCGACCCGTCCGGTCTCGTCGTCACCAACAACCACGTCATTGCCGACGCCGACGAGATCAACGTCATCCTTAACGACGGCACCAAGCTCACCGCGCAGCTTGTCGGCAAAGATACAAAGAGTGACCTCGCTCTGCTCCGCGTGCATCCCGACAAGCCGCTCAAGTCAGTCAATTTCGGCGACAGCGATAGGCTGCGGCTCGGCGAGTGGGTCGTCGCCATCGGCAACCCGTTCAGTCTCGGCGGCACCGTCACCGCCGGCATCGTCTCGGCGCGCAACCGCGATATCAATTCCGGCCCCTACGACAACTACATTCAAACCGATGCCGCCATCAATCGCGGCAATTCCGGCGGCCCTTTGTTCAATCTCAACGGCGACGTCGTCGGCGTAAACACCGCGATTATTTCGCCGTCCGGCGGGTCGATCGGCATCGGCTTCGCCGTGCCGTCGAATTCGGCGGTCGCCGTCATCAACCAGCTTCGCCAATTCGGCGAGACCCGGCGCGGATGGCTGGGCGTGCGCATCCAGCAGGTTACCGATGACATCGCCGAGAGCCTGTCCATCAAGCCGACGCGCGGCGCTCTGGTCGCCGGCATTGACGAGCACGGCCCGGCCAAGCCCGGCGGCATTGAGCCGGGCGACGTCATCGTCAAATTCGATGGCCACGACATCAAGGAGATGCACGATCTTCCGCGCATCGTCGCCGACACCCCCGTGGGCAAGGAGGTCGATGTCCTCGTCATTCGCAAAGGCAAAGAAGAGACCCACAAGGTCAAGCTCGGCCGGCTAGAAGACGGCGAGAAGGCGGCGGCCGCGGATGCCAAAAAGGAGGCCGCGCCGGAACAAAAGTCCGTGGTGCAAAAAACCTTGGGCCTCGAACTGTCGAGCCTGTCGGATGATCTACGCAAAAAGTTCAAGGTGCGAGACAACGTCAAAGGCGTCCTCGTCACCGGCGTCGACCCGAGCGTAGGCACAGCAGCGCCCGACAAGCGGTTGTCTCCGGGCGACGTCATTGTCGAGGTGCAGTACGAGGCCGTCGCCAACCCGGCCGATTTGCAAAGCCGCGTCGAGGCGTTGAAGACCGCGGGCAAGAAGGTTGCCGTGCTGCTCGTCTCCAATGCCGACGGCGAAACCCGCTTCGTCGCGTTAAACTTGCAGTAACGCGCCCCCGATTATCTTCGCGGGCTGCATAGCATCGGCATGTAGGAGAAGCCGAAGCCAAGAAATGCAGCCGCCCATGCAAGCGCCGCGACCTCAAGGAGGAGTTCGCTCCAAGCGGGCAGCAATGCGGCGGCAATTCGCGCCAGCGCCGCGATAACGACTGCAACATAAATGGCCCTGGTCGTCGCCGAAGCGGTGAGCGGCCGTCCGGTATGACCGAGGCTTGCGCGCGTCATCACCGCGAGCGTCATTGTACCGATCGCGCCGGCGGCCCAGGCGTGGATGCCTGCGCTCTCCACGACAATGCCGAGCGCGCCGGCGCCGGTTAGCAAAAAGCCGATCGCGACGAATGCGTAAGCGACATGGAGGATAAACACGAGAGGCTCGCTGTATGTGCGTTCCCCGGCCCAACGCGCGAGCCGCGCCGCTTGCAGGATACCGGCAAGAATCAGCGCTGCCGCGGTCGCGAGAGTCGCCGGCATCAGGATCCACAGCAGCAAGGCAACAGCGCTCCCAGCCGCAGTGACCGCGTCGAAGCGCGCGAATGAAGCCGGCAATCGGCCCGCGTCTGCGCGGGCGAGCCAGTTATGCGTGAAGCTCGGGACGATGCGCCCGCCGACCAGCGTGATCAGCAAAACGATTGCGCCCAGTCCGGCCCGGATCGCGTAATCCGCGACACCGAAAAAGTGCGCCTCGAGATGAAAACCGATATTTGCAAGGGCGAGCACGACGACGACAGCGACAACTCTGAGATTTCGCCAATTGTGGCCGGCAGCGATTTCACGCGCCGCGGCGGCCGCGACCAGGACCAGGAATGCGGAATCGACGACGGCCGCCGAAGCCCAGCCAATCCAGGCCGCAGTGGAAACGGCGATTCTACCGAGGCACCAGACACTCACCAGCACGAGAAGCGGCATGCCCTGCAACGGCAGCCTGCCGGTCCAGTTCGGGATGGCGGTCAGCAAAAAGCCGGTGACCACCGCGGCGACGTAGCCGAACAGCATCTCGTGGATATGCCAGTCGCGCGGCGGAAATGTCGTCGCGGCGGAGAGTTCGCCGTAGAACATCGGCAACCAGACGAGAATTGCCAAGCCGGAATAGAGTCCGGCCAACAGGAAGAACGGCCGGAAACCATACGAAAACAAAGCTGGGCCGTCATACGCCCGCAGGCGCGGAATGGGTCCTCTGTGCACCGCTTCTTGCGGCGAATGTCCCGTCATCAGGTCGCAGCCATTACCACATTACTTCTGCGCTGGACCAGCGTGCATGAGGCCGTCGTCATGCGGCCCTTCTACAATCAAGAATCCCGCAAGGCCGCGTTCGAGCCGGGACAGCGCATGGTCCACAATCGTGTAGCGGCCGGCACGTTGAATTTTGAAGTCGACAACGGTCGCGCCGCCGGGCGGTACGGTGACGGTCTGGATGCCGGTCAAAGGCGGCGAGGTCAGCCCGGCGCTCTGATAAACGTGATCGAAGATTTCGCCGATGACGTGGAAGGATGACGTGAAGTTCGGGCCGCCGACGCCGAAATAGATGCGGACCGTCTCGCCGATGCTAGCGCGTAAGGGGTGCATTTTGGTGAGCGCACCGACGGCGCCGTTGAAGAGGAAATATTCGGGCCGCTCGGAGGTCAGCTTTTCGTAATCCATCTCCTGATCGCCTTGCGTGCCGAAGGGCTGGGCGGTGTAGACCTCGCCTTGCATGACATAGAACTCGCGATCGACCAGCGGCAAGCCGCCTTCGGGCTCCACCAGAATCATTCCGTACATGCCGTTGGTAATGTGCTGAGGCACGCTCGGCGTCGCGCAGTGATAGACAAATAGACCTGGTACCAGCGCTTTGAAGGTCACGACCTTTTCCGTTCCCGGGTCGGTTTGGGTGAACTCCGCGCCGCCCCCCGGCCCGGTGGCCGCGTGAAAATCGACCGAATGCACCATCAGGCTGTTCGCATCGTTCTTGAGATGGACTTCGACGGTGTCGCCGACACGGACACGCAACATCGGACCCGGCACTTTGCCGTTAAAGGTCCAATAATTGTACGTCGTCTTATCCGCCAACTGCCCCTGCACTTCGACTGTGGTCAGGTCAACGCGCACGACTTGCGGCGGTCGGGAGCCGATCGGCGGAGGCAAGTCGGCAGGATCACGGCTGACATCGGCAGCCGTCGCCACAGCCGCCGAACGTGCGCCCGGTGCAACTTGAATTCGGCCCTGCATGCCGGCTTCGCGATGGCCCGGCGCCGAACAATAATAAAAGAAGTCCCCGGTCTTAGATGCGGTGAACGTCACCGCGCTGCTGGCGCCCTTGCCGACGACCCGGTTTGAGCGCGCGCCATATTGATCGATGACAATGTCGTGTTCGGCGCCTTCGCCGTTAATCAAATTGATCTGTACGGTTTCACCTTCGTGCACCAAAAGCGTGGGATTGACGACGCCATTTATATCGCCGCCGACGCCGATATAGACCATGCGGCCTTCAGCGATGCCGGTACGCAAGGTAAATACGGTTGGAGCATGCATATCGCTCGACATCGCGTCGTGTTTCATCGCGGCGGGCGGTGTTGCCGTCGCTGCAGGCTGCGTCGCGTTCGCCGCGGGTTGCGTTGACGTCGCCGCGGCCGCGCCACCTGAACCCGATATTCGCGAGCCCATGCAGAGCGGGAAGTCATCCAAAAGCTGCGGATTCCAAAGACCCACTGAAACAATGACCAAGCCAATCGCGATCAAAGTCGATTTGACCGCGCGAGGGACGGGAAATCTCCAGCGAGTGTGCGCCATTTTCAAAGTCCCACCTTTTAAGTGGCCCGGCAGGCCGTTTGCAGTGTCGCAGAAGCGGCGGGCGAGGGTTTTGATGAGGATCAATGCTCTAAAACCGCAGCAGCGCGGGGCATCGGGGCTCAAGCGCATGACTATTGGGCGGCGGTCCCGGCCTCTTTTTTCATCAACCTTTTGCGCTTATATTCAACGCGCCGGCGCAAGCCGGCTATGGCGATAAATGGCCGTCGTAATAAACCTTTCGGACCCGGGGGCAGTACCCGGCGACTCCACCAATCCGGAGGACAGACGATGGATGACGGACGACAGAATAAGAATCTTTATCTGTCCTCCGTCATCTGACATCCGTCCTCCGCTTACGGGGTCGAAATAGGATCGACGAGGGCGTAAAGGGCGTGCTTTTGCTCGGTATGGTTCCGCCGTTATCGGGCCGAATTCATAGTTGCCAACGACAACTATGCTCCGGTTGCTCTGGCTGCGTAAGCAGCTCGAAAGACCGACCTAAAGCCCTGATGGGTTAAGCTCCATCAGGCGGGGTTCGGAGGCACCTGGCAACAGAAGCCTCCACTTTCCAGCTGTCAGGAATCAGGTATCAGTAATCAGGAGGCAGAGGACCGTTGTCCCTTGGCTCGCGGTGATTCGCGACCTATCTGATGATTGCTGATACCTGACGCCTGATTCCTGATAACCCGATGCCTGTCGATCACATTCGCTACGATATTCTCGCGCAAGCGGCGCTGCGCGGTGTGGTGCGCACGGTCCTAACGGATGTGGCCCGCAAGGGGCTTCCGGGTGAGCACCATTTCAAGATCACTTTCTCCACTATTGTTCCGGGCGTGCGGCTCTCCGAGCGAATGCGCGAACGCTATCCGCAGGAGATGACGATCGTCCTGCAATATCAATTCTGGGATCTGATGGTCACGGAGCAGAGCTTCGAAGTAGGGCTGTCGTTTGGCGGCGTGCCTGAGCGCATCGGCGTTCCATTCGATGCCGTCACCGCGTTCTACGATCCGTCGGTGCAGTTTGGCTTTCAGTTTGAACTCATTGACGTTGCCGGGGACGAAACCGCAGCCAGGACCGCCGACGCGGCGGCTTCGGGGACGGCCGCAACGGCCCCGCCGGAGGCGGCGAATGCCAGGCCCGATGCGCTGCCGTCACCCGCGCCGGTTTCTCCGCTGGCGCCGCCCTCTCCCGCTGGCGGCGCCGAGACCGGCGGGCAAGTCGTGCGGCTCGATCGTTTTCGAAAAAAATGAAATCGGAGGACAGGCGACGGACGACGGACGACGGACGCAAAGCCGCTCCATCCGTCGTGCGTCCTTCGGCCTCCGCCGTCCGCACCCGCAGCGAAACCGACTCCTTCGGCGCCATCGATGTGCCCGCCGAGCGCTACTGGGGCGCGCAGACCGAGCGTTCCCGCAGAAATTTCCGCATCGGCGACGAGCTCATGCCGCTGCCGATCATCCGGGCGTTCGGTGTTATCAAGCGCGCGGCGGCGGAGGCCAATCACGAACTCAAATCGCTCGATACCCGGCGCGCCAAAGCGATTATTGCGGCGGCCGACGAAATCATCGCCGGCAAGCTCGACGATCAGTTTCCGCTGGTGGTGTGGCAGACCGGATCGGGCACGCAGACCAACATGAACGTCAACGAGGTGATTGCGAACCGTGCCAACGAGCGCCTCGGCGGCGCGCTCGGCGCGAAAGCGCCCATTCACCCGAACGATCACGTCAACATGAGTCAGTCGTCGAACGACTGCTTTCCGACCGCCATGCACATCGCGGCCGCGGAAGAAATTTCCAACCGGCTCATTCCGGCGCTGACGCATTTGCATGCCGCGCTCGCAAAGAAGAGCAAAGACTTTGCGCCAATCGTCAAGATCGGCCGCACCCACACGCAGGACGCGACGCCGCTCACTCTCGGTCAGGAATTTTCCGGCTACACCGCGCAAGTAAGGTCGGGCATCACGCGCGTGCGCTCCGGGTTGAAGGAGCTTTATCCGCTCGCTCAGGGCGGTACCGCGGTCGGGACCGGATTGAACTCCAGGCGCCCATTCGCCAAGTTGTTCGCCAAAAAAGCCGCCGCCATCACCGGCTTGCCTTTCGTCAGCGCCGCCAACAAATTCGAGGCGCTGGCCTCGCACGGCGCGATCGTCTTCGCGCATGGTGCGCTCAATGCGGTAGCCGCCGATCTATTCAAGATCGCCAATGACATCCGTTTTCTCGGCTCGGGGCCGCGTTCGGGTCTTGGCGAATTGATTCTGCCGGAGAACGAGCCGGGTTCTTCGATCATGCCCGGCAAGGTCAATCCGACCCAATGCGAAGCGCTGACCATGGTCTGTTGCCGTGTGTTCGGCAACGACACGACAATCGCCGTCGCCGCCAGCCAGGGGCATTTCGAGCTCAACGTCTTTAAGCCGGTCATCGCTGACGCGATGTTGCAGTCGATCAGGCTGTTGGCCGACGCCGCCATGTCGTTTACCGATCATTGCGTCTCCGGCATTCGCGCCAATGAGCCGCGCATCCACGAGCTGATGGCGCAATCGCTCATGCTGGTGACTGCATTGACGCCGCGCATCGGCTACGACAACGCCGCGAAAATTGCGAAAACGGCGCTCGCCCACGGCACGACGTTACGCGAAGAAGCCATCAAGCTCGGTTTCGTTTCCGGGAAAGAATTTGACCGCCTGATGCAACCAAGGCGCATGACCCGGCCGGAACCTTGAAATCAAGCGCAAACGGCGGACGGTGCCATCATGCCGGCTAGGGCCATGGCTCCTGTCCCCTTATCACGGTTAACAATAAGAACTGTCTGCCAGACCGGAACGAGCGGCGGGTTCCATTGTTTTCTAATTGAGAGAGGCGCAATTGGGGAGATCAACCCCGTGACGACGAACCAGAGGGTTAACGATTCCGTCGCGTATTACGAGGCGGCGCTTGCCGCTAAGCTAAGGGCGGCAATTCGGTATTCGCTCGCTCAATCCCTGGCGTCATATTTCGTACCGCCCGAAGAATCGCCGCCGGAATTGCGCGCGTTACTGCAGCGCCTGGACGAACTGGAGCGTCTGGACGAAATGTAAGCCGCCGCACTTGCGGCCACTTTTCATTTTTGCGATTGAGCATTTACCGGAAACAAGCTGTTCCAGCAAATCCGCTCGTAGCCGCCGCCGACATCACCGTCGATGACGAAACCGCGGCGTGGTAAGAAGCGCGACCATATCGACCGGCGTAAACGGCAAATGGGAGGCATTAATGCCCGGCACTTTGGCGCAAGGCGCATATCAAATCGGCATCGTCGTGCCGGACATTCATAAGGGCATGGCTTTTTTCAAGGACAAACTCGGCGTCCCCGAATTTCTGTTTATTGAAAAGCCGGAGCTCCAGGACGAGACTTATCTTGGGAAGCCGGCGCCCCTTCGCCTGCAACTCGCCTTCGGCTGGGCCGGCGACATGCAGGTCGAGTTGATCCAGCCGATCGAAGGCGTCAGCACCTATTCGAAATTTCTCGATCACAATCCGCAAGGCGGCATGCATCATTACGGCATCGAGATTCCCAACTACACAAACGGCGTGAAGGAAATGGAGGCGGCCGGATTTCACCTCGTGCAGGGCGGCCGTCATAACGAAACGCGGTTCGCCTATTTCGACACGATGAACGTCATCGGCACGCTGACCGAGCTCGTTTATCTGCAGCCCGAGGAAAAGGCGTTCATGCTCGGCTTGAAGCAAAAGAAGTGAACGCGGCGCCGCCGGCGCCGAGCTAAAGCGGATTGACTTATCGGCGCTATAACGGACATCGCAAAGCCGGGCAGATTAGTCGATAATAACCCTCTGCAGACGTGCGTCTTCGAGAACTGCCGCGGCGCAAGATGACCATTGAGCCCCATTTCGGCGACGGCAAATTTCTGGTGTAATGCAGCCACCGTCGGCGCGCAGCTGTCTCCGACCGCTGCACAGCAACGATGTTCAACGGCACAATCGGTCGCGCGATGCCTGAGTTGCCACCAATTCCACGCCGAATTCGACTTGAGGCATCATCGCATTGTCAGCTGCGCTGTCCCTCTTGCCCGACTACGGTCGGAGCTATCCAGCCTGCAATCGGCAGCGGCTTCCTGAAATTCGATGATTTCCGCAGACTCTTGGATCGTAATCAACAATTGGAGCAGATTGAGATCTCGAATTACGGAGAGGTCTTTCTAAATCCACACCTGCCCGATATCTTAGAATACGCCCACCGCAAAGGTGTTGCCATCACGATCGGAAACGGGGCGAATCTCAATCACGTTAGACAACGAACGCTCGAAGCTCTGGTAAAATATCAAGTTCGTGTCATCACCTGCTCCATCGATGGCGCAAGCCCCGAGACCTACCGGGTTTACCGGGTGCGCGGTGATTTTGATGCGGTTATTGGCAATATTGAAACAATCAATGCGTTGAAGCGCCGCGATCAATCGGAGATGCCCCGGCTTATCTGGCAGTTCGTGGTGTTCGGTCATAACGAGCACGAAATTCCCCTCGCTCGCGCCATGGCGGCAAGACTTGACATGGATTTCATCACGAAATTGACCTGGGATCCTAGGTTTTCCCCAATTCGCGACGAAGAGTTTGTGCGGAGCCAAACTAATGGGGAGCCAATCACGCGCGCGGAGTTCGAGAAAAAGCACGGGAGGAAATACGCGAGCGAAATATGCCTGCAGTTATGGGACAGTCCGCAGATCAATTGGGATGGCAAAGTTCTCGGTTGCTGCCGAAATTTCTGGGGCGACTTCGGCGGAAATGCATTTTCCGATGGCCTGCAGGAAAGCCTCAATAGCGAAAAAATGCTATACGCTCGGAATATGCTGACCGGCAGGACGCCGCCGCGCAGCGACATCCCTTGCACCACCTGCGAATTGTACCACGACATGCAGACGCGCTCGAAATTCATGCCCAATCAATAGCCGGAGTTGAAAGGCGTATGCCCATCCCCAGGTGGATTGTTGCGCCGAGTAAGCGGCGGGGCGTTGGCGCGCCATTCGCGATCGCGTCAAACAGACGAGGTCGTACAGGCGGCTTTGTTTTATGACCGCAGATTTTGGTCGCGGCATTTTCTACGTGGCAAACGGCCCCCTCTGTCGCGCCGAGGCGGTGGTCTCGGCGCGATCCGTCAAGCGGGTGTGGCCTGACATTCCTCTCGCAATCGCGACCGACGGCCCGGTCGAGAGCGATTACTTCGACCGGATCGACGTCGTCCCCGCCGAACCCGACAATATCGCAAAGGTGCGCCACATCACGCGATCGCCCTTCGAGCGCACGCTGTTACTCGATACGGACACGTACTGCCTTGAGTCGGTTCCGGAGCTGTTCGAACTGCTTGACCATTTTGATCTGGCCGCCGCTCACGAAGCAGGGCGTTTCTCCACTCGCTGGGAGGGGGGAAGCGAGGTGTTTATTCAGGCTGCTGATATCCCGAACTGCTTTCCCGAGCTCAATGCAGGAGTTATCGCGTTCAAGCGGCAGCCCAAAGTATTGAGGGTCTTTGAGCGCTGGTTGGCACTGGTCGAGGAAGCGCGTGCGGCGCCGGTTGCGCATACGCAGGATCAGCCATCTTTCCGCAGAGCGGTGTACGAATCGGACTTGCGGATCGCAGTCC
>Ga0335078_10004785_pt1 | contig 20040 bp, 20 predicted proteins | sample Lox_Sample_32_FD_206711 | JGI IMG/M metagenome (GOLD analysis project Ga0335078, IMG submission 206711) | Soil microbial communities from Loxahatchee National Wildlife Refuge, Florida, United States - Lox_Sample_3.2 | ecosystem: Environmental > Terrestrial > Soil > Wetlands | place: USA... | reverse complement strand
AGGTCACCGCGGTACAGCCGGCGGCGCAGTCCTCCCAGCCCTGGTCGGTCCAGAGGTGGTATGCCTCGAGGATGGGATCCCGCTCGACGTTCTGAGCCACGCCGGCCTTTCCATGGATAGCTGACTATCGGATCGGAGATCACTCTACCGGCGCCGGTCAGACCGTGGCGATCGGGTTCAGCGGGCCGCCCGCGGTGCCTGGCAGCCGCAGCGGCGGAGCGGTCAGCAGGAAGCTGCTGCGGCCGTTGGCGCGCAGCCAGGTGGCCAGTTCCTGGGTGTACCACATCTCGCCGAGCGGTATGCCCAGCTTGAACAGGCACAGGTTGTGCACAGGGATCAGCGTGTGCGGCTCGGGGCTCGGCGCCGGCCAGCCCTCGACCGCGTAGTTGTCCGCGATCAGCGCCGACATCTGCGAGTCGGTGATCCACTCGAGCACCTCGGGGTCCTCGCCGTCGAGGTACGGGTACATGGCCTGGATGCGCGACGCGTCGGGGTTCTTGTCCCAGTCGAGGATCTGCTGGGTGAAGCCGGTGTGGATGATGACCATGTCGCCAGGCCGGACCTCGACCTTGTCGGCCGCCATGATCTCCCTGATGGTCTTCATCGGGACCGCGATCCAGTCCTCGGTATTGTTCAGGTGGTACGCCACGTCGATCAGCACCGCCCGGCCCTGCACGCCGTGCGCCGCCATGTGCTCGAGCCCCAGGTGCCTGGCGAAGGCGACGCTGCCGCTGCCGTCCCCCTTGGCGTCGTCGGCCGGCCCGATGATGTCCACGTGCGGCCTGAAGCCGTTGTAGTACAGCGGCTCGTCGACGCCGTCACCGTCGGCGTCGAACAGCGCGCCCTGGTGCACAAGCGCGTCCCACTGGGTGGAGTACTGCGTCCACAGCGTCACCATGTCATCGGACCAGACGTCGATGTACTCGGGGGCGATCGAGTCCCTGGCGACCACGTTGTAGAAGGTGTCCGGCTTGTGCGCCAGGTCCTCGGTCGGCCGGATGATGGGCGGGTAGCGGCGCTGGTTCAGCGAGGAGCCGCCGGGGAAGTCGAGCGGCAGGCTCAGGCAGAAGCTCTTGCCCGCCTGTACCTCCCTGACGCCCTCGAGCACCTTCTGCGCCGTGATGAGGTTGATCCGGCCGAGTTCGTCGTCCTCGCCCCAGTCCCCCCACGTCGAGCCTTCCGGCCGTCGTACCCACCGCTTCGACACGGCTGACCTCCTTACCAATTTGTACTGTCCGGTCAGAACAACGCTAACAGCCGCGCGCGGCGCGGCGCCACCCCCGCCTGGCCGGCTCGCCCGCCTGGCCGGCTGCCTCAGTCCGGCGGGAAGATGACCCGCTCGGTGGTGATCACGAACGGGAGCTCGCCCGCGAGGAAGTTGGCCTCGTCGGCCCGCGTCCTCGCGTAGGCCTCGGTGGCGGCGCCCGCCCGCATCGCCGCGACGTCGTCGAACCAGGTGATGGCGAGGCCGTCGTACGGCGCGGTGCCCGCCTCGCGGGTGCCGGGCGACAGGTGGGCCTGCACGTAGCGCCTGATCGTCGGGATGGTCGCCGCCAGCGGGCCGTGCACCTGGGCCCAGTAGCGGTCGAACTCGGCCCGGTCCATGCCCGGCCGCTTGGTCACCAGCTCGTAGTTCTTCACGTAGCTCGCGGGCACCTGGCCCGGCTTGGCCACATGCTCCTGCGTGACCAGGCAGGCGACCGAGGCGGGGTCGAGCAGCGGGCTGTTACACATGCGGCGGAAACCGGGATCCGCCAGGCAGCTGGCGGCGCTCGCCTCGTCGTCGAAGACTAGTTCGTCGATGACGTCGACGGCGGGCTCGCCGCGGCGGTAGGCGCCGGGCAGCGTCAGCGCCTGGGTCGCGCGGCGCAGCCCGTACGCCGCCGCGCTTGACCAGTCGCCGGCCCGCACGGCCTGGCGCCGGAAGTCCTCGACGGTGCTCCCGTGTGCGCGCTTCGCCAGCCGGACCAGGGTCGTCATGCGTCCTCCGGCCCAGTGCCGGCCAGCCCAGTGCCTGCGTCTCCCCAGCCGGCGAGCCCGGCCGCCGCCGCGAACGCGGCCAGCTCACGGGGTATGTCCGGGCCCATGGGCTGGTAGGCGACCTCGGTGATCCCGGCCGCGGTCAGCGCCTGCAGCCGGGCCCCGATGTCGGCCCGGTGCCCGGTCACGGTCCAGCTCGCTAGCAGCGGCGCGGCCCTGGCGAGCAGCGCCTCGTCGTGCTTGCCGAGCGTCACCAGGTGTCCCTGGTGGACCGCGAGGTGCCGCCGGGGCGCCTCGACCGCCTCCACCGCCTCCCGCCACTCGCGGCCGCCGGGCAGCTTGTCAACACCGCCGGCGCCCTTGGCCTCGTATATGGCGTGGTAGGCGGCGGCAAGGGCGGGGCCGGCCGCGGCGACCGCCCGCGGGCTCGCCACGTCCTCGCCGTCGTCGAGTACGGTGCCGAAGGACAGCAGCACCTGTCGCTGCCCGTGCCCGGGCTGGTCGCGCGGCACCCGGGTGGTGAGCACGCCGTCACCGAGCCCCGCCGCGGCCGCCCGGCCCCGTGGGCCGTCCGCGGCGACAAGCACGGCCACGTCGGCCGGGCGCCCGGCCGTGAAGCCGGGCGGCTGTGACAGCCGTACCAGGCTCCCGTTCCAGCTCGCCTCCTCCCCGCGCAGCAGCGCCCGCACCGTGCGCACGTACTCCTCGACCGCGGCCCAGCGCATCGGCCGCTCGCCGAGCAGCATGCGGCCGGTCAGGCCGGTGCCGAAGGCGGTGCTCACCCGGCCGGGCGCCAGCCCCGCCAGCGTCGCAAGCGCCGCGGCGGTGACCACCGGGTGACGCAAGCTCGGCACGAGTGAGGCAGGCCCGAGGCCGATCGCGCGCGTGCGGGCGGCCGCGAGGGCCAGGACCATCCACGGGTCGGCGTACATGGCGGGCGAGTCGTAGCACCACGCCCGCCGGTAGCCAAGGCGCTCGGCGAGCTCGATATGGGCCGGGGTGTCCAGCGACGGCGCGAACACGCAGGAGATCACAGGTCGCACGGTGTCCTCCATAACACGGTGTCCTCCATAACACTGTGCCTTCCATAACCCGGTGCCTTCCATACCAGGAACCTAGACCAACTGGTCGGTACAGACAACGGTAACCGATCAGAGTATGCTCGGCCCGGGCGACAACGCTGAAGGGAGCGACATGCCGGGACGCATGCAGGGCAAGGTAGCGCTGATCACCGGCGCCGCGCGCGGCCAGGGCCGCAGCCACGCGGTACGGCTGGCGCAGGAGGGCGCGGACATCATCGCGGTCGACGTCTGCGCGCAACTCGAACACGTGCCCTACCCCATGCCGACCGAGGCTGACCTGGCCGAGACCGCCCGCCTTGTGGAGCGGTTCGACCGGCGGGCCGTGACGCGGGTGGCCGACGTCCGCGACCGCGGCCCGCTTGCCGCGGCCGTAGCGGCCGGGGTCGCCGCCCTCGGGCGCCTGGACGTGGTGGTGGCCAACGCCGGGATCATCCCGCTCGGCGCCGACGTCCCCCCGGTCGCCTTCCTCGACACCGTCTCTGTCGACCTGGTCGGCGTGATCAACACCGTCGAGGCCGCGTTCCCGCACCTGGGCCCGGGAGCGTCGGTCATCTGCATCGGGTCCATGGCCGCGCTGATGCCAGGCAGCATCGGCGAGGCGCCGGGCACGGCCGGCTACTCCCACGCCAAGCGGGCCGTGGCCCGGTTCGCCCACGACCTGGCGCTGGTCCTCGCCCGGCACAACATCAGGGTCAACGCCGTTCACCCGGGCAACATCGACACCGACATGCTGCAGAACGAGGCCATGTACCGCACCTTCCGGCCCGACCTGGAGCACCCGACACGGGAAGACGCCGAGCCGGCCTTCGGCCGCATGCACAAGCTCCCGGTCAACACCCTCGACCCGGCCGACATCAGTGAAGCCGTCCTCTACCTGGCCTCCGACGCCTCCCGCTACGTCACCGGCCTCCAGCTGCGAGTCGACGCGGGCGCTCTCCTCACCGTGACCACCGCCGGCGCGCCCAGCTGAGCTGCCCATGCCCGAAACATAGACCAACTGGTCAGTACAGGCAATGCGGACCCCGCAGCCCATGTTCGGCCTGCGGCCGTTCGCGTAGCCGACCGCCCGCACGCCCCGGGCACCGGCAGCAGGGACGTTTGGCCCTGTCGCCCGGACGCTAATCCCGCCAGCATGGCTTCATACTCCCAGTGCATGGAGGCGCCATGGCTGACAGGCCGCATGACGTAACTGACTTGTACCTCGCCCCGGTGCTCCTGGCCGTCGACGCCCGGATCGAGGAACTTGGCAAGCTGGATAAGGACGGGCTTGCCTACGAAGTCGCGCTTGAGAGCGACTCGCCCGATACCACAGCGCAGATGAGGCAGGAAGCGCTGATCACGACCATCACCCACCTGGTCGACACGCACCACTGGACATTCAGCTTGGACCCCCGCGGGCTTCGCATGACCCACGATGAGCACACGCTCGTCCTGGGCATTCCGCCGGTATTCCTTGACTACCTCGGTACCTAGGCCGGGTGGCCCGGAAAGTATCAGGCTGCCGCAGATCCCGGCGTGACGTAGTCTCACGTCACCGGGCTCCTCTTATCCTTCTCACCAGAAACTACGCGCCCACTTCCAGTGCGGAAAAGCGCGGGATCTGGTTCCCGCGCCGTGCGCCTTCGGGATTTCCACCGCCTTGACCGGGGGCGGGAAATACGAGCCGGACGACATCCGGTTCCAGATCTTGTAAAGGCTCCCCTTCAGATCGGACTCGAATTCTGCCATGCCCACTCCGTCGACCCCGGCTGCGCCCTTGTTAGCCGCCACCTTCTGATATGCCTGCCATACCTCCTGCTTCGATATCTCGAACGACTTGCCTGGTGATACATGCTCGCCCACTCAATTCCTCCCAGCCCCGCTGGCTGATCAGGCAAACGAACCTCGGATAAGCCAGTCCCTTCGCTCCGCCCTCACCGCATCAAGCAGGGACTTCAACCAACAGGCAACCTCCAGCGCTCGTGGCACACAGGCTTATTCAGGTGCTCGTTTCGTGACCAGTTCGTTACCTGGCTGCCCGGCGGGCCCGCGTACCGCCCAGGTCACGCCCGCATACGGCCAGGATTTCGAAGATAGTGGATGTTTGGGTACACCCGGGTGTACCCAAACATCCACTATGACGGGAAGCCCGCGGGCCGCGGGGGCGATATGCCCGGATTGTCCGGCAACGCGCCTCCTAACACTGCAGCCGCACTTCGTTACCTCCCGCGCCGGTACCAGTTGCCAGCTGCCACGTGCGCCCGCACAGAGTTACCGCCGCGCGCGAGGCGGGCGCGAGGCGGGCGCGAGGCGGGCGCGAGGCGGGCGCGAGGCGGGCGGCCTGAGATCCTCGCGTTCCCGTCCGGGAACCTGTGAGGATCTCTACGCTCAGCGATCATCGCGGGGCGCCAGACCGCAGCGGCCGACGGATCATCACGAAGTGCGGCTGTAGCACTAAGCCGCTTCTTCACCGTCACGACCCAGATCCGCACCCGGTGGCGGCAGGCCCGGCTACATCCAGCCGAGGTCAAGCTCGATGACCTGCGGAAGGCTGGCGCTGGCACGGGGGCGGGCGTCGCCCGGCTTCTCCTCGGCGGCCGGCAGCGCGTGGAACTTGCGGCGGAAGTAGACGAACGGCATCTCCTCGCCCATGCCGACCTCCTCCACCCGGCCGATCAGCACCAGGTGGTCGCCGCCGTCGACCTTCGAGTAGGTGGCGCAGCGCAGCGAGATGCTGACGTCCTTGAGGAACGGCAGGCCGTCGGCGTCGGGCTGGAAGCCCGCCCCGTCGAACTTGGGCGCGCCGCGGGTGGCGAAGCGCATCGCCAGGTCGGCGTGCCGGTGCTGCAGCACGTGGATGTTCCACCTGGGCGCCTCGGCGAACGCCGGGAAGCACTGGGCGGTGCTGGCCAGGCAGGTGAGCACCAGCGGGGGGTCCATCGACACCGAGCAGAACGAGCTCGCCGTGAAGCCCCACCAGCGGCCGTCGGAGTCGCTGGTGGTGACGATCGTCGCCCCGCTCGGGAACGACGCCATGGCCTCACGGAAGGCGCTAGAAGAGGCTTCCACCGGCATACCACCGCTCGAACCGCTCCTTGGAGCCGTGCAGCCCGGACTCGGGCTCGAACAGGACACCGCCGGGCGAGCGGACGTAGGTGAAGGCGCCGTAGCCCTCCTCGGGTGACGCGCCCGCCAGCTCGACCGTGTACCCCTGGGCGACCAGGTCCTTGTTGACCTTCGTTACGTCGTCCACCCAGACGCCGATGTGGTGCAGCCCGGCACCGCCGTCGCGCACGTCGTAGTAGCTGCCAGGCGAGCCGTAAAGCAGCTCGATGTGCACTGGTCCCTCGACGCTGAACGAGATCGTCAGGTCGTAGGTGCCGTAGCCCGTGCCCGGGGCCCAGGCCTTCATCGGGATGGTGGCCGGCTTGGTCCAGCTCACCCCGATCGCCTCTGTCAGCTCCTGCTGTGCCGCCGCCAGGTCCGCCACCCGGATCCCCATGTGGAAGACCTCGCCCCACTCAAGGGCCGGCAGGACGAGAGCGCTGAGGTCAGTCATCGAAACCTCCGGTGCTAGTTGGCGGACGGGGCGGGCGCGCCGGGCGGCGGGGCGGGCGCGCCGGGCGGGGCCGGCGGGGCGGGCGGGGCGGGCGGGGGAAAGAACTTATGGCCCCAGTGCTGCCCGGCCGTGATCTTGTATACGGGCTGCTGTCCGTCCACCCGGAGGCCGCCGTAGCCGAACTCGATCGCGTACAGCTCGGGCGAGTACACGTAGAAGGACGTCATCTCGTCGTTGGTGTGCTTGCCGAGGCTGTTCATCAGCGGGATGCCGTACTTCTCCCGCCGGTCGAGCGCCAGCCCCACGTCGTCGAAGGACTCCGTCTCCACCATCAGGTGGATGAGCCGGCCGCGTCCGGGCGCCGAGGTGACGCCGAGGGTGTGGTGCCGGTCGTTGGAGCTCATGAACCAGACGGTGCGGTCCCTCGGGCCCATCGTGTTGCGCTCGTAGAAGCCGAGCACCTCGGTGTAGAACTCCTTCAGCGCCCTGCCGTCCTCACCGGTGACGATGACGTGACCCATGCCCATGTCGCCGGTCACGAACTTGCTCACCAGGTGGGGAGTCCGGACCGGCTTGTGGTCAAGTACGGGGCCGTAGAACAGCTCGATCGGATTGCCGCCCGGGTCGTCGAACCGTACGAAGCCAGTGACCCGCCGCTCGTCGGCCTCGTCGTCCGACCCTTCTGTCACCTTGATGCCCGCGTCCTCAACCGCGGCCGCCTCCTGCCTCATGTCCCGCTCGTGCAAGACCTCGAAGCCGATGGCGGTGGCCCGGCTCTCGGCGCCCGAGGACACGACGAGGCGGGGCGGGTAGTCGTCCATCCGGTAGCGAAGCGACTCGTCGCCCTCTTCATGGACCGGCATCAGGCCGAGGAAGTCCCCGGCGAACGTCCGCCACCCGTCGAGGTCGGTGGCCTCAAGCCGCAGGTAGCCGAGCGAAAGAATGGACACTTGTGACTCTCCTAGCGACTGGCGGGTTTACGGCTGCGGGAACTTCTTGGACCCAGACTCGCGGCGCTTCCAGTGGCCGTCGTCGTGCCAGGTGGTCTCGATGAGGCCGAGCGGCTGCAGGTCCCAGCACTCCAGGTAGGTCACGCCCGCGGGACCTGAGGTGATCGTGAACGGCACCCCAGCGTCGCCCGTCCAGAACTCGCCAGGGCCGAGCTGCCTGACCTCCTCGCCGTTGGCGCCGTACTCGACGGTGAGCTGCCCGCCGACGACGATCATCAGCTGCGGGTGGTTCACGTGCCGCCTGGGCACGATGAAGTCCGGGCGGATGCGCCGTCCCTGCCACCGGAACGCGGGCTCGACATTGGTCGACCGCCACATCGCGCCGTCCAGGGTGGCGGCGATGTCGACCGGGGCATTCGCGATGAATCCGCCGTCATTCCAGTAGAACGTCGGGTCGCCCTGAAAGAACTCGAGCGGCTCCCAGCCCTCGTCGGCGAGGAGATCGAAAAAGGAGATAGGCACGTGCCCATGGTTGTCGAGCCGACGGTACTGGTCAACCAGGGCGTTCCGCTGGATGGGACGTGTCTTGACCTGCGCTTTCTGCGTTCCGAACAGCAGGACGCCGATGGTGACAGCACAGGACGCGGCTCCTATATTGACCCCATGCCATTCGCTGTAGACAGCCTGCTAACCGACACCGACTGGATCCCCATGTCGCTCGCGGGCCAGCAAGAGAGCCCGATGTACTTCTGGGAGGACGGCGGCCCGCTGAAGGACGCGCCGGTTGACTTCGCCGCGACGTTCGCGGAGAACATGTGGGTCGCCGTCAAGCCGATCCAGTTCCTGACGTTCTACCGCAACCCGCTGAAGGTGGTGCCGAACTTCGTCGTACCGCGTCACCTGCACAACATCGACGAGACGATCATCGTACTCAAGGGCGAGTACAAGATCCAGTTCGGCGACCCGGCCGAGGACGAGCACGTGATCGTGAAGCCGGGCTGCTTCTTCACCAGCCGGGCGGGCACCCCGTACACGATGACCGCCGGACCCGAGGGCGTCACCTACATCGAGACCTGGGGCACGCCGGTGACCAGCCTGAAGACCGTCTGGTACGACTACGGCTGGGTGCGCCGCTGAGCGGGCTTGAGATCCTTCCCCCGGAGACCACCGGACGCTGCGCTCCGGTTAGCGCGAGCAGCCGACATCCCCGTTTCTTGCTGTTATCGTTTCGCCTCGGCGGACGGCTAAAGATGGTGGATGTCTGGGTACACGATCGTGTACCCAGACATCCACTATCATCGCGGGCGGGACCCGCTCCCCGTCTTCTTGCTGTTATCGAAGCTGTGGCTCCGCCCGCGCGGTGGAGCGGAGAGATCCCGGAGGGGCAGGGCCCGCCGCGGGACAAGGGATCCGCCGCGGGACAAGGGGCCCGCCGCGGGACAAGGGGCCCGCCGCGGGACAAGGGGCCCGCCGCGGGACAAGGGGTTCCGGGGCGAGGTTAGGTGTTGCGGTCGCGGGCCAGGTACGCGAGGACGGTGCTCTCGAACTCGTACTTGCGCTCGATCATCGCCCAGTGCCCGCAGTCGTAGAGCACGTGCAGTTCGCACTGGGGGACGAGCCGCATGGCGGCAAGCGCGCCCTCCATCGGCGTCACCCGGTCGTCACGGCCGACGATCACCAGCGTCGGTGCCTGGATCTTGGTCAGCGTCGAGACCGCGTCGACGGCGCCGAACGCGCGGCCCTTGCGCATCGCCTCAAGCATCGGCCGGTTGTACAGCTTCTTGATGTCGGACGGGGCGTCCGGGTCGGTTGCCGCCTGCCACCGCATCTCGACGAACTCGTCGGTGAGGATGGCGGTGTCGTAGACCATCGACTCCATCCACTGCAGCAGGCGCTCGCGGGTGGGGTCCTCGACGAACTCCACCAGCAGCTTGATGCCCTCCGGCGGGGACGGGCTGAGCAGCGACAGGCCGATGCCGCCGATGCAGACCAGCCGGGTGATCAGGTCCGGGTGCTTGGCCGCGATCCGGGCGGCGACGTTGCCGCCCATCGAGTTGCCGATGACCGGCAGCGGGCCGAGGCCCATACCGTCGAGGAAGTCGAGCACCCCGGCCGGGCCGACCGCCAGCGGGTTGGCGTCGGGCGAGTAGCTCTTGCCGAACCCGGGGAAGTCGAGCACGTAGGTGGTGTACTTCTCGGCAAGCGCCGGCAGGTTGCCGCGGAAGTTGGCCCAGCCGCTGACGCCGGGACCCGAGCCGTGCAGCAGCAGCAGCGGCGGGCCGTCGCCGGCCACGTGGTAGTGCAGCTTGCCCTTCGGGGTGTCGAGGAAGCGGCTGGTCTCCTCGAACGACAGCAAGCCGGTCACTGGCCCGGCCCCTTGCCCGGAGACACGGTGCTCGATGACACTGGCCCGATGTCACGCGGCGGCTTGCCGGCCAGGTGACGGCCTGCGATGTAGCCGAACGTGACGCTTGGGCCGATGCAGCTGCCGCCGCCGCCGTAGATCGCGCCGAGCACCGAGGCTGCGGTGTTGCCCGCCGCGTAGAGCCCGTCGATGACCGGCGTCCGGTAGCCGAGGACCCGCGCGCGGGAGTCGACGCGGAGGCCGCCGTTGGTACCGAGGGTGCCGGGCCACTGCTGGATGGCGCCGAAGACCGGGCCGGCGATCGGCTTACGGTTCACGGTGTCCGGGCCGGTCAGCACGTGCGTCTGGCCGGGGTCGCCCCAGTCGGGGTCCTCGCCGTTGGCGGCGTAGGTGTTGTACCGCTCGACGGTCGCCTCGAGCACGTCCGGGTCGATCCCGATCTGCTCCGCCAGCTCCCGGATCGAGCCCGTGAGCTTGAGCCAGTCGGGCGCTTCCTCGCCGTTGGGGCCGGTCAGGCTCATCGCGACGCCCGGCTTGGACCCGATGACTCCCTTCTCGACGATGTCGTTGCCGAAGATGACCCACCCCGGGGGCTGGTTGGTGTAGCCGGGGTTGCGCTGGTCGAAGAAGCCGAAGGGGTGCGGGAAGTCGTTGTAGGTGTAACCGCCGTGCATGAAGCGGTGGCCGTGGGAGTTGACGATGATCGATCCCGCCCCGAGGCCCATCATCATCTGCGGCACCGGCTTGCCGTCGCGACCCTTCTCCCAAGGCTCGTAGATGACGCCGAAGCCGAAGAAGCTGGTCATCGAGCCGAGCTTGGCCCCGACCGCCATCCCCATGCGGTGCCCGTCACCGGTGTTCGGCGCCGGGCTCACCGGCCTGACCTCGTACCCGATGAACGCCTTGACCATCTCGGGGTTATCGTCGAAGCCGCCGCAGGCAAGCACAACGCCGCGGCGTGCGCCAATCCGGCGCGGGCCGGGCCGACCATCAACGGCCTGGCCCTCGACGACGACGCCCACCACCGCGCCTGCGCCGTCGGTGACCAGCTCGACGGCGGGGGTGGACGCGCGCACTTCGCCGCCGGCGTCGATCACGCCCTTGAGCAGCGGGGCGATCAGCCCGCCGCCCTTGGCCCGCCAGACCTCGCGCTTGCGGGTTGCCAGTTCCTCGGCACCGACCTGGCCGCGCCGCTGCTCGGGGAAGCTGACCTCCCGCGGCGGGACCCACGGGCCTGAGGCGATCTTGCGGGCGAGTTCCTCACCGAGCTGGGCACCGGCCGGGTAGGGCTTGACCGCGCAGGTGCGCGGGAAGTGCCGGACGCCGGGGATGCGGTCGCCGATCACCGAGTAGTAGTCGTCGAGCTGAATGTGCGGCTCGGAGTCGTACCCGGTGGTCTCGAGCAGGTACTCGAACATCTCCGGGGCGGTGTCGACGTAGACTTCCTGCAGCTGCGGGTCGCAGGCGCGGCCGTCGGACAGCCGCCGGATGTACGCCAGGGCGTCCTCGCGGGAGTCCCGGCCGGAGATGAAGCGGTTGTTGGGTATCCACATGTCGCCGCCGGACACGGCGGTCGTGCCGCCGAAGAACTCGTCCTTCTCGACGACCAGGGTGCTGGCGCCGCCGCGGGCGGCGAGCAGGGCCGCGGTCAGCGCTCCCCCGCCGCTGCCGACCACGACCACGTCGAAGATCTCGTCCCACTGTGAGGGGCTTTCCGGCACTGGATGCCTCCATGCAGATAGTAAGTCCGGCCAGCCTAACGACGGCCCGCGGACGGGCAAAGAGTCGCGTACCGATGACCGGGACGTCCCACTCAACGGGACCGGCCTATCCCCCAGCTGCGGCCCGGCGGGCTACATTGAGGCCACCCCCACCGCGACGAACGAGACGGACACCGATGCTCGACAGCACCCAGCGCACGACAGCGGCCGAACTGCTCTGGGCGGCCGAGCGGGACCTGGCGCCGGTTGACCCGCTGACCGAGACGTTCCCCGGCATCGACGTGGTGGACGCCTACGAGATCCAGCTGATCAACATCCGCAGGAAGCTCGCCGCGGGCGCCCGGGTGCGCGGTCACAAGGTCGGCCTGTCTTCCCCGGTCATGCAGCAGATGATGGGCGTGGACGAGCCCGACTACGGGCACCTGCTCGACACGATGGTCCTGTCCGGTGCGGCACCGATCGCGGCCGGAAAGTACTGCTACCCGCGGATCGAGGTCGAGATCGGCTACATCCTCGGCTCCGCCCTGCCCGGTGCCGACTGCACCGAGGAAGACGTACTCGCCGCCACCGAGTACATCGTGCCGAGCCTCGAGCTGATCGACAGCCGCATCACCAACTGGCGGATCAAGCTGCCGGACACCATCGCCGACAACGCGTCATCGGCGGGCGTCATCCTCGGCGAGGCCCGCCGCACTCCCGCCGAACTGGCGGAACGGGGCGTCGACATCGCGAACATCGACGCGGTGCTCTATGCCGGCGACCCTGCCAGCTCGCAAGACACTGAGGTCGCCCGCGGCAACACCAGTGCCGTGCTCGGCAACCCGACCTGGTGCGTCGCCTGGCTGGCGCGCACGGTGGCCGGCTTCGGTGTCAAGCTCGAGGCCGGGCACCTCATCATCCCGGGCTCCTGCACCCGGGCGATCGACGCCAGGCCGGGCACCGCGTTCCGCGCCGAGTTCGCCGGGCTCGGCACCGTGACCGCCGAGTTCAACTAGCCGGGCTTCGAGTAACCGAGCAACAGGGAAGACACCGTGACCAAGGCCACCGCCGCGATCGTCGGGTCGGGCAACATCGGCACCGACCTCATGTACAAGCTGCTCCGCTCCGACGTCATCGAGCCGCGCTGGATGATCGGCATCGACCAGGAGAGCCCGGGGCTGAAGCGGGCCGCCGACCACGGCCTGACCGCCACCGCCGAGGGCGTGGACTGGCTCCTCGCCAACGAGCGCCCCGACCTGGTCTTCGAGGCCACCTCCGCCTACGTGCACCGAGAGAACGCGCCGAAGTACGCAGAACTCGGCATCCAGGCGGTCGACCTCACCCCGGCCGCGCTCGGCCCGGCCGTCGTCCCCGCGGTCAACCTCGGCGCGCACGTCGACGAGCCCAACGTCAGCCTGATCACCTGCGGCGGGCAGGCGACCATCCCGATCGTCTACGCGGTCTCCCGGGTCGTGCCTGTCGAGTACGCGGAGATCGTCGCCAGCGTGGCGTCGCCGTCGGCCGGGCCAGGCACCCGGGCCAACATCGACGAGTTCACCAAGGCCACCGCCCGCGGGGTGGAGACGATCGGCGGCGCGCAGCGCGGCAAGGCGATCATCATACTCAACCCGGCCGAGCCGCCGATGCTGATGCAGGACACCATCTTCTGCGCGATCCCGGAGGACGCGGACCGGGATGCCATCACCGCCTCGGTCAAGGAGATCGCGGCCGGCGTGGCCGCCTACGTGCCCGGCTACCGGCTGCGCACCGAGCCGCAGTTCGACGACCCCACCCCGATGAGCGGCGGGCGGGCGCGCGTCGCCGTCTTCGTCGAGGTCGAGGGCGCGGGCGACTTCCTGCCGCCCTACTCGGGCAACCTCGACATCATGACCGCCGCCGCGACCCGGGTCGGTGAAGGGTTCGCCACGCGGATCCTCGCCGGGCGCGGGTAAGAACACCTGGAGACCCCTGTCATGCCCTACAGCGCAGACCTCGACGTCCGCGTCACCGACTCCTCGCTGCGCGACGGCTCGCACGCGATCAGGCACCAGTTCACGGTCGACAACGTGCGCAGCATCGTCGCCGCCCTCGACGACGCGGGCGTCCCGGTCATCGAGGTGACCCACGGCGACGGCCTGGGCGGCTCGTCGTTCAACTACGGCTTCAGCGCCGTGCCCGACCAGGACCTGATCGCGACCGCGGTGGCGACCGCCAGGCAGGCCAAGATCGCCTTCTTGATGCTGCCTGGCGTCGGCATCACCGACGACATCCGCCAGGCGGCCGGCAACGGCGCCTCGGTCTGCCGGATCGCGACGCACTGCACCGAGGCCGACATCTCCATCCAGCACTTCAAGGTCGCCCGCAGCATCGGCCTTGAAACGGTCGGCTTCCTGATGATGGCGCACAGCCAGCCACCTGAGGTGCTCGCCAGGCAGGCGCGGATCATGGCCGACGCGGGCGCCCAGTGCGTCTACGTGGTCGACTCGGCCGGCTCGCTGATCATGGACGGGGTCAGCGAGCGGATCGCGGCCCTGGTGGCCGAGCTCGGCGACGACGCCCAGGTCGGCTTCCACGGTCACGAGAACCTCGGGCTCGGGGTGGCCAACTCGGTCCTCGCCGCCCGCGCGGGCGCCAAGCAGATCGACGGCTCAACCCGCCGCTTCGGCGCCGGCGCGGGCAACACCCCGGTCGAGGCGTTCGCCGCGGTCACCGAGCGGCTCGGGATCAAGACCGGCATCGACACCCTGAAGATCGTCGACGCCGCCGAGGAGACCGTCGCCCCGGTGCTGAGCTCGAACCCGCCCGAGCTCAACCGCCTCTCGCTCACCATGGGGTACGCCGGCGTCTACTCAAGCTTCCTCAAGCACGCGGAGATCCAGGCCCGCAAGTACGGCGTGTCCGGGGCCGAGATCCTCATCGAGGCCGGCCGCCGCAAGCTCGTCGGCGGCCAGGAAGACCAGCTCATCGAGATCGCGGTGGGCCTCGCCAGCCGCAAGTAGCCGTTCGGGATACCTCTGGGCGGCGGACCGGGTGCCGTTGAGCTCGGACGGGCTAGTGCGCCCGCTGGCGCAGGCGATGCCGGTCCGCCTGGCGCTGTCCGAAGCGCAGCCACTACCTGCCCACCTCCGGTCTTCACTGACTGGTCGGTACATAATAGGAACGGCCAGCTGACGACCGCAATGCACTGACGTGGTCAAAAGCTGCATCGGGGCGTGAACGGACGCTACCGATCAGTCAGTTTTACCGTCCCGCCCAGCAGAACGGGCCCCGTGACACAACCGGGCAGCCACGATATTTTCTGCCATGGTGGTGAGGTTTCACCGTGGTCAGACGATGAGGGAAGCCAATGAGCGAAACCGCGGCTGAGCCGCAGCAGGCAACCGTGCTTGACAACGTGCGGGCGCTGCTGCCTGAGATCAAGGCGCGCGCCGAGGAGATCGAGCAGGCGCGGGCGGTGCCGCGCGACCTCGCGGAGAAGCTGCGGTCGGCGGGCGTCTTCCGGCGGTACGTGCCGCGCTCCCATGGCGGTGACGAGATGTGGCCGGACGAGGGCCTGACCGTGATCGAGGAGCTGGCGCGGGCCGACGCCTCGGTCGCGTGGGTGGCGGCGGTCGGCTCTGAAGGGCCGAGCTTCTACGCCTACCTGCCGCCGGACACCTACGACAAGGTCTTCTCCGGCGGCCCCGACGTCATCCACAGCGGCGTGATCAACCCGACAGGCAAGGCGGTGCGGGACAAGGGCGGCTACCGGTTCAGCGGCCGGTGGTCGTTCGGCAGCGGGTCCAACAACGCCGACTACATCTGCATCCACGGCGTGCTCGACGACGGGTCGGGCACCCGGATGGGCGTGGTCCCCGCCGGCCAGGTGCGGATCGACGACGTCTGGCACGTGAGCGGGCTCAAGGGCACCGCCAGCAACGACATCGTGCTCAGCGACCTGTTCATACCTGACGAGTGGACGGGCAACTTCGCCGAGCTGCCGAAGATCGCCAGGCACCCGCTCGACCGGCGGCAGCTTGGGGCGCGGTTCGGCTCGGAGTTCGCGGCCGTCGCCGTGGGGATCGCCCAGGCGGCCCTGGACGACATCACCGACATCGCCCGCAACAAGATCCCGGCCACCTCGCGCAGCAAGCTGGCGCAAGATCCCGTCGCACAGTACCTGACCGGGCAGCTGGCCACCGACCTGTACATGGCGCGGACGCTGCTGCACCAGGTCGCCCGCGACGACCAGGCGAGCGTGCCCTTCGGCCCGCCGGACGACACGGCGACGATCACCAGGCGCGCCCGCCTGTCGCGGGCGGCGTCGGTGGCGGCGTCCGTCGTCGAGGGCGCGTACTCCATCTCAGGCACGACCGGGCTGTTCGAGTCCTGCCCGCTGCAGCGGCGGCTGCGCGACGTGCGCGCCGTCACCCAGCACTACATGCTCTCCGCCCGCAGCGCGTACGGGCCGGTCGGCTCGGCCATCCTGAGCGAGGACGCCGCGGGCTGAGCTCTTTTACTGGCTGAGCTCTGTTGCGGCTGAGAGGGGAGGTTGCGATGCCGGCCAGCGAGTTGAGCGGGGTCGCGCTTGAGGCCATGCGGCTGCAGAACGCGTATGCCCTGGCGATCGACGCCCGCGACTGGGAGCTCTTCCGTACCGTGTTCACCCCCGACGTACGGGCCGACTACCCGCACGCGGTGTTCGACGGCATGGACGCGTGGCTGGACAACTTCATACCGTTCCACGACACCTGCGCGTGGACCGTGCACGAGATCACCAACCACGTCGTCGGCGAGGACGACCACGGAATCTGGGGCACCTGCTACGGGTGGGTCCGGTGGACGACGAAGGACAAGCCCGGCTACCTCAACCGGGCCGAGGTGCTGTTCCGCGACCGGCTGCGCGAGGACGACGGTACCTGGCGGATCGCCCGGCGCACGCTGCGGATGCTGTCTTCTGCGCCGCAGGCGCCGCTTCCCGCCGGGTACCGCCTGCTGCAGTCCGTCCTCGATTTTGCCGACTGGACCTAACGGGGCCGACTGGGCCTAACGGGGCCGGCTGGGCCTAACGGGGCCGACTGGACCTAACGGGGCCGACTGGGCGTGGCAGCCCGCTTGGTCAGCCGAACAGCTCCACCACCGGCTTGTCCCGCAGGTCGTCCTTGAGCAGGTAGGCCGCGGCCGAGTCCATGTGGCTGCGCCACAGGCGCTCGGCGCCGTCCGCGTCGCCCGCCTCGACCAGCGCGAGCAGCTTCCTGTAGGCCTGCACCGCGAGCCGGAAGCGCTCGGGGGACCCGGTCTCGCCGAAGCTGCGCGACGCCCGCAGCTCGGTATGGGTGGCGACGATGTCGTGCAGCATGGCGCCCTGCAAAGCGAGGGTCTTGTTCCCCGACCGCTGCATGATCAGCTCGTGGAAGCGGTAGCTGAGCCGCGTCCACAGGGCCGGGTCGAGCGCCAGGCCGTCCCCCTCGCCCCTGGCAGACGCCGCCTCGGCCGCGGACTCGATCGCGGACTCGATCTCGGCCACCACGGCGGCCAGGTCCGCGACGTCCTGCTCGGTCCTGCGCCTGGCGAGCATGGCCGCGCAGACCGGCTCGGCGATCTTCCGCGCCTCGTACACGTCGTCGATGGTCGCGCCCCTGAGCTGCAGCAGCAGGCCGACGTGGCGGGCCGCAGCCGTCTGGTCCGGCGCCATTACCTGCGCGCCGCCGCGGCTGCCCGGCCTGACCACGATCAGCCCTTCGGTTTCCAGGATGCGGAAGGCCTCGCGGATCGTCGGCCGGGAGACGCCGAACTGCGTCATCAGCTGGGTTTCCGGCGGCAGCTTCTCCCCCGGTCGCACCGAGCCGCGGACGATCTGGCGACGTAGCTGGGCCGCGATCAGCTCGGACGTCTTCGGCGCCCGCACCGGCTGGCCGATCTGGCCAAGCTGGCCGTTGGGTACCCGAACGTAACTCACGGCAGTCACCCCGCCCGGCACCGCGCTCTTCAGCCACCATCAATATACGATAGAAGAGTTATTTAAGTTATACAAGTAGCGCTTCGGCGAAGGGCCGGCCTGACCACGGCCCGTTCCAGGTACCCGGCTCCGGCACCGGACCCCCGGCCCGCTAGACGGCAGTTATTTTTGTTTAGTAATCTGATTGTACCTTATAAGCTCATGACGTTCGGTAGTCGTAACATGACAGCACAACACGGCCAGCTGCCTGGAGGACGGGACGGATGATCGACCACACCCCTCGGGGGTCCGACCCGTTGCTTTCGCGGCTGGTCCGTCAGATGACGGGACTGGATCCGAGCCGACCCGCGCTGTTCTTTGATGGCATGACGTTCACCTGGGCGTTCTATTCGGATGCGGTGGCCGATCTGGGAACACTGCTTGCCGGGCATCCCGACGCCCGGCGGGTCGGGATCGTGCTGCGGAACCGGCCGGGACCGCTCGCTGCCCTGATCGCTACCCTCGGTACCGGGCGCGAGGTGGTGACGCTGAGTCCGCACCTGGGAGACATCGGCCTTGAGCAAGACATCGTTGACCTGGCCCCCGACGTCATCGTGGCCGAGGATGCCGACTGGGCCCGCGACGCGGTGCTTGCCTCGTCCAAGGCGGTAGGCGCGATCGCGCTGCGGACCGGGGCCGACCGGGGCCTGGCGGCCCAGCCCGTCGCGTGGTCGCCGGCCCCGTCGCTGCAGGATCCTGGCGATGTCGCGGTGCTGATGATGACCAGCGGCACGACCGGGCGGCCGAAGCGGGTTGAGCTGACCTATGACCGGATGACGGCGGCGTTCCGCGCGGCCGGGCTGGTCATCGACGAGGCGCACGAGTCTCACCTGCGCGGCCGTACCGACATCCTGTGGGCGTCGCTCGCGCACATCAGCGGCCTGTACTTCGCGGTCGCGCAGGTGATCGAGGGGCGCAGCGTCGCCCTGCTTGAGAAGTTCGAGGTCGGCGCCTGGATGGAGCTGGTCAGGCAGCACCGTCCCGGCTACGTGCGGCTGCCGCCGGCCGCGCTGCGGATGGTGCTGCAGGCCGGGGTACCTGCCGAGACGTTCGACAGCGTCCGCGCGGTCGGTTGCGGCACCGCGCCGCTGCCGCCCGAGCTCGCGGAGGAGTTCGAGGAGCGGTTCGGTATTCCCGTGCTCACCTCCTACGGCGCGACCGAGTTCGCGGGTGCGATCGCCGGATGGACGCTGCAGGACAAGAAGCTGTGGGGGCCGCGCAAGCGTGGCAGCGCCGGGCGCGCGCACCGCGGCATCGAGCTGCGCGTCGTCGACCCGGACGCCGGCTCGGTCCTGTCGGCCGGGGAGATCGGCCTGCTCGAGGCGCGCGGCAGGCAGCTACCTGGAGCGGACGGCGCCTGGCTGCGCACCACCGACCTCGCCGCCCTCGACGACGAGGGGTTCCTGTACATCCGTGGCCGGGCGGACGAGGCGATCAACCGGGGCGGCTTCAAGATCCCGCCCAGCGTGATCGAGGACGCGCTCGCGGCGCACCCCGCGGTCGACGAGGCGTCGGCGGTGGCGCTGCCGGACGCCAGGCTCGGCCAGATCCCGGTGGCGGCGGTGACGCTGCTCAGCCCGGCCACAGAAAAGGAGCTCATGGAATACCTGGCCAGCCGGCTGACCAGGTACCAGCGGCCGGTCGCGATCAAGGTGGTCGACCAGCTGCCGCGGACCCCCTCGCTCAAGATCAGCCGGGCGCTTGTCCGCGAGCACTACTTCGACGGTTTCACCCCCCACGAGGCCAGCGAGATCGCCGGCCACGCACCGCTGAGCACAGGGACGACAGGAGAGCCCGCATGACCAGGGAACGGGCCGGGTACGGCGTACTCACCGACGAGTCATTCGAGCGCTCGCGCCGCCGGATCGGCATCCCGCTGCGCATCAACCCGGCCCACATCACCGAGGTGACAGCCGACGCCACCCGGCACTTCGCCTACGGGTACGGCGACGACAACCCGCTCTACTGCGACCCGGAGTACGGCAAGAACACCCGCTGGGGCGGCCTGATCGCGCCGCCGAACTTCACCTACTGCATGGGCGAGAACGCGGCGCCGCCGCTCACCGCGGAGCAGAAGGAACAGCTCAAGGGAGACCCGTTCGCGGGCCTTGGCTCGTACCAGGCGGCGATGGAGTTCGAGTACTACCGGCCGCTGACGGCCGGCGACCGCTGCAAGGTGATCCGCGCCCAGGTCGGCGTGGCCGACAAGCCGAGCCGGTTCGGCGGCCGCACCGCGCACGTGACCCACGACTTCCTGTACACCAACGGTCATGGCCAGGTCGTCACCATCCAGCGCGGCACCTGGATCAACGCGGAACGGCACACGTCGCGGTCACGCTCCGAGTCGGCGAACGGATCGGGAGGGGCGGGCAGGTCGGGAGGGGCGGGCGGGTCGGGGGATAAGCATCCGGTCACCTTCGACCCCTACACCGACGAGCAGCTCGCGGA
>Ga0335078_10004784_pt1 | contig 20041 bp, 20 predicted proteins | sample Lox_Sample_32_FD_206711 | JGI IMG/M metagenome (GOLD analysis project Ga0335078, IMG submission 206711) | Soil microbial communities from Loxahatchee National Wildlife Refuge, Florida, United States - Lox_Sample_3.2 | ecosystem: Environmental > Terrestrial > Soil > Wetlands | place: USA... | reverse complement strand
GCCGACACAGTCCGTCATGCGCTCCGGGATGTGTACGACCCCTGCTGTGCCGACCGGGGGATCAGCATCGTCGACATGGGCGTAGTCGAGGACGTGCGTGTGGCCGGCGGGCACGTCGAGGTCGATCTCGTCCTGACCACGGGCTGGTGCCCGTTCGTGGTCAGCATGTCCACCGCGATCCCGGACCGCCTCAACCACCTCGACGGTGTCGAGAGCGTCGACGTCCGCGTGGTGTGGGATCCGGTGTGGACCCAGGAGCGGCTGTCCCCATCCGCGCGCGAAAAGCTGACCCTGCCGCTCGAGCAATTGATCCCCTACCGCGAGCGACGGATCGCCCAGCAGAAAGGAGCCTGATCCATGGCTACCACCGAGTCCGTCGCCACGACCGAGCGCGACCGCAAGGTGTCGGCGTTCGTGTTCGACTGCGTCTGCCACATCTTCAACTTCGATCCGGCCAACGCGCTCGGCTCGCCGGGCTTGCTGTTCGACGAGCACCTATACGCCTTCCATCAGTTACTGACTCGCGAGGGCGAGCAGATCCTCTCGCGCGAGGAGTTCATGCGCGAATGGAGCGTCGATGAGATCTACGACATGATCATCGAAGGCTCCGACACCGACATGATCGTCGCCCAGCCGTTGCCGCTGACCGATCTGTTCCAGGACGGACTGTCGGCGTGGGAGAAGTGCGCCGAGATGGCCGCCAAGCATCCCGACCGCGCCGTCTTCTGGGCGTCGATCAACCCGCTCGAGGGCAAGAAGGCGCTCGATCTGCTGCGTCGCCAGGTTGAGGATCACGGCGCCCGAGGACTCAAGCTCTACAACGTCCGGTACGACTACGGCCAGCCGTTCCCGTGGCGGATGGACGACCCGCGGGTCGCTTACCCCGTGTTCGAGCTCGCGCAGGAGCTCGGGATCAACCTGATCGGCGTCCACAAGGGAGTTCCACTAGGTCCCCAGCCGATCGAGCACACGCGCACGTTCGACATGGACGGAGCGGCGGCGAACTTCCCGGACATCAACTTCATCATCTTCCACGTCGGGCTGCCCTGGCTTGACGAGGTGCTCTGGCAGATCGTCCGCTATCCCAACCTGTACGCCTCGATCGCAGCGACGGTGAACTTCATCGCCCGGCAGCCACGGGTGTTCGCGGAGACGCTCGGCAAGATGATGTGGTGGTGTGGGGAGGACAAGATCATCTACGGCGGTGAGACGCCGATCTGGCATCCGCAGTGGGCGCTCGAGGAGTTCTGGAACTTCGAGCTGCCGCGGGACATCGTCGAGGAGCGGGGCTACCCGCAGCTCACCGAGCAGGCCAAGCGCAAGATCCTCGGCGAGAACCTGGCCCGCCTCCACGGCATCGACGTCGGCAGCAAGAAGGCGGAGTTGGGGGTCAGCTCCTAGCGGTCAGCCGTTACCGCGGCCGAGGTTTGTAGCCGGTTCGCGGGCGGCCGGGTGCAGCTTGTTGCCGTCCGTCGCATGCTCGAGTTGCCGCCACAACGTGCGCATCGTGGGAGCGAGATGTGCGATCTCTTCGAGGTGGGCCTCGGCAAGTGCGTCGAGCTTGGCGGCGCCCGCCGCCGTGAGGGTGACACGCACGACGCTCTTGCTGTTCGGGTCCGGATCGCGCCGGACGAGTCCGTCCTTGACCGCGCGGCTGATGAGCTCACCGGCGCTGTGGTGGCGGAGGACGAGATAGCCGGCGAGTTCGCCGATCGTCGGCCCCGACGGATCGGGGTGGCCTCTGACAGCCAGCAGCAGTTGGTGCTTGGCAGGAGTCAGCCCGGCCGCCTTGGCCTGCTCCTCGCTCCAGCGCATGAAGTGGCGCAGACCCATGCGAAGCTCGAGGAGATGCTCGAAGTCCAACTGATCCAGGTTCACGTCGCGGCACGATATCGTGCTGAGACAGGACTCGAAACAGATGGGGGGGCGTGGGTGGCGCCGGCGGCTTGGGTCGTCACAACCCTTGAAGCGGCGGAGCCTCGGCGATCGCTGGCATCGACTGCGAGAAGCGGTGTATCGCGGTCGCTTGTTCGCGGCTGACCAACACGGTCACGAACGCGCCGCAGCCCTCGCAGAAGATCCGCATCTGGTTCTCGCTGATCCAATGGTGTACGGCCGCCGGGTCCTTATGCCTGCACACCGGGCAGGCGAGATCCTCAAGGATGAGCTCGAGCGAGTCGTCCGGCTTGAACGTCGCGGTATACGAAATCTGTGGCAAGGCGCGCCTAGCCTAAGCCATCGGCGGTTCGAGCCGGTTCCGTCCGTAGTCCGGGTCCGTCGGATCGAACACGCGCCCCGCGTACGACGGCGCATCGTCAATAGCAGCGGTGAACGTCCCGAAGCGCACATCGGTGGGGTCGAGGATGCGCACCGGCACGGAGGGACCCGTGCGAATCGCACGAGCTCGTTCGCCGGCAGTGGGATCAAGCATCAATGGTCTCATCTCGGACCTTCCTTCTGTCGCTGCGTATATCGTAGCACGATATCGTTCTACGATAAGAAGATGTTGCTTTTCCACTCCGACGACCGTTGAAAACTCAAGGTGATCGTGGAACGATATCGCGCTGCGATAAGATCGTCGGCATAACCGCGCGCAGGGACCGGCTGCATGAATCCCCGAACTCGGAGGAGGCTTCGTGGCGACCGTAACCGAAGCAAGAGCGACTCGAGCACTGCCGCTCCGCTGGCGCAAAGGCTTCGTGGGTGAGCTTTGGGCCGAGTTCTTCGGCTGTTTCATCCTTATCTCATTCGGAGACGGGGTGGTGGCCATGCTGTGGGCCCTGGTCGGATCAGGGCGCTCGGTTCCGCCCGTGGCCAAGGCTGGGGCTGGGATCTTCGCTGGATCATCGTCGCTCCTCGGCGCCGGCGACTGGCTGCTCATCACCTGGGGTTGGTGCCTGGCCGTCGTGTTCGCCGTCTATACCGTGGGCGGCGTGACGGGCGCGCACATCAACCCCGCGGTGACGCTAAGCGTGGCGATCCGGAAGCAGCTGCCGTGGAACAAGGTTGGGCCTTATTGGATCGCCCAGTTGCTCGGGGCCTTCGTCGGCGCCGCGCTCGTGTTCCTCGTCTACAACAACGCGCTCAACCACTTCGACCAGACAATCCACGCCGTCAAGGGGCAGATCTCGTCACTACCGACATACGCCACGTTTGCCACCTTCCCGGCGCCGTACTTCCACAGCGTCCTAGGCCCGCTGGTCGACCAGATCGTCGGCACGTTCTTTCTCGTCCTGTTCATATGCGCGGTGACCGACGAGTTCAACCTACCCGTCGGGGGGAACCTGGCGCCGTGGATCATCGGCATGATTGTGATGGCGGTCGGCATCTCGTTCGGCGCCAACGCCGGATACGCGATCAACCCAGCTCGCGACTTCGGCCCACGCATCTTCGCGTGGATCGCGGGATGGGGGAAGCTGGCGATGCCAGGCGACTACGGCTGGGTCAACACCTACTTCTGGGTGCCGATCGTCGGGCCTCTGATCGGCGGCGCACTAGCGGCGTTCTTCTACGACTTCGCTATCCGGGACATCCTCAAAGCGCGTAAACCACCGGAGCCTGGGGTCGAGGCCGAAGGAAGGACGGTCCAGCGTGAGATCCCACCCAATGCATGAGAGACCCCGCGCGATCGAGGGCACTCTGCCCGGGCCCTCGAAGACGATCACGGTCGAGCCGCTCCGGATCCCGAAGGCTCCGGCACTGCCTCGGCGCGAGCCGACGCCGCTGCCCGACCCACCCAAGCGGGAGCCGGCGCGGCAACCCGGGCGCGAGCCGGTCCCGGCCGGGTGAGCGGCGACGTCGGCTGCGGACGCCGCCCCTGATCTGATCGTCCCGGTTCTCGGTTTCAGGCAGTGGAGCCTCGACAGGAGCTGCCTGCGGTCTCCGTTTGCGGGTCGGCCGTGGCCGACGCCTGAACAACGCGCGCTCTGCAGCGCGAGCTGTCATGGGCACACGAGCGCTCCGGTGAAGGAGTGCTCTTGCGGGATCTACGCCTGGTACACCCCGTGCCCGCTGCTGAGTTCGGTCATGACCTCGCTCGTCGCCGGCGTCGTGATCCTCTGGGGCCGGATCGAGCTTCATGCGAGCGGTATGAGAGGGGCTCACGCTCGGATCGTGGGACTCGAACTGCCCGTGTCGCGCGGATACAAGCGACGAGAGATCGAACGGGTCGCGCACGATCTCGGCGTCCCAGCGGTCACTCACCAGAAGCTGAGAACGCTTGGAGCCGACTACGGCGAGCCGATCGACCGCTCTCTCACTGAGGCTCTTAGTGCTTGAAGCCCGCAACCTCCTCGACCGGGCGGTCGGGGAGCGGTGCGGCCAGACGCTGGAGGCCCTCGGTCTGCTTTCGCAGGGCGTCGATGAACAGATCGGCCATATCGCGTGACATCCCTGCGCGCACGACAACCCTCAGGACCGACAGATCCTGCCGGTTCTCGGGGAAGGTGTAGGCCGGAACGAGCCAGCCCTGCTCGCGCATCCGGGCGGATACGTCGAACACGGTGTAGTTGGTCACGTCGGGCTTCAGCGCAAAAGCGAACACGGGCAGATCGCTGCCGTCCGTGATCAGCCGATAGGGCCCCATCGCGGCAATCTCACGCGCGATGTGCTGTGCGATCCGGCTCGAGCCCTGCTGGATCTTGCGGTATCCGTCCGCGCCCAGCGCCACGAACATGAAGTATTGGGCGATCACCTCGCTTCCGGGGCGGGAGAAGTTCAGCGCAAACGTCGGCATCGACCCACCGAGGTAGTTGACCTCGAATATCAGATCGCGGGGGAGCGCTTCCTGGTCCCGCCAGATTGCCCACCCGACGCCTGGATACACGAGCCCGTATTTGTGCCCCGAGGCGTTGATCGACTGAACCCGCGGTAGGCGGAAGTCCCACTCGAGATCCGGCTGGACGAACGGAGCGATAAATCCGCCCGAGGCGCCGTCGACGTGGACCGGCACGTCAGGCCCGCCGCTCGCCGCCAACTTGTCGAGCGCGGCGCAGATCTCGCTCACCGGCTCGTAGCTTCCGTCGAACGTCGATCCGAGAACCGCGACTACGCCGATCGTGTTCTCGTCGCACAGCGAGACTGCCTGCTCGGCGTCGAGGTGGAAGCGATCGCCCTCCATCGGTGCCAGACGCGGCTCCACGTCCCAGTAGCGGCAGAACTTCTCCCAACAGACCTGCACGTTGATGCCCGTGACCAGGTTCGGACGGTCGGTCGGCTTCCCGGCGGCCTTCATCCGATCCCGCCACCGCCACTTCAGGGCCATCCCGCCGAGCATCGCGGCCTCGCTCGAGCCGGTCGTGGACGTGCCGGTCACATCGCCGGTGCCCGGTACGTGCCACATCCGGCCAATGATGTTCACGCACCGCCGCTCGATCTCGGCCGTTTGCGGGTACTCGTCCTTGTCGATCATGTTCTTGTCGGCGGTGAGGCCCATGAGCGCCGAGGCACGCGGCGGCATCCACGTGGTCACGAACGTCGCCAGGTTCAGCCGCGCGCTCCCGTCGAGCAGCAGTTCGTTCGCGATCAGGTCATAGGCGACCTCGGTCCCTACGCCGTGCTCGAAGATGTCGTCGCGGCACAGGTCGCTCATGCCCTCCTCGAGCACGAAAGCTGCTGCGGCGGGGCCAATCTGGACGCTCATCAATCTCTCGCTTCCACCCGGTTGTCAAAAGCCAACGCCAGCGTGGAGCGCGCCCTGCTCGGGCGCATCATCCCGATCAGGTGATGGTTCGGCGCGGAGTCGAGAGGTGGAGCGGAACCGAGGGCGTCAGAGGATGTTGAAGCATCCGTAGACGACGAACAGCGGATTGGTGACCTGGCGTCCGGCCGCATCGAGCATCGACTGCCCCCCGAGGAAGGCAGGGGGCGACTGCGCCTTGTAGCACCCGTTGTACTGGACGCTCACGTCGTATTCGACCGAGGTCAGCTGGTACGGCACCGAGTTCGGCTGAGGCAGATACACGTAGACGTTGCAACTCCAGTCGCCGGGTCCGATCGCCTTCGTTCCCCGCCGGTTGCACTGCGGCTGGACGTACAGCCGGGCGTTCGGCGGCACGCGCCGTCCGATCAGCTGCTGCTGGAGCAGCGTGACGTTGTTGAACTCATTGCCGATGGTGTAGGCGACCCGGTACGCCGTCACCCCGGTCGGACCGAGGCTGCACCCGAACGCGAGAGCGGCGATCACCGCGGTGCCTATCGCCACGACCTTGATCGGAGCCCTCCAGCTCGGCCCGCTGCTGCTGACACCGGTGAGGAAGTCCCGGCGGCGCATAATCCGCCAGCTGGCGGCCAGGCAGGCGGCGATCCAGGCCACTGACACGAGAGTCCCGATGGCGACCTGGCCGAAGAACGGGTGGCTAGTGAACAGGCCGTGCCACCCTTCGAAGGCCGAGCCGATCAGGAGCTCGTGGACGATCACGCCTTTCCCGATGAGGTCGAGTAGCTGGGTGATGAGCGCCACCAGCAAGGGACCAAGCACACCAAGGATGCCGTTGCGGGTCGCCACCGAGACCAGGACTGCGAGACTCGTGTAGGCCAGCACCGGGAGCAGGCAGATCAGCCAGCTCACGACCGTCAGCGCCAGCATCCGACCGGGAGAGGTAAGGACTCCGCTCAGGTTCACAAGGGCGTGTGCGCCGACGAGGACCAGACCAGCGATCAGGCTCGACGCTCCCAGGACGAGCGTAAGTCCGATGGCGCAGGTGCCGGCGGCGAGGAGCTTGCCGGCGAAGACATCCTCGCGCGTACACGAGCGGGTGAGGATCGTCTTCCATGTGCCGTGGCGATCCTCGGACGAGAAGAGGTCGCCGGCAAGGACGCCTGCGATGATCGGGAAGCCCCAGGAGCCCGCGAATCCCAAGATCACCAGTGAGACCGCGAACCCGGAGGAGTGCACCCAGAACCCGAAGAGGGCGTCGGACGGGGTACCGCTCTGGACCTTCAAGACCGCGGCGAACGCGAGTGGACCGAGTGCGCAGATGAGCACGAGAATGCGCGTCGGCAGCTGCGCCATGAGCTTGGACAGCTCAGTTTCGTACGAGTTGCGGACCCCGCTGCCGATGCGCGGTTCCGCACGGGCGGCCGGTGCTGCGGGAGCGACCGTGGTCATGCGCCCGCCAGAATCGTGTCGGCCAGCTGCTGAGGTTCGAGCTCGTCCAGCGCCGCGCCGTCGTGCTCCGCCGTCAGCGCGAAGAACATGCTCTCGAGCGGACTCACCACCAGCTCGAGCCGGCGGATCAGCACGCGGGCGTCGCCGAGGGCGGCCACGAGCTCGTCCATGCTCTCCGGACGGGCGGCCACGACGAGCCCGCCGCGGGCAGCGGATTGAATCCGGATTGCGGGGACGCGGGACGCCAGTTCGATCGCCAGGGCGTCGTCGCTCGTAAACAACGCGTAGGCCGAGCGCGGCGCTTGTGCGTCGAGCTCGGCAGCGGTTCCGTTCCAGACGACTCGCCCGTGGCGCAGCACCGTGAACGAATCGCACACCTTCTCGAGCTCGCCGATCTGGTGGCTCGAGAGCAGGACCGCGACTCCGCCGGCGGCCAGTTCGCGGACGAGCGCCGCGACGGCGCGGGTTCCCCCAGGGTCGAGGCCGCTGGTCGGCTCGTCCAGCAGGAGCAGCCGCGGGCGCCGGAGCAGCGCGGCGGCGAGACCGAGCCGCTGGCGCATCCCGGTCGAATAGCCGCTGACGCGGTCATCGGCCCGGCCGGCGAGGTCGACGCGCCGGAGCGCGTCCTCGATCTCGTCCGCCCCGGCTCCGACCCCATCGAGCTTGGCCACGAGCCTCAGGTTCGAGCGCCCCGACAGATACGGATAGAAGGAGGGCTCTTCCACGAACCCGCCGACCGCGTCGAGCGCGTCGCCGCCGAGATGATCGAGGCGGTGGCCAAGGAGCTCGACCGACCCGCTGTCGGGGCGGATCAAGCCGAACAGCATCCGCAGAAGCGTCGTCTTGCCGGCGCCGTTGGGACCGAGGAGACCCCGGATCTCGCCGCTTCCAATCACGAGGTCGACTCCGTCTACCGCCGTCGTCGTGCCGAATCGCTTGACCAGTCCTGTCGCCCGGACGGCGTCCACGGCCCGAATATACATAGCCAATTCCGCCAGAGTGGACGCCGGTGGCGTGGGATCGCGGGGTGCACAGGACGGCCACACCGTAAATACGAGTCAGTAACAACACGGGCACGTGGTCGGGTGATAGGGTGCCGCCGGCGCTCCGGTCACAGCGCCACCGCCCTTATCCGGGCGGCCAGCTTCAGTCGAGCGTGGGGAGGTAATCCGCCGTGAGGAAGCTGGTGTCTACGCAGCCGCGCAGGCGCCGTCGTGGTCGGGTCGCGATCGTCGCCGCGCTCGTTTCGTGCGTCGCTCTCGTGGGTGTCGCCTCCGCCGCCATCGGCGGGTTCAACCCGTTCGGCAATCAACAGGTCGGGCAGACCTATGCCAACGGCGTCCTGCTCCCCACGAACCAATGGATCTCCCCGTTAGGCACGCGCTTCCTCGACAACAACGAGCGGCTGGTATCGAGCACGATCAGCCCGAACGGCCAGTACCTCGCGGCGCTCGGCTGGAACGAGTTCTCCGGCTTCCTGACGATCATCGACCTGCGGACCGGCGCGATCGTCTCGCATACAGGTCTTGCCACGCGCACTGGCAGCGCCCAGGACTACAACGTCGCTGCGGACGGCCCGCTGTTCTCGGCCGACGGCAGCACCCTCTGGGTCCCGCAGTCGACCTGGCTCGCCAAGTTCAGCTTCAACCAGACAACCGGTGCGGCCACGCAGGAGGACCAGATCGCATTGTGCGGCTCGGCGCTGACCGACCCCGCGTGTGACCCGAACATCGGCCCGAGCAATCCGAACGGGGCCTGGCTGCCCTCGGGCATGGCGCTGTCGCCAGACGGCAACACGCTGTACGTGGCACTCAACGGCAACAACACGCTTGGCGAAATCGACACGCAGACGGACACGCTGACCAACAGGATCCCGGTCGGCAATGCGCCGCGCCAGGTCGTGCTCGCCGATAACGGGACGGTCGCCTACGTCTCCAACGAGGGCGGTCGCCCGGCGAACCCCCACGACTTCACGAACCTGTCCGACGGCACCCCGATCGTTTCGAACCGGAGCACGGGTGGTGCCATCACCGGCACCGTCTCGGTCGTCAACCTGACGAGCGGCAAGGAGACGGGCGAGATCCCGGTCGGCCTGCAGCCGACGGCGCTCTACCAGGACGGCAACGCGCTGTTCGTCGCCAACTCGAACGACGACAGCCTGTCGGTGATCGACGAGAACAGCAACAGCGTCACGCAGACGGTCCACACGAACCCGGTTCCCGGGGCCCAGGTGGGCAGTTATGCCAACGCGATCAACATGTCGGATGCGAACCACGTGCTGGTCAGCATCGGGCGCGACAACGCGATCGCCGTGTACCGCTGGAACGGCCTGTACCGGCAAATGCGGTACGTCGGGTTGCTCCCGACGGACTGGTACCCGGTGCAGGTCCAGCCCGACCCGGCGCTGGGCGCCGGCACGATCGTAGTCACCAACGACAAGGGGATCGGCGCCCGAGGGCCCCAGTCGACGATCAACAAGGGTTACGACACGTCGGCCGCCACCGGTTACAACACCTACGACGATACCGGCAGCGTCACCACCTTCAACATGCCGGCGGACTATCAGATTCCGGGTGACACCCAGACGGTGTTCACCGACGACGACTGGAACCAGATCAGGCCGATCAACCAGGGCGACTACGACACGGTGCCGAAGGTCATACCGGCCCATCTCGGCGGGAGCTCGCCGATCAAGCACATCGTCGTGATCGTCAAGGAGAACCGCACCTACGATCAGGTGCTCGGCGACCTGAACGAGGGCAACGGCGACGCAGCTGACGCCCAGTTCGGTTCGCAGGTCACGCCGAACTTCCACGCGCTCGCGTACCGGTTCGGCGATCTCGACAACTTCTACGACGAGGGCACGCTGTCGGCGGACGGTCACAACTGGATCGTCCAGGCCGAGGCCAACGACTACGTCGAGAAGGAGTTCGGAGCGTTCTACCGCTCGTACCCGTCGCAGGGCGGCGACTCGCTCGCCTACCAGCGCGACGGCTTCCTCTGGAATGCCGCCGAGAAGGCGGGCGTGAGCGTCCAGAACTTCGGCGAGTACATCTACAACCCTTACAGCCTTCCGGCCGGCGCTCCTCAATGGGATCAGTGGTACGCGGAGTCGCAGTGGCTCGAAGGCAAGGATCCCCGAGGTACCCCCGAGCCGATCAGCAACCCCTGCCAGTACACGAAGGCGCAGTCGGACATCCCATCGCTTCAGGCGATCACGGACCTCTGCTTCCCGAACTTCCAGCTCTCGATCCCGGATCAGTACCGGGTCGACCAGTGGCTGCCGGTGTTCCAGAGCCAGGAGCGGAGCGGGAGCATGCCCAACCTGACGTTCATGTGGCTGATGACCGATCACACGGGAACCACCGGTGTGTGCAGCGGCTGCGGGGTCCCGGACCCGGTGGCGCAGGTCGCGGACAACGACCTCGCCGTGGGACGCGTGATCGACACGATCTCTCACAGCCGCTTCTGGAAGAGCACTGCGATCTTCGTGGTCGAGGACGACACCCAGAACGGCGTCGATCACGTCGACGGCCACCGCGCGCCGACGTTCGTGATCAGCCCGTACTCGGCCTCCGGGGTCGACGACCAGTACTACACGCAGCTCAACATGGTCAAGACGATTGAGCAGATCCTCGGCATCCCGGCGATGAACCAGGAGGACCTGGCCGCGGAGCCGATGTACGGCGCGTTCACTAAGCATCCGGACGACAAGCCGTACAACGTGCAGCCGAACCAGATCCCGCTCACTCTGGGTGCGCCCGGCTACGCGTCGACGCTCGGCTCGCCGACGGCGGGCGCCAGCGGGGCCGAGCGCAAGGCGTTCAGCCGGCAGGGCGCCGTCCCGGCCAACATGCGATCGGTCTATCAGGCCTGGGTGGCGTGGAGCCGGCAGCAGGCGGCCGAGCACCACTTCGATGGTCCCGACCGCGTCAACCCGCAGCTGATGAACCGACTCGACTGGTACTCGGCGCACGACTGGCGCGTCGCGTATCCGGGCGATCCGAAGATCTACCTGCCGAACCAGGTGCCCGGGCGGAACCTGCCCGCCGCCTTCCTCGGCGACGACTGACGGCTGTTGCGATGATCCGGGCTGCGGGGGCCTAGCGACCTCCGCGGCCCGGGCCTCGCTCAACTCTCAGAAGGAGCCGGCGCGCGTGAGCGCGCGCCGGGAAACGGACGGCCGCTCAGGGCGATGCCGCTGCGCGATGTCGTGGATGTAGCTGGCCACGACGGCTTCTGAGATCAGGCGGTCGCTCGGCCTGCCATTCGTCCGGCGGGTTGTGTGCTCTGAGCGGCGGCCGGGTTCGCGCGTGCTCGAGGTGTGGGGTCGGGCGGCGTTGACGTGGGTCATGCGGCCTCTCTCTCGATCTCGAAGTGGATGTCAGTGTCGGCACCGTCTGCCTCGGCCAGCCGGAGGGCCGTCCGCGGACGGCGGGGCGTCAGGAGCGCGAAGGCGAGGACGATTCCGGCGCTGATCGTGGCTGCGCCGATCAGGAAGGCGACGTGGTAGCCGCCGATCAAGGACGTAGTGACTCCGTGGTGGGCGGAGAGCAGTCCCTTGGTGTGGTTAGCGGCGATCGTGCTGAGCACGGCAAGTCCGAGCGCACCGCTGATCTGTTGTGAGACGTTGGTGATCCCCGAGGCGAGCCCGGAGTCCGCGGCGGGAACGTCGGCCATGGCGAGCGTCAACAGCGGCATGAACGCGTTGCCGATGCCGAGGCCGAGCGCGAAGCACGCGAGGAAGATCGTCGGGAAGAACGCGGTGTCTGGGCCGACGGTGCTGAACAGCAGCAGCCCCACGACGGCGCTTGCCATGCCGGCGGTCAACACCGGAATGGGCCCGAACCGCGCGACGAGGCGGGCGGTGACACCCCGCGACAGGATCGCGACCGTGATCGTCCAGGGCAGGAAGGCCGCGCCGGTCTGCAACGCGCTGTAGTGGCGCACGTGCTCGAGGTACAGGCTGCCGAGGAAGAACGTGGAGTACATGCCGGTCACGAGGAAGCCTCGGACCACGCTGGCGTTGATCAGTCCGCGGAGTTGGAGGATCCGCATCGGCATGATCGGGTTCTGGATGCGAGCCTCGAGCGCGAGGAACGCCGCCATCAGCACTACGGCGAGGGCGCCGAAGCCGAGGACGTGGGTCGAGGTCCACCCGTAGGTGGTGGCCTCGACGATCGCGTAGATCGCGCTCATCAGCGAAGTGGTCACGAGGACCGAGCCGGTCCAGTCGATGCCGTGCTCGAGCCCGAGGCCTCGGTCCGCGCTGATCAGCCTCTGGCCGAGGACGAACGTGGCCAGACCGATAGGGAGGTTGACGAAGAAGACCCAGTGCCAGCTGAGTGTCTCGGTCAGCAGGCCGCCCGCGAGGAGCCCGAGGGAGCCGCCGGCGACCGAGACGAACACGTACGCGCTCATGGCGCGGGCGCGATCGCTGGCCACGGGAAACTCGGTCACGATGATCGCGAGGATCACGGACGCCTGCGCGGCGGCCCCGATGCCCTGAAGGAAGCGCGCGCCGATGAGCGCCGCTTGGCTAGGGGCGAGTCCGCACAACAGCGAGGCACCGGTGAAGGTGACGACACCGGCAAGGAACACGCGCTTACGACCCGCGAGGTCGCCGAGGCGCCCGGCGAGCAGCAGCAGGCTCCCGAAGGTGACGAGGAAGGCGTTGATGACCCAGGTGAGGTTGGCCTGGCTGAAGTGGAGGTCGCGTTGAATCGAGGGGAGGGCGACGTTCACGATCGTGACGTCGAGCACGATCATGAGCTGCGCCAAGCACACGACAGCGAGCGCCGCCCAGCGCTGGCGGTCGGATCGAGAAGTTTGCGAGGAGACGAGGTTCATACGGATCCAAACTTGTAGGGGGTTCAATCTGGCGCTAAAATGGAGGCCACCTCCGAAATAACTGGAGGCTTCCTCCGCATAATATATGGAGGGACCCTCCGTTTGTCAAGGAATCTTTATGAGCACCAGCGAAACAGCCGCCCAGACGTTGATCGAACGCCCCAAGCGAGCCGACGCCAGGCGGAACTACGAGAAGGTGCTCGCGGCCGCCCGGGAGGCCTTTGCCGAAGGCGGCGAATCCACCGCGCTCGAAGAGATCGCCCGCCGCGCGGGGGTGGGGATCGGCACCCTGTACCGCCACTTCCCGAGCCGCCAGGCGCTGCTCGAGGCGGTCTACGTGAATGAGGTGGAGGCGGTCTGTCGTTCCGCCGCCGAGCTCGACGGCGCCGATCCGTGGGACGCCCTGAACGACTGGTTCGAGGGCCTCATGGGCTATCTCGCCACCAAGCAGGCGCTCGCGGGTGAGCTCCTCAACTACATGGACCGGGACGCGGCGCTGTTCCAGATGTGCCGCACGACGCTGTACGCCGCCGGCGAGCCACTGCTCAAGCGCGCCCAGGAGGCCGGCGTCGTCCGCTCGGACGTCGAGTTCCCCGAGGTCATGCAGATGGTGATGGGGATCGCGAAGATCCCGGCCAGCGACCCCGGCCAGACCGCGCACATCCTGCGTATCGCGCTCGACGGTCTTCGCTACCAGCCCGAGGCCTAGCCGCGAACCGCCGCCGCGGCGCCACCGGTCTGGGCGATGCGTGCCCCGCCGGACAACCGTTGGCTGCTCCACACCGGGTCCGTCTCGATCCGCGAGAGCCGCCAGCCGTCCTCGGTGCGCACTGCACCGAGGCGGTACACCTCGCCGAGGGCCAGATACGAGTCGCGCTGCTCCTGACCGTTGACCACCAAACGCGCGCCCGGGTCGGGCGCGAACGTCGCCGTCAGGTTTGCGCGGGCCTGCGCCCGATCCCCATCTAGTTGGATCAGCACGTTGGTGATCACGTGCTGCGTACGCACGGTGTGATTCCGGCGTGCCTGGGCGGCCACGGCGTCGCGTCCCTGAGCCGAGCCGCCGGGCGTCTTGACGGTCACCTCATCGGCGAGGATCGATGCGGCCTCGTCGAAGCGCTTCTCGTCGAGCATCAGCCCGAGCCGGGTGATCAGGTCCGCGATCGCCTGCCGGTCGCCGAGCTGCTGGAGCTGGTCGGTGGGGGAGATGGACATTTCGTGGACTCCTTTGTTGGTGGCATCAACGTTGGTAGACCCAACGATACTCCTGGTTCGTTGGTTTTGTCAACGTTGGCGACACCAACTTATAATCCGCGTTCATGCCCTGGTCAGACGCGGACCTCGCCGAGTACGACCCGCCGGACCGGATAAGGCGGCTCCCGAGCTGGCTGTCGGGCCGGGTCGCGGACACCGCCGCCGGCCTCGTGGCCGAAGCGCTCACAGCCGAGGGTCTTCGCCGCCAGCACTTCGTCGTTCTGAGCGCTCTCGCCGAGCGCGGCGCTGCGAGCCAGGCCGCGCTCGGGCGGCGGTTGCTGATCGACCGCAGTGACATGCACGCCCTGTTGAGCGAGCTCGAACGAGAGGACCTCGTCGCGCGCGTGCGTGACCCGAACGACCGCCGGCGCATGCTCGTCGAGCTCACGCCCGTCGGCGCGCGAACCCTGAAACGACTCGACGGTCAAATCGAGGCTGCGCAGGAGGCGCTGCTCGCGCCGCTGTCTGGCGCAGACCGCCGCGAGCTGGAACGGCTGCTCACGAAGCTGGTCGAGCACCACTCTCACCAACAGTCCAGCTAGACGACTTCCGGGACAGCCACTGCTTCGGGCGCCACATCGGCGACGGGCTCGCCACGCGTGTTCGTGGCGCGCAGCGCGATGAGTGCGGCGGCGACCAGGAACACGGCGCAGGCGAGGAGAGCACGGCCGAAGCCACCGACGAGCGCGTGCGCCACGGGCTCGTGGTCGGCCACGAGATTCTTCATGTGAGATGTCGCGATCGCGGAGAAGATCGCGAGTCCGAGAGCGGCGCCGACCCAGGTTGAGGTGTTGATCAGCGCGGCGGCCAGGCCCGCCTTGTCCGAGGGCACGCCGGCTTGCGCGGCCGTGGTCACGGCCACGAACACGGCGCCGAAGCCCAGGGCCATGATCACCAGGCCGGGCAGCAGATCGTGGAGGTAGGAGCCGTGGACGGGAATGCGCGAGAGCAGGTAGATCCCGACGGCGTCGATCAGCGCGCCCGCGACGATGATGGGCCGGGTGCCCGTCCGCGGGAGCAGGCGCGAGCAGATTCCGGCGGCAACCGCGACGCCCAGGGCGGTGGGGACGTACGCCGCACCGGCCTCGAGCCGCGAGAACCCGAGCACGTTCTGCATGTAGAGGGTGATGAAGAAGAACACCGAGTAGGAGCCCGCGATGGCGACGATCTGGGTGACGTCGGCCGCGGCGAGGCCGTTGATGCGCAGGATGGAGAACGGGAACAGCGGATCTGGGTGCCGGCGTTCGTTCAACGCGAACGCCACCAGCAGGACGGCGGCACCCACGAGCCCGCCGATCGTGCGCGTGTCGCCCCAGCCGACCTGAGGCGCCTTCACGAGCGAGTAGATCAGCAGCAGCATCCCCGCGGTCCCGAGGATCGCTCCGAACACGTCGAAGTTTCGGGACCGGAGCCGCGGTCGCTCGCCCGGGATCAGCCGGAACGCGGCGAACAGGTCGAGCGCGCAGATCGGCAGATTGACGAAGAACACCCACCGCCAGCCAGGGCCGCCGGATAGGACGCCGCCGAGGAACACCCCGAGGGCGGAGGCCAGGCCGCCCGTCGCTCCCCACGCGGCCAGCGCCTGAGGCCGGTCGCTGCCCGTCGTGAACGATGTCGTCAGGATCGACAGCGCCGCCGGCATCATCATCGCCGCGCCGATGCCCTGAGCCAGCCGCGCCCCGATGAGCGTGCCCTCGCTTCCGGAGAGCCCAGCGAGCAGTGACGAGATCGCGAACACCCCGGTGCCGGTCAGGAGCACCAATCGGCGGCCGATCAGGTCCGCGGCGCGACCTCCGAGGAGCATGAAGCCGCCGTACGTCAGCAGATAGCCGCTGAGCACCCATTGCAGGCTCTGGACCGAGAAGTGCAGGCTGTGGCGGATCGACGGCAGCGCGACGTTGACGATCGAGGCGTCGACGAAGTCGAGGAAGGCCACCCCGCAGAGAAAGGCGAGCGTGAGCTTGCCCCGGGGGGTGGCGAGGAACGAGGGTTGCGGGGCGGTGGACGACAAGGCAGGCCTCCCGAGGTTCTCGGAATGAGTTAGTGAGCTGACTAACTTATCAGATCTGTCTATCATTAGTGGCATGACTAACTCAGGGAGCGGGCGACGTCGCAGTGCGGCCGGTGTCGCGCGGGGGAAGCGTGAGCGCCTGGTGGAGGGCGCCCGTGAGGTTCTGCATGCCCAGGGCGTCGAGCGGACGACGCTGGCGGACATCGCCCACGCCTCCGACGTGCCGGTCGGCAACGTCTACTACTACTTCAAGACCAAGGACGAGCTCGTCGACGCGGTGGTCGCGTCACGGATCGCCGAAACACAGGCCGCCTTGGAGGAGCTCGACCGGCACCGTACGCCCAAGGCTCGCCTGAAGGCGTTCGTACGGATGCTCGTCGAGCAAGCCGACCTGACCGCGCGGTACGGCTGCCCCCAGGGCAGCCTCTGCTCCGAGCTCGACAAACGCGCCGGCGGCCCCGGCAGCGACTGCGCCGAGCTGATGCGCGTGCCCATCGCCTGGGCCGAGGAGCAATTCCGGGCGCTCGGCCGGCGCGACGCACATGAGCTTGCCGTCGCTCTGATCGCCTCCTACCAGGGAATCGCGCTACTCACCAACACGTTTCGCGATCCGGAGATGATGACGCGCGAGGGCCGGCGGCTCGAACGCTGGATCGATTCGCTGAGCGCGGCCTAACCGCTAGGAGCTGCACGGCTGGAGACGGCTCGTGGTCAAGACGAGTCGACCGAGTGCCACCCATGCGGCGCCATAGTAGGTCGGATGCTCGGCGTTGAGCTGCTGTGCTTCGGCCAGGAGCTTCGGCACCGCGCCGGTGTCGCCGGCGGCTTTGGCGGCGCCGGCTGCTGCCACCAGCGTGATGGCATCGTGACTCGTGCCGATCGGCGCGCCGCTGAGTTGATGCTCGGTGACGATGTCCTGCGGCTGGGTGTACTTGAACACATCCCACGCACGCGCGACGGCGCTGCGTCCCGAGGGATCCTGGTCGAGCCCGAAGCGGACGAGGGTGCGCGGCGCGTCGTAGGTGAAAGCGCCGGGGCCCGACGTCGAAGCGGCGGCCGACACCGGCGTCGCCTGAGCGGTCGCGGTGTCGACGATCGCCCAGTCGGGTGGGAGCGGCCGCGTGAGCTGGTCCACGAGCTGCCTTCCTCCGGATGCGACGTCACGGAAACGCGAATTGCCGCTCGCCGCCGCGAGCGCATCGAGCGTCGTCGGGTCGACGTAGCTCGGGTTGAACACGAGGTGGGAGCCCATCTTCGCCCACGGGCCTGCGAGGAGGACATCGATCGATCCTGCCTTGGCCGTCTCGTGTGCCAGGACGGCATCGCCGATTCGGATCGCGGCGGTGCGGAGGTCCCGCTGCCCGAACCGGCAGGAAGCGACCAGCAACGCGCGCGCCGCGTCGAGGTCGGCGTCCGCGGCGGGCTGGGCATCGACGACTCGCCCGCCGGCCCAATGGAACGCGAGCAACCCGTTGCTGTCGAGCATGTTGCGCTTGGTCCACGACCAGATGTGATCGAACCGCTGCTGATCGCCGACGGCCGCAGCTGCCAGCAATCCGTAGGCCTGTCCCTCGCCCACGGTGTCGCCGCCCTGGTCGGTGCGCTGGATCCGCCCACCGTCGGTGGTGTAGGTGTCGAGGAACGCATAGGCCGAATCCGTCGCCAGCTTGTCCGGGGTTCCGTTGGGCGGGGCAGCGCCGGAGCGCGCCCCCGGTGCCGTACTGTCGGAGCCGGTCGACGACGGGCTGCTCCCGCATGACGCCAGGCAGAGGGTGAGGAGTGATGCGATCACAACCGCGACACGTCTCATGACGCGGACACGCCGATCATCTCCGCCCGAGACTGCTGTGCCGTCGCCGCCTGGGGCCGGCGCAGCGCGGGCCAGCAGCCGGTCAGCAGGACGCAGATGTGGAACAGCGCGAAGGACGCGTTGTTGTAGGTGGCGGAGTCACGGTTGTGGACCAGGCCCCAGATCGAGACGCCCGCGAGAACCGCGATCGCGGCCAGCGCCGGCGCCACCGCTCGCGGCTGGCGACGGTTCGCGCCCGTCTTGGGCGTCACCTTGAATGACCCGCGCCGGCGCGCGACCGTCAGCAGCGAGGCCGTGATGAAAACCCAGAACGACGCCGCCGCCAGCGCAAGCGCGGTGAACGTGTACGAGCCGGCGCCGGCAAGCGCCGCGGTCGACAACGCGATCAAGAAGTACGGCACGAAGTGCAACAGGAATTCGGGCGCCGTGAGGTGGGCGAGCGGCTGCACCCCGAACAGGATCCGGACGAGCGGGAACATCATGTAGAACAGCACCGTCCACCCCGAGAGCCAGTACAGCCCCGACAGCAGATACTGCGCACGCAGACGCCAGGGCAGGCGCGCCCGCAGGATCCGCGGAAGGGCCGACAGACAGCCTCGCGCCCACCGCAGCTGCTGTGTGGTGTAAGCCGCCATGTCCTCGGGACCGAGGCCGGACGCGAGCACCTTGGGGAGGTACGCCGTCCGCCAGCCGCGCTCGTGCAGGGTGATCGAGAGCTCGAAGTCCTCGGTGATCGAATGGGTGGGGAAGCCGCCGCTCTCGTCGAGCGCCGCGCGACGGAACACGACGTTCGTGCCGCAGCAGAATGTCGCGCCGAGACCGTCCTTGCCGCGAGCGATCGCGCCGAAGAACAGCGTCTGCTGATGCCACGCCGCGCCGGGCACGCCCGGCTCGTTTCCATTGGCGTAGTACTGCGGTGTCTGGACGAATGCCAGCCGCTCGTCGGACTCAAAGTGACCCAGCGTCGCCTCCAGGAAGTCCGGGTACACGACGTGGTCGCAATCGACGATCGCGACGAACGGCGCGTCGACGTGCGCAAGCGCGTGGTTGACGTTGCCGGCCTTGGCGTGATCGTGGACCGGGCGCCGCAGATAGCCGACGCCATAGGTCTCGGCGATCCGGCGCATGTCGTCGCTGTCGCCGTCGTCGAGCAGCCATACGCGCACGTCGTCTCCGCGGAGCCTGGCCGCGGCGGCCACCGTCAGCTCGACTACCTCGGCCGGCTCGTCATAGCGCGGGATCAGAACATCGCAGGCCGCGGGTCCGGTGGGCGCCTTGGGCTCGCGAATCCGCTCAAACGCGCACGTCCACCAGAAGCCGATCGCCTGGACGACGTTGAGGAGCTCGGCGCACACCAGCAGCACGTACAGCTCGGGCTGGCCGACGCGCGTGGGGTTCAGCAGCCACACGAGATAGAAGACGACAAGCGGTAGGCCGACCACGGCCGCGAGCCGGACCCGGACGCGAACCGGGAGTCCGCGAGGCAGAGGGCTCCAAGCGGGACGGCGCAGGCGTATATCGAGGGCGCTCACCGGAACCACCACACCTCGACGCCGGGATAGCTGCGACGGGAGACGAGGTGACGCGTCGCCCGCAGCGCCCCGATCTCCCGGTTGCGGAGCGCGGTCAGTCGCGGGCTGTTCTCGAACGAGGTGACGACGAACACGCTGCTCGCCTGAGCTCGCGTCGGCAGGTGGGTGCTGAGCGGGAGCGCGTGCAAACGGGGGCCATCGCGCGACACCACGGGGTGCAGCGCGGCCGGCTCATAGAACGCCGCGGCGCCCGGGCTCGCGTCGCGCTCGACCTGGGCGAACGCCTGGCGGTAGTCATAGCGCCGCGGGTTGCGTGGATCGAGCTGCTGATCGATGAGCGCGCCGGCCAGCAGGAGCACGATTCCTCCGACCACCAACGTGCGACCGGTCCGGCTTCGCGGCCACTCGGTCGCCACGTGTGCGATCAGAACCAGCAACAGCGGCACGGCCGCGAGCGCGTAGCGGACGTCGAATGC
>Ga0335078_10004783_pt1 | contig 20046 bp, 13 predicted proteins | sample Lox_Sample_32_FD_206711 | JGI IMG/M metagenome (GOLD analysis project Ga0335078, IMG submission 206711) | Soil microbial communities from Loxahatchee National Wildlife Refuge, Florida, United States - Lox_Sample_3.2 | ecosystem: Environmental > Terrestrial > Soil > Wetlands | place: USA... | reverse complement strand
AACAGGCAGCAGGAAGTGTCGGAGATGTCACGCTCGCTCAAGCTGCTCGCCAAGGAGATCGACGTGCCGGTCGTCGCCATCTCCCAGCTCAACCGCGGCCCCGAGCAGCGCAACGATAAACGCCCCCTGCTGTCGGATCTCCGCGAATCCGGCTGCCTCACCGCGGATACCCGGATCCTGCGGGCCGACACCGGGGCCGAGATCACGCTGGGGGAACTGCTGGCCTCCGGCGAACGGGACGTCCCGGTCTGGTCACTGGACGAGCGGCTGCGGCTGGTCCCGCGCACGCTCAGTCATGCCTTCCCCAGCGGGGTGAAGGAGGTGTTCCGCGTCCGGCTCAGGTCCGGGCGTGAGGTCATGGCGACCGGGAACCATCCGTTCCTCACCTACGACGGGTGGCGCCCGCTGGCCGGGCTCGCCGCCGGTTCCCGGGTCGCGGTGCCGCGCCATGTGCCCGCGCCGCTGGCGGTACGGGACATGGCTGAGGCCGAGGTGATCATGCTCGCGCACCTGCTGGGGGACGGCTCCTTCGTCAGGAACCAGCCGATCCGGTACGCCAGCACGGACGAGGCCAACCTGGCGGCCGTCACCGCCGCCGCGCAGCACTTCGGGATCACCGCGGCCCGCGACGATCACGAGGCGGCCAGGTGCACCTCGCTGCGCCTGCCAGCGCCGTTCCGCATTGCCCGCGGTCGGCGCAACCCCATCGCCGCCTGGCTCGATTCGCTCGGCCTGTTCGGCCTGCGCAGCCACGAGAAGTTCGTGCCCGATCCGGTTTTCTCGCTCTCCAAGCGGCAGCTTGCGCTGTTCCTGCACCACCTGTGGGCGACCGACGGCTGTGTCTGGTGGGACGAGAAGGCCGGCCAGGCGCGGATCTATTACGCCTCGACCAGCCGCCGGATGGTGGACGACGTCGCCCGGCTGCTGCTGCGCTTCAACGTCATGACCCGCATCAAGGAGACCCACAAGGGCGACTACCGCCCGTGCTACCACCTGCTGGTCTATGGGGCCGAGAACCAACTCCGCTTCCTCGACGGTATCGGTGTGCATGGGGCACGTGGCGTCATGGCCGGAAAGGCCCGGCAGCGGCTGCTGACGCTCAAGGGCAACACCAACCTGGACACGATCCCGCGCGAGGTCTGGGAGCGGGTCCGCACGGTTCTGACGGAACGGCATATGACCCACCGCGAGTTCGCCGCGGCGCTCGGAACCCAGTTCTGTGGCAGCACCCTCTGGAAGCACGCCCCGAGCAGGGAGCGGCTCGGCCGGGTCGCGACCATCCTGAAGGACGCCGAGCTTGAGATGGTCGCCACCAACGAGGTGTTCTGGGATGAGATCGCATCCGTGGAGAGCGCTGGTGAGCAGGCCGTGTACGACGCCACCGTGCCAGGCACTCACAATTTCCTTGCAAATGGGATAAATCTGCACAATTCGATCGAACAGGACTCGGACGTAGTCATCTTGCTGCATCGTGAGGACGCTTATGAGCGGGAGTCGCCTCGCGCTGGAGAGGCCGACATGATCATTGCCAAGCACAGGAACGGGCCGACCACGACGGTGACGGTGGCATTCCAGGGGCACTACAGCCGGTTCGTGGACATGGCGTCCGGCTGACCCTCCATGTTGTAGGGTCTCATGCCGCGTGTCGTAATCTCATTACGAATGTCGTACGGATGTCGCATACGACATTTCTGTGAGACGGTAGTCACGGTGTCGCCGGTGGTAGCGCGATACCAGCCACCCCGGGCCGCATCGGTGAGGCGGTGCCATGTCAGCCGAGTGGGCGACGGTGAGTTTCCGGACAGAGTCCGCCGTGGCCGAGGACGAGCCTTGGACGGTTGTCGATAGTGCCGTGCTGTCGAACACTGTGCCGTGGAGGACATTTCGCTGGTACAAGGGCCAGAGGCATTACTCGGGCCTGTACTGGAGCGCGACCATGCGCGACCATGTGGTCTACGAGTCACGCCTTGAACTGTCACGGCTGATCTTCGCCGACTTCGACCAGGCGGTGCAGCGCATCTTGGCCCAGCCCTTCCTGCTGAAGGCGAAGGTAGACGGGAAGATCCGTAAGCACATCCCGGATTACTTCCTGGTCACCGATGAGGGGCCCGCAGTCGTCGATGTCAAGCCTGAGCGCCTGCTGACCAAGCCGGCCGTGGCCTACACCTTCGCATGGACCCGGCGGCTGGTGGAGGCGCGGGGCTGGCGGTATGAGGTCTGGAGCGGGGCGCAGCCACCCGAGCTGGAGAACCTGCGGTTCCTCGCTGGATACCGGCGCCCCTGGCTATTCGGTGCGGCCTTGCTTGATGAGGTGCGTGGCGCGGACGTAGAGGGCCGGACGTTCGGGGAGGTGCTCCGTGGCCTGCCCGGCTGTGATCCTGCGGCAGCCCGGGCCGGGGTTCTCCACCTGCTCTGGCGTGGTGAGCTGAAGACAGACCTGAGCACGCCCCTGAGCGACCGCCACCAGCTCGTGAGGCCAGCGTGAACAGCGCTGGCGTGCGGGTGGGAGTAGGAACCCGGTTCCGATACGACGGCGAGACCGTCGAGGTGATCGAGATGGCGATTACCGCGACGGGCAACGAAGTCGTGCTGAAAGACCATCATGGCCGCGTGATGCGGCTGGCGATCAAGGAACTGCTGCTGTCCGACCGGGCTCAAGTCATCCCCGATAGCCCGGGGCCGTCCAGCGACGACGATGAAGACCTTGCGAGCGTGGTCTTGGCTCAGCTGTCCCATGAACAGCGTGACGCATTACTCGACAGGGCAGCCCACATTCGGGAGGTTCTCACCGGCTACCGCTCTGGGTCTCCCGAGATAGTAGAGGAAGGAGAACCGCGACCGCAGTACGCGCCTGACCGGCCGTTCTATGAACGCTACGCCGATAAGGCGGCCGAACTGGGCGTCACTCGTCGCACCATCCAGCGCTGGGTACAGGGCTTCCAGCGACGCGGCGAGGCAGGGCTGGTCGGCAGCGATCAGCTCTCGCAGCGGCGATCCCCGAAGGTCGATGACAGGTGGGTGACAACCGCGCTGGAGGTGATGGCCGAACACACCGGGGAGTCCAAACCGTCGCGCACGCTGGTGATCGAGCGGACCCAGGCGAGGGTGATCGCCCGGTTCGGCCCGGGCGCTGTCGCCCAGCCGAGCCGGGCCACAGCGTTCCGGGTGCTGGAAGATCTCGAGCGTCGGCACCCACTGTTCCGGTTGAGCACGAAACGCAACCGGGACATCGCGGACCGGCCGAAGCAGGTCTACGGCAAGTTGCGGCCCACGCGGCCCGGCGAGTACCTGCTGATGGACACCACGCGGCTGGATGTGTTCGCATTCGACCCGTTCACGCTGAAATGGGTGCAGGCGGAGTTGACCGTCAGTATGGACTGGTATGACCGCTGCATCTGCGGGCTGCGGCTCACTCCTCTATCGACCAAGGCTGTCGATGCCGCCGCCGTGCTTTACCAGTCGTTCCGGCCGCATCGGGCTGCGGCGCACTGGCCGCGGCGTGCGGTCTGGCCAGAGCACGGAATCCCGCGCACGGTCCTGATCGACGTCGAGCAGTTCGAGAGGCCAGGTTTGGCCACCCCGCCGCTCGTACCCGAGACTATCGTGGTCGATCACGGCAAGATCTATGTCTCGGAGCACCTGACCAGCGTCTGCGCCCGGATGGGCATCTCCATCCAGCCGGCGAGGCTGCGCACGGGACGTGACAAAGGGCCTGTGGAGCGCTTCTTCCGCACGCTGCGCGAAGACCTGCTGCAGGCGCTGCCCGGATACAAGGGACCCGACATCTTCTCCCGTGGAGAGAAGCCGGAAGATGACGCGTTCTTCTTCCTCGACGAACTCGAAGCGATTATCCGGGAGTGGATCGCCACCGTGTATCACTGTCGTCCGCATGCGGATCTAGTCGATCCGGGTCTGCCGAAGATGCGGATGTCCCCGGCCGCGATGTTCGAGCACGGCCTGGCGCGGGCCGGATATATCGAGGTGCCCCGCGACCCGCACCTTGGGTATGAGTTCCTGGCCACCCGGTGGCGCACCATCCAGCACTACGGTGTCGAGATCGATTCCCGTCGCTACTCCGGGCGAATCCTGAGGGAATACGGCGACCGCACCAGCCCTTACGGGGGGTCGCACAAGAACGCGTGGCCGTTCCACGTCGATCCAGACGACGTGACCAGGATCTATTTCCGCGATCTCGACGGCCACTGGCACACCCTGACCTGGGAGCACGCCCCGTCGCTGGAGATGCCATTGTCGGAGGACGCGCTGGCCTTCGCCCGCAAGCTTGCCGCCTCCAAGTACCGCTACCCCGACGACCGGATCGCAATCGCGGACCTGCTGGAGCGGTGGAAGGTCGGCCTGGCCACGACACCGAAAGAACGTCGCATCGTATTGCGCCTGTCGCGCGAGCAGAAGGCCATCGATATCCCCGACGACGCCCCCGTCACCTCACTGCCGTCGGTTCAGAAGGCGCTGGAAGGCATGCGCCCTCAGGCGGACGGTGCTGTCAGTGAGGACGCTGGAGCGCGGGATGAGATACAGGAGATGGGCGACGATGACGCCGAGGACCTGGAGATGCTTGAGGCCGAGGAGGACGCCCTGGCGGGTGACGACGACTTCTACGCGGACGCGCTGGGAGATGTATGAGCGCCCAGGCAGTTACAGGAACGGGTGAGGGACCAGACCTCTCCAACCTTTCGCCGTCTCGCAAGGAAGATTTCCTGCTGTTTGCCGAGACGCCTCCCCGTGCCCAGCCAGAGCAGCTCACCCTGCGCCAGGTCAAAGCCCTGAGTGAGGGGGCCCGGGCCGACCGGGCTCGCCGACTTCGGGTATGGCACGCCAATCTCGGCCCGTTCGAGACGCCGCAGCTCGCTGACCTGCACGAGGACATGTGGGACATCATCGACTCTAACGCGCAGGACGGCGACAAGGTCAAGGGCGCGATCGCTATCGATGCCTTCCCGGGCCTGGGCAAGACCACCGCGGTCATGGCGTTCGCCAAGAAGTACCACCTGCGGGAGATCGCCGAGAAGGGCCGGTTAACCCCGGACGGACACGAGCGGCTTCCGGCCTGCCGCGTCGGCCTGACGGGAAACACCAGCATGAAGGACTTGAACCGCGCCCTGCTGGAGTTCTACGGCCACTCCGGGCGCCATCGAGGTACCACCGCCCAGATGGCGCACCGGGCGCTGGACTGCATTCAGTCGTGTCACTCCCGTCTGCTGATCATCGACGACCTTCACTTCCTGCGCTGGGGACGCACCAACGGCATCGAGGTGTCCAACCACTTCAAGTACATCGCCAACGAGTTCCCAGTGACCTTGCTGATGGTGGGTGTCGGGTTGGCAGCTAAGGGCCTGTTCAGCGAGGGCGACAGCTATGACGACGCGCCCCTGGCCCAGACCGCCCGCCGCACTACGCAGCTGGACATGCAGCCGTTCCGGATCGACACAGACGGGCACCGCCGAGAATGGCGGCAGTTGCTGCTGGCGACCGAACGCAAGCTCGTGCTGGCCGACAAGTTCCCGGGCATGCTCGCCGACGAACTGTCGGACTACCTGTTCGCCCGCTCCACAGGTCACATCGGCTCGCTGATGACCCTGATCAACCGGGGCTGCCAGCGCGCGGTCCGCACCGGCGTCGAACGACTGGACCGGGAGCTGATGGACAAGGTCAAGAATGACGTCGCTGCGGAGAAGGCCCGCAAGGAACTGGAACTCGCCCTGGAGTCCCGGAAAATCACCACCAAGATAGGCAAGCAGCGCAAGGCATCCCAAGCGTCATGACACCTGTGCGGACCTTCCCAATCCGCCTGGCCCCATTGCCTGGCGAGGCCCTTGACTCGTGGCTTGAAGCCCTCGCCTACCGGCTCAATGTCCGCCTCGGCGACATGCTCGGCGACCTCGGGCTCGCCGCCTCGACCAGGAACGGCGTCCGTGAGCTCGCGATACCTACTGACTGGACGATCGCACTGCGGGAGGAGGAAGCCACCAGGATCGCGTACGCGACCGGAACGGACCCGCAGCAGTTGCACGGTATGACCCTGATGCGCTTTGACGGCCGGGCCCTGCGGATCGATCAAGCAAAGCGGCGGGTCAGTAGGCATGTCCTGTGGGGTCGGCCCCGGGGATCCCGGTTCTGCCCCGAATGTCTGGCCGACAACGGCGGCCGTTGGCCGCTGACCTGGCGCCTGGGCTGGTCCTTCGCCTGCCTGATCCACCACCGGCTGCTCGCCGACCGCTGTCCGGAGTGCGGGCGCGTCCAGCGTGAGCGGCCTTTCTCCCGGCACGCCCTGCCTGTTCCCGGGCGGTGCGGAATCCGCCCCTCCCGGACTGGTGACCTCGCGATCCCGGCGGGCTGTGGCCAGGATCTGACTCTGGCCAAAACCCTCCGCCTTCCAGTCGACCACCCCACACTCGCTGGACAGCGGCTGACCCTGGAGACGATCGAGTCCGGCGACGCCAGCTTCGGGCCCTACGGGATACTGCCTCAGTCGGCGATGGCCGCGCTAACCGACCTGCGAGCGGTCGCAGGCCGGATCCTCGCCGATCTTCCGGCGGACGACCTTCCCAGGTGGATCCCGCAAGACCTCGTCGACGCGCACCTGAACCCGGCTCATGACGAGGAGAATCATCGCGGAGCGCAGGTCCGGCCAGGTTTCATGTCCCCGGCACGAGCCGCGAGCGCCGCGGCAGCGATCACCGCCGCCTTCCAGGTCCTCGGCCAGCAGGACGTCCAACAGGCCGGGATTGTCATGCGCGAACTGGTTGAAGCCATACGCGAGGAGCTCTGGCAGGTCAGCACCACCAGCATCGACAGCTGGGGACGCGGCACCAGCCCCGTCCTCAGGGGCGCTTATCTCGCCGCTCTGGGGCCGTCCCTACGCCCCAGCGACCAGCTCCGCCACCGCACCACCTCCAGCCTCCCCACACTCCCGGCGGCCGGACGTGCCCAGGTCAACCGGCGGGCACGCAAAATACCGGCAACCCTATGGCCATCGTGGGCCGTCAGACTCAGCCCGCTCGACGGTGCCTATCCCCGCATCCTGGCGCCGGTCCTATCCTGCGTCGTGCTGCTAGTCGGCAACCCGATGGAACTCGACGAGGTTGCCACCAGACTCGGCTCGGTCACCGACGGCCGGACTATCTCCCGTCTCCTGCAACTCCTCGTAGACGATCCCGGCTGGGAGGCCATCGCGGCCGCGGTGACACGGGTTGCCGCCTACCTCGACGAAAACGACGTGCCGATCGACTATCAAAGGCGCAGGCGACTTGACTACTCCGACCTGCTACCGTCCCGGCAGTGGCTCGACCTGTGCCGCCGCACAGGCGTCTTATCGGGTCAGGGGCGCCGGGACAAGATCGCGCGCTGCCTGCTGTTCGCGCGCATCAGCGGGCTGCCCATCGAGGCCGCACCTGGGTTCGCCGCCACTTGCGAAGCGTACTTCCGCGCCGAAACAGCCCGTTTCGCCGCGATCCGCACACCCGAACTCGCGACGGCACTGGACGGGGCCGCCCGTGACTTCCTCGCCAGGCACCGGATCCGAGGCGAACCGGTCACCTGGCAACCGCCAGCCAGCCTTCTCAACGGCCTTAAGCTCCCAGGGCCGGACCCGTCCCTCATCGACGTCGCCCGCCTGCACGAGCTCGTGCGGGAGCGCAAGCACCCAGTCCAGCACGCTGCCGAGGTTCTGGGCACCACCATCGACGCGATCCGCCTCGTCCTAGACGAACATCCGGCACCCGCTGGACCGCTCACCGCGCCCCAGGCCCGCGCCACCGGCCGGGTCCGGCACGCGGCACGCCAGGCGCTCACCGAGAAGGAGTTCCGCCGCCGCTATGTTGACCAGCACCAGTCGCTCTACGACATAGCGGAGCGGACTGGTTTCTCCCGGCAGACCCTAACGCGGCTGGCCGCCGAATACGGCATTGAGCTGCGCAAAGGCCCTCAAGACTACAAGCGCAAGGGTGTCATCGACCGCGACTGGCTCTTCGATCAATACGTCAGCCACGGAAGGACCCTGCCCGGCCTGGCTCGCGAGAAGAACATGAGCACCGCCAACATGGCCCGCTGGGCCCACCTCTACCAAATCCCGCTACGCCCTCGCGGCGGCGCAAGCCACGACTCATTTCTGCGCAACACCGCTCAGGCGGCAGGCCTTCCTACCGAGATCCGCAAAGTACTGACCAGCCCGTACGCGTGGCAGCGGCTGAACCGGTTCGCCGCCGCCACTGACCACCGGACGCTGCGCGAGGCCGCCGAGCATCTCGGCATCGCGCAGTCGGCGCTGGTCACACAGATCAACCGCCTGGAACGCGACATCGGAGGACCCTTGCTGGAACGCGCCGAACGCGGACGGCCCATGAGTCCGACCCCGCTCGGTGAGCAAGTCATAGCTGCCCTTCAGCGAACCAGTCGGCCTACCCAATAAGGACGCCGGGCGCCCGCCTGTCATGGCGGTGACCCCGATCTTCATGATCGGCGTCACCTGGCTTGGAGGTGGACTACGAGTCCTCCTCCTCTGGGCTATCGCCAGCGACGGTGGCGGCTGATATCAGAAGTTCGCGAAGTCGCGCAAGTTTGGGCTGCTGTCGGCTCAACCACTGCCGGTAAGCGGTGAACGGATCTCCGGTATTCAAGCCATTCAGGTACGCCTTGTTTGCCTCCTCCATATCGCGGAGCATCTCGCTTACCTCACGGGCAGGCGACCGGGGGTACCGATCCATGAGTGCTTCGAGCATCTCCGCGACGGCCCCAAGACCGCGGACGGGCACGGCGGCCCCGTCGGTCGGCGGTGCCCCGGCCACAGGTGCCCAGTCATCCATAAACGAAAGCAAGGTCGTGATGTCGTTACTGCGGCCGGGTATGGTGTTGTCCGCCACGCCTACCGCGAGAACGCGGAGGGCTGTGGGATCTCGCCAGAACTGCCTGTCGATACGAGGCACGTCAACTTTAGGCAGGCGATCGCTGAATACCGCTTCACTCGCATACGTCCGTATGGCGCCCTCAGTGATGTGCTCGTGCGTCAAGCGGAGCCGCCGAACCGCTTCGGCCTGGATGCGGGCGATTTCCGCAGCGTTGACGGGCCACCAGAAGGCCATTTCTTGCTTACGGAAGAAGGCGGAGCAGTGCAGCGCCTGATCGGAAATCCAGATGTGTAGGAGGCTAAACGACGGGAAATCCACCGCCTTGTTGTTGATCTTGTCGGTTTCTGGGTTCAACAAGACAGCGATGCCCCGACTGGTTCCGGTATCACTAGCGAGGATGTCGGTGATCGCATTGAGTTGATCGCAGGTCTGGTCTCCGGACCAGTCGCGAAGCCGCTGGCCATGCGTGAAGGGCTTGCCAACAGCCCTCGCCGGGTCCTGCCACCAACTGACGATGTCATCGAACCAATCGGGCAACGGCGTCGGGTCATGCGCAGGCCAGCGGTAGGTCGTGGGGGGCTCAAGGGCTGTTGGGCCTTGGTCCACAACACAAACCACGTCGTGCATGGGTATCCGCTCAGCTTCTCTCGCCATTTCGAGCAGTTGCTCATGCACATTGGTTATGGTTGCCCCGCTGATAACGGTGATGGGATTCACGCCAGGAGCGCGCCAGGTTGGCTGGTCGTAGAGGCTTGTGATCTTGCCCCGGAGCTTCGACCCGGCGCCAACGGCTGGAACCGTAAGGATTTCGACGCGGCGCAATGTCGGCAGAGACGAGTCGATCTTGATTAGCTTGGCAAGCTCATGCCTCGTGCCAGCCGTTCCGCCGATGGTGCCGCAGGACGAGATGACCGCGAAGCGGCGCTCGGCGTCCGGGCCCGTAAGGGCGAGCGTCTGTACTTGGGGGACGTGTTTGTGGCCGTGCACTACCAAGTCGATACCAGATTCCCCGAGGAAAACGTTGAAGGCGCCAAGATTCACAATCGCCTCGAAGGGCTTTACCTCCTCCTCTTCTCGCACAGGCACAAGATGGTGATGCAACGCCACGATCCTGACCAAGCCGGTATCGATGTGGTCGATCAGTCCAGCAAGTGCGGCCATCTGCCGATAGTCGATGCGTGGCATGTCATATGTGCGAACACGGCGGATCTGGGTTTGCAGCTCCTCGGAGAGGCCGCCGGTAGCGATCAGGCGCTCGAACTCGGCCGCCGCGTCCCCTTTGAAAGGCTCAATTACGCCGCACATGTCCGCGCTGTTAACGGCAGCAACCATGAAATCGGAACCTGTAAACAGGGGGTTCACGCCAGTAGCTTGATCGTCACCGATGTAGTCGATTCCGTCGAGCAGCGGAGTAACATAACCGGCCGCACGGACGCCCTCGATAAACGCCCGGTAGCGTTCCTCGCTGCCGGGCTCCGTGCCCCAGGTCACGTCGTGGTTGCCGGGCACCACAACGATGTGCTGAGGCTCAGGCAGCGCGGCCCCAAGGGCGCCGAGCAGGCCCGGCAGCTGGTGGAAACCTGCAGGAGCGCCGCGGGTGGTGATGTCGCCGGTGACGATTACCCCATCGAGTTCCGCATTGTTCTCGGCGAGCCAGGCAGCGAGGGCCTTCAGCGTGTACTTGAGTAGACGAACCCGCGATACTCTGCCCTCCTCCTTAATTGCCTCGATCTTGTAGTCACCGAGGGCGTCCTCGGCGGGTGCATTAGCCAGGTGCAGGTCGGACAGGTGCAAGAGCAGCGACATGACAGGCTGCCAATCGATGCGATGATCCAGCATGGTTACTAACGGTGAGCGCCAGCCTACGATACCGGGTTCCGGCCATCTGGCGGCATACCTTGCGCAGGGCGTGAACTCCAGCCTGGGCAGCCCGCTGATTTAGTCCGTTCTTTCAGGCCACGGTCAGGGTCTGATTTTCCATGTTGAGCTCGACAGTGCCGCCGCCGTTGCTGCGGAGGCGGCGCCAGGCCTGGTATCCGGTGAGGATGGCGCGCTCCCAGTCCGCTGCGCGGTGAGCGCTAACTTCAAGGTGGGCGACCATGCTGCCGATCGTGTCGAGAAGCTCATGGTCGAGGCGCTGTACACCGTCGAGGTAGTTGTTGCGGGCGGCATAGGCGAACACCAGCGCCGAGACCCCTTCCTCGATCGCGATGGCCCGCCCACCATCCTCGGCCTCGTCGATGTCGGGGCGGCTGCGCCGTTTGCAGCCGAGCAGGGCGCGCATCACGGGCGACCAGCCCAGGACGGCGACATATGCGAGGTGGAAGGCGTCATGGAAGCGGTAGCTGTCTTCTACATGGGACGCATCGGTCAGGGGGTCGCCGACGCGGTGGCCGTCCCGCCTGAGGACCAGGACCGTCCGGCCTTTGCTGCCCTCCTCCAGGGAGAACATGAAAGCCGCGTGGCGCGGAAGCTGCTCCTCGGGCGGATAGCCGTCGTCGAAGGGGATCAGGGGCGCCGGGGTGGGGCGCCACCGGTCGGCGATCTTGGATAGGTTGGCAGCGGCGACGTCTTCGAGGTCGAGTTCCCAGTGGCTCGCAACCGCGGCCAGGTACCACAGCAGGTCGCCAAGCTCTTCGCGCATTTCAGCCTTCGTGAGCCGCCCAGCGGGGGCGTCACGCAGGCCTTTCTTATAGGCCGATAGCACAGAGCCGGCCTCCCCGGCCAGGCCGAGGAGTGGGATGAGCGCCGGGTCGGCCCCAGACGGCGCTGGCTGCAGCGTCTTCAGGGCTGCCTGCTGGTACTGGCTGAACTCCATCCCTGCGGCCCTCCGTTTCCTGTCGGACTGCCCGGCAGCTTGCCGGCTTATCCCACACCGTCGTATATTAGCTCATGCTGTCGGGAACCCCGGCAACAGTGGAAGAGGTGGTGGTCGCGTTGACACTGACCGCAGTGAGCACCGATGAGGTCGTGGACGTCGTCGTGGACTTGCTCGCTGAAGAAGAGGGACGCTCAGCCAGCGAGGTGATGGCGGAGCTGGCCGTTAGCGGGGCGGACTTGGCGATCGATTCGCTGCGGGTCGTGGAGATCCTGACCCGGATCGAGGAGCGGTACGGAGTCCTCCTTCCGGCTGATCCGGTGATCGCACGGTCAACGCGGTCGGTGCTCAGCTTTGCCCAGGCGGTCGTGGCCACTATCAACGCTGGAGGGTCGGCGTGACTGACGGACACCAGGAGCTAGCCAGCCCGGAGGCGGAGGGCGTGCAGCTTGGCAGGCGGTTCCGCGAGGTCCGGGAATACCTCGGATTCTCCCAGCAGATGGTCGCCGACCGGACCGGGATCGCGCGGTCGTCGATTAGTGACATCGAGCGCGGGGCCCGCCGGGTCGACAGCCTGGAACTAAAAAAGCTCGCCCGCCTGTACCGGCGTCCTGCGGGATATTTCATCGATGAGCGGCCGGATGCGACCCCAGGTGATCATGCGATCGCAGGGCTGGCCCGCGCCTTGGCCCAGCTCACCGCAGGCGATCGTGACGCAGTGGTGAGATTCGCCGAGTACCTGCGGGACAGGCGTGCGGCCGAGCAGGAGGCTGCCGGGCAGGTGCACGACGGGTGAGATGGGACGTCGCCCACCGGGTCGCCAGCATCGCTGCGGTCCACGTCCATCGCGATTACGGGATCGACCGCAGCGTCTACGTGGACGTGTTCACCACAATTGAGGCTGCGGGCATCCACTGCGTGGCCCAGCCCCTGCCGAGGCTGCTCGGGATGTACATGGCGCCCGAGGACGATGGGCCCGCGATCTTGGTGAACTCTGGCCAGGACGAGATCGGGATCCGGCACAGCGCCGCGCATGAGCTGGGACATCACGCCCTGGGCCACACCTCCCGCTGGGATGAGGACCCTTTCGTCCGATGGGGCAATGGCACATGGCCCGATGACGAGAAAACCGCGGAGGCGTTCGCGGCCTGGTGCTTGATGCCGCCCCCGGCCGTCCGTACCGCCATGCGCCTCGCCGGCGTTCAGGCACCGAGTAGCGGCGGTGACGTGTACCAGATCGCCCGGTGGCTGGGCACCTCGTACGCCGGGACGGTACGGCACCTGGTCAACGTGCGCCTGGCCCGGCCCCAGCAGGCGAACGCCTGGTCTCGCATCCCGCCTGCCTCGCTGCGCCGCACCGCCCAAGGGCACGCCGATCCTCCGCCCGGACACGTGTGGGTTCTGCGGCCCTGCGCCAACGGCGCCACCGCCCATGTGGCTGCCGGTGACCGCCTGCACCTTCTGCTGCCCGCGGAGGCCCAGATCAACGCTCCCGGCGGCGTGACCTGCGTGCGCGGCACGGATGAAGCTGTGCTGCCGGGCGTCCCCGGCCCAGCTGCCGGGCCACTGTTGCAGGTGACGTGCGAGCTCACCACCCCGGTGGTTCTGACCGCCTGCCTCGGTGACGCCGGTCGGCCCTGGCGGGTCACGCTGGCACCAGTGCCGCTCCGACGTGGGATAGCTGAGGCATGGCGGAGCGGGCCAGATCAGCAGCGGCCCGGCGAGCAGATCGGCGGCGCACAATGAACACTTTCCTAGTCGAGGGCGGAGGCATCGCGGTCGCATGGGTACGTGCCGTCCAGAAACTTGACCAGCTGCCGGACCGCCGCGCCTTCCACACGGTGGTGCGCATCGCCGACCCGTTGCGCGATGATCCCGACACCCACGCCGACCTGGACCGGGTGCTGGAACGGCTTGGTCGGCAGCCGGTCGAGACGGTCGCCAACACGATCTTCCCTGCGGACCTGGCCGCGCGCAGCCGCGATCACGCACACCTGGTCAGCCGCTACCGGGCGATGTATGACACCGTGCGGGAGCTGTCACCAAAGAACAAGTGGGGCACTTACTTCGGCCGGCTCATCGCCTACCCCTCCCCCGGCCACGAGCAGGGGTTCGACCAGCTAGCCGCCGTCATCTCCTGGCTCCGCCTGGAAAGCACCTACAAGGGGGGCAAGACCGCGCGGTACGAGACCATGCTCGCCCACCCCCTCGATGCCGTCGGCGACGGGTCCGGCACTCCTGCTGCCGTGACCTGCTCGGTGCCCGTCCAGCGACCCGGGACGGACACCGGCGCGATGGCAACACCCTGCCTAAGTCACCTCTCGTTCCAGCTCGACCGGGTCGGCACCGTTCATGCGCTTGCGACCTACCGTAGCCACTACATGACTGAACGTGCTTACGGCAACTATCTCGGCTTGGGTAGACTGCTCGGCTACGTCAGCGCTGAAGGCGGGCTGCGGCCCGGCACCCTGACCGTAGTGGCTGGCTACGCGCAGATTGAGCCCGGGACGATTACCCTGATCCGCCCACTACTCACCGAAGGCGTCCCCCTGTTCGCGCTCAGCGACGCGTCCGCTAGAACATGACCGGCTGGACGTGCTGGTGCCGGTGCGCCCGTGCCGCCAGCTGCGGCCCCCGGGAGTCCCTCATGGTCGCATCCGAGCCCGAAGAAGCTGGAGGCGGTCCCTCCTGGTTAAGACCCCACTTGGGGGGAAACCAGGCGCTGACGGGCTCTGAGTCGCGCCGATACGCCTGCTTGATACGGGTCCTGCCACTGATCCCGCGGGCTTCCGGGTGCGCAACCCGCGCATACTTGCCGACCTCACAGAACAGGTTCTGGCAGTCGATCAGCTGCAGACGGCGCCGCCCGCGCAGCCTAGCGAACCGCAGGCCAAGCCGCGCGAAATGCTCATCCTGGGTGTCGGCCATGTACTGGATCACCCCGTCCTCGATTCCGTCCGCCGCGGTGCCGAAGCATTTGCGTATACCATCCTTGGCCCCCGGGCCAGGCACGACGAAATCCATCTCACTGAAGCTGAGCCCATCGGTGTAATTCAAATCGATCAGGTACTGGTAGGCCAAGAACGTCCCCACCCCGGGGTAACTGGTCAGGACCTTGAACGCCGCGGCCATCGACGGCGCCTCCGCCACCTTCTGCGGAGCACGATCCCTCATCATCAGCTCCAGCAATCGCAGGTGATTGCTGTGCTTGCGGTCTTCACCCAGCGATGGCTGCGGCATGATGTAGGCCGCCGAGTAGAGCCGCTCCCCCGCCGCCAGCGCATCGCTCAGGACCGCGTTATAAGTGGCGTGCTCATACTGTGCCCACGTCAACTGGCCTAGCTGTGAGGTGAGGAGCTGCCAAGTGGGTACCCGGTTGAAGATCTTGAAGAGCAGGACGCGGAAGAAAACCTCGTCCCAGGACGGATCCCCGCGGTAGCACACATGCGTGATCAGGTACTGGCTGACCCGGTCCGCAGCTCGGTAACAGTTGGTGAACCTGTACGCGCCCAGGATGGGGTCGTCGCTCCACGGCGGCGATTGCCCCGACAGACGTGCTTGATAGACCGCCTGCCGAGCCGCCGCGAACCGCCAGTACGTGTCAAACACCTCTGTCGGCTGAAGTTCTCGCCCAGTCACCCTGGCGGGCGGAACACTTGCGGCGTCCACACGGCGATCCATTGCCAGCACTACTTGCACTCCTAGAGGGCTGCTATCGCGTATCCTGCTACTAAGTAGCATGCTACAAGGTAGCTGGAAAGCCGAGGAGACGCGCGGGTGGCCGGCAGGCAACTAAACATCCGGCTGGACGAGGCAGCCATCGATGAGCTCGAAGCTCACGCGTTCCTGCGCCGAGTCCCGCCAGCCGCCCTTGCGCGAGAGATCATCCTTGACTTCCTGCGTGACAACGGTGACGAGCCAGGCCTGGAAGCGGCGAAGATGTCGAGAGCCGATCACGACCGTGCCTCACGGCAGCAAGCGAAAGTCACACCACTTCGTCCGAAGCAGTGACTTCGTCTTCCCCCATGCCGACAGTCCTGGCCAGCTATGCGCGGGTGAGTACCTCCGAGCAACTGCTAGATCGCCGGCATCACTGCGGGCAGGGACGGGCTGTACCCGGTTCTTCGGCGACAAGCTGTCGGCAAGAGCGCCACCCGGCTTGAGCTGACCGCCTGCCACCACTACCTGCGGCTCGGTCCCACTCTGGTCTCCCGAGCCTGGGCTGGCTCTTGCACCTCCGCGCGGCAACCAGTCCTGTCTCAGCAACGCCCGATTCTCAGCGCGCGAGGAACGCCGCGCGGGACGGTCCCCGACAGAGCAGGCCACCGGGCGAGCAGCGGCAGGACACCTTTTGTCATCCCGGGCTGCGCGTGATGACGTTACGCGCGCCCGAATCTCATCGCTTCGCCAGCGATATTGGTCACCGCAGAGACGACGCTTCTGTTATCACTTTCTCGGTGACCGGTTCCCGCCCCCGAGACCTGCTAATCCAACCGCCGAAACACCGTTGGGGAGACAGGGCCGTCGGCAATCGCCCCAGTGCAATGCTTGCCCGTGACGCTACGGCTCCTCCGCGCCCTGGAGTGCCTGAACGCCGGCCGGCAGCGGGATACGTTCTTGTTCGAGTCGCAGTCGACGTCCCCAGCGGTCGCTCAGAAGCCCCCGCCAGGTGTCGTACTCGGTCTGGGTTAGATGGGGCAGGTGGCCGCGGTTAGGAGTCGCGGTGTCCTCGATCGCGAAACGCCGGTAGCGTATTAGGGTCGCTTCGTCCATCAGCACGCTGCGCGCCGGGTAGCCAAGACTGCGGAACGCGCTGAGGATAGTGAATCCCTCGGTGTCCAGATCACCCCAGTACGTTACGTGCCGGGCTTGCTGAGCCCAGTCGAGGTCGCGTAGCGGAGCCAGGTTGTGGCCGAGTGCGTGAATGATGACGGTGCCGTCCATGTCCGGGATGGTCAGGGCGGTCTCCAGGTTCTCGATGACGATGAGATGCTGCGGCCGCACGGCCAGCCGGGCGAGTTGCTCGGATGACACCGCGAGGTCACGGATGCCTGCGAAGCGTGCACGGTCAGCTGGGTCGAGGAGGGCTACGCGCACGTAGACGGGGCGCGGGCGAAGCCCGAGGGCGTTGATGGTAGCTATCTGCTCCGCCGTCTGGCTGTCCGTATTAGCCGTGGCTTCAGCGCTGGCTGTCAGGTGTGAGTCCACGCTGGCGGCGTTTGCTGCAGGTCGCTCGGCTGGTTCCGCTGAGCCGAAGTCAGGGCTGACAAGCAGGGTCAGCAGCCGGGAGTGACTGGTGATCCACTTGGTACCAATGCCCTCTACGGGAAGCTGGCGGGGCATAAGCCCGCAGTTTGGGTGCTCGGCGAGCCAGGCCGCGACGTCCAGGGCGCGGTTGAAGTCGTCATCGTCGAGCCGGATAGCTTCGGCGAGCGCAGTGCGTAGCCGCGGATGACCGGGCCAGGCGTCAGACAGGACGCCCCATCGGGCGACAGCGGTCGAGTAGTGCTGCTGGCATCCGATGATGGCCGCGACTAGGTGTGGGCTGCCGACGCAGAGCCGGGCCGGAAGTTCCTGTGGTCCGACTTTGGTGCGCCGGGTGACCCATTCGACTGATGCCTCGGGGTGGTCTTGCTCGAACGTTGTCCAGGCGCGGATGTGCTCGTCGGCCTCGGTGAGTGCTCCGTCGAGGTCGGCCCGCCTCGGCGGGCTCAAGGTTAGCGTTAGCGGCCAGGTCCCTGCGCCGGGCTCGCTGGCCCATGTGCGCCATTGCCGCGTATATCTGGTAGTCAGCTCGGAAAGGATCTGCTGCGGGGTTTTCACGGCGCGCGGGTCTCCGGCTGGCTGGTGGCAGGCGGGTCGGTGAAGGTGATGTGATGTGGCTGGGCCTGTGACCGGCCAGATGCCGGGTCGTTCTCGATGACGTAGGCGGACCCGAACGCAGCTTCCATCGAGCCGTACTTGTCGACGGGCGCGGCGATGATGAGCTGGAAGCCGAATGCCTGCAGCGCGCGCAGTGCCCGCTGGGTTACCGACGGGTCCGACTTGACAAATCCTTCGTCAACGATGACGGCACCGTATTCGGGGATGCCTTCAAGGCCGCCTAGCTGGTAGCGCAGTGCTGCGCCGAGGGTGGAGGCGATCAGTTCCTGTCCTTCGCCGCCGGAGGTTGCGCCGACACCGTCGTAGACGAGCACCTCCCCGTCGGCGCGGTGCTCGCGCGCGGATATGCGCACATGCCGCTTCACCTCTAGCACTGATCGCTGCCAGAGCCGGTCGGCGGGCTCGCTGGATGTTAGGCGCCCCATCAGCGCCTGGATGCGCAGGAATCGCTGCTCAAGGACGCGGTCGTCGGTGACGCGTCCACCGAGCATGTTCTCCAGGATCGCTGAGATTTCTTTCCTGAACTCCTTCGACTCGCCCGGCTCGGTGTCGCGGGTAACGATCTGCAGATGGCCCCCGTGGCCATATTCGACGGCCGCCAGCACCTCATTGATCGGCCCGATCCGCTCGTCGATCGTGGTGCGTTCCTCGACAAGCGTCTGGAGCAGGGTGCTCAGGCCCATGCCAACGTACTGGCGCATCAGGCTGCGCCAGTTCTCGATGCTGGCGGGCAGGTCGTCATCGATGAGTTGCTGCCGGTGGCGCAGGAAGTCGGAGGCGCTGGCAACCTCGCGGGTGAACTGGCCTTCGGCTTCCTTCCACCGGTTGAGGTAGTTAGTGAACATCAGCTCCAGCTCGGAACGGGCCTGCTGGCGGGTGCTGGATGCCTTGTTACGCCGTGCCTCCGCGGCGTTCCTCAAGTGCCTGGTGACGTGGGACAGGGTGTCGAGGGTGGGTGGCTCAAGCTCGCTGAGAAGTTCTTTGAGGGTGGCATTCTGCTCAGCTGTCAGCGAGCTGCCCCTGTCGAGCGCTTCGGTGCAGCGTTCTTTGTCCGCGAGATACTTGTCGTGCTGCCCCGCCAGTTCCTTCCGCCGCTCCTCAGTGCCATGGATCCGGATCTTCACCTCGTCGAGGTCTTTGTCCGCTGTCTCGATCTGGCCGCCGAGCGTAGCCAGGTCAGGCGATCTCCTTTCGGCGGCCCGGACCGCTCCCTCAGCGGAGGTAACGGCTGCCGTGGCAGTGGCCAGATCAATGCTGGGCCATGCGACAGCGAATATTGATTCCCACGCATGGGTCTTGCGGTCAACGTCTTTGCTGGAGCTGACCGCCTGCTTGAGTCTTTCCTCGGCCTTGTCAACCACCCTGCGCTGTTGGATGGCCTGCTGCTCCAGCGCTGCGACGGTGGTCCGGTTGTCGAAGCCGAGGATGTGATCGGCTGCCGTTATCTTGCGGTCGTCTTTGATGTGTGTTCCGCTGCGCTGCTTGATCTGCCCGGCCGCCGTGACCGCCCGAGGATGGCCGTTCAGCTCTGCCGGGGTGCTGACGCAGCGATGATCGTAAGAGCGGGAGAGTTGGTCGGCGAGCCAGCCAGCGAACGGGGTGTCTGCGATGTCGAGCTTGCCGGCGATGGTGTCGGGTCCAGGCATCCGGGCTGGCGGGTGGTGCCCGGCTGACACGGGGGTGTACCGGACCTGGCCGCGCATGTTGTTCGCGTCAACGTAGGCGACCACGTCTCTGTAGTCACCGAAGTCGATGACCATGCCCAGTGCGAAACTGCGGAGGATCCGTTCAGCTGCGGTCCGCCAGCGCTCTTCGCCTTCCTTGACGTCGATGAGTTCGGCGATGAATGGCATACGCTCTTCGGTCAGGCCCGTGCCGTCAAGTATCCGCTGCCGGAGCTCAAGATCCTCCCGGCGGATGCTGGAGGTGCGCCCGCGGAGGGAAGCGATCTCCAAGAGGGTTTCCTTCCACGCGTCGGTGGCGAGCTTTACGTCGCCGGCGACCGCATGCTCACGCTCGCGGGCTGTCGTCGAGGCCGCCTCCGCATCCTCGAGGAACGTGGCAGCGGTGGTCATGAGCGCGTCATAGCTCTGCGGGTCGGTCGGCGTCTCGCAGCCGACTATGCTGGCCCACCCGGAGAATGCGGACCGGGTTCGCTCGACCTGCTGGCGAGCAGTGACCGTACCCTCCAGGGCGGTGCGGAGACGGTCCAGGTCAGCTCCGCCGTCGGCGCTCCAGCGAGCCCGCAGCTCCGATAGCTGCCCGGTTAGCCGCGTCCGCTCCTCTATGTCGCGCTGGTACTGGCGCGACAAGGCTGCCTGCTCGCGGGCGATGCTGGTGAGGGCGCCGTCAAGAAGCTCGGATTCGATGGTGAGAGTGAAAGTGCCGATCGGGTTGGGTTCTTCGGTGGCGGCCAGGCCGGCATAGTAGAGGATGTCCGCGCCCGAGTTCTCGTGCCGGTCCCAGGTCTCCGGCAGGTCA
>Ga0335078_10004782_pt1 | contig 20046 bp, 15 predicted proteins | sample Lox_Sample_32_FD_206711 | JGI IMG/M metagenome (GOLD analysis project Ga0335078, IMG submission 206711) | Soil microbial communities from Loxahatchee National Wildlife Refuge, Florida, United States - Lox_Sample_3.2 | ecosystem: Environmental > Terrestrial > Soil > Wetlands | place: USA... | reverse complement strand
GCAACCTCCGCGATATTGCGCACCTGGCCGGTGAGGTTGCTGGCCATGAAGTTGACGTTGTCAGTGAGATCTTTCCAGGTGCCTGCGACTCCCGGAACCTGGGCCTGTCCGCCGAGCTTGCCATCGGTACCGACTTCGCGGGCCACGCGGGTGACTTCGCCCGCGAAGGCGTTCAACTGATCGACCATGGTGTTGATGGTGTTCTTGAGCTCCAGAATCTCGCCTTTCACGTCGACGGTGATTTTGCGTGACAGGTCACCGCTGGCAACCGCGGTAGTGACTTCGGCAATGTTCCGCACTTGCGCAGTAAGATTTCCGGCCATGGAGTTCACCGAATCCGTGAGGTCTTTCCAGGTTCCGGCCACGCCCGGAACATTGGCTTGCCCGCCCAGACGACCCTCCGTTCCGACCTCGCGGGCTACGCGGGTGACCTCTCCCGCGAACGCATTCAGCTGATCGACCATGGTGTTGATCGTTTCTTTGAGCAGCAGGATTTCTCCGCTCACGTTCACCGTGATTTTCTTTGACAGGTCGCCATTGGCAATAGCCGTAGATACTTCTGCAATGTTCCGGACCTGGTTGGTCAGATTGCTGGCCATGGAGTTGACCGAATCCGTAAGGTCTTTCCAGGTTCCGCCTACTCCAGGAACCTGAGCCTGGCCTCCAAGTTTCCCGTCGGTTCCGACCTCGCGGGCCACACGGGTCACTTCCGAGGCAAACGAGCGCAGCTGCTCGACCATGGTGTTGAGCGTTTCCTTGAGTTCCAGGATTTCACCCCGCACATCCACCGTGATCTTGCGCGACAGGTCGCCGCGAGCTACAGCCGTGGCCACCTCGGCGATGTTGCGCACCTGCGCGGTAAGATTACCGGCCATGAAGTTCACGTTGTCGGTAAGGTCCTTCCATGTGCCCGCCACGCCCGGCACCTGCGCTTGCCCACCGAGTTTGCCTTCTGTACCGACCTCGCGGGCCACGCGCGTCACTTCTCCGGCAAACGCGTTGAGTTGGTCGACCATGGTATTGATCGTGTTCTTCAGTTCCAGAATTTCGCCCTTCACATCCACCGTAATTTTGCGGGACAAGTCACCGCGCGCCACAGCCGTGGTCACTTCAGCGATGTTGCGCACTTGCGCCGTCAAGTTACCTGCCATGGAGTTAACCGAATCGGTGAGGTCCTTCCAGGTCCCCGCCACTCCCGGCACGTTGGCTTGTCCGCCCAACCGGCCTTCGGTTCCGACTTCGCGGGCGACCCGCGTCACCTCGCCGGCGAAGCGGTTGAGCTGATCGACCATGGTGTTGAGCGTTTCTTTAAGTTGCAAAATCTCGCCGCGTACGTCGACGGTGATTTTCTTGGAAAGGTCTCCTTTGGCGATGGCGGTCGCAACTTCCGCGATATTGCGCACCTGCCCGGTCAGGTTACTGGCCATGAAGTTTACGTTGTCGGTGAGATCCTTCCACGTGCCGCCAACGCCAAACACCTGGGCTTGACCTCCTAACTTGCCCTCGGTGCCGACCTCGCGGGCCACACGCGTCACCTCGCCGGCAAACGCGTTGAGCTGGTCGACCATGGTGTTAATCGTGTCCTTCAGTTCAAGAATCTCGCCCTTCACATCCACTGTGATTTTGCGAGACAAATCGCCGCGCGCCACCGCCGTGGTCACTTCGGCGATGTTGCGCACCTGTGCGGTAAGATTGCCCGCCATGGCATTCACCGAGTCGGTCAGGTCTTTCCACGTACCGGCGACGCCGGGCACGACTGCCTGGCCACCGAGTTTGCCGTCGGTGCCGACTTCGCGGGCTACACGCGTCACCTCGGAGGCGAAGGAGCGGAGCTGATCCACCATGGTGTTAATCGCTTCCTTCAGCTGCAATATTTCGCCCCGAACGTCCACCGTGATCTTGCGTGAAAGGTCGCCACTGGCCACAGCCGTCGCTACTTCGGCGATGTTGCGCACCTGCCCGGTCAAATTGCTGGCCATGAGGTTGACCGAATCGGTCAAGTCTTTCCACGTGCCGGCAACCCCGGGCACCTGCGCCTGGCCGCCCAGCTTGCCGTCCGTCCCTACTTCGCGAGCTACACGAATAACCTCGGCGGTAAATACGCTGAGCTGTTGAATCATGGTATTGACGATCGTGGCCGAACGCAGAAACTCTCCTTCGAGAGGACGCCCGTCCACATCAAGTCGGACAGTCTGAGTCAGGTTGCCCTGAGCGACCGCAGCAATCGCGCCGGTAACGTCAGCTGTCGGCCGAAGCAGGTCCTCGACCAGGGCATTCACCGAGACTTCCATCTCACCCCAGGCGCCGCGCTTCTCATGGAAGCGAACCCGTTCCCGCGTTCTGCCTTCCTTCCCGACGACCTGGCCAACGCGCTTGAGTTCCTGCGACATCTGCTGGTTGGCGCGTACGATCTCGTTGAAGGTGTCCGCGATTTTTCCCTGCAGCCCGGTCCATGTGCCTGGTAGCCGAACGGAGAACTCACCGTCGCGCATGGTCTGCAAACTCTCCAGAATCATGTGGAGCTCGGCTGATCCTGGCACGAGTTCGGCCACTGCCGAATGACTCGCTCCATCCAGGCCGTTATTTGCCTTGCCTTGCTCAGCACGCAGGACGTTTCGCTTCATGATTGTTTTTCCATTTCTAAGTTGCCCGACGATTGGTGCCAGATCCCACTGGCGGTGCGAGATACGAGACAAACTAAATCAAAATACCAAGGCAGGCATCATAGGTTGCGCCGGGGGAGAGGCAACATACAGTAAACGATGTAGGGCAGAGTACAGTAAGTCCTGTAGTCAAATGTTTCTTGGTGCCGTTTAGGAAAACGCGGACCGCAGTGCCGTCTCACGTTCGAACGTTCCCGAGTCGGAAACGGATTGGTAAAGACACCGAGCCTCGTCTGCGCCGGTATTGCGTAAAATCTCGCGCACATCCTGCGATTGCTCGGCTTGTGAGCAGCTCACATAAATGAAGACTCCTGTCTCGCTGATCAGGCTCGCAACCTGATGAGCGTCTCGTTCAGCGATTCCAAGATTGGATAGCGTCGCCGCTTTTCTCAGGCTCGCGGAGGGCATCGTTTCCGCCAGCAAGGGCTGAAGGAAATTGCGCGATCGAATAAAGCAACCCGCACGCGGGATCACGACTGCACCCAGCCGCAGCAGCCAATTGATCAATCCTGAGGTCGCCGCACGATCAGAGGTTGAGGAGAGCAGCATCTGATTCCGCGCGAGTCCGGCCAGTGGGTGGGCCGGAGCCAGCAGAAGACAGATATCCTTGCATGGGAAGCCTGCTTGATTCAAGGTTTCGACCACCTGCTGCAGCTCAACTTCTTTTGAGTAAACGCCGTAAGCTGCCTGCTTGGCGCCTTCACCACGCTCTGATAATGATTTCACCGAAAATACCCCTCTTGCCGTAGACGGGCGTAAAAAATAAGGCAGCAACGGCTGGATTATAGGAAGCAATGGCAAGAGTGGCGATACGTTGAGTACTGTATGTACGCTTTCGGAAAACTGTAAGGACGCCTATTTCGGCCTATGCAAGAGTGTCGCGGAGATTCTAGCTTAGCATCGGGGTCTAAAGTCGCCACCCGAATCACATTCCCATCAAATTACTCTGCAGCTTCACGTAGCCGTGCTCCTGCGCCCACAAGTCCAGCGGCACCGCAGCCATTTCATCGACTATCGGCTCAGCCAGGCCATCCTTGGTGAGATCAACCGTTTTGAGATAAGTGTGGCAGGTGTCGCAGCACTCCACCCGGATGTAGTCAAAGTCAGAAGCCGTATACACGGGTAGCTTTGCGTTGTTCTCTTCTCCACAGCCGGCGCAGACGATCCGACGGAACTCCCACTCGGCCAGGCAAAAAGAACACATTAACGACCGTCGAGCTCCATCCCCCTGCTGGCGCAGCACGCCCAGTCCGGGCCTGCGATTGCAGAATGGGCAGAGTGGATGGGTGTATCCTTCCGATTTCAGAGCCAGACGCGAGCGCACGAATTCAGCGTAGGGCTGAAGAAAAGCGCTTGCCAGAAAATTTTCCGGGGCTTCCGAGGTCGATTCAGCCGTATTCCAACTGGCATCCAGCAACTCGGACCAGGACTGGGGTGACGACGCTTGCAGATCTCGCGCCAATGCCGCAAGCGCGACCGGGCCTGCCTTCTCGACCAGCGAGAGGAAAGGTTTGAAGTTCCCGATCAGATCAGGCAGCTCGGGCGGACCGATACTCTCATGGCCAGCTTCTAAAGGGCGTTGTGTCGTGCCCTCCACCCGACGGTAGAAATCCTCTTGGAAGCCAGCGACTTGCGCGTAGAATCCAAGAATTTCGGCGGCGAACGGATACTTGATTGCCAACTGCTTCGCGCGCTGGATGCGGCGCTGCCATGGAGAAGTCCTCATCTGAGTGATTATGAAGCCGGCGGGAAATTTCCGCTATTTCGTCTGAGCTTTGCGGGCTGCCTCATAATCCTGCTGCGGGTCCCGTCCCGTGACTTCCCTGTACCAGGCGGGATGGAAAGTCCAGGCCCAGGCCTCACTCACCGAGCCGCGCGTCATCGCCTGAAACGTACCTGGTTCACCGATAGTGCTGAGATAGACATGGATGAAGATTCCACCCAGCATGATCACGGCCGAGATATCGTGAAGTACGTAGCTGATGGCGACCGGCCAGCGTCCAAAGGTTCGCGCGCCGGCCCAAAGAATGATTCCGGTGATTAAGTAAACGACGCAACCCGCAACGATCTCCCAGAACTGCACTTTCTGTCCGGCGTTGAAAAAACCGGTTTCGGGGGGCTCAAGCTTGGATTCACCCGAGACCACTCCCTTGATGTTCCGGATCCACTCCGTGTCCGCTCTGGTCCAGGCCATGGGCCTCAGCCAGTTCAGCATCTGAAGCCCGAAAAAGACCACGAATCCTGTGCCGAACCAGGGATGCATGGCGCGAGCCAGCGGCCCTCCGCCGAAGATCGGCGTAAACCAGCGAAACAGCCAGGGAAGATAAATTCCGAACCCGGAGAACAGAGCCAGGAAGAAGAAAAGCGCGACCATCCAGTGGAGGAATCGTGTGTAAACCGGATGACGCAACAGTTCGCCGATATAAACCTGGGTTCGGCCAAAGTGATCGAAAACGCGGCGCGCTTTTTCGTCAAACCGCTCAACTGCGGTCGCCATGCGCGTTCTCCTTCCTCGGCGGCTCCGGCTGCGGCCGCCGTGGACCGACGGTTACATAATGCAGGCACACCCCCAAGAGTCCGAAGAGAGCGAAGGTTCCGAGCACCGGCTTGGCCAGCCATTTCCAAACGGTGTACGCGAACGGAATCTGTGGATCCTTCGGCAATCCTCCATAACGTTCCGGGTCGGTTGCGTCGTGCAGAACGTAGATGACGTGTGTGCCCCCTATGGATTGCGGATCGTAGACGCCGGCTTTCTCGAATCCGAAGTTTTCGCGCAATTGCTTCGACCGCTCCTCGGCGATGAACTTCATGTCATCCTTACTGCCAAACTTCAGGCAGCCGGTCGGACAAGCCTTGATGCAAGCCGGTTCCAGGCCCTGCCCAACGCGATCGGAGCACAGCGTGCACTTGTAGACCTTCTTGGTGGCGGGATTGAACTTGGGAATGTTGTAGGGGCATCCCGATACGCAAAACTCGCAGCCGATGCAATTTTCCTGCTGGAAGTCGACGATGCCGTTGGCATACTGCACGATGGCGCCATCGGCAGGGCAAGCCCGCAAGCAACCCGGGTCGGCACAGTGCATGCACTGGTCTTTGCGCATGAGCCACTGAATGGTGCCGTCTTCTCTCTGGTGCTCGTTGAACTTGATCAGATTCCAGAAATTCCAGCGGGTCTCGGGCATCGTCTGGTAGGTATTGTCGAAGGTGGTTGGCGAGAAGGGCATGTCGTTCCACTCGACGCAGGCAACCTCGCAGGCCTTGCAACCGATGCAGGTGGTGGTGTCGACCAGCTTGCAGACTTCGTAGTCGCGCTGCACGTCAAATCCGGGCGCAGCCCCGGAGTGACCCGAGATTTGCTTGATCTGTAGTGTTTTGCGGTCGCTCATGTTTCGCCCTGCATCACTAAACTCATCTTCCTGTCATTCCGGCCGAAAGTTACTCTTCACACCTTCTCAATCTTCACCAAGAACCCCTTGAACTCCGGGGTAAATGCATTCGGGTCGATCACAGTCGGAGTTAACTGGTTGGCCAGTGTCTTGGCGGTCTTGCCCTCGTCTTCGGCGATTCCGCGGAATCCCCAGTGAATCGGAATTCCGATTTGAAACATCTCTTTGCCGTCGATCTTCATGGGACGAATGCGCCGGGTCACCATGGCTTTGGCGACGTATTGGCTGCGCGCGCTGGTGACTCGGACTTTCTCTCCACCCTGCAACTGCATCCGTTCCGCGAGCTCATGCGGCACCTCGACGAACGGTTCCGGCACCAACTGCACATTCATGGGATTGTTCTTGGTCCAGTAGTGGTAGTGCTCGGTGAGCCGGTACGTGGTGCAAATGACGTTGAATCCCTGTTCGACAGTGCCGTACTTATCCATGTCCGTTTTGTATTTCTTGACTACGGGGTTGTTGGACTGGTTCGGGTGCAACAGGTTGGCGACCGGACTCTCCATGGGTTCGTAGTATTCGGGAAACGGACCATCGGCCATTGCGCCTAGTGGAACGAACAAACGCCCCACCCCCTCGGGATTCATAATGAACGGACCCATGTGGTCCTTGGGAGCGGAGTCGGGCTTGAAGTCTGGAACGTCATTGCCTACCCAGGACTGCTTGCCTTCATCCCACCAGATCTGGCGCCGAGATGGATCCCAGGGCTTACCGTTGGTGTCGCAAGAGGCACGATTATAGAGAACCCTGCGATTCGCCGGCCATGACCAAGCCCAATTGGGATAAATCCCAAGACCGGACGGATCTTCCGTTCCGCGACGCTGGATCATGGCTCCCGCTTCTGTCCAGGAACCGCAGTACAGCCAGTTGCCCGATAGAGTTGTGCCGTCGTCTTTCAGCCAGGCAAAACCGGGTAGTTGCTGGCCGGCCTTGATAGTGGTGTTGCTCTTGGGATCCGTGATGTCGGCGAGGGCCTTGCCGTTAATTTCCTTGGCGACTTCCGACAGCGACGGGTTATACGGATTTGTATACGCGAACGACGCGTTCAGGATCGGGTCAGGAAATTTCCCGCCCTCCTTCTGATAAAGCTCGCGCACCTTCAGGAAAATTGTCGCCAGAATTTCCTGATCGAGCCTGGCATCACCCGGGGGAGGCAGTGCGACGTTCTTCCATTGCAGCCAACGGGCGGAATTAACGAAGGTCCCGTCTTTTTCTGCGAAGCCTGCACCGGGCAGCCGATACACCGTGGTATTGATCTGCTTCATCTCATCGGTCGAGATGCCCGGAGCGCGCCAGAATTCGCTGGTCTCATCGGGATAGATTTCGCAAACCACCAGCCAGTCAGCCTTCTTCAAAGCCGCAATATTTTTCTCCGAATCCGGACCAATCATGACGCCATTCATGCCGAAGGCAAAAAGACCCTTGACCTTGCCGTCGTACATGTCGTTCCAGATGTTGACCCAGGAATAGTTGCGATCGATCTTGGGCAGATAGTGAAATGCAAAGTCGTTATCTTTGGTGGCCGTTGGACCATACATCGCCTTCAAGAAAGACACCGCAAACTTCGGCGTGTTCGACCAATAGTTGAACGACTCCCAAGGATCGGGTTTGGCGGCAGCCGGCGTAATCCGCTTCAGGTAGGCAGCGAAATCCACGTCTCCCGGGTTCGGCATTTTCAGGTAGCCGGGCAGAATGTCGAAGATGCCGGCCATGTCGGTCGCGCCCTGGATGTTCGAGTGCCCACGGAGCGCGTTGACACCTCCGCCTGCCCGGCCGACGTTTCCCATCAGCAACTGCAGCATGGCTGCAGCGCGAATAATCTGGGTACCGAAGCTGTGTTGCGTCCAGCCCACCGCGTAGATGATCGTCGCGACCTTTTTCATGTCGCCGTCTTTGCGAACCGAGGTGAATAGGTCAGCGGCTTTCAGGAATTGCTCCTGCGGAATGCCGGTGATGCGCTCGACCGTTTCCGGGGTGTAGCGTGAGTACTGCTTCTTCAAGAGTTGAAACACGCAGCGGGGATGCTGCAAGGAAAGATCAAACCCGGTCTTCGGCGGCAGCATCGGTGGAGGCGGAGGGGTGGCACCGGAAGCCGAGGGTTTTGGAGCCGCCGCCTGTGCCGCTGCCGCGGCTACGGGCTTTCCAGTCAAGTCCCCGCCTTCTTCGTAATTCCAGGTGGCTTTGTCGTAGGACTTTTTCTCTGGGTCGAAGCCGGAGTACAACCCATCCTCAGGCAGCTTGAAGCCATCCTTAATCACAAACGCGGCGTTGGTGTAATTGACGAGATAGTCGTGTGCCACGCGATTGTTCGCGATGGCGTAATTGATCACTCCGCCGAGAAAAGCAATATCCGTGCCGGCACGAATCTGCAGATAAAGATCGGCGTTGGCCGCCGTGCGCGTAAGCCGCGGATCGACCACGATGGTCTTGGCGTTCCGATGAATTTTGGCTTCAATCGCCCACTTGAAGCCACAGGGATGGTTCTCGGCTGGATTCCCGCCCATGATCAACATCATGTCGGTGTTCTTGATGTCGACCCAGCCGTTGGTCATCGCCCCGCGTCCGAATGTTGGCCCCAAACTGGAGACCGTGGGGCCGTGTCAAACCCGGGCCTGGTTTTCCAGGTAGCAGACCCCCAGGCTGCGCATGCTTTTGACCACCAGATAATTGAATTCGTTGGTATCGGTGCAACCGCCGGTAAAAGCCATGCCTTCGCAGCGGTTGACGGTGCGCCCCTGCGCGTCTTTTTCGACGAATGTGTCGTCGCGTGTCTTCTTCACCTTTTGCGCAATCTCGCTGTATGCCTGCTCCCAGGAGATGTCTTCCCAATCCGTCGCTCCCGGCCGCCGCACTTGCGGCTTCATCAGCCGCCGGTCGTTCAAGATGTCCTGCTCCAACGACGAACCTTTCGGACACAGTGTGCCGCGATTGATGGGATGATCGGGATCGCCCTCCACATGCACCACCTGTGGGATGGCATTCTTGGCCTTATCTCCGAGCGTATAAATGATCACGCCGCAACTGACCGAGCAATAGGGACAGGTGCTGCGGGTTTCGCTGGCTCGCGAAATCTTCAGGCTCTGCGTTTGGGCGTAGATTGGAGCCAGATCGAATCCCAAAGCGGATAGACCGACTCCTCCAGCGATTGTGCTCTTAATAAAAGTCCGACGGGAGAGCTCCATCTTTGCGACCTCCGGCAACTTGGCAAATTCAACCTAACGGTCAACCTTGAAAGCCAGACGGATGCAGCAACCCTGAGATGTGAGACGGAGGTTAAAGGTTTTCGATCGTCGCGCGATCCAGACGACCATTGTCAATAACCGTTGCGAAGCAATATAACTCCCCCCTCGAACGGAGTCAACGCATAGGGGCGAAATGGTCATGGCGGATCGAGCTGAGTTGTACGGATCCCGAAGTCAATGCACCTTCGGCGGCCGAGGCAGGCTGAACCCCGCCCAACTGGGCTTCGATCCGCGCCAAACGCCGCTCCAGAACCGCCGCCTGCAGAGTTCGGGAGCGCTGCAATGATTCCACTTCTTGGGTGAGTTTCTGGATTTGGCGGTCTTTTTCCTGGACCAGGCGATACAGGGCTTGAATCGCGGCCAGCGCTACGCCCTCGGAATCAACGGTGGAAATGTGCTTGTCGTCATCCCCGAGCGCGAAGGCTTGATGAAAATCCTGCGCCATGGGCCCCATATGGCGGATGGCTGCATTCTCCTGTTTATAGCTCCAGGTCTCTATTGGTAACGAGGTAATCCGCCGCAACACCGCCATGCCGTTCACCGGACGGAAGTCGCGCTTGCGGTTGCGGTCGGAGGAATTGGTCCAGGTACCACCCATGGTCAGATAAGCTTTGGTGTAAGTATCGAGGAAATGGCCGGAGGCAACCGTCGACACCCCGAGACCGACCTGCGTAACCGTGGAAGTGGAACCGAGCACCAGAGTATTGCTGGCGCTTACCACCGCATTGGCACCAATGGCGGTGGCGTTGGTAAGGGCTGTGTGGGAAGAATCCGGCCCGGCGAGAAAACCAAGCGCGGTATTGTAAGAGCCGGTGAGATTGTTCAACAGCGCGTAGTAGCCACTGGCGGTGTTGTAGGACCCCATGGTGTTATTGTTGAGTGCCTCGTAGCCGATGGCGGCGTTGGAGCCGCCGGTAGTGTTCGATGTGAGCGCCTGATAACCGTCTGCCGTATTCGAACTGCCCGCGTTGTTGGCAGTCAACGCCGCGTATCCGCTGGCGGTGTTGTATTGACCGGTGGTGTTGGCGGCAAGAGCCAGTGAACCATCGGCGGTGTTTTCGCTGCCCGTTATATTTTTCTGCAAGGCCTGGTAGCCCATGGCGGTATCGTTCACGCCGGTGGTAGTAAAGTTGCCCGCTTGCACCCCAAGGAAAATATTCCAACTGCTGCTGGGGCCGTAGTTATGAAGAAATGGCGCTCCGATGGAGATCACCCCCTGGGTTCCTCCGCTGGTGGTGTTCGGCAAGGAAAGGTTGCCATCCACCGTCTGGCTGTCGGTGAAGGTATTGGCGCCCAGGCTGGCGTAAGCGCCTGCGGGTTGGAATGCTCCCGCCGAAAGCCCTCCCAGCAGGCTGGCATTGAGGTTCGGCACTACCGTGGTTGAGGTTACCTGCAGCGGAGCTGTACCCTGCGCCACAGTCGAGAGGAACTGACTGGCACTCACTTTGCCGCTTACCGTCTGGTCGGCGGTGAAAATGTTGGCAGCCGACAGTTCCGCCGTACCGGGGAAAGTCTGTCCCGTGGCAAACGCAATTTGTCCGTTGCTGGCAAAGCTGAGACCGGTTTCCGACGGTTTGGTCGCGCCCTCGCCAAACAAAAGGTTTAAGGTCCCTGAGGGAGTGGTGGTGTCATTGCCGGCCGGTTCGGCCTGCCACTGGAACACTTGCTTGACCGCCGTGCTGGTACTGCTGTCGAACGCCGAGGCTTGCAGATTTATCGGTTGCGAGTTCTTGCCAGCGCTGGCGTTGGCAGTTCCGTCAGTGATCAGAGTCAGTGGACCGCGCACCAGCTCCGAGCCCGCGATGTCCAATGTGGCTGCCGGTGTCGCCAGGCCAATTCCCACCTTCGCCTTGCTTCCGGTTCCCTTTTGAATCAGCACCGAGTTTGTGAGGTCGGAACTCGAATCCCATCGCGGCAGATAGTTCGTTGCGCCGGAGCCCGTAATCGTGTCCGACTGGGGCGGAACGGTCTGCCCTGGTGTGGATCCCTCTGCGAACGTCGCATTGGGTGTCGCCCGCAAGAAGGCTGATGGCGGCAGACCACCGACTGTTGCCGCATCCCCGGCTTTCAGCGCATAGGGTACGCTCAATAGCAGGACCCGCGGTTTCTCCGGCTGATCCTCAATCTTCACACCCAGCCAGCGCGCTTCTCCGGAGGTAAACAGCACCGTTGGTACACCGCTTGGATTGCTACTACCCAATCGCACCGAGAAGTGCCCGGCAGAATCGAGTTGGACCTTCTGAGTCTCCGTCCAGAGAGGCTCTCGTTCTTGCTGACTTGGATACAGCGAAACCGTAACCGAGACGATGCCACTCAGCGAACTGCCGCTCTCGTCAGTGGCGACATCGGAGAACTGGATGAGCGGCGGCACTTGCACCGGGATGGCGCTGTTTCCCAAAGTCTGCGCGACTAGAGGAACAACCAGCGCCAGGAATCCAATCAGCACGCGAGCAATGCAGAGCTTCATGGCAAACATCTCCTTGGAGGAACGCGGTTCGATCGGCCGAAGGCTCAGGCGAAGAGCCAAACAAAGAGCTAGACAAAGAGCATTAGCTATCCGTTCAGTGGTAGCAATTCCCTGGCTGCCGCAGCAAGTGCCTGCCTGAAGTCCCCCAAGGAGGGGAACAGCCGTAAACGCATGATTGGAAAACGTTGGTCGCGCATCCGTTTAGAGGCAAACTGACCCAACACCAAAGCCAGAAACCGGTTGACACCGGAGCGCGTCTTTGCGTAAGGTTCTGCGCAACGACCTGGGAAGAGCACGCCCTCGCCAGATCCCTACCAGAGAGGCGAATTTGCGAACCTCAGTAACGAGCTACGATCCGCGATTCGGAATCGCGCGGAACCATTGGATCGTGTTCCAGAACACGGCCGCTCGGATGAATAAGATCATTATGGTGCGCAAGGGCAACGAGAGCGCGATTCCGTGGATCGCAAAAGGCTTCCCGGCCAAGCCCATCGAACTCAAAATCAAGGTCGACGGACAAATCGGTTTGCTGCTGGCAACACAGCAGGACCGTCCATCAGTGCTCAACACCGGCCACTTTCTAGTGTCCAAGTCAGGGCAGGATTTTGTGGTAGAGCGCAAATCCGGACCGCCAGTTCCTCTAGCCGATGTGGCGCCTCCTCTCAGCGGAGCCTGCGGCTCGAGCAGTTGGGCGCAGCCAGGACTGGTGCTGGACTGTGATTCAGGTCTTCCCTTCACCTCCGACTATGACATCGGCGCAGTGATCGATCTCGACGATCCCCGCTGGGGACGAACCCACCTCTCTGAACCGCAGGCGGGCACACCCAACCTCACCAGCCGCTTCGTGCAGCCGATCATTGATCGTTTGAACTCTCTGATGATGGCCGGAACCTGCGTCAGCGGGCAGAAGAGAATTCCGCATGGAACGCAGGCACAATTCGGACAGGGAAGTCCTATGAATGCGCCGGGTGAAACGGTCCTCCTGTTCGAACTGAATGACAAGGTCGAAGCGTTTTCCTGCCGCACCGTGGAAGAGGGACGAGAAGAATTAAAGAACATCATGCGGGAGAACTTACCGGCTACGGTTGTCGCTGGCGGCGGAAAGGTTATCCCGCTGTCCCGCAAGAAATGAGCGCGCCTCAGCGCGCCTTTGCCGCCAAAGCCAAAATGTAGCTCCTCTACTGGACTGTGATCGTCACCGACGCAGTGGTCCGGCCATATTGGTTAGTGGCGTAGAGCGTGTAATTGGTGGTCTGCGAGGGAGTCACCGTCGCGCTCGTACCCCGCACGGCTCCAACTCCGGGGGACACCACGTAGTAAGAAGCGCCACTGGACTGCCAGCTCAGCGTCACCTTTGTGCCCGCAGTTACGCTGCTGGCGCTTGCGGTAAAGCTGCCGATCGAGGGTGCAGCTCCTTGCGGCATATTCGAGGCCGTGTAAATGGGGCTCATCTTCACAACCTCAAATGCGGATGCCGGCACGCTCGAGAGATTGTGCAGATCATCGTTGTTCCAGCGATCATCGGGAGCGCCACTGAGGTACATGGCGCTGCCATTGTCGGCGAGAATGATGCCGTATTTCTTGAGGGCAGTCAGAATCACCTGCACATTCGCCGAGTAGCCGGAGATGTCGTAGCTCGCTTTCAAACGCATCCGCATCCCCATCGGCGGGGCGATTGGATTCGACGAAGTGGACGCCCAGTGGGAGGCAGGCGGCACCATGGCGGCCGCGGTCTGCGGCAGCGTGAAGCGGATGGCATGCTGAATCTTTCCCGCGGCCACTTCGTCATAGCGAATCAAACCCGCAAAAATAGAGAGCCCGGCTGCATCGGCGGAGGTCCAGCTCCAGGGCCGCTGTTCGTCATTCTGCAAATCCCAAACCGCCGACGAGCCAACGTTCCAGCTGCCGTCGTTGTTGGGGTAAGAGCTGTAGAGCTCGTAGAGGAAGCAGTTGGCGTTATCGATCACCAGCACATGCCGGTCGCCGTCGCCCGGGTTGGGGTAGCCCTCAATCTGGGCGTTGGCGGGAATCGGCATCGGGCCCGGGTCACTTTCATCACCATACGCGGTGAAATCAATGCTGACCAGGCTTTGGGTTCCGCTTACCACCGAATAGGGAATGCCCGTGCTCGACCCGTCATAGAGGCCTGAGCCGAAGTCGGGATGCAGGCCAACATCCTGGCCAATGAAATTGATGATCGCGTCCGAGTTGGGATCGACCGCGGCGGCGGAGATGTCCTGGTTCCACGCATTGTCTGCCGGAAATGGACGGAAACCATTCAGGCTGGCGCCTTGTCCGAGCGCGATGCCGCTACACTGGTCGCCTTGTGCCCCGCCTGTACCGCCAGTTCCACCGGGCGTCCCGCCGCCAGATGACTGTTGCCCCGACTTGGACACGCCACATCCCGCCAGCAGAATCAGGAAAAGTACAGGGAGTAGAAATGACGCTTTCCGGTTTACACTTTGTGGCAAGCGAGGGCCCTCCGGCTCCATTCTCGCCCGGGCGTTGGCCCTGAGAAATGGGTCGTGAGGTCACTCACGGCCTGGATTTAGGACATGTCCGGAGGATTGGTAATACGTATCACTCCTGGAACTCCAGCACAACATACCTGGCGGTCTGTGTGCCCACGTTGGTGGCGCGTTGATTCAAGCCGTGCGGGAACCATTTTACGTCGCCAGACTTCATTCCCAGGTTCGAAGCCCCGGTGCCGGAGAAATCGCCGCGCAAAACCAGATCGCTGACTGCTAGCAGCAGCTGCGGCCCGGATTTGCGCCCAGGATCGATTCCGGCAGTTTGCAGTTCAACCTTCGAGGCGCGGGCTCCGTCCTTCGCAAACAGGATTTCTTCAGTACCGCCATGCAGGATGTGTAATGCGCGATCTTCGTCCCACCTTCCCGGCGCGTTGCGCTCGCTATCGTCCAGCAGGAACTCGATGATCAGGCTACGGAGCGGGCTAGTCGAGAGGTTGCGAGCAAGGTGCGCAAAATTACCCGCGAGAAATCCAGTTTCGCCATCTTGCAGCTTCAGCGTGACCGGGTTCTTGCCTTCCACTTCATTGGACACTTCCGCCACGCCCAGCGTTACAAAGGTGTAGTCGTGATGATGGAGATGCAAGAGAGTTGCAGAACGAGGAGCAACATCCACCTGAAACACACGCACGTAACGATTCTGCAGGACGAGACGATGCGTCGGATCGGCGGTCATTTCGACCGCAGACTGAGCCCGAGCCTGGGCAAAGCAGAGCACGGTGGAAAGAAAAACCGTACTTGCAAGCCGCAGCGCTGTCATTGCTGGATTCTAACAAAGCAGTCCGCTGTTCCGAGGACTTGCTAAAATCGGCTCGTGGCGGATCTCGGGAGGTTGTTCCTTTTCTTCGGAATCGTTCTGGTGGTTGTCGGCGGGGTGCTGATTTTGCTGGGTCGCACCCACGTTCCCCTCGGCCGACTTCCGGGCGACATTATTTATCGTGGCAAGAACACGACATTCTACTTTCCTCTCGCGACTTCTATTTTGCTAAGTCTGGCGCTGTCGGTGCTGCTGTATTTGATCGGAAAACTAAAACGATAGAATCGGGAACCCGGTTCTGCGATAGACTCGCGTGCAATGGGCTCAGCGGATCAGCTGGGATTTTCTTTTACCCCTCCCGGACGACGCACCTGGACGGTTCGCGATCTGGTGGCGGCGGTCCGCACCCACGTGGAGCGGGAATACGGAGACATCTGGGTGGAAGGCGAGGTCTCTAACTTCCGCGCTCATGACTCGGGCCATCTTTACTTCACGCTCAAAGATCAGACCGCGCAGATGCGCGTGGTGATGTTCCGCTCCTCCGCCCGGTTGCTCCGCTTTCGACCAGAGAACGGTATGCACGTGGTGGCACGGGGGCGAGTCACAATTTACGAGGACCGCGGAGAGTTACAGATTTCCGCCGAGTATCTGGAGCCTAAAGGCGCGGGGGCCCTGCAGGTTGCCTTCGAGCAGCTTAAAGCCAAGCTGGAAGCCGAGGGCCTCTTCAATGCGGAGCGCAAGAAACCAATTCCCACGCTGCCGCAGCGAATTGGAATCGTGACCTCCCCGCAAGCGGCAGCTTTGCGTGACATTTTGAACATTTTGCAGCGGCGGCATCATGGCGCCAACATCCTGATATTTCCGGCGCAAGTCCAGGGTGACTCAGCGCCGCTCGAGGTCGGCGCCGGAGTTCGCTACTTCAATCGAGCCCGAAATGTAGATGTGATCATCGTGGCCCGCGGTGGCGGCTCCGCCGAAGACCTGGCAGCGTTTAATCATGAGGGCCTCGCACGATCGATTGCCTCATCCACCATCCCCGTCATTTCCGCCATCGGCCACGAAACCGATTTCACCATCGTTGACTTCATCGCCGATCTTCGGGCGCCGACGCCTTCGGCCGCGGCCGAACTGGTAATCCGTTCAGCCCAGGCCATTGAAGAACAGTTGATCGGCTGGCAGGGCCGCCTGGAAAAAGCCATGCGCTATCGTTTGCTGACGGCACGCCAAAGGCTTATCGAACGGGCACAGCACGGCGCGTTCGCCCGCATGATGGATTTGATTCATCGCCGGCAGCAGCGGCAGGATGAGCTAATCTACCGTCTGGAGCAGGCGCAGAGAACGATCCTGGAGAAGCAAAGGCGTCGCTTCGAAACACTTTCCGCAGCGGTGCACCACTACGACGTTCGCCGCATGCTTGCTGGTATGCAAAAGGACCTGAGCGCGCAAACTACGGCGCTGCTTTCCGCGTTCCGTAACCTGCTGCTGGAGCGCAGAGTACGTATCGAGCGCATGCATACGGCGCTCCACGCGCTATCGCCATTGGCCATTCTGGATCGCGGCTACGCGCTGGTGTTTGACGCCGCCGGGAACCTGCTAAAAGATGCGAAGAAAGTCGAGACCGGAGACGAGATTTCCGCACGATTGGCCAAGGGAACGGTGCGAGCAACGGTCAAGTAGCTGCAGAGCGGAACCATCACCCATCGGGAGCACCCCGTCCGGCACCTTGCCTGTCTGCCCGAGCCTGCATATACTTCTGAATCGCCGCCCAAAACCGGGAATCTACCCCGGCCCCGGCCGCCACGAAACCTCAAATTGCGCCCTCGGAGACTGCCATGACCGCCACTACCGTGAGCACCGCGAATATGGAGCGTGAGTTCAATCCGATGGAGGCGCAGTCGGCCCGCTTCGACCTGGCCGCGCACAAACTCAACCTGGACGAAGGAATCTGGAAGGTGCTGCGTTACCCCAATCGGGAGATCATCGTTCACATTCCCGTAGCCATGGACAACGGGCATCTGGAAGTGTTCACCGGCTTCCGCGTGCAGCACTCCATTGCTCGCGGTCCGGCCAAAGGCGGGGTCCGTTATGCTCCCGACGTCACGCTCGACGAAGTGCGCGCCCTGGCCAGTTGGATGACCTGGAAGTGCGCGGTGGTCAACATCCCCTTTGGCGGGGCGAAAGGCGGAATCATTTGCGATCCGCACAAGATGTCCATGGGCGAACTGGAGCGCATGACCCGGCGCTACACCGCGGAGCTTTTCGAGTTTATCGGCCCGGAGAAGGATGTCCCTGCTCCAGACGTCAATACCAATGAACAGATCATGGCGTGGATGATGGACACCTATTCCATGCACGTCCGGCAAACGGTCACCGCGGTGGTGACGGGCAAGCCCATCAACATTGGGGGATCGCGCGGACGCCGCGAAGCGACCGGTCGCGGCATCATGATTGTGTGTGATGAAGCGATCAAGAAGCTGGGGATGCCGCGTGAATCCACACGAGTGATCGTGCAGGGCTTCGGCAACGTGGGCTCCAACGCGGCGCTGCTCATGCGGGAGGCCGGCTACAAGGTAATCGGCATCCTGGAAGTGGATGGCGGCCTTTACAACCGTCATGGGATCGACGTGAAGGCTCTCTCCGATTACCGCCAGCGCAACCGAACGGTCGTCGGCTTTCCGGAAGCCGAGGCTATGGATCCCGCCGATTTGCTGACCACAGAATGCGAAATTCTGATTCCCGCGGCCACCGAGAACCAGATCACCAGCCGGAATGCCGATCGCGTGCGCTGCAAGATCCTGGCCGAGGGAGCGAACGGCCCCACCACAGCGATTGCAGATGAGATCCTCGCCGACAAGCACGTCTTCGTCATTCCCGACATTCTTTGCAACGCCGGGGGAGTGACCACTTCCTATTTTGAGTGGGTGCAGGATCGTCAGGGTTATTTCTGGAAGGAATCCGTGGTCAACGAACAACTGGAAACCATCATGGTCGCAGCCTTCGAGGATGTGGTCCGTTATGCCGAGACTCACCACGTGAATAATCGCATCGCGGCCTACATGCTGGCCATCGACCGAGTGGCCTATACCTTACGGCAACGCGGAATCTACGCGTAAGAGCAGGAGGAAAACATGCGCAAGAACTTTGTGGTCCGGGCCCTGATCATGCTGTTCGTGCTAGCCCTTAGCGGGAGCCTATGGGCGCAGAGTAACGCCGCCGCGGCCCCACAGTCCGCCAGCGGTTCCAAGATGGCCAGCCCGGCGACGCCCGCCAAAGGTGCGCTGTTGGATATCAACTCGGCTACCAAAGATCAGCTCGACGCGCTGCCCGGCATTGGCGAAGCCTATGCGCAGAAAATTATTGCCGGCCGTCCCTATCGAACCAAGCGCGATCTGATCCTGAAAAAGATCATTCCCCAGGCGACCTATGACAAGATTAAGGATCAGATCATTGCCAAGCAGAACACGGCTAAGAGTTCGATGTAACCGCCGAACTGCCCAAGGTTGTTAGCAGATTGACCCGCCAGCTTCGTCGTTGATTCGCGATGCTTAGGTAGAGGATAATCTAGTTGCCCGTACGGCGGTCGCCGGTGAATCTTCCTAACTCCATCACGCTTACGCGGATCGCCAGCATCCCGGCTCTGATCTGGATTCTTTCCACCAATCGTTTTTCGACCACAGGTGGAGAAAAAGAACTATTGGCATCAGCTCTCTTCATAGCCGCCTCCATTACGGATGGGATCGATGGCTACCTGGCGCGCAAGCGTGGACAGATCACTACCATCGGAATGCTGCTCGACCCGCTGGCTGACAAGCTCCTGATTGCCGCGGCCTTCGTAACCCTGGTACAGTTCAATCCCAGCCTGGTTCCCGCCTGGGTAGCGGTGATCATTATTGGGCGGGAATTTCTCGTGAGCGGGTTGCGCTCCATTGCCGCTTCCGAGGGTTTCACCATCGAGGCCAGCGACCTCGGCAAATTCAAAATGCTGGTGCAGATTATTTCCGTCGTGGCTGTAATCCTCGACCATCACTGGAAGGAATGGCTGGTGTATGGGCCCTACATCTTTCCTGTCCATTGGATTGCGCAGCTGGCGATCTGGTTCATGGTGCTGTTGTCCCTGGTCTCCGCCGGCGATTACTTTGTTGCTTTCTGGTCAAAGATCGACCGGCAAGTGGTAAGGAGCCGTCGCCGCGCGTTCGTGCTGAGCCGGCGGCGGAAGCGCGATGTCGCCGCCACCTGAAAACCCGGCCTGTAGCCCCGCCGTGAGCAGCAGCCCAGATGAATTCAGCTCCGAGGAGCGGGTAATTCTTCTGACATTGGCGCACTCGTCGATTGCCAGCGCACTCGCCGGTCAGAAGATTTCACTGGAGCCGCCATCGCCTCATCTGGCCGAACCGCGCGGCGCCTTCACCACAATTTGTGTCCGAGGCGAATTGCGCGGATGTGTGGGTTATGTTTCCGCGGTGCACTCTCTCTATCGAACCGTAGCCGAGACAGCGCGCTCCGCAGCTTTTGAAGACACGCGATTCCCTCCCCTCAGCAGTGACGACACGGTGAGCCTGGAAGTTTCGCTGAGCATTCTTTCGCCAACCCATCTCATCCGGCCGGAAGAAATTATCATCGGAAAACATGGACTACTGATCAGCCAGCACGGACGGCGTGGGCTGCTCCTGCCGCAGGTTCCGGTCGAGCACGGATGGGATCGCATAACGTTTCTCGAACAGACCTGCCGCAAAGCGGGACTGCCGACGGATGCCTGGCGGATGGGTGCCACGCTGGAGGGATTTACAGCAGAAGTGTTCAGCGATCAAGACCCGCACTCCTAGGACAGGCGATTTCCAGTCGTTGTCCCTGCTCAACCACCATCTCTAACAATGCTTCAATCTGCTCCTTCGCCACGGTCGGATTCATGCAAGTCAACTTCAGGCACTGCCGGCCACGAACCGTCG
>Ga0335078_10004781_pt1 | contig 20049 bp, 18 predicted proteins | sample Lox_Sample_32_FD_206711 | JGI IMG/M metagenome (GOLD analysis project Ga0335078, IMG submission 206711) | Soil microbial communities from Loxahatchee National Wildlife Refuge, Florida, United States - Lox_Sample_3.2 | ecosystem: Environmental > Terrestrial > Soil > Wetlands | place: USA... | reverse complement strand
TCTACAAATCGAGCACGACTTCGCGCCTGGGCCGGCTACAACAAATCAAGACGCTTCCTTTTGCAGGCAGTTCGAGCGGCGCAGGATCGTAGTCCACATCGCCCGCGATCAATGGCGTTTCACACGTGTGGCAGACGCCGCTTCGGCAAGCCCATCTCACTGCCACATCGCACGCTTCCGCGAGTTCGAGCAAGCTCTGATACTTCTCGTTCCAGCGCAAAGTCACGTTGCTGCGGGCAAATGAAATTTCCGGTCCCGTGCCTGGCGGTTCTGCGGGCACATGTGGAGAGTGAGTCTCCGGTTTCATCCCGGGTGTGATCGAATCGAGCGTGCCGAATATCTCCGTGCGGATGTGGTCCGCTGCTACGCCCCACTCAGTCAGGCCGGCCGTGATGTCTCGCAGGAACGGCGTGGGACCGCACAGATAGAATTGCCCCTCGCGCGAGACGCCAATCTTCTCGAACTCAGAGACAGTCAGATGCCCGGCAGCGTCGAAATCGACGCCTTCTTTGTCGTTCGCCCCGGGCTTGCTGTATTGAATGTAGTGGTGTCCGTCCTTCAATTGCTGCAGCAGTGCGCGCGACTCCTCGATGAACGGGTGCTCCTCGCGATTGCGCGCGCCGTGAAGCCACCAAACCGGTCGATCTGCCTTCTGCGCGGCCAAAACGTGCAGCATGGCCAGCACCGGCGTCACTCCCACTCCCGCACTGAGCAGCACCACTGGCTCGCTTCCGGGCGTAAGCGTGAAGCTGCCCCGAGGCGCGCTTACCTCCAAGACGCTCCCCGATTTTATTTGACTGCGGAGATAGGCGCTGCCGACACCGTTCTCTTCTTCCTTGATGCTAACGCGATAGTGCTCCGTGCCCGGCAAATCTGAAAGGGAGTAGCTTCGCAATAATGGCGGTGCGTCATCTTTTACGGGAAGCCGCAGCACGATGAATTGCCCGGGCAGCGCGACCGCCAATGGTTCGCCATTCGCCGGAACGAGGAACAGCGAAAACACACTCGCGCTCTCTCGCTCCACTCGATCGACGCGCATCGAACGAAATCCGGTCCACGCCGGTGGCGGGCCAACCGTAGCGAGACCCGCGTTCCCATTTGCCTCTCCTTGATTTGTCTGCTTCAGCAGCGCCTCGAAGGAATGGCGCCAACCTGCAGGCAGGGCCGGGATGCGCAAGGCGCGTTCCAATTGAGCGCCGGAGTGGTTGCCGAGATAGAGCATCGCATCAGTTTCGACAATGCTCATGCGCTCCGCGCCGGCGCGGACTTTGAGAATCTCATCCCCCGCCCCGACTTCGCCCTTTTCCAGCACGCGGAAATAGAAGCCGGGCCGGTGATGCTCCACGAGCAGCGAGGACATGCGCGGCTCGTTCATGCGGATGCCGACGCGGTAGCACGTCACCCGCGGCTGCGTCACCTCGAAAAGCGCGCTGCCGATTCGATAGTGGTCGCCGATGCAGACTTCCTTGTCCGCCAATCCATCGACCGTGAAGTTCTCGCCGAATTGCCCGAAGACGAAATCGTTTCGCCCGAGCTGTTTTTCCCAATAGCGATAGGAATCGATCTGGTAAACGAAAACCGCCCGATGCTCGCCGCCGTGTCCTTGCAGGTCGCCCTGGCCGTCGCCGTCGACATTCAGTTTCCGAACTTTACGCCGGCCCTGAACCGCATCCTTCCAGACGGCTGTGCGGACCGTCTTTCCCTTCCATTCGACATCGCGCGGCAGGCCAACGTTCACGGAGAGGAGTCGCGCCATCTGCATCACTCCGCATTCATCCCAGCGTTTCCATGCGTGGCATGCTCACGCTTCCACGAGCTGCTGGCCGCCGTCGATGTCGTACGTCGCGCCGGTAATCGCCGTGTTCGTCATGAAGTGAACGGCAAGTGCGGCGACATCCGCCGGGCCGACCACGCGGCCGATCGGCAGCGTTTTGCGCAGTTGCTCGCGGCGCGCGGCAAGCTGATCGCCGAGCAGCGATGCGGAAAGCGGCGTATCAACGAAGCCTGCCGCGATTAGGTTCACGCGGACCGGCGCGAGTTCGAAAGCGAGCGCCCTCACAAGGGCAGGCATGGCCGCGGTGAGCGCCGCAATGACTGCGCCCGCCGCCGGCCGCCGCCCGCCGGTGCCGCCCATAAAAATCAGGCTTCCTCCAGGGCGCACCTTGCTCGCGGCGTGCTTGGCAACTTCGGTCGCCAATAGCAGGTGACCATCTATGTCGCGCCGCGCCTTTTCCACATCGAACTCCGCTAGCGGCGCATAGTAAGGACCGGGCCCCGTGACCATCACGTGGTCGATCGGCTTCTGCAAATCGCCGAAGAATCGCGCGAGGCGCTCAAAATCGGTGGCATCGAACGCCGCACTGCTCGCCGCGCCGACTTCGCTCGCGGCCTGCTCCAGACGTTCCGCATTGCGGCCGACGAGAATCAGCTTGGCGCCTTCAGCACCCGCTCGCCGGGCCGTTTCGAGTCCAATGCCCGCGCTACCTCCGATCACCACCACCGTTTGCCCCCGAAGTTCCGGCTCGCGCTGAATGGAAGATGCTGCCGTTCCTGCGCTCATGATTCCTCCGACCGGCTAATTGCCTGCGTCAAAGAAGGCGGACCGCGGCCCCATGACGATACCGCCGCAATAATTCACTTCGGCGGTTCCGTCCCGGCCTGCTCCGCCGCCATATACTTGGCATACCAATCGGACCAGTTCGGGTCCGCCGCGCCGATGCGCTTCTCGTGCTCGCCATGCGCTGCCTCCGCTCGCCTCATCGCCTCGGCCAAGTCACTTGCCGAGCTGAATGAAGTCACGCCGGAGTCGATGCGGCCGGGAAGACGCATGGTGATCTCCTGAAGGAGCCAGCCGTTGCCGTCCGGATCGCGAAATGAGGCAAACGAACGGTAGCTGCCATGACCTGGATCAGACCCGCCGACCCGCACGCTCCCGAAGAGGTAAGGCTCGTCGGCGCCGGCGTAGATCCCATCGTTGTGAAACACCTCGCTGATGTCGACGCCTTGTTCGATCAGCTCGCGCCGCGCAGCCTCAATGTCGGAGACGATCAGATACAGGCCCTGAGCCGAGCCGGGCGCTGCCGCAGTTACGTTTTTCCCGAAGATCACCGAGCACCCCGATCCCGGCGGCGTGAACTGGATCACTCGAAAATCGTTTGTGGGAGCGGCGTAATCGGCGTCGAGCCGCCATCCAAGCTTTGCGTAAAACTCCTTCGCGCGATCGACGTCCGAGACGGGAATCACGACGATCTCGAACTTCATGTCCACTGGCGCGGCTTTCGTTTCGGTTACTTCGTTGACGCGAACTGGTTTCGTGCTCATGTTGCCTCCTCGACTCGTGTGGAGATGACCATCGTGCCCGGACCATCCGCTTGCGTCCGAACAAAGAGAGATGCTTATGGCGCGTAGTCGATCTCAAGGCCCGGACAATCATTTAGCAAATGTGGCGCTTGTGACGTTCACATCGTCAGCACGACGCGGAATTGCGCTTTGCCGCTCATCATGCGCGCGTACCCTTCCGCTGCTTTCTCCAGAGGGTAGGTTTCGATCATCGGCCGCACTCCGCTCAGTTCCGCAAATCGCAGTGTGTCTTCGGAGTCGGTCGGCGTGCCGGACCACCAGCCCATAATGCTCTTCGCCCCGGAGATCAGCTGAATCGGCGTCACTTCAATCGGATCGAATGTCGCGCCCACCACGAGGAGCTTGCCATGCGCGCCAAGGCCGTCGATCAACTCGGACATCGCTTTCGAGTTCGGTGCGGTTGCCAGAATTACTTGCGCCCCGCCGAGTTTCTGCAATTCCTTCGCAGCATCGCTTGCCTTGCTATCGATGTAGACGTGCGCTCCGAGCTTCTTCGCCAGCGCCGCGTTTTCGGGCCCGCGCCCAATCGCCGCCACCTTGTAGCCGAACTTGCTCGCGAACTGAATTCCCAGATGCCCGAGGCCGCCGACGCCCTGCACCGCCACCAGGTCTCCTGGCATCGCGCCGCTGTGACGCAGCGCGTTGTACGTCGTGATCCCCGCGCAGAGCAGCGGAGCCGCTTCCACGTCGCTCAGGCTTTCCGGAATCGCCGCCAGCGCCTCCACCGGCGCAAGCATGTACTGCTGGTATCCGCCGTCGTAGCTGATCCCCGGAATCTTCAGATTGGGGCAATTGGAAAAATCCCCGCGCCGGCAGGAAGGGCACGTGTTGTCCTGCCCGCCGTGCCAGCCTACGCCAACTCGCTGCCCCTTCTTCCACGCCGTGACGCCCGCGCCCAATTCATCGATGATGCCAGCCACTTCGTGTCCCGGCACTCGCGGGTACGTGATTCCCGGCCACCCGCCCTCTTTCGTCAAGACGTCGCTGTGGCAAATGCCACAGGCCTGCACTTTGATCCGCACCTCTCCCGCGCCCGGCGCGGGAATCTCCCGTTCGACGATTTCGAAATCGCCGCCGGCTTTCGAAATTTGCGCGGCCTTCATCGGTGCTATTCCAACCTTCGTCGTTGCCATAATTCCCTCCCTGGAATTTCTGTGGTTTTAGATGAGAGAAACGAAAGAACGTCTCAGATGTTTGGCGTCAAGATTCGGGAAGGGCTGCGCGCCCAGGGTTGCGGATTAGCTGTCCGTCAGACGGACGCGAAGTTTGATCGTCCTCTGCTTATGCCTGCGCCGGTGCTATGCAAAAAAATACGCCGCGTGTTTTCGCCCGAAGTTCTCAGGCACAAGCACCATGAACGTTTCGCACGCACCTTGTCAAGTCGGCCGCATTCGGGTTTATTTGGCGCGCGCAGTTTAACCTAATTAGTTACTGCGCCGCGAGCCGTTGGGATTAGAATGACGGCGCATAGTGGCCAGGCGGAGGTGGATATGAGCCTGCTGATCTCCACGCGAAAGGCCGGGAATGTCACGATTCTCGATCTTCGGGGGCGCATCACCATTGGCGCGGGCAGCGACGCCTTAAGTTCCGAATTACACGCGCTTGCTGAAAACGCGCCGTGCGATCTCCTCATCAATCTCGCGGAAGTCACGCAGGTGGATAGCACGGGAATCAACGTTCTCGTCCAGTCGTATGTCAGTTTGAAGCGCAAAGGCGGCAATCTGAAAATCCTCCATGCCACCGGATATGTCCGCGAAGTCCTGGAGGTAACCCACCTGATCGGTTGCCTTCCCGTCTTCGCGGACGAGGCAGAAGCCCTCGCGAGCTTCCGCTCCACCGCCGCCCACGCGTAATCGTCCAATCCCAGATTCGCCTTTTGCGGCGCCGATTATGCCGGCCAACTGCGCCTGAATGGGATTGCAGTTGCGTGAACGGGAGCCCGGTAAGAGCTTTGCCGCGGCGGCCCGCCGCGCGATAATCAAAGCAGGATAATCAACGCAAGCGCTGACTCCCGACATGGACACACTCGAAATCCCGCGCAAAGCTTCCTTCGCTCCGGACATGAGCTGGACGCAGCAAGTCCCCGAAGGCAAGCGCCTCAACTGCATTGCCGCGGCCGAGGAAGTGTTCGCGCAGGCGGAACAGAAACTCGCGCAGGTCGAACGGACCGGCCTTCACCGCTCCGAAATTCGCGTCGCCGCGTTCATGCCGCGCCTGCCCAAACTCGAAGTCGATCGCGGCTCGCGCCGCTACGCGAGCTACATGGGCAAGCAGTTTCGCCGGCTCGGCCTCGATTTTCGCGTCGAGGAAGCCTATAGCGCTGACGCCCTCGAACTGCTTCTCATGGGTGCGCAGGTCCACGACAAAATTTACGGCACGTTCATTTTCTTCCCCGCGCCCTTTGGCAAAACCGAAGACTATTTTCTGCGCCGCGTGCGCCCCGAAAAAGACATCGAGGGCCTCACCGTCGAAAACACCGGCCGCATGGCGCTGAACATCCAAACCGTCGACGAAGAGGAGCAGTACGAAGGCGTCGTGCCCTGCACCGCGAAAGCCATCCTTACGCTCCTGCACCAGCATCGCGAGATCAGGAAAATGTTTCCGCGCGACGCCGCGCACAAAGGCCCCACCGTCGCCATCTTCAATAGCTCGCCGCGCATCGGCATTCCGCTGCAAAGCATGCTGATGCGCATCGGCGCAACCGCGCTGATGATCCATCCGCAGACGCGCCCCGAAGATCGCGAAGGCTATCTCAAAAATGCGGACATCGTCGTCACCGCATTCCCGGCGCAATCCGAAGCGGACCTCGTGCGCCATGTGAAAGAAGGCGCCGTCGTCATCGACTGCTCCACCGAAGGCGACCTGCATCCTGACGTGCTGCGCAAAGCCGCCTTCCTATCGACCCACGACAATCACCTCGGCCAAATCACCACCGCCCTCGCTCTCTACAACACCGCCCTCTGCGCGCTCTGGCAGCGCGGCATGGCCCAACGCTAGCCCCAGGGTTGAGCGAGCGCCGTTAGGCGCGCCACAGCTCAGCCCAGCACGGAAGTGCCGGGTGCAATTCGCGCCATCAGCCCCGAGCACCGTAGGTGCGGCGCGCCCACCCTTGCCGCGTGTTCGCGTACCGGCGTGGCCAAGTTTCCTCGCCGGCCCTAATATATCGTAGTACGATATAAATAAGCGGTTAGGCAGCCAACGCTGCGAAAGGAATCATCCTATGTTGAGCGAATCTCATCCTCACCTATCCGGCCGTTTAACCAGCATCGTCGAGGCGCATGCCGCTCGCCTTACTCGCGACACCGTCAGCAAGCTGCAAACCAGCCAACTAACTCCCTCTTATCGCAAGCTTCCGGCTGCCGAGCTGTATTATCGCGTCAACGAGGTCTACCAGAATCTGGGCCGCTGGCTCTGGGAGAACACCGACGCCGTCATTCAGTCCTGGTACAACGATCTCGGAGAAAGACGCTTCGCCGAAGGCATTCCTTTGAGCCAGGTGCTCTGGGCTCTGACCCTCACGAAGCAACAGCTCATTACTGACCTCGACGTTTCCACAATCGCCGATTCAGCCATCGAGCTGCGCAGAAGGCAGGAGCTGGATCGGCTGATCGGTCATTTCTTCGACCGAGCCTGCTATTACACCGCTGTCGGATACGAGCGCTCGCGCGTTCTTACGAAAACTCATTAGCCCCGATGCTGTCGCTCCCATCCTCTTCCGGTACGGCTTGCTCAAGCCGTATTCGCTCGTGCGGATTTCCATTAGCGCTTCGCTCTGCTTTCGAGTAACGTCGGGGTCGAAGGAGCACCTCAATGGCCGCGACAGTCTTCCCTCCCGCAACGGATAACGAACCTGCCCTCCCTGATGACAACAACAATGGCGGCAGCACGCCCGGTGGCCCCAACGAGCCTGATCACCGAATCGTCCAGCTCGAGCCGCAACGCCCCGCGACTCCATCCAACGCATACCGCATCGTAGCGGTCGTCGCAATCATCTGGATCACCGCTCTTTTCGGTACCCTGGCCATCGTTTTGGAATCGCGCTGGGCCCATTCGCCAAATTGGGTTTCGATCGGGCTTCCGCAAATTTTCTATCTGAACACTGCGATTCTTCTGCTCAGTAGCTTGAGCGTTGAATGGGCGCGCCGCTCGCTGCGGGCAGGGCGCACCGTGCGCTGTATTCGCGGGATTGTCGTCAGTTTGTGGCTCGGCTTCCTATTTCTGGCCGGACAGGCCTTTGCATGGCAAGAAATCTCGTTGCGAGGTCTGCATTTCGATACGAACCTGGGCAGCTTTTTCCTCTATCTGATCACTGGCGCACACGCACTTCCTTTGCTCGGCGGGATGGCTCTGCTTGGCTATCTCGGCTTTCTCATCGCTCGAAGCGGGCGAGCGGTCAACCGGCAGGCCGCGCTGGGAAGTCTCGCCCTTTTCTGGCACTTCACAGCTGCGTTGTGGCTTTGCCTCCTCGCGCTTCTCTTCGTCACTATTCAGCGATAGCTTCCGGCTTCCGTCGACCCTCGTTGCATCCCTCAGTTTCCCAATCGACGAGCTCCTGCGCGCGGTGATACCAGCAGTTCGGAAACGGCGTCAGGCGCGCCACCGCTTAGCCCTGCGCGGAAGTGTTGGGTGCGCTTCGCGCCATCAGCCCGAGCGCCGTAGGTGCAGCCCACTTCGATGAGAGGAATTCTTGGCGAGAGTCGAAGAAAAAAGGAGAGAGGCGCTCGGCCAACTCACAAGCGCCTCTTCTACTGCGTCAACGTAAACCGTCCCTCACTGGATCACCTCCTTCTCGGCGAGGCCGCCGATATCGACCGGATGTCGAATGCCCCGAGTATACCTGCCCGCGCGACGCAATCAAGAGGTCTCCCAGCATGTATAAACCCGCCGTCTACGCACCGGCCCGCGTCTGTGCTATAAGCAATTTCAGGATTCGGGGGGCCAATGAACAGGTTGCTGACCCTTGGGCTGATGGCGTTCGCCGCCATGCTGGCGGCAACTTCGGCGCATGCGCATCATTCCTTCGCGATGTTCGACCAGTCGAAAACGGTGACTCTGCAAGGCACCGTCAAGGATTTTCGCTGGAGCAATCCCCACGTCTTCATTCAACTCCTGGTGAAAAATGACGACGGCACCGAAGACGAATGGAGCATCGAGATGACCAGTCCCGAGCATCTCGCGCGCGTTGGATGGAAGCCTGTCACCTTGAAGCCCGGCGACAAAATCACCATCAACGTTCATCCCATGCATGACAACGTAAAGGGCGGCCAATATCTCTCCGGCATCGGGCCTGATGGACAACCGCTGATCGGCGCGCCGGTTCCCTCGCAAGGACAAGGCAAGTAGATCGTGCCGGGCCCCGACCCCATCATCGGCCAGACGATTTCGCGTTACCGCATCGTCGAGAAAATCGGCGGGGGCGGGATGGGCGTCGTCTACAAAGCCGAGGACACCAGCCTGCGCCGCTTTGTCGCGCTGAAATTTCTGCCGGACGACGTTGCGCGCGATCCTCAGGCGCTCGAACGCTTCCGCCGCGAAGCGCAGGCCGCGTCCGCGTTGAATCATCCCAACATCTGTACCGTTTATGAAATTGGCGAATCGGATGGCAACGCCTTCATTGCCATGGAATATCTGGACGGCGCGACGCTGAAGCATCTCATCGGCGGCCGTCCGATGGACCTCGAAACCATCCTGGATTTGAGCACGCAGGTCGCCGACGGCCTCGACGCAGCCCATTCCGAAGGCGTCGTGCACCGCGATATCAAGCCGGCCAACATTTTCATCACCAGGCGCGGCCATGCCAAGATTCTCGACTTCGGTCTGGCGAAGCTCGCGCCGTCTCCGCGCATGGTGCAAGGCGTTGGCGTGTCTCAGATGCCCACCGTCGCCGAGGAAATGCTCACGAGCCCCGGAGCCACGGTCGGCACCGTCGCCTACATGTCGCCCGAGCAGGTGCGCGGAAAAGCCCTCGACGCGCGCACCGATCTCTTTTCCTTCGGCGTCGTCCTCTACGAAATGGCCACGGGTACGCTTCCCTTTCGCGGCGATACCTCGGGCGTGATCACGGACGCGATTCTGAATCAGGCTCCTGTCGCTCCGGTGCGGCTGAATCCCGATGTACCCCCCGAACTCGAGCGAATCATCAACAAGGCGCTCGAGAAAGACCGCGACCTGCGCTACCAGCACGCCTCCGAAATGCGCGGCGACCTGAAGCGCCTGCAGCGCGATACCGGTTCAGGCCGAATCGCTGCGTCGGGCAGCAGGCCCTCTCAGGAAATTCCCGCGAGTTCTCCAAGCCAAGTCATCCCGGCCGCAGCCCAGGTGAGCGCCGCATCGCAACCCTCCGTGCGGCCTCAATCCAGGATGTACATGATCGGCGCCGCTTGTGTCGTTCTCATTGCGGCAGCTTTCGCGGCTTATTATTTTTGGTTGCGCCCGAATTCTTCCGCCGAACCCGGCAAGATCACGCAGATCAGCCATTGGAACAAGCCCCTGAACGGAGCGATTCTCTCTCCGGATGGCCATACGATCGCGTTCACTTCGCCAGTCTCAGGCTTCGACCAACTCTTCGTGATGCTGGCTTCCGGCGGAGAGCCGCTGCAACTCACCAACGACTCGACCACCAAGATCGTGAACAGCTTTTCGCCGGACGGGACCCAAATCTATTACGACTTGGGTTCCATCGATTCCGAAATTCGAAGCGTGCCCACCCTGGGTGGCACGTCAACTGTTGTCGCCTCTGGCTCGCGCCTTGTAGCGTCTCCAGACGGAAGCTGGTTGTACTTCATCAGGGGCAGCCCCGGTAATGGTGTTTTTCGCCGGCCCACAACTGGACTCAACGAAGAAACGATCTTTCGCTCTCCCGAAGGCAGCACACCGACGAAGGTGTTGCCGTTTCCAAGCGGTTCGGATGTGCTGGTCACTACCGCCAGCGACACGATTGTCGGCTCCGCCACCTTGGCGCTCTATCGGGTAAATACGGCGACTCACTCTTCGCAGAAAATTGGCGATATATACGGGAGCCCTACGGGCATCGTTTGGGATGATCCGGGCAACACGCTCCTGTGCAGTCGAACCGTGAACGACGTCACCAATATCTGGAGTTACCGCCTCTCCGATGGCGCGTTGAAACAAATTACATTTGGCGCCGGACCCGATCTGTCTCCGATGCCCGCGTCTTCCGGCTCTGGAGTTTACTTTGTGAATGGAAGGCGCTCGGGTGACCTCGCGGTTTATCACACGCGGAGCAGACAGACCGTCGAACTCGTATCGGAGGAGGCTACCCAGCCGACCCTTTCCTGGGATGGCCGTCACGTTTCCTACATCATTCTTTCAGGAAACGCCGACGAGGGCGTTCTTTGGGTTTCGGACTTGGATGGAAACAATCGCGTGAAGCTCGCCTCCGGTACTGCGCTTTACACGGTTGCCTTCTCCTCCGACGACTCTAAGTTTCTGTTTGCCGACAAAGAGGGCGGGTCGCAGAAAATGTACATTGTCGGAACCGATGGAACGGGGCTCCGCCAAGTGCCGTGGACCGGCGGGCTGGGCGGCTATGGAACGGCTAGTCCGGATCCCAGTTTCTTTTATATCGGAGGCTATGAATATGAACTGTCGAAGCTCTCGATTTGGAAGGCGCCGGCGGACGGGTCTCATCTCGAAAAAGTAGCAGACAACTGTGGTGCCATCTGGGACACGTCTTCGGACGGCAAGTACCTGCTTACGTCCCTCTTCGTCACGGGATCGCAGGGCGACGGTATCAGCGAATTCTCACTGGCCGACCACCAGTGCACGGCTCTGGTGCCGAACCTGACTAGCCTGGTGGTGCATTTCGCATCGGATGGCAAATCGATTCTTTACCTGACTGCGTCGCGCGGCGAAACCACCATCTACCGCCAGCCGTGGCATGACGGAAAACTCACCGGCCCTCCGCAAGCAGCCGTCAAGCTGCCCTTTGCTTTTCAGCAGAGCTATTCCGGCAATGCCTACGATTTTTCGAAGGACCTTTCTACCGTTGTCTACGCTCGGCCCAGCGGCCACGCCGATGTGTATCTTCTAGGTGCGAAGTAATTTTCGATCGCGGGATGGTGTAAGGACAAGGTCGTAAAAAGATGAGAAGCTCAGCAACGAAACGCGCGACGCTCCTCGCGGCTGCCGCAGCGGTAATCGTACTCGTATGCGCGGTCGCGGCATTCCCGGCGACAGCCTCGGCGCAACAAATGCCCGACTGGAGCGGCCAGTGGGAGAACGTCGGCGCGACGCCCGACGCCACCGGCGGATTCAATCAGACGCTCGAGCAGGTCCTGAAACAGATGGAATGGTCGCCGCCGCTAAACGCGGCCACGAAGGCGAAAGTTGACGAGATGCAGGCGGGCGAACGCAAGCGGCTTGACGCCGTCGCGCGCGGCGAAAATCCCGCCGACGCCTTCAAGGCTTGCACCTTCGGCTATCCCGGCCTGATGCTCGATACGCCGCTGATGTTCGAGGTTCTGATCACGCCCAAGGAAACCGCGTTGATCTTCTCCAGCCGCGAAATTCGTCACATTTACACAGACGGGCGCCAGCACACGCCGAAGGACGATCTTTGGGCCACGCCCTGGGGCGATTCGATTGGCCATTGGGAAGGGCAAACGCTCGTTATGGATACGATTGCCGTGAAGGATCCCTATGGCCCTCCGGACGCCGGCAGCGCCGTGGCCGCGTTTGGCGACGTCGAGGGATTTCTCACCATCGGCATCCTGACTCAGCAAGCGCATTTCATCGAAAGAATGCGCATGATCGATAACGGCCATCTGGAAGATCAGATGACCATCATCGATCCGGCCAATCTCACAGCGCCCTGGCATATGCGGCGCACCTACGAGCGCGTGCAGCACATTCACCGTATGGTCTACGAGGATTGCGAAGGCGAAGACCGCAATCCTATCGTTGACGGGAAGTTCACGCTCGCCCCGCCGCCTTCGGAAACGCAGCCAACACCCACGCAGCCCGTCTCGGCGCCTAGCGCCGCCCCGCCCGCTCACGATGGACAGGCTTCGCCCTCCAAATAATCGTTTCATGGAAGGCGCTGATCAGCGGCCTGGATCGGCGGGAGACTCTTTTTCTGAAGCGTACCGGTGTTGCGCGCGATACAGGCGCGTGCCATCCGGCTTGATCGCATAGAAGAGCAGCGCGCCCTTGGATCCATTCCTCATCGGGTGCGCAACCACGGTGATGGGATCGCCTGGTTTGTAGCTGGTCCGGGTCCAGCCTTCGCTCACCATAAGATTGACGCTCGAAGCCTCAATCTTCCACGTTCCGATCGTTGAGGGGTCCTTCGCATCCGGCCCCACCGTGATCACGATGTAGCTGTGCGGATTCTCCCAGCGGTACTCCGTCACCACACCCGTATAAGTCACGTTCCTCGCGACATCAAACATTGCCCGGGAATGATGCGCGAGCCCGGGCCGCGCCACAACCAGCAGGATCGCCATCGTGGCGCTGCAAATCGAAATCGCCCGCCTCATCTTCATCTTCCAATGGCAAACCTTATCGGGCACGCACAGGCGGCGCAATTTTTTCTTTTCGGATTGATTCCAGAATCACGCGGGCTTTTGCGTCCAAACGCGGATGGATTTCACCGGCGTCGTCGGGCACACGACTTCGCACGCGCCGCATCCGATGCACTTGTCGTTGACCACGGGGTAGGCGTTGTATGATTGCTCGTCCCAGGTGATTTTCACTGCGTCGTAGGGGCAGGCCACCTCGCATGCGTCGCACTCTTTTTTCCCTAGCGCCGTAAGGCAAATGTTGTTGTCGACGAGCGCCTCGCCGATGATGTACTTGTTCTTCTGCGCGAGAGGAAGCGCCGTGAGCGCGCCCGTGGGGCAAACCTGCGTGCACGCGTTGCACGTCTCCAGGCAATATTTGTAGTCCCTGTCGAATTTCACCACCGGCGCCCCGAAGCCCGCCAAGCCCCCTTCCTGGCCCAGATCCGGATGAATGATTTTCGTCGGGCAGGCGTGCGTGCAATTGTTGCAGCGGATGCAAAGACCGGCGAATTGGTCCTCCGGCACGGCGCCGGGAGGACGCAGCAGCGTGTCGCTTTTGCGAAATCTCGCCGCTCCCAGCCTGCGAGCGCCCAGCGCCAGAAGCGCTCCGCCCGCGCCCGCGAAAAAAACGCGCCGCGCCGCGCTGAACCTGAGGCCAGGGGCTGAAGCACCGCTGATTTTAACGAGCTGGCTCGCGCTGCTCCCGCTCATTCGCGTCCACAGCGCCTTGCGCATCGCGAACAGCATGTCCTGCAATCCGCTGAGCGGGCAGATGCGCACGCACCACAGCATGCCGAAAACAAAAGTCGCTCCCACCAAAACGCCGAGCCCGAGGCACACCAGAAATACCGACACCGGATTCGTCGCCCTGTTGATCGCGAACGGGCTGCTGAAAATGCACAGCGGGTCCATCCACAGCAGCACCGGATAGCCAACGATGGCGCCCACGATCGTCAGGATCGCGACATATTTCCCGATGGGCGGCGCCTTCCCCCACCAGCGCGTCCTGCGCATTCCCACGTGGTTTGTGTTCTCGAGCAGAAAGCCAGTCGGGCAGAGATACAGGCAGAACCAGCGCTTCTTGAACGAACTGATCACCGCCACAACGAGCGCGAGAATCGCTCCCACGCCAATCGAGCGCGCGGCGATGGCCGACGAGAGAGCGACGAAGGGGCTAACTTCCTGAAAAAATCGCGGCGCAGCCTTCCACGGCAGCAACGGCCAAACCATCACGACTGCGCCAGCAAAGCACGTCAACTGAATCAGCCGCCGCGGCACGCGTGCCCGCAAAAAGCTCATCCCAAATATGCCCCCTGCTGATGCAGCAGGTTCTGCAGCTTCGCCACATTCACGTGGCGCGGCTTGCATTTGTCCTGAATGCACAACGCCGCCGCGATCCCCGCCGCCTGCCCCGTCACCCAGCAAACCGGAATCAGCCGCGTGATGTCCGCGACTTCAAATTCGGCCGAAATACATCGCCCCGCCGCTAGCACATTTTCCACTTTCGCCGGAACGAGCGCTCCGTACGGAATCTGAAATTCGGGAGCATTCGCGTACGCGCCGGAATAGCCGATCACGTCGTCGAACTTCGCGCCATTGCGGATTTGTTGCGCCGTGAGTTTCTTGCAGCCGTCCAGCAGCCTGCTGAGCCGCACGCCCAGTTGCGGCGCGGTTTCCGCCAAATAGACTTGCTCGTTTCCAGGCCTTTGCCGCAGCTTCTCGACGTTGCTCCACGTCCCGCGCCGATGCTTCAGTTCCAGCTCGGTTAAATCCGCGATGTCGAGCGCGTCTCCAACCGGCCCTCTCATGTTCAGCCAGTTCACGTGTGGCGCGGGCGTTGAATTGCCCGCGTGCCCGTTGAAATCATTCACGCGCCCTTTCGACGGTCTCCCTTCATCCGCCTTGCCGACCATCGGCTTGTGTTCGGCGCTCGCGTCTTCCGATCCTTTCCCCGGCGCCATGTCGACCACATCGATGTTCCCGATTCGGCTGATGAGGCCGATATTCGTCTTCACTTTTTCGAACGCCGCGCCCGCCGCCGCATAAATGTCGCCGTCTCCCGAACAATCGATCACGATATCGGCGAGAATTGCCTGCCGCCCGGACTTACTCTCGAAGACCGCGCCGCGCACCGCCCCTTTCGAATCCACAATCGCGTCGACGCCCCAGCAATCGAGATACGTCGTAATCCCCGAATCGAGAATCATGTCCGCCAGCACAAATTTGAACGCCTCCGCGTCGAACGTCGGATAAACCGGCGCTTTACCGCGGTCGATGATCCCGTACTTGAGCACATCGAGCTTTTTCATTAGCTCTTCGGCGACGCCGAAAATCACCTGCTTGTTGCTGCGATCGTAGAGCGGAAAAATGCCCAGCACGAGCCCGCCCGTCGCAAGCCCTCCGAGGTAGCCATAGCGCTCGACGAGCGTGACGTCGACGCCCATCCTCTTCGCGCAAAACGCCGCCGCCGTTCCCGCCGGTCCGCCGCCGATAATCAGAATGCTCGTCTGGTGCAAAACCGGCACTTCCCTGCGCGGCTGCACCACTTTTTCGCCACTGATCGTCGCGGGGACCCTGTTTTCGGTCTGGCTCGGCGAGTGCGTCACTGCCTGCCCGCCCGTTTCATTCGCCGCCGCCGAAACCGGCATCAGCGATCCCGCCGCAAAAAGACCTCCTGCTGCAATCGAACGCTCGATCAATTCTCTTCGTGTCAGATCTTTTCGCATGGCTGTGCTCGTGGTCGGAGCGCCCCGGCCTTCATCCTGCAATCCGTACGCCCTCTCCGGCGACCGTTCGTTCCTTCCGCTACAACGTAGGCTCTTTCTTACATATCGTCAACGGTGACGATTATCGGCAATCTTTTCAGAGGAACCCCAGGGAAAAGCACGTGTGCGGAGAGATCCGGCGGACGGATCATGCTGTGCTGCGATTCTCTGCAGCCGGCATGAGTTGCGGCCGGCTGATTCGAGTCCTTGCCTCTTGCAGGGTTTCCAGGTCGTATTGCTGATGTTGCGTCGCCGCGCTCTGCAATCGCCATTGCTATGTTGCGATCTTCATGCCCCCGGAGCGCTGGCGCTCCCGTTCGATGTAGCCTTCCGCCGTGCGGACCAACCGCAGAATGGCGTGCCGGTCGATCGGTTTATACAGGAAAAAGTTGGCGCCCGCTTCGAAGGCGCGGCGCAGGAGGGCCCGCTCGTTCTCGCCGCTGATGATCATGATCGGCGTCGTAACGTTCACGCCGCCCGAACGTATTTCTTGCGTGACTTGAATCCCATCGGGCTTCGGCATGTTGATGTCGAGGAAGATTGCGTCGAACTTCTCGCTACGGATTTGGTTCACCGCGAGCGCGCTGTCGCTGATCACCAGAGATGCGATGTCCGCGGAACGCAACGCTTCCTGAATGAGTTCGCCGGTAACTGGATCGTCGTCGATTACAAGAATTTGCCTCGCCACATTCGTCTCCTATGCAGGCCGCGACGTGCCGGCTGCTGCCTCCAAATCTTCGGCTTTATGCAGCCATAATTCGATCTGCCGGCTCAGCAGCTTGAAATCGATAGGCTTGGACACGCAAACGTTGCACCCCGCCTGCATCACTCGCTCGTGATCGGCCACCATGGCATGCGCGGTGACGGCGATGATCGGGGTGCCCTGAAGTTTCGGTTGCTGCCGAATCCACTTCGCCAGGGACAAGCCGTCTTCGGCGCCCAGTTGTACATCCAGCAGAACCAGATCGGGCGGGTCCGTCGTGAAAGCGGCGAAGCCCTCTTCCAGATCCACCGCGGTGAGTGCGTGGAAGCCCTCGGCTTCGAGCCAGTCGCAGAGCAGCTCGCGATTGAGCTGGTTATCTTCGACCACCAGAAGCCTGCGACTCATGATTCCTCCACGAGAACCGGCGCCAAGACTCGCTTCAATTGTCTTAGCAAATTTTCCTGCCACGAATCCTGCTTCTGGAAAAGCGCGCCGGTGTTCGCTCGGATGTATTCCCTTTCGGCGACGGTCAAATCCTTGCTAGTGAGCACAAAGACGGGCAAGTCTGCGGTGCGAAAATCCCTCCGCCATTCTGCGATTAACCGGAATCCGTTCACCTTCGGCAGGATCAGGTCGAGAATTACCATCTGCGGGGGGGATGCGCTCACCTTTTCGCGGGCAGCCGCTCCGTCCGCTGCCGCAGTTACCTCAAAACCCTGCTTGGAAAGGAACTCCACGATGAACTCTCGCGTGGCCGCGTCGTCCTCCACGACCAAGATCGATTGGAAATCTCCGGCTTTTACGCGGTTGTTCAGGCAGCGTTCAACGGACGCAAGCAACGCCGTCTTGTCCACCGGTTTCATGATGTATTCGTCTGCGCCAAGCAAAGCCCCTGTCGCCGGCTGATCGACGATCGTCACCATGATCACGGGAATTTCCGCGGTGCGCGGATCTTCCTTGAAATTTGACAGCAACTCCCAGCCGTTCACTCGCCCCATCACGATATCCATGGTCACGGCGCCGGGCTGCAGGCCTGCCGCCAGTTCCAGGGCTTTCTCCGGTTCCTGGCAAACGTCCACTTTGTAGCCGGCCGAGGTCAGATAGGATTGAAGCAGTTGCGCCGCTGCGGAATTGTCTTCGATCACTAAAATGCGGCCCGAAGCCGTCGGTCGGGGCGCAAGGGCCACGGGAACAGCGGGGCGCAATTCCAGAGTCACCGCACTCGGCAGCGTGAAGAAGAAACAGCTTCCCTTGCCCATTTCGCTTTCAATACTCAGCTGCCCTCCGTGCAGTTCCACCAGGCGTTGCGTGATTGCCAATCCAAGGCCCGTGCCTTCCGATTTCTCGTGCTTCTGCAGCCGATAAAAAGCCTCAAAGATTCTTTTCTGTTCTTCGGGAGGAATGCCGGGCCCCGAGTCGCGCACCTCCACGCGCACGACGTCGCCCAAATCCTTGGCGGACACTTCGATCTTGCCTTCCTCCGGCGTGAACTTGATCGCATTCCCGATCAGGTTCATCAGCACCTGCTTGAGGCGCGTCGCATCGGCGCGCACGCTGAGGTCGGCTGGGGCTCCATGCACCAGAACGTGGGATTTCTTGTCAGCCAGCGGCCGCATCGCATCAACAGCCTCGGCTAGCGACTTCCCGATTCGCACATTCTCGATCGACAACTGCAGCCGCCCTGCCTCGATCCTCGACAAATCCAAAATGTCGTTAATCAGGCTGAGCAGGTGTTTGCCGCCCTGGTGGATGTGATTGAGGTATCGTTTCTGGCGGTCGTTCAACGTGCCGTATCGCTCTTCTGTCAACAAGTCCGAGAATCCCAGGACCGCGTTCAGGGGAGTTCGCAACTCGTGGCTCATCGTGGAGAGGAATTGGTCTTTAAACTTACTCCCCCGCTCGATCTCCTCTTTCGCCTTGAGAACTGCCTGCGAGAACGCTTCCAGCTCGTCCTTGGCAGCTTGAAGCTCCGCCGTACGTTCTTTGACGCGCTCTTCCAGAGTGTCGCGCGCCTGGCGAAGCTCTCTCTCGCCCCGGTCGATCTGCGCCAGCATTTCGTTGAACGCGTCGATCAAAATGGATAATTCACCGTGACCCGGGAGGGGCTCGGCGCGCACGGTGTAGTCTTTCTGGCGCGAAATCGCCTTCGCCATGTTCGCAAGCTGCACGATAGGTTCTGCAACCGCTCTGCGGAAGATCGATGAAACGAGCAAGGCCGCGAAGAGAGAGGCGAACAATACGATGCCGACGATTCCCGCATATCGCTCCTCGCGCCGAGTCAATTCTTCCAAGCTGGATACGATGTAGACCGTTCCCGTGGCTTTTCCGTCAAAAACGATTTGCCGGATCAGCACGATTCGATTGTTTTTGATCCAATGAATCTCCATCTCGCCGGGAGGAAACGGCGGCAGTTTAGGCGCCAGTTCGCTCGTGCCGCGCGAATAATCTGCAAAGGGCTCTCCGCTCCCGTTGTAAACCACCGCGGATAAAATGCCCGGCGCAGCCTTCAACGCCGCGAGCGTGTTTCTCGCCGTTTGGGGGTCGTTGAAGAGCAGCGCGGAAACGCTGTTCGAGCCCACAATCTGCGCCTGCACGGAGAGGTTGCGTACCACCGCTTGCTGGAAGGTGACGATGTCGTACCCGATGAACGCAGCGCACGCCAGTATCAGCGCCGTGCCGCTCACCAGCATATTCATCGATGTCAGTTTCCGGGAGATCGATGGGCCTTTGGACTCTTGGGTCAACGTCAGTCTCCAGAACTGTTCTTTCTCACAGCCGTCGCTACCCTGAGCAGCTCGGAGCTTAGCGTGAGCCGCGCGTATTCCGTGTTCGTCAGGTTCACCTCGAAGCGCACGCGCTGCCCGTCCAAAATGAATTGAATCATCCCCCCGCGCCGTGAGAAGTCGGGCATGTCGCTGACGGTCAGGATCGCGTTGTGGTCGAGTGCCGCCAAAACTTCCTCGAGATGGCTTTCTTGATTCGCGTTGATGAATAGGATCCGGCATTCCATCGCTTCTTGCGGCTTGGACAGGCGTCGTACCACGACGGGCTTGCCCCCCAGCGATTCGCCGGCCAGCGTCGCGTCGAGAACCGGCCCGAATGGATCTTGGCCCAGGACACAAATCGCAAAGGAGCTCCCGGACGCGCCGGCGGGCCATTGAACGAATTTTCCAAAGTTGTAGAGGTAGGTCGCCTCAACCTGGTATTCGGTGGGCCTTGGCTGGTCGGCGAATAGTAGTGTGGAAACAAGCAGGACGCACGCCGCGGCCACCATTGCGTTTTGCAGCAGGCAGTGCTCCGGCTGCGAACCGATACGAATCGGCATAGCGCCGCGCACACGCTTCCCGCGCCAAGAACGCTGCAGCCATGCGGATGGCCTTATCTGGTCCACACGATTTTCCCGAAAACGCTTCTTCGGATCCCCACAAGAGCTCCGGGATCGCCTCCGAATTCGGCGTGCTCAGGTTGAAACAGGTTCTCGCCGGCCACGGAAAGCTCCAGGTACTCCCGCACATGCCAGCCCAGGCGTGCGTCGCCGGTTTGGTAGGCTTTCACCGCCTGCGCCGGCAAGGAACTCATGTAGCGATATTTCAAATCCAGTTCGAATTGCTTCGGCAAGTTGAGCAGAGACTGGAAGGAAACCGCATGATTGGGGCTCGAGCCCGCGTAGGAGCCGAGTATGCCCCCCACGTCCGTG
>Ga0335078_10004780_pt1 | contig 20052 bp, 14 predicted proteins | sample Lox_Sample_32_FD_206711 | JGI IMG/M metagenome (GOLD analysis project Ga0335078, IMG submission 206711) | Soil microbial communities from Loxahatchee National Wildlife Refuge, Florida, United States - Lox_Sample_3.2 | ecosystem: Environmental > Terrestrial > Soil > Wetlands | place: USA... | reverse complement strand
CGCCGATATAACCGTCACCATGCAGAAGCAAACGAATCCGGCGAGTGCCCCGAGTCGCGCCCCGAACGCCGGAGTAATCCCAAGTCCCTGCCGGCTCTGCCGGTAAAACACGACCGCCAGAAACCCGCCCGTTAGGATTGCAACGAACGGATACAGCCCCAGCATCATCAGCCCCGCGCTGACCAACGCTGCAAGCGAACAGGGCTTCAACGCCTGCGACCACCGCATCGGCAGTGCGAGCACCGGAACAGTTTGTGATGAAGGAAGTTCTGAAGAAGCCTGTGCTCCCACAACTCCGGCGCCGGACCCAGCACCGGCAGTCGCAGGCTCCGGCATCAACACTCGAATCAGCGGAGCGGCGCAATGCGGACAAAATGGCCGCCCCTCTTCCACCACTTGGCCGCATTTGTAACAGGCTTGTTCCATCCAGGCGCAAGAAACGAATAGCTCTTGTCATTCCGACGCGCGAGCAAGGAGGAATCTACTTCGCCCGCAGACGACGTGCGACTTTGACACTACCGCAAGCTTCACCCGCGAGGCAACAATCGGTCCGCTACCAGACTCGGCAGCGGTTGGCGTTGACCATCGCCGCGCCCGCCTTGCAGTGGAACGCTTCCTGAAACTCCGGCATGTTCGACACGACGCCATTGGTGCGGTATTTCTCCGGTGAGTGCGGATCCACTGTAGCGCGCAAACGCTTGGTTTCATCTCGCGTTTGTCCGCACCAGCTCTGCCCGTATCCGACGAAGAAGCGCTGCTCGGGAGTCAGGTCATCCATAGGTTCGAGCTTATCGCTCTTTGTGTCTTCCTTCCACGCGTTGTACGCGAGAAGCAATCCGCCGAGATCGGCGACATCTTCGCCCAGCGTCAGTTTCCCATTGATCTTGATATCGTCGATGACCGTGTAGCTCGAATACTGGTTCGAAATGCACTCTGCGCGCTTTTGGAATGCCTTGCCATCCTCCTCAGTCCACCAGTCGCGTAGGTTGCCCTGCGCATCAAACTGCCGCCCTTCGTCGTCGAATCCGTGCGTCAACTCGTGGCCGATGGTCCCTCCGGTGTCGCCGTAGTTCGGAGCTGCATCCGACGTCGGATCAAACGCTGGCGGCTGCAACACCCCGGCGGGGAAGTTGATGTCATTCATCTGCGGATTGTAGTAGGCATTGACCGTAGGAGGAGTCATGTCCCACTCGCCGCGGTCCACCGGCTTCCCGATCTTCGCCAACTGCCGATTAAATTCAAACTTCCGCGAACGCTCGATGTTTCCCAGCTCGTCTCCGCCGACAACCTCCAGCTTGCTGTAGTCACGCCATTTGTCGGGATACCCAATCTTGTTCCGCACGCCGTGCAGCTTGATCAACGCCTGCTTTTTCGTCTCAGGAGACATCCACGAGAGCGAATCGACATCTTTCTGCATCGCGTCTTCGATCTCCTTCACAATCTTCAGGGCTCGTTCCTTGGCGTCCGGGCTAAAGTATTTCGCGACGTAAGCCTGTCCGAGAGCTTCACCGAGATCGTCATCGACGCCATTGGTGCAGCGCTTCCAGCGTGGAGCCAGTTGCTCCTGGCCGCGCAGCGTCTTGCCGTAGAAAGCGAAGTTCTCATTCACGAATGGAGCAGAAAGATACGGGGCATCGGCGTGAACAAGATGCCATCGCAAATAAGTCTTCCAGTCGGCGAGATTTTCCTTATTGAGCTCTTGGTCAAGATTCTTGAAAAAGTTCGGCACTGCAACGTTGAGCGACGAGAGCGAACCCAAGCCCACTTTTGTGAAATACACATTCCAGCGGAAATCAGGAGATAGCTTCTCGAGGTCCGCGCTGGCCATCTTGTGGTCGAGGGACTTCGGATCGCGGCGTTCCACCCGGGTCATCGACCCTTGCGCGAGCGCGGCCTCGATACGCATCACCGTCTGCGCTTCCGTGGACGCCGCATCAGGCTTGTCGCCGAGCAGTTCGAACATCTTCTGCACGTGCGCGAGATATTGCTGCCGAAGCTCCTTCGACTTGTCATCTGCCTTGGTGTAGTAGTCGCGGTCGGGAAGCCCGAGCCCTCCCTGGTCGACGTTGGCGATCACTTGATTCGCGTCGCGGTAGTCCTGGATTGAATCAAAGCGGAACAAGACATTGGTGTAGATCATCGACGAAGCGGCATCGGCGAGTTCGGATTTCGACTTGATATTCGCGATCGCGTCGAGTCGCGTCTTGAGTGGATCAACGCCCTTCGAGTCGATCGCTTTCTCGTCCATGCACGAGGCGTAGTAGTCGCCGATTTTTTGGTCAACGGCGTTGCGCCCGGCATTCGCTGCCGAGGCTTCTTCAAGAATGCCGCGCAGCCGAGCCAGATTCTCATCCTGCATCTTGGAGTAGGTGTCCCAGGAGGACTGATCGGGAGGGATAGGATTTTTCTTGATCCATCCTCCGCAGGAGTAGGCGAAGAAATCCGTGCAGGGATCGACAGACCGGTCCATGGAACTTGTGTCGAGCGCCGGTTCGTGCGACTGCTGGGCGAAGCATGGGACGAAGAGAACGATGGCAGCGAGAAGGCTCAGGGGGAAAATGCGCATATAACCTCGTGAGTAGGGACTTAGCGGACCAAGCAGTATATGCCGCCGGGGTGAAGACAGTTAAGTGCGATGACGCCTGGGTCGAAAGCGTGCTGCTTGGGATGAGTTTCTAGGCACCGATGGGTGCCCCATTTCTCGCGCGGTGTGTGCGCGAGAAGTGGGGATTTTGATCTTCTGCAAAACTTGTCGTTTCAGAGTGACAAACTGCCATCAGCCTTTGCGCAAATGGATCGATCCATCTCCCGTGCGAATGGTGAGCATGCTGCCTCCGCCGTTCAATTTGCCCTGGATCTCGTTGGTGCGGATCTTGCCCTCGGTCGTAACCGGCATGTCGAGGTCAATGTGCCCGTCGCTGGTATGCAGATCGACATTGGCCGATAGATCGGGCGGAACCTCCAGCGTGACGCTGCCGTCACCGGTCTCAAGCCTCCATCCGGAAGCCAGCGTCGAGCCGCCAGCCGCTCTGACATCGACGCCTCCGTCGCCTGTCTTGACTTCCAGTTCATCAAACCGCCCGTTAGCCCGTATGTGTCCATCCCCGGTCGTGGCGTTGAGTTTGCCATCCACGCCGTCGAGAGTCACCGATCCGTCACCCGTGTGCAGGTACATCGTGCCGTTCACTCCGGCAACCTCGATCCTCCCATCGCCGGTCCGCAGGTTGACGTCCCCCTGACGCGGCATCTGGATCGTGATGTCTACTCGATGCCCGGATCCCCACTCGAAATTAAAGTTGTGATGCGGGTAGTGAAGATTGATTTCGACGGAGTTGCCGTTCTGGTGCTCTTCAATACGGATGCCGCCTTCTCCGATCTTGTAGCGGCTGGTGGAAACTTTGGCTTCGATGCTGTTCTGATCCCACGTCGAGACATGAATGTTGGCATCCGAAGTTTCGATGCGCAGGTCGGGTTTGCCGTTAACGGTATAGGTCTTGGACCATTCGTCAGCATAGGCGGGCGCAACAGCCACAATGGCGAGCGCCAGAATTGTCAGGGCGAGACGCTTGAATTGCATGGAAATCCTCCAACGGGCGGACACACTCACGCCCCGTGTTAGACGAGGGTACGGCGGAACGGTGAGGTTAGTTCCCGGAAATTGGCTGGTGATACGCCATGCGGATCAGCGTCCGCTCGGAGAAGGGCAAATAAAGCAGGGCGGCGCTGGCAGCGAAAGCGGCTCCGAGGCCAATTTTCTCCATCAGAAGGAAGGGCGCCACCGCCCAAAGCTGGTCTAGGGCCAACACAAAAGGGAATAGCTTTCTAAACTTCTCTCCCATGCGGGCGTGGTCAAATGCCGTCCCGGTCAAAAGATAAAGACGCAGCGGGATACCTACTCCCGCCGTAATGAGGACCGCAATGATCAGAGTGATCGCTCCCCACGAAGGTAGGAAGTTATCTGCAATATCTTCAATGGCATGCAGCCGGATCAGCGCCGCAACGTAGAAACAGAGATACATGATCTGGATCAGCGCAAACAGTCCGCGAGTCAGCCCGCGACGCGGGATCGGCACTTCGAGCTCCGGATGCAGCGCCGGTTGCTTGACCTGGGACGTCGGAACTGGGGCCACGGTGGGTGCCGGTTCCGGGATCTGCGGCGGCGCCTCCTTCTGGACCGGCGCGATGAAGCGATATCCCCGCCGCGCCAAGGTCTCAACAAAGCGAGGACTCGAGGCCGAGTCCCCAAGCACCTCACGCACCTTATTGATGGCGGTATTGAGGCTGTGATCGAAGTCGACAAAAGTATCAGCGGGCCACAGTTTCTGCTGAAGTTCTTCGCGCGAGACCACTTCCCCAGCTCGCTCCAACAGCACGGCGAGCACCTGGAACGGCTGCCCCTGGAGTCTCATTTTGACGCCGCTCTTGCGGAGTTCGCCGGCGTTCAGGTCGAGTTCAAAAACGCCGAACCGGACGATGCGGCCGTTCGTGGAAGATGCCATGGACGAAGAGGTAGTTTAGCACCGGGATTTCAGCTCTTGGGTCGTTAGCCTCAGGTCTTAGGTCTTAGGTAGGATCGTGGGTATCGGGCTTTTGGTATCGTCCCTCCGGTCTCGCGTACGATGTCATCCTGAGGACCGCGTTTTGTGCGGGCTTCAGGATCTATGCATTCCGCCGACACATCCGAAAACTTGAGCCTCGGACCATGCCAGCCAATCAATCTCGAAAGTGAGGCGAGATCCGGAACCCAAGACCTAAGGCCCAAACCTAACACCTAAGACCCAGACCGAATTTCCGACTACAATGTCCCCGTGCCCTCTCCGAACACCCAGGACCGCGCTACCCAGGAACACCATCGGCATGCGGTCTACGCGTCCGAGACTACCGGGCTGATCGTGATCGCCGTCCTTCTGCTCGTGCTCATTCTCGTCCGCTACTGGAACCACATTTCCTGGAGCCTGCGCTGAACGTGGGCGCGGATTCGCTTCCTCCTGACCCGCTGCTTGTAGTGATTCTCGGCCCGACGGCCAGCGGAAAGACTGCGCTGTCTCTCGCGCTCGCGAAGAGGTTCAACGGGGAAATCGTCAATTGCGACTCCGTGGCAATGTACCGGGATTTCGACATAGGCACCGCGAAACCTTCACTCGCCGAGCGGGCGCAGGCGCCGCATCATCTGCTCGATTTCGCCGATCCCGCAAGGGAAGTGACCGCTGGAGAATACGCACGTCTGGCTCGTGCAGTGCTCGCTCAGATCAAAGCGAGAAATCGCCTGCCGATCGTAGTTGGAGGAACTGGACTCTACCTCCGCGCGCTACTGGAAGGCTTGTTCGCCGGGCCGCAACGCTCCGAGGAGCTGCGGGTACGGCTGCGCGATAAAGCATCCGAGCGCGGGTCGGAATATCTACACAAGATCCTGGCCCGTCTCGATTCGGCAACGGCAGCCAAAATTCATCCGAACGATACGCCCAAAGTGATTCGCGCCATCGAAGTGTGCCTCGCTTCCCGACAGAAAATGTCGCAACTCCTGGAGCAGGGACGCGATCCGCTTCAAGGTTTCCGCATATTGCGCATCGGACTCGACCCGGATCGAGCGTCCCTCTACGACAGGATCAACCAGCGGGCCGCAAACATGTTCGATCACGGATTGGTCGAAGAAACTCAGGCGCTGCTTCAGAAGTACGGCCCGAACGCACGCGCTCTAGCGTCGCTAGGATATAAGCAGGCCTCCGAACTAATTCGCGGCGAACTCAGTCGTGACGAAGCAATCACCGCCGCCCAACAAGGTCATCGCAACTACGCCAAACGCCAGATGACCTGGTTCCGAAGAGAACCAGAAGTCACGTGGCTGACCGCCTTCGGCGACGAACCAGGCACCCAGCACCTCGCGGAGGCTCTCGTGATAAAGGTCTTAGGCGTGAGGTCTGAGGTCTGAGGTCCGAGGTTCGTGTTACTCAACCCAACCCCCGCCGTTCTGCTATCGTTCCTCCATGCGGAAATCTCTAGCTCTCATCCTCATCGCTCTTAGTGTGTCCATACCCGCCCTTGCGAAAGAAAAGCATATCCAGGCAAAACCGGTCCGGCAGACCCGCGATGCCGACAAGTGGGCCGAGCGCACGCTCCACAAGCTCACCGTCGAAGAGAAAGTCGGACAAGTCTTCATGATCTGGTGCCGCGCCAGCTTCTTGAATGTCGACAATCCCGAATATCTCGACTTCCTCGAATCCATGAAGAAGTATCACGTCGGCTCCTTCGCCATGTCGGTCCACGTCGATGGACCGTTCCTCTTGCGGACCGAACCCTACGAAGCTGCTGAACTCTTAAATCGGCTCCAAAAGGAGTCTAAGCTCCCGCTGCTCTTCGCGGCCGATTTCGAACGAGGCGTCGCGATCCGCCTCATTGGCGCGACCAACTTCCCGCACGCCATGGCCTTCGGAGCCGACGGCAAGTTGGAAGACGCGGAGCGCTTCGGCCGCATCACCGCCGAAGAGGCGCGAGCCATCGGCGTCCACTGGAATTTCTTTCCCGATGCGGACGTGAATTCCAATCCTGCCAATCCGATCATCAACACTCGCTCCTTCGGAGAAGATCCCAAACAGGTCGGCGATCTCGTCACCGCGTACATCAAGGGAGCCCATGCGGGTGGAATGCTCACCACGGTGAAACACTTTCCCGGCCACGGAGACACGGCGACCGACTCGCACCTTGGCGTCGCCAGCGTGAACGTGGACAAGGCGCACCTCGAGTCCATCGAACTGCCTCCCTTCAAGCAAGCGATTTCCGCTGGGGTCGATTCGGTCATGGTCGCGCACGTCACCGTACCCGCCCTCGATTCCGATCCGAATCACGTGGCCACGATCTCTCCGACGGTCGTGTCCGACCTTCTCGAAAAACAGCTCGGATTCGCCGGAATCATCACCACCGACGCCCTCGACATGGCCGGACTCACACATTTGTTTGCCAACGACGTTGGCCGTGCCGCGGTCGAGGCATTCAAAGCCGGCAATGACATGCTCATCATCCCAGCCGACATGGGAGCCTCCTTCCGCGCGATGGTGAAGGCTGTCGAGTCCGGCGAGATTTCCCGGGCCCGCCTCGACAAATCAGTCCTCAAGATCCTGAAAACAAAGGCATCCTTGGGCCTCAACACATCGCGCACAGTCGACCTCAATAAGCTCGCCGCCACCATCGGCAAGACGGAAAACCTGGCTTTCGGCCAGGAGGTCGCCGATTCCGCCATCACCCTCGTCCGCGACAACGGCAAGGTAATTCCCCTGAAATCGAAGGGAACCCCGAAGGGCGGCCTTCCGTATATGTCCAGAGAAGAGACGCACAACGACGTCGTCGCTGTCTTATTTTCTGAGGACATGCGCACCGAGTCGGGCCGCGCCTTTGGCCGTGAATTCCACGCCCGCATTCCGGACTCGCGTGTGATCTACATCGATCCGCGAACGGCGGCGGGGATGTCCGACGAAGTGCTGAAAGCCGTGGATCAGGCCCAAACGGTAGTAGCGGCCGTCTACGTAATTCCGACGGCTGGGAAGGTGGGAAATTCGATGCAACTGGCCGACGCCACCGGAATGCTGCTGCAACAAGTTCTGGATCACGCGGCGGCGAAGACAGTAATCGTAGCCGTAGGAAATCCGTACCTCGCGTCCGATTTTCCCAAGATCGAAAACTACATGTGTACCTTTTCCAACGCGTCGGTTTCCGAGATTGCAGCCGTCAAGGCGCTGTTCGGCGAAATTCCGATTCGCGGACATCTACCCGTCTCAATCCCGAACGTAGCGCAGCGCGGCGCTGGTCTTGAGCGCCCGATGCAGATCGCAACCCGAGGGTCTTTCCATGCGCATAATTGAGGTCGCCGTCGCTGTCGTGCTGCTGGCGCTTCTCGCCGCCTGCAGTGTGAACGTCAAGAAAGAGAAAAACGGCGAGGACAAGCAGGTCGATGTCCGCACTCCGATGGGCGACATTCACGTCAGCAAGGATGCCGATCCCAGCGCTGTCGGTATCCCCCCTTACCCCGGCTCGCGGCTGAAGCAGCGCGACGACAACGGGAACGACAAAAGCGCCAACGTAAATATCTCCGGATTCGGATATTCCCTGAAAGTCGTTGCTCTCGAGTATGAGTCCGACGATGGCCCTTCCAAAGTTGTCGATTTCTACAAGGACAAGCTGAATACCTACGGAAAGGTTCTCGTCTGTCACACCTCGCACATGGATGTAAACACCGACTTGAAGAACCACGATGACAATTCTCACGAATTGACTTGCGAAGGTTCGAACGGTGTCACGGTCGAACTCAAGGTCGGCACAAAAGAAAACCAGCACATCGTAGCCGTGGAGCCCGAAGGCAGTGGCTCGAAGATTTCGCTGGTCTACGTCAGAACCCACGGCAAAGACGCGGATATTTAACGCATTGAGACAGGAGTGGCTATGATTGGCCGAGTTGCAATCACGCTCATCGTGCTGGCCGGAATGAACCTCGCGGCTATCGCGCAGGAAGAGTCCAGGAACAAGAACCTCGACATTCAAAGCTCGGTCGGAGATCTCCACATCGGAGACGATGCCGACGCCAAAAAAGTCGGCGTGCCGCTCTATCCCGGCGCCAAATTGAAGACGGGCGACGAAAACCGGAATCAGGCGAATCTCAGCTTGCTCACCGAAGCGTTCGGCATGAAACTGATTGTCGCCAACTATGTTTCCGGCGACGCCCCGCAGAAAGTCATCGATTTCTACCGCGACAAGCTGAAGAAATACGGCAAGGTGCTCGAATGCCATACCGACAAGCACGGCGGCGACGTCGAGGTGCATGACGACGACAAGGACTCAGACAAGGGTTCGGCCAAGAGTAAAGAACTTAAGTGTAATGAGAACTCCGGACCAGTCACCGAACTGAAAGTCGGCACCGAAGACAATCAGCGGATCGTAGCCGTCGAACCCGGCGACGCGAGCAAAGGATCGACCTTCGCCCTGGTCTACGTCCACACGCGCGGCAAAACCGGCGAAATCTAAGACGGCAACTCTAGAAGAACGTTAGGGTGCCCCATTTGTCGCCGCAGTTGCCAGCAGTGGGGTTTTTGACTTTGTTGTTTTGGTAGCGCCGGCGTCCTCGCCGGCTGTGGTGGCGGCGTCTCGCCGCCACACCCCACCACAAATCCCATCAACCTCACACATCCAGCCCGATCGATCGCATCAACTCCAGCCCGTTGCTCTTCGTCACGACTCCATCCCGCAAGGTGTAATCAAACGTGATTCGCCCATTCTCCAGCTCATCCTGAAAATGAACATTCCTCAAATGTCCATCCAGGCTCCCGCCAATATCGGTCAGCGCTAAATCATGGGTGCTCACGATCCCGATCGCTCTGCGATTGACCAGCGCCCGCACAATTCCTTCCCCGCCAATGCGCCGGTCTTTCGAGTTCGTCCCCTGCAGCAACTCATCCAGCAGAAAAATCAGTGGAGAACTTCCGCCCGTCAGATCATGAATTTGCCGCAGCCGCTTGATCTCCGCATAAAACCGCGAACTCCCCTCCTGCAGCGAATCATTCACCCGGATGCTCGCCCCCACCTGCAACGCCGTGACCCGCAGCCGCCTCGCCCGCACCGGGGCACCAGCCATCGCCAGCACCGTGTTGATTCCTACCGCGCGCAACAAGGTACTCTTGCCCGACATATTCGAACCGCTCACCAGAAGCACCCGCACCCCGTCGCGAATCGTCACATCATTCCGCACGCACTTTGCCGACGGCAGCAGCGGATGTCCCAACAACTCCGCCTCAAACGACGCAGCGCCATCAACGAATTCTGCAAACGGATCTTCGGGATGCTCGTAGCTATATCCCGCGACAGAAATCAGCGCCTCCATTTCACCCACAACTTCGGCCCATCGTCCCAACGCATGTCCGTGAGCTCGCCGCCAGCGCTCCGCCGCAAACGCCACCTGCACCGAATACATCAGCGGAGCATCAATGATTCGCACAAACACGTTGTGCCGCGAATTGATCAGATCCACCAGCGACCGCAGCTTCGCAATCGCGCGGGACGCACTCGAGTTGCCCGACGACAGATCTCTCTGCAACGACTGCAACTCAGCGCTTCGGAATGCATGCGCCTCAATCCTCGCCAGCACTCCAGAAAGCAATTCCAGGTCGTGAAATGCATTCTCAGTCCCGTGCAGCACCGCCTCAAGCGCAGCCTTCAGCCGGTATGTAAAGACTGCTTCCACCACCACAACCGCCACGAACGGCGCAGCAACATTCCATACGGCCCAAACCACTGTACCTGCCACGGCCAGCGCCGCCAGCACGGGAGCGGTCCATGCCAGCCACCGCGATGTCATCTGGTTGGGCGACTCCGCCCACTTCACCAACTCCTCCGGATGCACTCCTACCCTCGCATCCTCGCCCAGCACCGCGAGATCTTCCCGCAAGTCTAGCTCGACGCGCAGCTCGCTGACCTCGGCCTGCCGTTTTCGAATCTCATCCAGCTTCGATGGACTCAGTAGCCAGCGCGCCAGCGTCTCTTCCCCCATGCGGGTCCGCGCGGACGACAAAAGTTGAAACAGGCTCGCATCGCCGAACAAATCCAGGTCTGCCGCGTACACATGATGCGGATCCGCAAACCGCTCGCCAGTCTCTCCACTCCCCGCCCATCTGTCCTCGATTCGCGCCAAACCGCGCTCGTAGAACGCAACCGCTCGCCGCGCAAGTTCGCGTGATCGCAAAACCCCCGAATGATAGACAGCAATCCCGCCGAACACTCCAGCAGGAACGGCCAACCACCACGCCGAAAGAGAATGAGAATGAAAAGCAGCCCAGGCCAGAACGGCCGCTGCTATGGCAAGCACCAGCCGGAAATTTCCCAGCCGGATGTGAATCCTCTCGAACGCAGAAACCCGCGCCTCGCGTTCACTCCGCCGCCGCCCATACTCATCCGAGGGAATCACTAGGTCAATCTAGCAGGTACCCGAACCACGGCAAAGTTGCCGCCAAACCCAGAGCGGGCCCTTGCAACCATTGTCATTCCGACACACGAGCAAAGCCAGCAAGGAGGAATCTGCTGGCAAAAGAGTCGATCATCAGCTCAATGTGCGAAATCTCAACGTAACGCCTCTGTGTAACTCTGTGCTCTCTGTGGTGAGCCTGTCTTTCCTTCGTGTTCCTTAGTGTCCTTAGTGATTAAAGGGTTTTCGCGACGCTCGGCTCGGGACTCATCCCAAACAGAACCGCCCGCATCGAAATACTCCCGAAATCAAACCCTTGATACGGATAAGTCACCGCATCCTTCTCATCCGTACTTCCCACGCAATACAACAACGGCAGATAGTGTTCCGCCGTCGGATGCGCCGTCCTCATCAACGACTCTCCCCACTTCTGGGGATCCGCCAGCGCACCCGCATCATGCGCATCCACTGCTGCCTTCACCTTCGCATCAAATTCGACCGCCCAGTCATATGCGCCATGCGGACTTTCCCAATCAATCCGCCGCAGATTGTGCACAATGTTCCCGCTTCCGAGAATCAGCACCCCGCGTTCCCGCAACGCCGCCAGGTCCCTCCCCAACTCCAGATGCTCGCGAAAACTCCGCCGCTCATCCAGGCTTACCTGAAATGCGGGAACATCTGCTTTCGGATACATATGCCGCAACACGCTCCATGCTCCATGATCGAGTCCCCACTTCTCATCTTTTTCGATCTCGGAACTCTCTGCCACCTTCTCTGCTACCTCGGGAGCCCCCGGCGCTGGATACTCGACCTCGTACAACTCCCGCGGAAATCCGTAGAAATCATGGATCGTCTCCGGGTGCGCCGACGTCATCACATGCGCTCCCGCCGTCATCCAATGCGCCGACACTACGCACACCGCCTTCGGACGCGGCAACCGCGCGCTCAACCCACGTAGCGACTCCGTAAACGCATTCTGTTCAATCGCGTTCATCGGCGACCCGTGTCCGACGAACAACACCGGCATCTTTTCCAAGGAGGTTCCTTTCATCTGCGGTGGGACTATGTGGGGACAGCCGCCTCGGCTGTCCAGGAGCGAAGCTCCGTAACGACCGCATCCCTGGTATTTGATCTCGAAAGGAGAAGAATCGACTCTAGGCCGCAGCGCCGGCTGTCGCGAGAGCATCTCGCCCTCGCCGCCCTACTCCAGATCGGCCTTATCGGGGTTGTAGTAAAACCGGAACCGCAATTGCAGGTAAGGCCCCGTGAAATCGCTCGGCAGCGGCGGGAATGGATTCGACGCCGTAATCGCACCATACGCTGGACGGTCCAGCGCCGCATCCCCCGACGGCACCGCAACTCGAAGCCCCTGCACGTGCCCGTCTTTCATAATGGCGAATTCGATCGCCAGCTTTCCCTTCTTCATCTCTGCCGACTCGGGAATAAGGTGGTACCAGTTGTCCTTCACATCCTGATAAATTCGCGCCAGATACGGCCCGAAATCCACGCCCTGCGTGTCGCTCAGGATGTCGACCGCTCCTTGCTGACGTCCATGCGCGCCTGTGTCCAGCCCGAAGTCTCCGCCTTGTCCTCCCCCTCCACGGGTCTGCGCAGCAGCTTGCGCCGCCTGTTGCATCGCCGTGCCGGCGCTCATCGGCGCCGCGTACTTGCTAAATGCATTCGGCTGCGGTGGCGCCTGTAGCTTCGCCGTCTGGTCGTTCTCAAACTGAGGACGCTGTTGCGCTTGCTGTTGCGGTTGGGGTTGTGCTTGTTGCGGAGAAGGCGCGTTCTGGGCTATCGCTGGCGGTGCGGGCGCCGTCTGCTGCGCACGCGGCCCTTGTGGTCCCGGCGCTCCCGGGGGCGGCGTCGCCAGGATCTTCCTCAGCTCTTTCGGATCCAGTTCCGGATGCTTCGCCGTCGCAATCCGGTCTTTATCCGACAAAATATTGGTATTCGGTTTGTGCGTCGGCTTCTGCAAATCCGGCGGCAGCGGCAGGAACGTCACGTTCTTGTCCTGCATCGGACTCACGGGCACCGCCACCACGTGGTGCCATCCCAGGAATTTCTCAAGTGGCGTCAATGTGACCAGCACGATCGCCAGCACCAGGTGGATGATGATCGAAATCCAGGCCGCCTCACGTTTTCGCGAGCGGGTAAGATCATCCTGCAATTGAATGAGCAGATGGGGGACTCGCGCATCCAACTCCCGATACGCCTGCTCCCAGTCCTGGCTGTCATATAACCCTAGCTGCTCAGGCGTTGGCTTCGGCGGCGGCGGGACCGGGTCATGTAATGGAATCTGCGTAATCGGCATGCGCTACTTTTTCGCTGGTCCGCCCTGTCGTTAGAAACGGAATACACTCGCGGCGTTGCATCCGGCTTTCGTGGAAGAACTGCAATCGGCGCGCTGTGTGCTGTTCCCACTATTCTCGCATCTTTCCACAGATTCCGCTGCCCCCATTCGTCCCATGTCTTCCGTCTGTAAACATATGTAAAACCAGACACAAACACGATGTCTGGTCCCGATCCCAAACTCCTGTTCCCTGGATCTTATTGGGCTATCGGAGAGCGCCGGGGCACCGTTTCATTCTTGTCATTCCGAACCCGTCGTAAGCCGGGTGAGGAATCCGATGTTCGTGCAAAATCGGTCAGCGCGAGAAGGAAATTCCGACCTGAGTCGTGTGAGGGTGCCCCATTTCTCGCGCGAAGTGTGCGCGAGAAGTGGGGGTTTTGACTTTGCTCAACCTGGAAGGCCAATCCCGGAAAACGCCGCGCAAGTGTCGAGACGCCGAAACATCCCCGAAGAGAATCCGTGGCTAGCGTTTTCCCATCCCCGCCAGCCCAACCTTTTTCCCATGCTCCCGGATCGCTGCCAAAATCTGCAGCGCCACATCCAGCGCCCGCCGCCCATCCTCCAGCGGCACCACCGGCGTAGACCGCTCCCGCACTGCATGGATAAACGACTTCAACTCGGCGTGCAGCGGCTCCTCCGATGCCACCGGAGGCTTGCTCACTCCAATCTGCGGATTCACCGACGGCATCCGCGCGGCCGCTCCATCTTCGCTGACCGTGAACACCAGCACTTCCTGCCGTCCATAGTCCAGCGACACATACTGCCGCGGCTGGAAAAATCTCAGTTTTCGCACCCGCTCTGTGGAAACCCGGCTGGCCGTAAAATTCGCGATGCACCCGGACTCAAACTCTAGCCGCACATTCGCGATATCCACCTTGCCCGAAAGAATCGGCAAGCCCACAGCTCGTACTTCCTTCACCGCCGACTTCGCGAATGACAACACGATATCCAAATCGTGAATCATCAAGTCCAGCACAACGTCCACATCCAGAGATCGCGGGGTAAACACGCTCAGGCGGTGTACCTCAAAAAACATCGGCTGCGTCAGCAGCGGAGTCGTGGCCCGCACTGCCGGATTGAACCGCTCCAGATGCCCCACTTGCGCGATCCTCTTGTGATGCGCCGCCAACTTCACCAGCTCATCCGCTTCTGCAAGCGTCGCGGCCACCGGTTTCTCGATCAACACATCCACGCCCGCCTGCATCAACTCCCGCGCGATCTGCGCGTGATGCACCGTCGGAGTCGCCACCGTTGCCGCCTGCACTTCACTGTGCGTGGTCAGCATCTGATGAATCGAACCAAATGCTTTGCACTCGAATTCGCGTGCCACGGCGTCGGCGCGGTTCACATCCGGATCGACCACTCCCAACAGGCGCACGGGTTCGCCCTGGAGCTCCAGTTCTTTGTAAATGCGGGCGTGATTGCGTCCAAACACCCCCACGCCCACCACTGCGACGGAAATCAAATTATGCGCTGGCAGGAAAGACTCTCAAATTGGCCGGTTGCCGGAAGGAAATTGTAAACACAAAGCCAAGAAAAGTCTGTAAGCCGGAACGTTTTGAAAAGAGGGTGCTCCACTTCTGACCGCCGTTGCCAAAAGTGGGGATGTTGATTTTCTCTGTGAAACTCTGTGCCCTCTGTGGTGAGAGGTGTTGGTGTTGTTCTGGATACGAAGGGAAGGGCACGAGTTCACTCGTGCCAAAAGCGTTGCATCGGATACGCCTTCAGGCGCTGGGGTTTGCTTTTCACTGCGCAACCCGAATCCACGGCGTCGTTTGAGCCACAACTTCCCCGATCATCGCCGCCGCAACTCCCGCATCTCCCAGCGCATTCACCACCGCCGGCCCATCCGGTGTCGAAATCAAAAGCCCACCCGCGGTCTGCGGATCAAACAGAATCGTCCTCACATCTTCCGCTACACCGGACGCATACTCCACCATGCACTCCGCAAACTCCCGATTATTCTTCAGCCCGCCCGGAACATATCCCTCTCTCACGCATTCCAGCGCCCCATCGAGCACCGGCACGGCACCTGCCGAAATCCGTGCCGACACATTGGACGCCAAAAGCATCTCCCGCAAATGCCCAATCAATCCAAACCCGGTGATGTCGGTCATCGAGGTCACGCGGAACTCATCCCGCGTCACTACCTCGGCCGCGCTCTTGTTCAGCGTTGTCATCGACCGGATCGCCCCCTCCACCCACGCCACTTCCGCCTTCTCTTTCTTGATCGCCGTCGAAATCACACCGGTCCCCAGCGCCTTTGTGAACACCAACTGATCCCCCGCCTTCGCACCCGCATTCGCCAGCACCTTCTTCGGATGCACCATCCCTGTCACCGAATACCCAAACTTCGTCTCCTCATCGCGAATGCTGTGCCCGCCGATCACGGTGCACCCAGCCTCCATCATCTTCGACAACCCGCCGGCCAGAATCCGCTCCAGGATTTCAAGATCCGCCTTATCCGGAAAGCACACCAACGCTAGCGATGTCAGCGGACGCCCGCCCATCGCATACACATCGCTCAGCGAATTCGTCGCCGCGATCTGCCCGAACGTATACGGATCATCCACAATCGGCGTGAAGAAATCGACCGTCTGCACCAAGGCCTGCTCCGGGCCGATCAGATACACTCCGGCGTCGTCGGCATGATCAAAGCCGACCAGTACATTCGGATCCTGCTGCCGGGCTAATTTCCCAAGCACCTTGTCCAGCGCCGCCGGACTCAGCTTCGACGCTCAACCCGCAGCTTTCACCGACTCCGTCAACCGAAATGCTTTCGCGTCACTCACGAACCCAATTGTAACGAATGAAGCGGAGATGAGATGGGTGCCCCATTTCTCGCGCGCAGTTTTCGCGAGAAGTGGGGACTTTGGCGTGGGAAAGGCACGACGTACAGGTGCCGTAAGAGAAATAGAAATGCGGAAAGCAAGAGGTAGCACCCTCTGTGGAACTCTGTACCCTCTGTGGTGAAAATGTTTTGAAATCCGGGTGAATCCCGCGTAATCCGCGGAAAGAATTCCCTACTTCGCCGCCACATCCGTAATCGTGATCACCGGATACTGCCGGTTCCACTGTGCCGAAATCGCATCGAACGTCAGCCGGAACGGCACTGTCTTCCCCGGACCCAGCGGCGCCACATTCAAGTCCACCGGCTCCTCATACGCGCCATTCGTTCGTACCACGCGCAGCGGCAATTCTTCGCGTTGCGCCAGCTGCCCCAGCGAATCCTCGAAGTTCACCTGCACCATCACGCGTGTAATCGACTTATCCCCGGTGTTCGTAATTTCTCCGTCAATGTAGTTGACGGTCGCGCCAATAAAATTCTCCGCCGCGCTCATCTTGAAATTCGACAGCTTGATCTTCGCAATGTACGGCGACGGCGGCTGCACCCGCTTCGGAGGCTCGCGCAACAACAACGCCGCGCCAATCGCTCCGCCGATCACCACCACCACCGCGACCATGATGATCAACCGGCTGGTATCGCGCTCTTCAACCGCAGCCTGTCCCAAGCTATCCATAAATAAATTGTAGGCGGATCACTATCTCTTGTCGATTTGCCCATTGCGTCGGAAACGGGTCACGCCCGCGTGCTAAAGCCGATGAAGAGACCGCCACAGACTATAGACACCGGACAAGTCATTTCTACTTCTAGCCACTTGTCATTCCGACGTACGAGCAAAGCGAGCAAGGAGGGATCTGCTGTTCACTTTATCTGCGTAACTCTGTGCCCTCTGTGGTTCCCGCCCTTCACCCGCGCGCCGACAAAACCGCCGCCGCCGTATCCCCATACACTCGCCGCAGAACCTCCTCCTCCAGCCCCAATCCATACAGCGGCCAGTGATATCCGAACTGTTCAAACTCATAAAAATGCTCGTCCGACGACTCCAGTATCCGAAACGTGACCCGATACATCTCGCGATCGAAACCCATGTCGGTCCCATACACAAGCCGGTCCGAATGTTTCTCATAAAACGCCGCCGCAAACCGCGGAATCGGCGCCGTCTCCGCATACCTCGCTGAAATATCCGCGTACAGATTCGGATGCCTGTCCAGCACCTCGCCCAAATGCCCGAGGTCGTAATCCAGGTTCATAAAATGACACGCGATAAACGTCGTCCCGCGATGCTTCTCCAGCACGCGCTCGAAAATCTCCACCATCCCCTCCAGCTTCACAATGTTCGGCTGATTGTCGAGTCGCCATTCATATGCATTCATCAACCCGTCGTTATGTTTGTCCATCGGCTGATACATCCAGATCGGATCGGCCACGTGCAGGCTGACCGGCATCTTCAACTCGCCGGCCTTTTCCCACACCGCGTTCATGCGCGCGTCATCCGGATGCATCCCCGACGCATTCGACTTCCCCGACCGCAGCCCGCCTCCCTTGTCATGAATCTCGCCAATCCCGCGCGCCCCTGCCGCATGACAACGCTCCAGCTCCTTCACTGCCGATGCCGGAAATCCCGAAGTCTTATACGCGCTGAAATCCAGCCCGCACCACACTTCAAATCGCTCTGGAAACTTCGAATACTTCCGGTAGATCTCATCGAACTCCGCGCCAGTCGTCATCGTAAGAATCATCGTCTTCTCGACGCCGACTTCATCCATGGTCCGCACCCACTGTTCAATTTCCGCCGCCGTCTTCGCATACGGATGCGAATGCATATCAATAATCGGATGCCTCGCCTTGTCGACACGCGTAACCGGAACCTTATAGATCGATTGCGGTCGATAATCTTTCAGGAGAATGCTCTTCGGCGAACTTGCCCCGACCGGAGCCGCTCCAGTCTTCTTCTGTTGCCCGAATGTCACCGCCGGCAACCCAGCCGCAATCCCTGCCGCCGGACCCATCTTCAAAAATGCCCGTCGATTCATGACAGTCTCCTCTAAGAAAACTAGCCCCTGATCCCAGAGCTCAGGACCCCGGTCTCATTTCAAGCCCGCACAGATGTTAATGGATAGAGACGAAAAGCAAGAAAGGTGGGCGCCCCGCTTCTGGCCGCTTTTGCCAGAACTGGGGATTTTGACTCTGAATGGAGAACGCGGGTGCCCCCATTTCTCAGGCGACGTGTGCGTGAGAAGTGGGGATTTTCATGGTCAAATCCCAACCCAAGACTTCGCCCATCACTGAACGTTGAGCACGAGCGGTACAGTGCGGCTGACTCCGGGTGTACTCGCGGTCACCACCAGGGAATACCTGCCAGCCGCGGTCCCACCGCCCCCGCCCCCTCCTCCACCACCGCCTCCACCTGTGCCGCCGCTGTTCCCTCCGCATGAGAACTGCGTGACGGCGAGCGTGCAGAGCAACGCGATCCACATCATTCGCTTCCATACCGCGCGTCTCTTCCCACCAATGAGCACGACAGCAACAACAAACGGCGCCCCGGCAGACGTCCAGAGGGCCGCGATGGTTCTGCTCTGGCTTGCGCTTCGCGCTGTGGTTTGCACGGAGACTGTGATTGCCTGCGCCGTCGATCCATCCAGCGTCACCGATGCCGGACTCGCACTGCACGTCGACAGGTTCGGGGCTCCGGTGCAGGCGATGCTTACAACACCGCTGAATCCGCCGTCGGAAAGTGATAACGAATACGTCGCAGTTTGCCCGGCATTGATCGTCGCCGTATTCGAATTACCTTGTGGCACCGTCAGTTCGAAATCAACTCCCGTTCCGTTCACCGGATAGTTCACCGTCTGGCTCACGCCGTTGATCTCTTCCCAGAACACCAATGTCTCGTTTACTGCTCCCGGCAACCCGGGCATGAATGTCACCGTGATGCTGCATGACGACCCCGGATAAACGTTCTCTCCGCAATTCGACACAGCATTGAAGCTCGGTGAGGAAGCTGACGCCGAGATCGATGAGATCGTCGTTTTGTTATTGTTCTGCACCGTGATCTGTTGCGTTGTCGACGTACCCACGATTTGCGGCTCAAACGTAAGCGAGGTCGGACTCAGAACCACGGGTTGCAAAGCCACCCCTGTCAGCGGCACGACCAGCGGACTGTCTGACGTATTGCTGGCGATCGTCAGATTTCCCGTCCGCGTCCCCGGGGCCGTGGGCGCAAACGTCATGAACACATAGCACCACGATCCGTTTGCATAGGTGCCATGGCATGTGTTCTGCGTGATTTGATAATCCCCTGAAATCGTTACGGACGAAATCGTCACGCTCGACGATCCCACGCTGTAAATGTTCACTTGCGACTGATCCAGCGGGCTCGACCCCATAATCGTTTGCAGGAAGTCAACTGTATAGGGAGTCGAAGTGAGCGCCGGTCCCGTCGGAATTCCGCGGCCCGTGAACGTTATGACCCGGTCCGGAGCGCCGGCGGCGCTGGCGACTACGCTCCCACTCCGGACTCCGTTTGTGCTTGGCGTGAATACTACGTTTACCGTGCATGAGGTATGCGGCTGCATCGTCGCCGGACAGTCATTCGTCTGCGAGAAGTCGCCCGTCGTCGAAATGGTCGGGGATGCCGGCCAGTCTCCCTGGTTTCCCAGTGGCGACGGCAGGGGCTGACTTGGTTTTCCTACCAATTGCGGCCCGAAATCATAGCTTTGCTGCGCCCAATCCAGATTCCCCGGCGGATATACGACCGGAAGCGAGAACGAACTCGACACACCGTTGTCCGGATTCCGCACAGTGATCTTCGCGGTGCTGACTCCAGTCCCAACCGTCGCTGCCGACACGACCGTTTGCAGTGTGCTGCTGTCGATGAACGTCGTCGTCTGGCTGATCCCATTCCACCGGATCGTC